>ENA-OPDA01000241-OPDA01000241.1-human-gut-metagenome-genome-assembly--contig:-NODE-241-length-41137-cov-3.121075_pt1 | contig 41137 bp, 60 predicted proteins | sample MGYA00241253_ERZ501486 | MGnify/ENA primary metagenome ERZ501486 (study PRJEB25962, sample SAMEA2042510) | human gut metagenome | biome: human gut; feature: human-associated habitat; material: faeces... | reverse complement strand
TAAATTATTTGATTTCAGCAAAGTATTTGATTGTTCTTACCATCTGGCTTGTGTAAGAGTTTTCGTTGTCATACCAAGATACAACCTGAACCTCTGTTGTTCCATTATCTAATGGAAGAACCATTGTCTGTGTAGCATCGAATAAAGAACCATATCTCATTCCTACGATATCGCTAGATACGATTTCGTCTGTGTTATATCCGAAAGATTCTGTCTGAGCTGCTTTCATAGCTGCGTTTACTTCATCAACTGTTACATTTCCTTCAACAACTGCTGTTAAGATTGTTGTAGATCCTGTAGGAGTTGGAACACGCTGAGCAGATCCGATTAATTTTCCGTTTAATTCTGGAATAACAAGTCCGATTGCTTTAGCAGCACCTGTAGAGTTAGGTACGATGTTAACTGCTGCTGCACGAGATCTTCTTAAGTCACCTTTTCTCTGTGGTCCGTCAAGAGTCATCTGATCTCCTGTGTAAGCATGGATTGTGCACATGATTCCAGATTTGATTGCTGCAAGATCATTAAGAGCTTTTGCCATAGGTGCTAAGCAGTTTGTTGTACAAGATGCAGCAGAAATAACTGTATCCTCTGCTTTTAATTCATTGTGGTTTACATTGTAAACGATTGTTGGAAGATCGTTTCCTGCTGGTGCAGAAATAACAACCTTTCTTGCTCCTGCTTCGATATGAGCAGATGCTTTTTCTTTAGATGTGTAGAATCCTGTACACTCAAGTACTACGTCTACTCCAAGTTCTCCCCATGGAAGGTTTTTAGCATCAGCTTCAGCGTAGATTGTGATTTCTTTTCCATCAACTGTGATAGAGTTTTCACCAGCTTCTACTTTATCAGCTAATGCATATGTTCCCTGTGAAGAATCGTATTTTAATAAGTGTGCAAGCATCTTTGGAGATGTTAAATCGTTGATTGCTACAACTTCATATCCTTCTGCTCCGAACATCTGTCTGAATGCAAGACGTCCAATACGTCCAAATCCATTAATTGCTACTTTAACTGCCATCTCAAATTCCTCCTAAGTCTTGATTAATTAAATTTTGATGGATTTGCCAATCTGTTAATCTATTGACAAACTTCCTTTTTATTTTAAACAATACTGACAAAAAATTCAAGTGAAATTTAGTATTTTTATCATGTATACAATAAAACGATTTTGTACAATTCTACCAAATTTTATCCCGTTTCTTCGGCACAATGAATAAAAAACTTTTCCTTATTCTTCTTCATCATTCTGACTTAAAATGTATCTTGCAATTGTAAATGCATATCCTGCGATTCTTTCCATACTGGAAATGATATCAAGGAAATATACACCAATATCTGGAGAACAAGCTCCATCTTTCATTCTCTGAATATGTCTCTTTCTGATGATCTTTCTTGTACAATATACATCTTCTGCATAAGATAATGCTTCTTTTGCTTCTTTGGTATCGTCAAATTCAATCGCACGGATTGCTGACTCAAATGCAGCTCTTACAATATTATTCATATTTCTAAGCTCTTCAATCGCATCTTCTGAAATATTTTCATTCATATCCTTGATATGCTGCAGATATCCTGCCATATTCTCTACATGATCTCCTGAACGCTCAATATCTGTGATCGAATCAAACAGATTGTTGACAACTTTCATCTCTTTTTCTGTGATCGCCAAATGACTGATCTTTACAAGATATTCTGTGATCATTGGTTCTAAATGGTTGATCACCTGTTCATCATTATGAACTTTATCGATCTTACTCTGTCTTGGTTCTCCACTCATTGCTTCTTTTGTTACACGATTTAAATTCTTTAATACGATCTCACCCATACGTACCACTTCTTTCACTGCATTCTCAACTGCAAATGCAGGTGTTTCAAGAATACGTGGATCTAAGTGACGTAATGCCTTCTCTTCTGGTTCTTCTTCTTCGTCTTCTACTGGCTCTTCACGAATGATAAGTCCAGATAATTTTACCAATGCATTCGCAAATGGGAATAACAGTATCGTCACAGATATGTTAAAGATTGAGTGGAAAATGGAAATCTGTGTACTGGATATATGCTGCATTGCAAGATCTGGGAAGATTCCAAAGAAAATCGTCATGATCACCCCATAAATAGCTGCACCTAATACATTAAAACTTAAATGGATCACAGCTGCTCTTTTTGCTGTTTTATTTGCACCCGCACTAGATAAGATTGCTGTGATACAAGTACCAATATTCTGCCCTAACGTAATAAAGATCGCTGATCTCCAGTTTACGATTCCTCTCATCGCTAATGTCTGTAAAATACCGACAGATGCAGATGAACTCTGAATGATCGCTGTAACAACAGCGCCGACAAAAATACCAAGGATCGGATTTCCTCCTAATACCTGAAATGCTTTGTAGAATACCGGACTATCCTGATATACTCCAATGGATGATGACATAGATGATAATCCAATAAATAAAATACCAAATCCGACGGCAATCTCCGCTTTCTGTGTCATCTTCTGCTTATTAGAGAATGTAATGATGAAAGCTCCGATTCCTAAAATAAATGGTGCAAAAAAATCTGGTTTTAACGCTCCCGCCCATTCATTAGCTGATACCAGCCATGCCGTGATCGTTGTACCTACATTGGCTCCCATGATAACACCAGCTGCCTGTGTAAGATTCATAATCCCTGCATTTACAAAACCTACAACCATAACAGTGGTTGCTGATGAACTCTGAATAATTGCTGTAACCAGTGCTCCTACAAGTACACCTAAAATACGATTATTTGTTAAATAGCCAAGCAGGTCTTTCATCTTATTTCCTGCTGTCTTTTGAAGTCCTGATGCCATGATATCCATTCCATACAGGAACATTCCAAGTCCGCCGATAAACGCAAACAGATTACCGACATGTGTTAGTGTATTCATTTTTTACGATTCCTCCTGTGTTTTTACAGACCCCTCTTATTGGATCTCCCACATATATTTCATTTGTCGTTATTCCGACATAAATAATTTTAACAAACCTACTCTTATATTTAAAGAACTTTTTACATAGATTTTATTTTTTCTTTACCTTTCTGTCATAATGTATATAATAAAAGTATTATATTAACTATTTACAAAGGAGTTTTTTATGATTCTTGCAGATTATCATTTACATACCAGTTTTTCTTCCGATTCTGAATCTCCTATGGAAGAAATGATCCGACATGCTATTTCACTTGGTCTTAAAACTATTTGTTTTACAGAGCATCACGATATTGATTATCCTGTTAATCCTGATGGATTTGATTTCCTTCTAGATCTTCCTTCCTATAAAGAAGAAATATTTAAAATGAAAGAACACTATCAGGATCAGATTGAAATCAATTATGGAGTGGAACTTGGATTAATGCCAACAACCCTAGATCAATGTGCTGCATTCGTCAAGGATGAGCCTTTTGATTTTATCATTGGTTCTACTCATATTGTTGATTTTATGGATCCATATGATGCGATTTATTTTGAAACATATCCTGCCCGTCTGGGACTTGCTCATTATTTTGAAGATATCTTAAAAAATATTTCTTCTTTTAATCATTATTGTGTCTATGGACATCTTGATTATGCTGCACGTTATATCAAGGATCCTTCTTTTGAATTCCATTATAGAGATTATTCTGATCTTTTAGATGCCATTTTAAGGATGATCATTGAAAATGGCAAAGGTATTGAAGTGAATACTGCTGGACTTAAATACGGAATGAGTGATCCAAATCCTCATCATGAGATCATAAAAAGATATATGGAACTTGGTGGTGAAATTATTACGATCGGATCTGATGGCCATTGTCCAAAACATATGGCTTATGATTTTTATAAATTACCTGAGTTTCTGTCTAATCTTGGAATTCGTTATTATACCGTCTTTCGAGATAAGAAACCTGAATTCATTAAGTTATGAGTTTCTCTGCATAAAAAGGAACGAGACAATAGGCTCATAATATTCCTATTGTCTCGTTCCTTGATTCTAGCTATATTAAAATCCCCTCATCCACTCTGATTTCAAATGAACATTTCCTTTGATTGCCTCGTCTAACAGATTGATCATTGCTTCCTTATCCTGATTTAATGTTCCTCTTAAATTCACATAATTAGATGCATGATTCGATCTGAAAATACAATCTGGGCAATCCATATATTTTAACATTTCTTTTGTCTCGATCAAAATATCATATGGATTTAACAGTTCAAATTCTCCGCTTCTGATCTTATCTGCCAACGGAAGATCTTCTTCTATCATTAATGTAAGCAATCCTATATAATCTGGCTTCATCTGGGATAAAACAAGTCCTGTATCTTTTGCATGTTCCTTCCATAGCCGTCTTCCACCTAACCCTGATATAGCTGTCACAGATAAACGGATCTTTGCCTGTTTTACTTTCTGTGCTGCCTCTATCATCTCTTGTGATGTTACACCTTTTTTCATATATGTAAGGACTTCATCATTTCCTGATTCCAATCCCATATAGATCATAGATATTCCAAGTTCTCTTAATTTGTCCAAATCTTCTTGTTGTTTCATCAAAATGCTTCTTGGCGATCCGTATAAAGTTACTTGTTTACATTCTGGGAATTGATCTTTGATAAAATGAAGGATTGCTTCAAGATCTGTCATCTTACAAATCAATGCATCTCCATCTGCCAAAAAAATCTTCTCTACATATCGATACTTATCTCTTGCATCTTGTAGATCTTCTAAAACTTCTTCGACTTTTCTGATCCTAAATCGTTTTTTTTAAACATACTGCAAAAAATACAACGATTCTGACTACATCCGATCGTTACCTGTACGATCAGACTGTATGCTTCACTTGGCGGCCGATAGATCATTCCTTCGTATCTCATATCTTATCCTGCTTTCTTAATTATTTTACAATTCTTCTTACAGAAAGTACTTTTCGATAATTAGCCTTTGGTGAAATCTTAATTCCTGTTTTTCTTGAACTTGCATGAACAATCTTTCCATTGCCTATATAAATAGCAATATGCCCACTATAACAGATCAGATCTCCTGGCTGTTTATTACTGTAAGAAACCTTACGTCCTGCACTTCTTTGTGAGGATGAACTTCTTGGAAGATTATATCCAAATGACTTATAGACGCTTTTTACGAATCCTGAACAATCCGCTCCCGTATTCAAGTTTGTTCCTCCCCATACATATGGATTCCCAACAAATCGTTGTGCAAAACTTGCAACAGTTTGTCCTTTGTTATAAGTACTTCCCGTAAGTTTTGGTGCATTTGTACTGATATAAACATACTTTTTTAATGCATATCCAGTTTTGTTACCAACTTTAATTTTTCTCCAGCTTCCACTTGTTGATAATACTGTAACTTTTGTTCCTACACTTAGTTTCTTGATCGTTTTAGAACGTTTAGACTTTGCTGTTCTTAATTTGCACCAGTGTTTATAAATCTTTCCACTGTACCCTGATGCTGCCTGAACGGTTGTCGACGATGCTTGATCAGCTATCGTAACTGTCGATATCATTATTACGACTGTTATTATTATAACAGCTACTTTCTTTATTGTCTTTATCATAATTCTGCCTCAATTCTACTCTTTGATATTTTGTTACATTTCTGTTACATTTATTAAATTTAACACATTATTCTTCTTTTGTAAAGTGATTTTGTGGTATTCCGTAATATTTTTGTAACATTTTACAAAGTAATCTTGCTAAAATTCAAAGGGTAAAATCTGACATACGCTTTCTTTTCCTATAAAATAAAAAACAGACTAAATAAAATTCAATCTGTTTTCGTAACAGGGGCAGAGAGACTCGAACTCCCAACTGCGGTTTTGGAGACCGATGTTTTAAACGCTACACCCTAGTATTTATCAGTGCTTCAGAAGTTGTGCAAAATTTTATATCACTTTTTATATCAGACTAATTGATACCAATATATCACTTATTTTTCTGTATCACTTGAAGTGATATATAAAATTATAACTAATACACGATGCTAAAGCAACTCAAACGGTACATTTTTACCTTTATATGTATCAAACCATTTGTTAAAATCTGACTCTTTAATGTAATACTCTTTGCCGATTTGCAATGCAGGAAATCCTGGTTGGCTAAATAATTTGTAGGCTTTATATTTACTACATCTCAGCATCTTCTGAACATCTGTTGGTTTGAGAATAACATCCATCATAACTACACCGCCTTAGCGCTTACTTTATTCTGCCATTCAATATGTTCTACAAGGTCTTTAAAATATGGTACATTGTCTAACATCCACTGGCAGAAGATTCTCCAATCCTTTACTGGATGTGTCTTTCGTGAAAAATACATATTTAAAAGCACTTCATAAGTAAGAGAAAGATTTGCTGTGATATTATATCCCATAGGTAGCATTTCAAGAATTGCATTCCAAATATTTTTATCCTTCGTTGCATTGTACTCATCTTTAAGTTCATTTAGTAACTGAATAGTATTTTCTGTATGTTGTTTAACTTTGTAGCCAAGCATATTTTCAACGTCTGAAATATTACTTTCATCATGGCTTGATAATGAGAATTTCTCAATTACAACATCAATACCTTCATGAGAAAAACTATCTAAGTCAAATTCTTTTTTATGAATTGTATGCATTTTAGAACAACTACATCTTGTTGTCCCAACTTTATATGTATCTGCTTGTGCCCACCATGTATGATGAGATGTAATTCGTAATCCAACTGGCAGTGACCGTAAGGCTTTTCTGTGATCCTTTCCTGCTCTTGCAAGTCTTTTAAATAAACCTAAATCCTTCTCTCCAATACAAAAACATGGATGCCAGATTTCTACGTTTCTTTCTTTATCATATTCTGTTGTGTGTCCAATGTGGCTATCGCTTAAGTGCCAACTATCATATGCGTTTCTAGCTCCTTCAATAGCAAACATCCACTGCTCTGGACTTGGGAATACTGGGTGTTCAATTTTAATCATATATAAATTCCTCCTATTTTAAATATGAAGAGAATACTAATTTCTCTTTATATTTATCATCAACTGTTACATATCCGTGGACATTAGGCGGATGCCCTGACCAACTGATGTAGATTTTATAGTAATATCTCGTACAATCAATATATTTACGTGTCACAATACAGACATATCCTTTATTCATGAAGTCTTCTAATACTGCAACACAAGAATCTAGTGACTTGTCAGTATCGCAAGACATTGATTGTGTCTTACGGTATGTTTCTGTTCTACCATTCATCTGTGCAGTTTCCCATATATCATTTACTAAGTCGTCATATAAGTCATCAAATATTTTACTTAATTGTGCATCGGACTGTTGCTGTGAATACTCTTTCATATCCACAGCATTGATCAGTCCTTTTGTTTGTGCTAAATAATTCATTTATTTATCTGTACTTCCAATTCCGCCAGTTCTTTTAGTTGTCACGGTTTCTTTATCCGCTACACCATAAGGTAAGAAAACTCCCTGTGCAAAGGCATCACCCTTCTTAAGTTTCAGTGGTTCATTACCATGATTCTCAACCTTGATAAAGATATGTCCTTCATTGTCTGCATGGTAGTAGTCACCGTCAATTACCCCTGTACCGTTACCAATTCTAGCCTGTGCTTTGATGCCCAAACTACTGCGAATGAATACTAATAGCACCCATCCCTTTTCAATCTTACATCTGATTCCTGTAGGAATAACTCGTGCATCTCCTGGGCGAATTGTAATGTCTGCTGGACTAATAAAGTCATGTCCTGCGGAGTCAACTGTCTTACGATAAGGTAATTTTAAATTTCCATAAATTGATTCTTCTGGATATCTCACTATCTGTTTCTCCCAGTCCTGTACGAACTGGTCAAACGATACTTTCTCAAACTCTGCAACTTTCATTAATCCACTTTCTGTTAATAATCCCATTTATGTATTTCCTTTCCATTTTCTTTGTGCAATTTTCACAAAATTTAATATTTCGTAATTAAGTCTATTTAATTTGACTTCTATATAGTCTTTCAACCGATTTAATCTACTTTGCTTTCCATAAGCCACATATATTTTAGTTCTCATTACTGCTCACCAAGCATCAGAGGTAATCCAACTTCATTATAGTAAGAATCCTCAAAAGTCATTTCTGGCTCGTCTTTGTACTGTTCTTTTAATTTTTCAACTAACAGATCTTTCTGTTTTTTCACTTCATCTTCAGTACCATGCACAATTAAAGTCACATTACCGTCATACACACCGTCATTAAATGTTTCAACTTCGATCATATACAACTGACGATCTGTGTTAAGACTTGACTTTTTAGCCGCCAGATATAGATAATCTTTTGGCAATTTATATTTCTTGAGTAGCTTGTCCACATCTTTGACGAAATCAAGTTTGCGTTTTACTTCTTTAATCTGCTTCTGTAAGTCTGCGTTTCCTACGTTTCTTTTATCGTTTTCAGTCATCATTACATTATTTGTACTCATAGTAAATTCTCCTTGCGTAGTTCATTTTCTGTGTATCGGCAATATTCATCCCATAAGCCTTTGGCATGAATATAATTTTTGCCTTTCAATCCCATCTTCTTCTGTTCTGCTTTCAAGTCTTGGAATGTAAATTTGCGTGAGCATATCTTTTCTTTTAAGAATCTAGTTGCAATCTGCCCTACCTTATACATGTCCTCACGCTTCAAATTTGCAGTTAATTTCTTGTAGGTACTCAATTCATCATCTGGAATTTTGTAAGGTGTTTTTGGCAAGTTTTTCGGTGAAAAAGGTGAGATATATTTGTAAGTTCCATCATCACGAATTCTACTCTTCTGTGCCTTCAGTAACTCGGCAACAGTATCCAGATGTTTCACATCAAATCTAAACAACACTTCTTTATCAGTTTCTTCTATATAATAAGGAATATCTTTGTTTATCTCTCGAATCGCCTTTATAATGTTATGTCCTCTAATTAGTGAAGGGATATAAGCTACAAGGGTATATTCACCTCTATGCTTGCCTTTTCCGTAGTAATATATCTGATTACCAAATGAGCATTTTATGTACAAATCATCAAAACTAGGATCTATTAATCCTGCATCAGTTCTAGGAAAATCATTAGTATCCATGTTATATGCTGCTACAACACGATACTTTCCAAAATATTCTTTACGCTGTAAGAAATTAGCCGTAGTAATTCACTCCTTATTTAGTTGATTTTGATTTAGTTGTCTTAGGTGTAATACCTGTTGGCGGTGCATCATTTGTATTTTTGTATACATCACACACCATCTTCTGAATTGTTCGCAGACTCAAGCCATATGAGAGCTGCAACTCAATAACCGCTTTGGAAAGTTCTTCCATTATTCCTCGTCCTCCCCGCCTGTAATAATGTCATCATTATCTTCATCAGACTTATCGTCTAATTCATCGATCTCATCATCAATTTCTTCTCGTTCCTGTTCGAGAAATTCAATCTTTGCTTCATTGTCATCAATCAATTCCTGAAGTCTAGCAATGTCAAGTTTGCGGATAAGGAATCCGCCTGCTACCATAGCACCAAGAAATGTGCCAATGGCAATAGTTCCAAAATTACAAAGCATAAACTGCCATAAATATAATTTAATCATCTGTATCCTCCTCGTCATCTGGATAATTTTGTAGTTCAAACTCTTCCTCTAACTCAAACTGCTCAGAATCGTAATAGCAAGGGTCGTTCAACTGAGCGTCTGGGTTAGGTGGGTTATACTTAGGATTCATCGTCACGTCCTCGATTTTCAAGGATTTCTGTGCATACATCTTTATCTTTTCTTTTTGATGCTATTAAATCAGCAATATGCATATCCCATAAGTTGTGATATTTTTTTGATCCGAGGCGTTTTGCCCATTTTGTTTCTGTTTTAGTACCGTTGGGTTTCCACTGGAACGGTAACATGTGGTAATTAATATAGAAAGCAATGTCTCCTATATTATGATTCACAAATAAAGAATGCTGATTTGCAACCTCATAGACCAACATCATATATGCGCCAATATTTTCATGTCCGTAATAGTGTGCCACACCATTCTCGTCGAATGTCTGAGTGTATAATTTACCCATATCGTGATATTTTGTTGCTATAATCATTTCGTAGTCTTTATTTTTATGTAAACCATGATTTTTTACAAAATAGTAAGCATCTGTCATATGTTTGCCAAGAGATTCCATATGATACGGATTCTTCTGGTCGAAATCATTATATATTTCTGGAACCCATGTACTTTCAAGTCTATAGTTATACTTGTCTTTATTATGAATATGATCAACAAATTTAATTTCATCCCATCCTTCTTCAAGGAATGGAATCTGGAATTTTCTTGCTTGCTTGTCAATTACATGTCCTGGAACTGGATGTTCTCTGTCAATATTGTCTTTTTTACATTCACCAATTGGTTTTACGATAACCACGCAAACTTTCTCGCAATCAATTCCTTTGATGACATTGAGAATGGCTCTTCTGGATTTCATAGTAATATTCGTTGCTTCTGCAAATACGTCCATACCATTTTTAAGGTTACTTCGAATTAAATTATGGAATTTCTGAAATACAACACCATTCATAGACTGATCTTCAACAGAACCACAAATTTCTTTTCTTAAATTGTCAGTAGACAAAACTACCGACTTATCCTCTTCCCTAATGTCTTCTTTGATCCATGTTATATTTTCTATATATTGGGACTTACCAGATGCTGATAAGCCACACAATAATGTAAGTCTTGGTTTTCTTTCGCTCATAATTCTCCTTTATTCTTCCTGATCTTGATGTTTTAGCAGATATTCTCTGCTAACATTTTTAAAACTCTGCTGTCCTGACATATCTCTGTATACAAATCCTTCTCTTTTAACTTTTGGATTGACAATACTGAATCCGTCAGCCTGAAGTTTAATCTCTTCCATTGTATCTGGCGTTTTGTAGTGTTCATTGATAATTGGCACATGTTCTAAGTTGTTATCATCACAGAATTTTGCCATTTCCTGTGTACTTTTACGAATTCCTTCAACTACCAAATTGAATACGAATAAACGATTCTCTTTAAATTTGTAAGGATTTCCTTGTACATTACCTGTACCTTCGCCCTGTAGAACAACACGATCATATTTATTTGCAATGGCATAATCAGTTAAAACTTTTTCAATATTATATTTATCGGCAAGTTCCCAGTAAATATTAGAATCATGGTGACATTTCTGATCTCTGTCAGCTTGTCTAACATTTCTACTGCATACAATAAAGTCAAATTTGTTCTTGCCTTTCTTACGATCAACAGCATATGTACATGACGTTCCGTCAATCTTTTCTGTTTGAATCCATTCATTTGTTGATTCAAGCCATAGTGGGCAATTTTCAATTCTATCTTCATCGGTTTTTACAATCCATGATGGAAAATCTTTAGGATTGTCTCGTTTTTTACCGAAAATCATGAATAAGATTTTTCTGCCGATGCTATATCTCATCATTTTTCTAATAATTGGTTTTGAGAAAACTTTTTTATGTCTGGCTACCATAGACTGATATTTAGCATTTGTATCTACTTTATTGGCTTTTCTTTTTGCAACCTTTTCAGAAGCATATGTAATTCTCAATTCTTTTGTGACGTCATCACCGATTTGTTTATCGGATAGTTCGGGGAATAATGCAATTGGCATCGCCAATCCCTGACTGAAGCATTTAAATTTGCTTAGTTTCATCGTTTTAATCTTGTAATGCTTTGTTTCCAAGAAAGCAAATCTCTCATCATCTTCTGGGCATTTGCTGTCAATTTCAATAAATACCGCTTTATCTCCTACGTTAAATTCCCCAATTTGGGCAATCAGCACCCAACCAAGAACTCCAATCAATTCAATTTTATCTGCGCCCTCTATTGGTTTAATCCATGCAATTTCTTCAATATGTGCTAATGCTCTTTCTTTTGTCAAGTTCCTTCTTACCTTAGTAAGTAGTGCGCACTTTATCCTATAGGAACTTTGCTAATTTTTCCTTTCCTTTAAAATTTAATCCTCTATCGTGCTTCCTTTTGCCTTATTGCAAATTTCACACATTGGTTGATAGTTGCTAATATCATCAATACCACCTTTAGATCGTGGTATAATATGATCTTTTGTCATTAAAATTTCATCACCATCATCATCGACTGCATATAAATTCAAGTGATAGCTCTTGTCTTTCAAGCCTTTTTCTTTAGCAAAATATTTACCTTCGATTCCGCACTTAACACATTTGCAGCCTTTAGTGAAGAATGTCTGGTATCTCTGGCTATTGCCTTTAATCAAATCGCCATCGAATTTAACTTTTACTTTATTGTTTTGGCTCGCAAACATAACATTTTTCACTTTATCCCTAACTTCATCAATAGAATAAATACCCTTTCTGATATATTTGTGAGTTGGTTTGCGAGGTTTATGTTTCGCTTTAGTTAAATCAAAGCCTTTCAGGAGTCTTTTTACTTCGCCCAAACTATACGTCTCGTCAAATAATGTACACCCCTTCCAAGCCACACAGGTAATCTTTGTGTCATTGGTTGGTGCCATAGGATTATTATGTTTATGAGAGTCGGTATCTAAATCTAATAACTCCTGTACTGTTCGAAATGATTGTTTTAGTTTCTTCCCACCGACCTGATAATATATTGTTAACTTTCTTCTCTGATGTTTGGACATGTTTATACTCCTTTCTTTATTTCAAAGCCAAATTTTATTTCTCTTGTTTCTTTTTGCTATAGTCACAGTCAATCGTAATTTTGATCCGTTTGATTATAGATGAATTCTCGTATTCGGTAACGTCTCTTGTTATTGAACCATTACACTTTTCACACTGCTGCGAGTGTCTTGCTATCATATTTAACGTAACAGCCGCCATCTCTGCACATCTATGGCAAACATCTACCTCAGAAGAACCAAGAACTGACTGATCAGGGCTATTGATTCCAAGGTATTCAACTGTTGGTATTGTTAATTTATGATGTTTGTCGGTACACTCTTTGTTGCAGAAATCACAGTAATATTTTGTTTCTGTTTTCTTCATTAATTACATCCTCTGTTATATGCATTTTGTTAATCATTCATCATATTCAATCGTCATTGTGTGTTCTGTTTTTGGATAACGATTACGGCTTGCAAATGAACCAATAGTGTCAATGTATGGGATCGCAAACTTATCTTGTTTGGCAGTTTGTTTAATTCCAACCTCATTCTTGCAAGCGTTTGAAAGAAATGTATTTATCCGAGCATTTATCCTCATGCATTTACCGCACAAATCTAATCGTTGGATTATAATAGAATTGTCATATGGCTCGCCTGCACAGAATCTGCTTGAATATCCATTGGATGTAATGAAAGGGAGCGTAATGTCATAGTGATTGTGTGTACATTCAGCCCCACAAAAATCACAATAATATTCTTCAATTGTTTTTGTCGTCTTCACATTTTCTCCTTTCTGTGCTATAATAAATTTGCACATGAATCAAAAGTTATTTGAGAACGGTGTAATTTTGTATACGAGATACCACTTCTTAACTGAGGTGGTATCTTTTTGTACACAAAACATTTATTTTATGAATCCTGTTTTACTGGAACCCATTCAGTAGTCATTCGATTTACTTTCTTCACTTCATATGGCTGGGCGCCAAATTTACTATCCTCAAAATCTTCTAAACCTTGCTGCCAATTAATAGCAAAATACTTGTCACGGAGTTTAACAATCGACTGCGTATCCACGGTAAAACTATCTCTATCTTTTTCAATTTCATAAAATGGAAATTCACATGCCAATCCTTTAAGCTCGCTTTCCGTTAAATCAATTCCTTCTGTAATTTTGTCGTACATGATTTCTTTGAAATTTTCGCTATAATAATTTTCGTCATTCCATTTTGTTTTATCTGTAATCATTCTTCTATCTCCTTTTGTCAAATAATTATGATTGATCCATTTCTTTAACTTATCATTTGCATTCATGATCCTACCTTCTCTACTACCACGTCTGATATAAATGTGCATACTGGGCGAATATTAAAATATCCGCTACAAGTGCATGATGGAACAATTGATCCGTCAGTACGAACGCCACAAATGCCGTCAGTTTCACAATTCGTTGTTGGCGTTAATAATGCCCACTCGGCTAATTTATTATTTGTTTTTGGATATTCTAAATACTCCCTGTATAGTCTATATTCGTCTAAAGTTAGTAAAGAAACTTTATCAATACTTATTTCATTCGCCATTGTTCCATCAAGTGCCATTAAATCACGTTCCATATACTGCAACACATCATGATGACAATTATCTTCAATTTCACATCCGATATATTTTAAATCGTGACGAAGACGACTAGATTCCCATCTGTTACAATATGTGTCGAATGGCTTTGTATCACCCCAAAAATCTTTCATAATGCAAAAACAAGTTTGAGCATATTTAAATTGATTTAACACGATCCATTCATACCCTGCTACCTTAAAGGAATCACCAGCATTTAATGTTTGAAGCTCTACTTTTTCTGAGGTACAATCATTCTCTTCCAACTTCATCATATCTTTATCTTCAATTACTTTTACGACCGCCTTGGCAATGTCATAAATATCTTCTTTATCTAATGTCAAGTTTTCTCTCCTTTATATCATAATTTTATGACCACACTGTGGGCAATGAATGAATTCCACATACCCTACACAATAGCCGTATCCGACAAGTTCAGATTTAATATCAGATTCATCGAATCTTAACTTGGCGCCACATCCATTACACTTCACTTTGCGTTTAGTTCCATCTTTCAAAATCTTAATCATCTTTCTCTACCTCGACTTCGATTGGATGTTTGCACTGTGGGCAGATGATATAGTTTGGTGGGTATACTGGTTTGGGAGTTCTTAAATCAATCGTACGCTTTGGTTTATCTTTAATATCACTTTTCTCGTAACTCAACTCCGCACCACAATTTTCACAAGTGCATTGTTTTCGTGTTCCTTTTTCTAAAATCTCAATCATCTTGACCTCATTTCCTTGATTTTCTTCATTTTCTCAAATTCTCTAAAATCGCATCGACCAAACCCCTTGTAAAATAAGGGTTTTTCGACGATCAATTTTGCGATAAAATATTTCTTTTATGTCATGCGACTATAACTATTTCAAGGATGTAAAAAATTGTTTATTATATCTTGATCCGCCATATAAAGGCACAAGTAATTACGCTAAAAGTTGTATGAATTATGATCATTTTTATAAATTTTGTCATGATATTGCACAAAATAACTTTGTTATTATTAGCGAATACGATATGCCAAGTGAAGAATTTAAATGCATTTGGCAAAAAGAACGCACAGTGTGTCAAGATGCTAATCGTACAAACGGGCAAAAGGCAACTGAAAAACTATTCATTCCAAATTTATGATTAGTTACATAAAAGAAATATTCTTTAATGAAATCGCTTGTTTTCGTAAATTAATCACTCTCTCATAATAAATATTTCTTTTCCCAGTTCTAACTTGTCCAAATCCACCATTGTAATATTTACCCCCGAAACTTGCGCAATATCCAATCAGGGCAGTGTACTCTTTAGAATATTTGCCTCCTCCTGCTTTGCGGTTTTCTCTAACATCCATATAATGTTCTTTTGAACAAATTTTTGGAGCAATTGGAATCGTTGGATTTTTTTGAACGTATTTCAATAATGCAATCAATTCATCATTAATGTCTGCGCCAATTTTGTTTTTACATTGAATCTTATCAATAATATTGGCTCCGCCAACAAATGGCTCTATGTATGTTTCAATATTGTTATCATCAATATATTTCTGAATAATCGGTACAATATATTTTGCAATTCTATTTTTACTTCCTTGATATACTATTTTTCTTTACCAGAAAGCCCATATGGTTTACAGTAGCTACACTCTCATTTTCCTTTCTGGTTTATTATTTAATTAAAGTCATCAATTAGCAAATTCTCACAACTCCAAATTCGTATAATCCTACACCATCCTCAAGTGCAATAGTGTCATGTTCTGTCGTAGTAATAAATTCATTATCTATGCCAACAACTGGCATATGATCTGGGTGTTTTGCTAACTCTTTTTTGAGCTGTCCAACTGTCATATGTTTTGGTTCTTCCATTACATTCTTACCACTTTCTTGTCTGCTAACTCTTTTACTCTATCAGTCAAAGTAACTGCTACTACATGCGTTCCCATATAAGCATCAAGAGCTTCGCCAATTAAATTGTATCCTTCATCAATAAGAACATGATCATAATTCATTCCACGCTTGTTCTTAACTTCTTCTACAGTCATAGGCACTGGAATAATTAAGTCAAGATCGTTTGCTTTGTCTAATAATAGCTTGACCTGTGAATGATTCTGCACAATAATCGGATACTGTGTTGTAGCACTTGTGTAAAGCAACTGTGTTGTTTTGCCCGTTGCTCTGTCTTTAATAATCAGTGTTGTTGGTTTATTTGTTATCATAGTTTGCAATCTCCTCTTATATAAAATATCTCTGAAGCACATCTTTGAATCTTAGAGGACTATCAACAATGGTCCGTGAATACTGAAATTGTCTTAAAAAATTCATAACAGTTCTAGCATCTGCACCGCTTAAAGGAATAAATTTTACATATTCAGGTCTCCCAGCAATACATACGACTGCCCACGAACGCTCTGAATCATGAAACCCAACGTCAACTGCTACGTCAGTAATTTCGTTGTACATCTTCTTCATTTCTTCATTCTGCTTTGTTGAAATCTGACACTGACGAGCTGCCTCATCGCAATTACTTTGGGCAATTTTTAACGTAGTATTGCTTTCATCAATTTCATTTTTTAAGGCATCAATATCTGGTTGTAGGATTTCTAGCAACCATTTTCTAATTTTCTCTTTTAATTTCTGGAACAATTAACTCTCCTTTTATATTTCACACGATCCATTTAATCCATATGGTTCATAACACAAACCATTTACCCAAACCCAGTTATCGTCTTTGTATATGAGGAATTCAACTGTCTCAAAATCACAATAACTGTCACTATCTTTGTCTTCACGAACTGCATATACAGTGATTGGTTTCTTAGGTGTTGGAGACCTGCCAATTTCTTGTATTTTAAACATCTGAATCCTCCCATACTACGTTGACTTTGAACCCTAATTCCTTTAAAACATCTGTAAAATCATCAACATCTAATTTATGGTTTTCTATTTTAGTCCCATTGACTTCAATAGATTGCCAGTCGTCATATTTAATGATCGTAATTGTATTTGGTTCTTTTACTTCTTTGTCTTCTTTATATTCCTCTTTGTACATGTCAAAGTCTTCGCATAAAGCACACTCAAAAGAAGTATACCTATTAGCACAACTTTGACACTGTGAATATAAATTGTCTAAATATCTATTCTTTTCGCTCATATTTCTCCTCGCAAATATCTTTAGATTAGATTTTCTTCTCGACTACAACTATTGTGTCATTATGTGCTCCACCATGCGGAACAAGTAAAATTTCTTGAATTTCAAATCCATATTTCTTACCAATACCACCACTATTCCAGCCGCAGCTAATAACAATTCCATTTGGTGTTACAATTCTACTAATTTCTGCCTTTTGTTTTGCCCAATAAGAAGCTTGAGTTGTTTTCATATTTACAGACATTCCTAATTTTTTATAACTTTCACTTACCTGTCTTGGACTATATGGAGGATCATACAATACTGTATCTACTGATTCATCAGCAAATATTTTGAGGAAATCAATCGCATCCATGTGAAAAGACGTGTCGTATGAATTATCAATATCATTCGTAACATTTGCAATTTTACATTCATTAGCAAACGGATCTATACTATATCCATGTATATATTTATCAACCAATTCTTTAATTGGTTTAATCAGAAATGTGTGTTTATTTGGCATTGACCAAACTCTATTTATTATCATTTATGTCCTTTCTAATTCCACTCAAAATCCATTCAATTACTGGCTCTGTCCACCCATTGCCCATCAGATTTCATACTTCTTTGTATAAAAATTTGGGGCTAAATGGACTTGACTTTCTATCAAATCTTTTATCATAAAATTCTTGTACTGTTTTACATCCTTCTTGCCTATTTGACGTAAACAATTGACAGCACTTACAGTCACAAACATTAGATTTAATAAGTTCTGAATTAATATTTTCTTTCGTATAATCAATACCATATTTATATATCATTGCAGTATTATTGAAATCAGTTGTTTTGTTTGTTAATGTATCTCCGCAACAACATTTTGAGGTTCCCAAATAATGCAAATCATTATCTGCAATACTATATGAGATATGATAATGTTGCAATTTTTCAATCAATGGCTGATATAAGTTTAATCGAATGTTTGGTTTTAAATTTAACAATCCCATTTGCGTAAAATTAGACTTATCCAATCCAGTAAGTTTTAATAGGTATTCTTTATGTTCCTTATTTTGTGGAACAATTTTTAAACCTTCGATAGTAAAATGATCTGCGTCATGAAACATATCAATAATATCTGTAGATGAAATTCCTGGAATGAATGGTTGGATTCTAATGCCAACTTTAAATCCATTGTCTTTTAAATTTCGATATAATTTATATCTTTCTAAGATATCTGGAACATTTGGCTCTATTGATTTGTCGTTAGTTACATTTGTTACGGACATTTGGAAGGTATGTAAATCTGGCTCAACTTCACAACCATGCAGTGTTGAAGATTTTGTACTAAATAAAATATGAATATTGTATTGTTTAGTAACATCAATTAGCTGTTTTGTAATATGGAATTTCTCTTCCGCTGGCTGGAATGGATCACTCATACCACCACAATGCCAATCATATCGTTGAGATATTAAAAAATCTAAAAAATTCGTTTTATCCACTTTATTATGAACGAAAATTTTATCTAATCGACGTTCAACGGATTTAACATTACCAATTTGTAAATTTTTATCAAATTCCATTATCTTCCTATAATTAGAAAAACAATATTTACATCCAAAACTACATGTTTTATATGTATCTACTCGAATAGGTAATCCGCATATTGCAAATTTACTACTTACATTCAGCGGATTGAAAGTTTTGTTTTTATTTTCTGTCATTTAAACCTTATATTTACAAGGCAGCGCACTGCGTTTTACCTAGGATTACTTGATAAAACCTTTCTTATGTATTTGCTTTGTATTGTTTTACCTACAAAAATTGAAACGTAGATAAAAACAAAATTTTAAAATCATCATATGGAAGAAATAAGACATGTCTAATCTATAGATATTTCTCCTCGAATAGTCATCAGAAATGTAACTAGAAATGTTACATTATTATATATTTATTAGTATTACGGCAACTCCTAAAACAAAGAATCCCATTAAGTATGCCAATACTGCTGATTTAAACCAGAAAGAGATGTGCTTGTCAATCTCTTTCTCATGTTTGAAGAATAAAATATTACATATAGTAGCTGAAATGACACACCAGCCAATCAGTATCCATTCAATTATGCTCAGTACCATAATTATTACTTTGAATATACCTCTACACCAACCTTCCTTAATATTTAATCAAAAATAAAAATCCAATTGAAATATACATGAAACTCAAATACCAAGGCTGCTCTTGTGGAAATACACTATACAATGGCTCGATAAATTTGTTTTTTACACTTAATACAATTGCAATGATTAGATACACTGCAAAGCCTACAAGCCCAATTGCTCCAAGCGTCAATGCCAACTTTTCACAAATATTGCAGATCAATGTCATCTGCATGATTTTTCTCCTACTCTTTTAAATCTGTATTTCTGTTCCACATCAGGGTATTTCTCGTGATCAACTTCACTCAGAAACATTTCTACTGGTCTAGCGTAAATATTGAAATCACCATACATTGCCTGATAAATTACCAGTTTCTCATTTGTTTCTGTATGTGTTGCAAGGTCAATTACTCTGTAGAAATGTCCTTTGAAATGTTTGCAAATATCGTCTTTCTTTGGTAAATCTCTGTTATTCATGAATATCTCCTTTCTAAAGTGTCTCCCACCATAGATCGTGTACTTTCTTATAGCCACCTCGACTTGACACATCTAATACTCTGCGAACTTTCTTGTTAGACAGTCTCTTATGAAATCTGTAATCATCCCAATTGCTGATATATAACCTTTTATAATAAGGTTTCTTACGAGGTATTTCATAGAATCCACAATAATACTTGTCTACATATTGCACAGGTTCAGGATACCCACCGATATTTTTAAGTCTCGCTAACCTTTGATGATAACTCTTCCTACGATTTCTTTTCTTTAACATTGTCTTACGATTCTGCTGAAATTTTGTAGGAACATATTGTAAAAAGTCTTTATCCTGTAGACAATCTTTTGATTTTGGCATAATTAGTACACTCCTTTCTATAGTGGGATAAAAGTGGAATTTTACAATCCTAATTCTTCAATTACAGGTAACACCTTATCTTTTAATTCTGGATAATATGCATCTAAAGTTTCTCTGGCGTTCAGTGGTTTATCTGGTTTTGTAAATCTAGCACATTCCCAATCAATTACCATCTGTACATAATCTGCATGAGTTTTGGCTTTTAAACTATGGTGTTTAGCGTGATTGCGATGGAAATTATGAGCTGTACGCACATCTAAGATCATGTATAAAAACACCTTGTCAAGATCATGCAGATATCCTCTGACTGTGTTATGTCCTAACAAATGTTTCTCCATCTGCCTAAATGCTTTCCTGTGGTCTAATGTGTATTTGATATTCGCTTTATTTTTTAACATCTATTTCTCCTTTTGTATTAATTATCATACGCTGCAACTTTATCATCGCAAGTAAACCCATATTTTTCTTCTGCTTTCAATCTTGCCCGTACGGCATCCTCATATTTTTGATAATCGCCAAGATAAATTGTTTTGTAATTAATAGTAATATAGGCACTCCACATATTTTTCGATTCTACAAAGCATACCCCTGTTTTTCCAGAAGTATTTGCTTTACTCAAAGATCGATTCTTCATATTGTCCATGTTGCTTTTTAAAATCAAATTACAACGACGATTATCTGATTTATCTCTTGATAAATGATCTGGAAAAAGAATTTTAGTATTGTATTCACCATATTTGCGAGCTGCAATTAATTGATGTACTCTTAACATCTTTTTATTGTAAATTTCAACATCTTCTTTTTTTGAATTGGTTATCCAATAACCTTTCTGATCTTTTCTCCAAAACCAATTTTTAACGTAATCATAATCCTCTCGATCTACTATAAAGAAAGACCCATCTTCTCCATAGATTTTAGCTACATCATCGGATACGTCAGCCTTATTATATTTTGTCGATACTCTTTTATTTCTTTCTGCAATTGCTTCTGATGCAAGACAACCGCAAGATTGTGTATGTCCACTTTCCAAGCAATATCCTGTAACACTAGATAATTTTGGATTTCCACAATTACATTTACATAACCAATGCACATTCCCTTTACGATTAGCAGATGAATCTCTTTCTATGTCTCTTCGAACAACTGTTAGTCTTCCAAATTTTTTACCAGTTAAATCGTGCATATTCTTAGGATTATTAATTTTTGAACAACCACATGAGATTGTATGCCCAGATTTCACAGACCCATAGTGATAACTTTTGATATTACCACATTCACATTTGCACATAACAAACAATCCACCATGTTTTCCATCTTTATTTTTAGCAGCGGTTCTTTCTTCATCTACTCCAATAATTGTTAATCTGCCATATTTTTCGCCAATTGCCTGTTTTCCTTTTTGTTTAAGTTTATTTCGTGAGCACCCACAAGACTTGATCTTTTTAATATTCTGCTGTCTTGTATCGAACTCTTTTCCGCAATGACACTGGCAATGAAAAAACACTGCTTTGTTCTTGTTGTTTTTGTTTAATTCTTTTTGTAAGTCATCATCACATATACCTAAAACGCGGATTCCATATTCATTCACGAATCCTATTAAGTTTTGCTTCTTGATGTGTTATCCCTCCTGTGAATCATCTACTTTAATATATAGACCACAATGGCATTCTCCTTGTTTCATTTCTCTGAACTCCTTACACATACATTTTGTGTCTTCATTCCTTAATAATGAACATGGGCAATATCCACCATTTTCTTTTAATTTCTGTCTAATAGATTTTACTAATTCTTGATCTTTATTTACTTTAATTTGCATTAGTTCCATCCAACCTTTCTGCATATTGGTTATCACTTGCTAATATTACCCCTAAAACTTCATCATATCTTTGATCTGTATCTGGTATATATCTACCAAATTTCACAATAATATTTTGCAATCCTAATAAATTTTGCAAGCGATCTTTTGGAATTTCATAATCGTAATATCCTGTATAAATAACAATATCATCGTAGATTTTCTGTCTCCTAAATTCGGAAATTAATTCAATCATTTCTTGATATTGATCAAATGGTTCTAACCCACCAAACACAATTGCTTTTGTAATCGCATTGTTCTTATATCGTTTAACAATTATTTCATTTGCCAATTCAACCATATCGGATTGTGCCAGAGCAGAATTCTGGCACATAGACACATCTAAATTCTGCTCTTTGCAACATTTCCAATTACATGAAATAGTTCCAATAAACATTGATGGTTTTTTATAATTTGTAAAATCTTCATCAATCAATGCTTTTAGTCTCATACGTTACTCCTGTTTCATCTGAGCATATTCGTACCACTGTCTTGTTTCAAACTCTTTTTTTCGTGTTTCTGAATATGATCTAACAGGCTCTAAGAATCCAACAATTCTCTGATATGTATCATAAACACCATGTCCACATACTGGGCAAACATCTGTACCAACAAAGCCATGATGATTGTCACACTCGTTAATCCTTGTGTTGAATGCAAAGTAAATAACGCCTGCTGCTGCAATCTGGTTTAATACATCCCATGCCATATCAGTGTTAGGGAAATTGGTTTCCAAATTGATATGTGCAATAGACCCTCCAGAGCATTTAATATCTAAGATAGAACTTAGTTTTAACTTCTCTTGGATTGTGCATTTCTGAGATAAAGGAATCCACTGATTAGAGTAAATAAATTTTTCATCTTTTTCGTATAACAGATTATCTTTCTGGCAAAGAATTACCGCTGCCCTTTCGGCCGGAACGCTCTCAACATTAAAACTAAATTCATTTGTGAAGTTATCTTTAACATCGTTTAATACATCAAAAATTTTACTCGCAAATGCAATTCCTTTTTCTGTATATGACGTGTTACCAAATTCATCTGTTTCTGTGTATCCAAATGCTTCGATAACTTCGTATAACCCAAGAATTCCAACCGTACAATACTGTTTGTCCATTTCAATACCGCCATCGCAATAATTTGGAAGAAGCCCTTTTTCTACATTTCTTTTAATAATATGCCTTACAATATCCAATGTCTTGCAACATAATTCTGTTCTTTTTCTTAATTTTTTCAGATATTTGGCTTCAGAAAAATCGGTTTCATATGCAATTCTCATCAGGTTGATCGTATTTACTTTGACAGATCCAATAGATAATGCTGTTCCACCGATAGAATTAATAAACCCATCAAGTTTTGATGTATCTGAAAGTAATCTACAACAGTTAGATAACACTCCAACATTGTCACTCATAAAGAAGTTACTATCATTCCACACTGTGTTGTGGTCAGAACACCATCTGGCAAATTCTTCGTCTTCAAATTTACCATCTTTATATAGAAGAGAATATGTTAAAACAGGGAAGGTAAACATGTTGTGACTTCGAATATCTGAGACAACTTCCATGAAAATTTTCTGATGCTCAATTAATTCATCTAAGTAATCAATGGCAAAAGTTCCATCTGGAAATTCAACTCCGCCAAACAATGCTTCTAAATAAGGTTTGTCAAAAATTGAAACATTAACAAATGCAGACTGATCGACACGTAAAAATGGCTGATTTAATCTATAAATAAATTTCTGAAAAGACTGTCTAATATAATAATCTGGATCTTTTAAGTAATATTTTTCTTCGCAATCTTTCTTCCAGAAATAAAATGTCCATAATAACACATTTGGTAACCCACAAGCACCAGAACTACGATTGCTCATAAATGATACAAATTCGATTACATCATCTAAGAATGTTGTTAAATGTTTTGGAGCCTGATTGTTATATCCTTCTAAGAAAAATAATCCTTCTTTTGCCAATCTTGTTAAGTCAAACGCATAACAATATGGTTTGTATGTAGAACTTGGTGCATCATGCAAATAAAAGCCACCATTATATTCGGTTTCAAGCCATTCTTTGGCTGTGCGTAACCCGTATTTTTTCTTTAATTCATAGAAAATTTTATTAAAAGCAAACAGCTTATCTTCAGATTTTCCTTTTTCACCGCATAAACTACAAATATCCTTATGATGTGCATTGGCATTACCGTCAATCGTGACGTCTGCCACATTCTTATCTACAAATCCATCAATAAAATCTGAAAAATTAAGCTGCGATTCATGGAATCCATTTAAAATTTCAAAATCTTCTCCATATTTAGAATCAATCTGATTAAATGTTTTCTCAAAATCTTTGTTTACCTTAATATTAATGTTCAATAAAATGTCCTCCTACTGTTCGTTGATCCAAGTATTTGCTTTAGTAAAATCCATGATGATTCCATCCACTTCCAAAATAGGAACATTCACAAATCCTTTATCAAGCATTACTTGTGTGTCTGTTACTTCTTCGTATTTAATGCTCTTGGAAGCCAATTTCTTCTCAAGAATTCCGCATTTGGGGCAATGCGTAGTATATAAAGTTACATCCATGCAAACTCACCTCCAATAAATTATGTAATAATATCATCATCTATATGTAACGCACCCGTCTCCTGCTTTCTTGCAGTTCAACGTATATCGTGCATCGTTACCATCACCATCAATCTTTTCGGTTGATACGCTCTCAATCATCATTGTCTTACCTGTTTCTACATCCTTAACAAGTACCTCTTTTTCTATGTGTAGTTTAGAAACTAAATTCCTAAGCTGATTAATTGTTCTGATCAACTTTCTTTGTTGTCGCTCCTTCCGTGTCTCTAATCTGTCTTTTGAATCTCTCTAGCTCAGCCATAATATTCAGACAAGTCATAGACAAACTTCCTTCATTATTAATAACTGCATCGCATAAATCATAAGCTTCTTCAAAAGCAGATTCGTCTTTTTTCATTCTTTCATCAATTGCATCACTTGTATCTCCACGATCTTTCATTCTCTGAATACGTGTAGAACTTGGTGTATCAATACATAATGCCAAGATATGTTTCTTATGATAATTTTCTTTTAACTGTTTTAATCCTGGAACATCAACTACATATACATCCGCATCATCACACTGACTCTCTGTAGCACAATACCAATTGCCAGTATAATGATTCTCTGCAACCTTGCCTGTGATTCTTGAATACTGAGCTAGGTTTACATATGTATGATCATCAAGTTTATCTGCTCTCTTCTCTCTGGTAGTGTATGATCGTAGATATTTCAGACCGTAAATGTCTTCCAGATACTTCGCTGAGACACTTTTACCTGCTCCAGATCGCCCAACCAGAGCGATTAAAACATTACTTTTATCTCCTACCATCTCTATAAGTCCTTTTCTAATTTCTTGATTCTTCTATTGATTTTTGTTACGATTTTGCCGTTATCTTTGCCTCTAGCGATTAAGACGGCTTTTCTATCCTTTAATAAATTTAACTGATCTAATTTTGTCATATACTCATTTTCTCCTTAGGCTATATTTTAGTTTTCAGTTGCTGTTTCTGACGATTCCTCTACGACCTCAGCAGAATCATCATCTACATATTCAATATCTTCTTCTTTTACTTTTGTTGCAGGGTCGAGTCTTTCATAATCCTCTTCTGTGGCTGGCTCTGTTTTAACAGTTCCACATTTTTCGCAATAAGTTGTCCAATGATATCCATTCTCTTCATCATATGCAATTGTTTTTTCTGCCCACACATGATCACAGGTTTCATCTGCGTCATCTGGGTATTCTGGTTCTGTATAATCTGCATCGTCTGTATCGTCTGCGGTAGAATTTTCAGTATTTTTTTCTTCTTCTGTTGTTGCCGATACATCATTTGTTGTATCTTTAGAATCTTCTTTGACGGCATTTTTCTTATTATTTTTCTGCTCTGTTGTGTTCTTTGTAGTTTCTGTAGTTGACTTACCTTCTGTTGTTGCAGAAACCTGTTTATCAGTGTTATTATTTAGTGTATCTGCATAAATAGTATATGCTGAAACGCATCCTACTGCTGTTAACATTAATGCTCCAGCGATTAATAATTTTTTAATTCTCATAATATATTCTCCTTTTAATCTATCAATCCATGAACGATGTCACCACATAGAAGGCGATCGCCATTAATACAATTGTTACAATTACTACTACTCCAATTGGTATTACAATATTTGTTATTATCCAAAACGCAAATGCAAATACACCAACAGATATGAATGTTGCAAGAAACCAGATAATGGTCAGTACGATCATCGCCAAGAAAAATTTTAAGATTTTCTTTATGATATTCAATCACCTACCTTATGGCATTTCATTGTAAATTTTGCTAACATCATCTAATAATTCTTTTGGCAAATATCTTTCTAAAAGCTCATTCGAATTATCAAGTGTTTTCTTATAGAAATCTTCTGCGATACCACCGCCAATAGCAGCAATCGTGTCTGTGTCACATGGTAAAGATAATACATTTCTTAAGAATGATTCATAATCTTCGCTTTCCAAGAAACATCTAATTGCCACAGGCACACTATCTTGAACTGTCGCAGACCAAACATAATTCTTTCTATAATCTTCAAGTGGTCGATCAACACCATATGTATACCGACTAGACGGATATTCTTTTACCGCACAGTCGTATATTTCATCTTTAGATTTCCCCCGTAATGCCATTAAAGAACATGTAGTAACGACACACGCACCTTTATAAGCTTCTGAATGATTATGTGTTTTTTCACATGTTTTACAAGCAATATCCGAATAATCGCTATACAACATTAGAAGTGGAGACATGTCTCGAAAATACATTGTAATTGGCGAAATTCTCATGGCACATCCATTGCCAAAGCTTTCGTTTACACGATTTCCATCATCGTATAACCAATCTTCGAACATTTCTCCATATCCTACGCCAGAATATTTCTTACCATATTCTAAATAGAACTCCCAAGGTTCTTTATTGGTTTCATCTAACAACCACATACCTGTTGCAATACTGAGAACTGTATCATCTGTGTATTTACATTTATCTGTAAACAATTCACAGTTCTTCCAATCTAAATTGTGAGGTCTGCGGAACTCATATTGAGAACCGCAAATATCTCCTAAAATTGCTCCAATCAAAGCCATTTAATCACCTACCTGTTAAAGATGTTTTCTAAAATTGTAAGAATTACTGCGATAATCCATTTTGTTTTCGTTGGAACAATTAGCGGATTTACCACAACAAAATGTAGTAACCAAATAAACAGATTTACGATTGCAAAGTTGACAGCGATTACAACCATTAATCCTAAGATTGTACCTAAGATCGTTCCTGCATGATATTTGTTTTCAACAAATAACGAAGTTAATAATTTCTTCATCTGTTATCCCTTTCATCAAAGATTAATTTTATCTATTCTACGATCATCCAATCTTCAGCCAACATATCTGTCTGACTTGCAAGCCAAGGAACTACATTCCCCTGCGCTGTTTTCATTGCAATATATGCTCCATATTCGACTAATCCGTCTTCATTCACAATGCTTTTTGCAATATCGGTACATGGCGCATAAGCTCCTGCTGGAACATAATATAAAAACATACCTTTCCCATTCCAACCTTTTCTTGCTACTTTTCTTTTATCTTTCATTGCATCAATTGCTGTTCCAAAATCCATAATAAATTCTCCTTTACTCTTTATTGTATGTGTATTTTACATAACTCCCTTTGTAGCTTACATTCGCCAAATCTTTTGACTTCCTCTGTTCTTCTTCTTTTCTAATTTTTTCCAAAAGATAATCTGTTTTATCACTACATATTTTCTTATCTTCTCTAGTACACTTACCGTAAATATCACATTTTGTACATTTCGTCGCTATAAACTTAAATGCCTGCTGTCGATTAAAGTTTGTAACATCAATAAGTTTACCTATCATACTTTTCACTCCAACCAATCATTGTCAATATAATAGAAACTATACGTTAGACCGCCAGTTAAGATAATCCAAAAAATCCAGAATATTGCTTTCAAAACTTCTCCACTCGACTTATATGACTCAACCGTTTTATGTAAATTTGACTTATTTAAATCACAAGTTGTCATAGTGTTATTTTTTAGTTTTGTGTAAACAGTTCCCTTAACTGGTTTTGCTTCCATACCATAGTATTCATACCTGACACGAGCAGAATGATAAATTCTTTTTAGGTAATGACTTCCTATGAAATCAATCTTATCTTCCTTGAATTTTTTGCCTGCAAATTTAATCTGTTTACAAGTCTTACTTTCTCTCCACATGTCATCCCACGAATACCAAACTCTCTTTCTGTAATGGACTTTTCCTTTACTGCCTTTTACTCTTTCAATTTTTTCATGTCTGCGATACTCTTGTCGGACTTTTCTGACATAATAATACTTGCCGCCAATTTCTTTGTATGTAACTGTGTCTACAGGTTCTAACTTCCCATAAACAAAAGCGTTACCTACATTGGTTTCCATACCATATTGAAAAACATCATCATTTTTTATCTTAAGGGCGTGATTGTATTCTTCATTTTTATCAAGGATGGAATTATCAATATTACTACTGATAACGATTCCAAACACAAGCATGACTGCGATCAATGTTACACTCGCTAAGATTTCCCTTGGAGTTATCTCATAATTACCAAAATTCAATCCTTTGTGTTGCTTCATATATTACTCTCCAAATAAATGCTGAGGTGCAGTTTCGGGAGCATCCTTATATTCTAAATAAGTATAGTTCTTTATTTCATATCCAAGATTATTTAAGAAAATTCGTGTTGGAAATTTCTTTACATATCTGTTATATTCTTTAATCTGCTGATTATAGTTACTGCGATATTCGGCAATTAAATTCTCTGTGACAGATAATTCGTTCATTAACCTTTTATAGTTCTTATCCGCCTTGAGTTCTGGATAAGATTCTGTAACTGCTGCAATTGCTGTGCTTGCATTTTCAACAGTTCCTTTAGAACTACGTCCTTTAACGATTTCTTTAAGTGTATTTGCCTCATGTTTATCATAAGATTTCACACAATCTACCAAGTTATAAATCAGATCAACCCTACGTTTCTCTTGTACATTAATGTCAGATTTTGCTTTATCAACCTGTTCTTCTAATGAAATTGCATGGTTCTGCGAACTCTGAACCCCAAATGTGCAGGCTAGAAATACCGCCACAACTCCTACTAGAATAATTACTGGAATCTTCCATGCTGTGCTTTTTTCTTTGCTCATATTCAATTTTCTCCTTTTAAAATTTAGGTCGTTTAATCTCTTTTTGTTTTGACCAATCAATTTCTGAAGGTTCTACACCTGTCTGCTGTTTGTAGAATTCATAATCTTCTGTCCAAAACTCTGCATCTTCATCTTTAACGAAGTAACTCTCGTCAAAAACTAGATCCATCTCGTCTGGAGTAGCAAGATATTTTACTTTACAACGTCTACCATATTTGTATGTTTCTCCGTTATAGCAAATTGAACACGGCTCCCAGATGCGATATTCTACATAATTGTCTTTTACAACAAACCTTTCGATTTTGCTTTCTGGGATTCCCTGTCTAACAAAACATTCGTAAATGGTTAGTTTATTCACTCGTATCTCCCTTCAGAATCTTGATTAATCCATCTTCATCAATGATCGGAATGCCTAACTGTTGTGCTTTTTTATTCTTACTGCTTGTAGAATTCACATCATTGTTCACAAGATAATTCGTATTCTTTGATACAGATCCTGCAACCTTGCCACCTCTGGACTCAATTTCATCTTTGATCGCATTACGATTGGCAAACTTATTTACTTTACCAGTCACAACAAAAGTCATTCCTGTGAGATCAACCATTGATTCTTTTTTGCTTTCTGGCATCTCAAACTCAAGCTCTTTAGCTAATTTCTCGACCATTTCAATGTTTTCTTTGAAATAATCATCCATTGACAATGAAGTATTGATACCAATACCATCAATATGTCCAAAATATTTTCTCTTTTTGATTCTTTCGATAAACACATCATATGGATTTTCGTTATTCGATAGAGAAATCTTATCAATAAGCTTGCAAATATCCTTTGCCGTTGACTTCCCAACAAGTTCAATGCCAAGTGCTGTTACGAAATTAACCAGTTTACACTTACGACTTTCCTCGATGCTATGTAATAAGGAAGAAACACTTTTTACACCAAATCCATCAAGGTTCTTCATCTCAGGTTTATACTCTGCTAAATTATAAATATCTGTATAATCTTTTAGCCATCCAAGATCAATAAATCTTTTCAGTGTTGCCTCAGATAAACCTTGAATATTCATTGCATCTCTGGAAACAAAGTTCACAAACTTGCTTAATAGCTTTGCCTTGCAGTCAGGATTCATACATTTCAGAACCTTACTGCCATTCTCGTTGATGATTTTTGCTTCGCCACCGCAGGTTGGACAAGTATCTGGAATCTTGAATGTATTGCTTCTTGTCAGATTATCGTGTACTTTTGGAATTACCATATTACTACGATAAACCTGAATCGTATCGCCTGCACCAAGCTCTAATCCTTCAATGTAACTTACATTATGTAATGTAGCTCTTGTGGTTTCTGCACCATCAAGATCAACTGGATCGAATACTGCGACTGGATTAATCAACCCTGTACGAGATGTATTCCATTCAATATCTCTGATTGTTGTTTCGTAGAGGTCATCTTTATATTTGTAGGCGATCAACGATAATGGATGATGCCCCGTCATTCCTAACGATTTACCATATTGATAATCGTTGTAGGAAATAATTAAACCATCAACAGGATATTTGTATTCTTCTGGCTGAAATGTTGCCATATACTCTTCAACATTATCTCGGTTAACGACCTGATGCTCTACTACATCAAACCCTTGTTCTGCAAGATATTTAAAGCTATCTGCAATGCTTGGCATTTCTGATTCAGGTGTGTCTCCAAGTTTGACTAATTCAAATACTTTGTAAGCCAACTTCCTATCTTTTGCCACATTAGAGTCTAACTGTCTAACAGTACCTGCTGCTAAATTTCTTGCATTTTTGTATTTGCCATGTAATTTTTCATTAATCTTAGCAAAATCATCATATCCAATAACTGCTTCACCACGAATTTCAAGATAACGCTTTTCAGGGATTGACTGTGGAACATTTCGTACCATTTTCATCGTGTGAGTGACATCCTCACCGATTTCGCCATTTCCCCTTGTAATTGCTTGTTTTAAGCGTCCATTTTCGTATCTGAGAACAATACTGAGACCATCTTCTTTCCACGATAAAACACCAATTTTATCCGCAAGAAATTTTTTGACCTCATTGACATCCTTCGTCTTCTGAGCTGATAACATTGGGCGTGTATGCTTTACTTTAGCCAGAGAATCAATTATAAATCCTTGAACGTGGTGGATGGGCGAATTATTCAAAACAACGCCAGAATCTCTCTCAAGTCGTTCTAAAGCAGCGCATAAATCGTCAAATTCTTTATCTGAAATGATCGGATTATCCTCTGCGTAGTACGCATATGAAGCATCATTGATTCTGTCGATCAAGACATTCATTTCTTTCACATATTCAGTTTTCATAATTTTTGGATTTTCCTTTTCTTGTTTATATTGTTTAGTTAATTATTTTAATTTGTGTTTCTATGTCTTTCAGTAACTGCCAATTACTTCACTACATATATTTTTCTGTGCTGTTGCACATTTATTGTTTCGGAATGTATTGATTTGAACACGTCTACATGCATTCCTTTTACTTTGCCTCCGCAATCTTCTGCCACAAAGATTGTGTCACCGTATCCCTCAATCTTAACTCTTGTTCCATAAGAGATAATGTTTTTATCAACCGCAATCGTATGATACGGTCGAGCAAATTTATGTCCTGCATGATTCCAAGCAATCTTAGATCCATATCCTTCAGAACATTCATAACATGGACAATATGCCGTGATCAAAAATGTTCCAAGTGAACTCTTTTCAAGTTCTCGCTTTCGCTTCAGCCGCTGTCGTTTAATTCGCAATCGTTTCTTCCGAAGCTTTTCTAATCGAATCTGGCTTGCCTTCTCTTCATCGGCTTCCTTACATTTCTGATAATGCTCATGAACGTCTTTTAATTCAACGCTTTGACTGATTGGATTATTTGAAATCACATTGTCTTGCTTATTTTCTGCAACAGTTGTCTCTGTTGATAATGTTGAAGTCTCCACCGAGGGTCGCTCCTCTGCTTTAACTGTGTGAGTCATAAAGCCTGAACACATTGCTAAAAAACTAAACGAAATAACTTTCATTAAAAATCTTTTTCTCATTTTCACATCTCCTTTCTTTAACATATTGGTATCTTACCATACTTTTTGCACCCTGTCAATAGGTGCAAGAAAGAAAGTTAATTTTTTAGGCTTAACCAAGTGCGCCTCTTATTATGATTTGTTACGATACATCTCTTAAACGCTGCTGGCTCTGCAAGGAGCGCAAATCTTTTCTTAGCTCGTGTTAACATCGTATATAGCATACAGTTATCAAGCAATTTGTAATGTGTGTTGTCAATGATACCAATGACAGTTTGAGCAGCCGATCCTTGAAGCTTATGCGTTGTTAATGCATATGCCAATTGAAGTTGTCCTAACTGAGCGAAAGAATATTCAATCATCTTCTTATCCATGTCTGGATTCATCATGGCGTGAACAACTTTCTTATCATAATCAATGCCAGTAATGTATCCAATATCTCCATTAAATGTGTTTCTTTCATAGTCATTACTGGTTTGAAGCACTTTATCTCCCACATAAAACTTCTTTGTTTTGCCATATGTAACAAACCTTGCATTGGATTTATTTTTATACAATTCTTTCTGAATTGCTACATTAAGTTCTTCTGTAGAGTTTATGCAACCTGACTTACGAGGAGAGATTACAACCACATTATCCATACCGTCTTGTTTAACACACGTCATGAACTGCTTTACAACCAAATTAAAAATATTCTCACGATTATTTCTGAAAATGTAAAACATATCATGTAGCTCTCCATGAACTTGTTTAGCACTAAAATCCTCAATTGGAGAAATTGCTCTACGCACTTTTCTAGCATCACTAAGAATACCAGACTTTTCTGCTTGTCTCATTGGCTTCGTTAATTGCACTGAATCTAACTCATCCATTTTGAGTAGATCAGAGAAAATGTTACCATATCCAATTGGTGGTAACTGCATATGATCTCCGCTAATAATAATTTTTGTACCTGGACGAATTGCCAAAAGTAACTGATAAAATAATCCTGCATTGACCATACTTGCCTCATCTAAAAGAATTACATCTATTGGCAACGAATTGTTGGCATCGTGCATAAATAAATCTACGCCTTGTGCCTCAAGCAATCTATGAATAGTTTTTGCTTCTAATCCTGTTGCTTCTTGGATTCTCTGTGCTGCTTTCGCAGATAATGCACATGCAGCAATGCTGTAATTTCTTTTCTTATAACATCTGATGATCGGCTTTAATAAAGTAGTTTTACCAGTTCCAGCTTCACCACTGATCAAGACAACATTTGTTTGTAATGCAGTATAGATACCTTTGTTTTGTTCTTCACTAAAAGTAAATCCTTCTTCTTTTTCAACTTCAGCAATAACTTGTCCAATTTCGTTTACAGTGATTATCTCTTTCTTCTTGGTAGAATTAGTATCTCTGCGTTCTTGCAACAATGCCAGTATATTCATTTCTGTGTCATGGTACTTTTTCAAACCAATTAGTTCGCCACTAACATAGATGTCTGGAGGAAAATCATTTTCAACATAATCGTCAAATATATGCAGACACTCTCCAACTGTTGTACTAACTTCTGATCGCAATGTGGCAATCGCCATATATGTATGTCCGTCACTTTCGCCAAGATTCGTTAAATAATACGTCATAAAATAATCAAGTCGATACTTAGAATCTCTCAACTCTGGACGGATCTTTAAAGCAATATCATCAACTTTCTTAAATCCAAGACCTCTGATCTTAGTTAAAATGTAAGGATTTGTGTTGATTTTATACTTTAACTTTTCTGGATCTGGCTCAGCTTCTACCAATTTCTTAATCATATTAAAAGTAATGCCATGAGGCTGTAGCATAACTACAACCTCGGAAATCACATAATTATTAATGATCTTCTCTCTGAGCTTCGCCCATGTCTTATTGCCAAGTCCTTTAATCATAGATGTATCAATCGTCTTGCATTTGCCTGCCATAACATCTTCAATGATATTTGGATATTCAGCAAGTAAACCTTCAGCAATTGATTCTTTCGCTTGTGTTTTTAAGAACATTAGCTGATCAGTCTGTGTTTTTGGAACATCTGCAACAACCGAAATCGGTTTATATTGATATTCATGATATTTTTGAGAATAAATACATGTCGCTTTTACATTATACTTTGTCCCAATATATAACTGTTGAACTTCTCCAACAAGTTTACTTGCAACATATTCTTTATCTCCTGAGTCATCAAATTTATTATCATTGTATGGACTGAATTGTGGTATCTGGTCTTTTGTACAAAACGCATAGATACCAAACATTGATTCTTCATTATAAAATATCTGATATGTAGGAATCATTTCAAACTCGCATACCTTTCCGCATGTCTGACTCTCCATTGTTTAGGCAGCACCTCATTTCCCTTTTAAATAATTTTTAAAGTAATACTCAAAATATAATCTAATAAACAGCCCAGAATATTTATTATCTGGCATGAAGAATATCGGCACATCGTATTTGAACCAGAAGCTATGCAATGATCCAATGAATGATTTCTTGTTATACTGCGTGTTGTAATTGCCATCTGCAATATCTGAATAATTGGCATTTTCAAGTAAGATAACTTTTGTCTCTGGTGCAAGACTTAGCTCTTTTTCAAATCTGGCACGATCTTTTGATAAATTGCCACTGATTTCTTCAAGACTTCCTTTACGCTCAACACATACTTTGCTGTCAAAATACATATCTCTCTGAATACCAAGCTTCTCATTTGCAGGAATCAGGAAACTGTAGTCTCCATAATTCAATGCTTTCTTTTTATGATTTACGCTTTTTCTATCGAAGTAACCTATGATGTGATCAGCCTTTTGCTCCCTTGTGTCGACCAGGATTGTCATCGAGCTGATGAGTTCTTTGATTTCCTTGTCGGTATATTTGTAAAATTGAATTATACTAATTCCTCCTTTGCGTCATTTTTAATAGTGAAATTCTTAAGCCAAAACTCAAATTTATCTGGTACATCTTTGTAGATTTTCTTTCCTGTTTTTGTATTGATCTCCCCAGTTGGTTCTTTTTTATGTTTCTTCTCAACTGATTTCAGATATAGAATATCTCCTTCATCGAATGGGTTCTTCTTATATTGGTTTGTCCACATTTTTACTTTCTGTGTTTTTCCAGAGTAAATTTCATATAACTGAATGTTAACGATGGATTTTTTAACATCAAGATCTGAAACATAATATAATCGTTTATTAACTTTTACGTTAGCATAGCTTACAATTCCGAGAACATTTCTCTGATTGTCTAATTTTTCTTTCAAAGACAATTCTCTGTATGGAATATTTTTTATAGATTCAATAAGTAATTGTTCTGAGTCTAATTGATTATAAAGTGTTTTTGTCTCATGACCATACTTCAAAAGTAAATCAGAAGAAATGTGATATTCTATCGCCTTTTCTTTGGACAATTGCTTTTTCCCATTTAATAATTCATAATATTTAACTGTTTCTAATAAGGTATTCGCATCTCCGAACTCTACAAAATAATTAATTTTAATTAATTTGTCTATCACTGTTTTATTGAGATGATTCTGCTTTAATACATTGATTACTTCTATGAATGAGCTGTATTTAGCCTGTCCTAAATCATATAGTGAATTGGCGACACCTTCTCCAAATCCTTTAATGCTTGATAAATTGGGATATATAATTTTATGTTCTTCATCAATCGTGACTTTTCTATTGTCTGCTCCAAACCGATAATCTCCCAATTTATATCCCCAAAATTTAATGGCTTCTTTTACTAGAGCATCAATTTTATCTTTCTTATTTTTTTCTTGGTAATGATTAATTGCTACTTCATAGAACATTTTCGTATAATGAGCTTTAAACCATGCCTGATAGGCAGAATCCTCAGCCATCGACCAAGCATGCGGAGAGTTGAAGGCGTACGAAGCTGATGAGTCTATAACTTCCCATATATTATTGAAATTATTAAGTTCTCCAATTTCAATTTGCCAACCATCTTTTAATCTTTCTTTCAGTTCTTTTAACTTTTCAGGATGAGCTTTATATTTTTTTTTCGAGATATTTTTAATAACTCCATACGTTTCGCCCATCTTCAATTGCAGGAAAGATAATACCTTCATAATTGACTCTTGATAAATCATAAAATGTGCTGTATCTTGTAACAACTCATCAATTTTCTTTTCGCCTGTTGAATATGGTTCACGATTTAAAAAAGTATTTAATAAAGATGCAAATCCTGGTCTAATTGCAGCAATGAAACTACTTAATTCTGCTAAATTTTGTGGCTTATATTTCTTTGCTCTATTTGTTGTCGCTTCTTTTTCACATTGGTTAACACAACAAGTAATTCCTTTTGCATAAATATCCCATGTTTTATGATCTCCTTCTATCATCTCTCTCAGTTCTTCAGATGTAGGAACCTCCATTCCTATACTGTGAAAAAATTTATATGTAAGATAAACACTATCTACAATAAGAAAATCTTCTTTTACATATCCAAATTCATCAAGATAGCCACCTTCAATGGCGGCACAAATTGTTCTTTTCCCAGTCGTTTCTGAAACAGCACTAATTAATCCTACTTCTCTACGAATATCTCCGTCGAATATAAAATGTCCACAAGCATGTACTTTTAGATTGATAGTGATTCCTTGGTACTCATTGCTTTGTTTAAATAAATCAACATATTCTTCTGGAATGTAGTCTTCAACATGAATAAAATCTTTATCTTCTTCATCAGCATATTTCAATGCTTTATTATAATCATCAAGATATTTTGAAATTCTATTTGCATCTTCTGAACTAACATCATTAGCTCCAGCATATAATTGCCATGCTGCTTTCTCTTTTAACTTTTCTATAGCCATTAACGGATAACATCCATGCTCTCCAAGAAGTTTTTTTGCAGCTTTCACAAATGGCTCCTGAGTAGCTACATTTAGGTCAATATCTGGCATCTGACCTGCTAAAACACGATCTTTTGTTAAAAAGCGTTCTGGATAAATAGGAATATCTGCATTGAATCTATCTACCGTTGTTAATCCTAGCAACTTATTTGTAATAAATGATGCAGCGCTACCTCTTGATGTGGTAGTTAATATTCCACCTTCGCAATTTACTGCATCATCTACAATTGCTTTACTTGTTAAAAAGTAATCTACAACTCCTGAATCCATAACTTGTTTTGCTTCATACCTAATTCCATCTGCCTTTTCTTTTGATTTTTCTTTTTCTTTAGCATAGGCTTTGTTTAATATTTTCTTATAAATAACACATTTACCTTCATATGTTTTATCTTTATAAACGCTTGGAATTTTAAATTTTCTGTCAAAAACAATTTCTTCGCATTCTGACACGAACACATTTGTATTCATAATAGCAGTTAAGACTTCTTCATCAGAAAGAACTCCTTGTTCTTGAAATCGCTTTATAACCGTTGTTGTGTCTGGATAATCCATATACCATCCAAATTCTTCTGGATATTCAATATGCTTGTACTTTAAAATCTGATCCCTTTTTACTGCTGTCTTATCATCAATGTAATGGCTATCAAGCCCACAAATGATCTGAATATTGTGTTCTTTTGCAAGTTTTAAGATTTTTCTGTTAAGTCTTTTTTGTGGATCAGTATTATGAGCCTGCACTTCTAAAAAGAAATTATCGCCAAAATAGTCATGTATTTTTAACCAAATGTCCTCTGCATCTTTATAATGCCAACCAGATAAGCAAGCTGATGTAACAATTACATTCTCTTTTGGAATATTAAAAAGTAATTCTAAGTCAATTCTTGGTTTGTAATAATATCCATCAATATTCGCCATAGAAAGGGCGAAGTTAATATCTTCTCTCCCTTCAGCATTTTTCGCAAGTATCATCATATGACAGTTTGCTTTGTCTTTTTCTTTTCTATCTTTCACCCAGTAGGCTTCAACAGAATGAATATATTTCAAATGCCCCTTTTCAGCCACTTTATATACTTCAAACTGGTTTCCTTGTGACCCATGCTCCCCTGAATAAAGACATTTTGCACCAAATTCATGAATACGTTTTGCATAATTTTCAATTGATTCTGCACAATCTGGAGTTGATGTATTACTAAAATCTTTATGACAATGGTAGTTTTCAAGATATAGATTTCTTCCATAATCTTCAACAGAATATGGAAATTTAAATTTTAATGTTGGGATAATTTTTGCAATTAAATCTTCATACATAATCACCCCACCTCTTCAAGTGAATCACACACTGCTTTCAGCACAAACTTTCTGCCAAAGAATCCACAATCAAGAGTAGTTACAGCACAAAATTCATCATTCATCATAGAGTGGTCTTCCATATCCTCAAATGATCCATCGTAGTTCCATTTAATGATCCACAATTTATCATTGTTACATGGTTTCAGGACAAGATGTTTATAATTGCTCATCTGACCAATGTCATAGTCGTCAATCTCTTCAATATAAACTCTTACAGGTTTAAATCCTTGTCCAGAAATACGATCAATTTTCTTAATCATGTCAACCATTTTTCTTGTGATGTCTGAAATATCAAGCATAATATCGACATCAACTGTTGTATCTTCTGGCTTATCTGGAAGAGTTTCTTCTATATAAGAGGTGAACTCAGCGAAGTTCTTTCTAGGAATTTCAATACCACTGGCAAGTTCATGTCCATTTGCTTCAGCCAACTGACTGTTATTACACATCTGTCGGAAGTCTTTTACACCAACTGCTCGCATAGATCCTGCATATGTATCTTCATTTTTCTTTAGCACAAGAATCGGCTTCTGGTATTTTTCAAGCAATTTGTTTCCAATTAACCCAGAAATACCATAATCAGTGTCGATAAAAGTTGTGATCATCTTTTTATCACTCTGAGCTTCACACTGTTCCGCAATCATTGGCATCAGCTGTGCAACCTCTTCATTTTGGTCTTCTTTGCATTGCTTTAACTGTTTAATATATCCTCGTAACTTTTTATTGTCGTCTTCAAGGAAAGCATTTAGGGCAATTTCATTCTGATCCATTCTGTTTGCAGCATTAACCAACGGTGCAATACTAAAAGCAACTGCTGTGCTGTTGAATTCAAATCCACCAATAATCTTCTTAATCGCAGGATTTCTAATTTCTTTCAAAGCTTCGGATACAATGTAACGATTCTCCATTACTCTCATATCCATCATATCTGCAATCAGCCCAACACCTGCTAGATCGACCAAATCATCTGCATAATCTGTACCATTCTGCTCATCAATATACTTGCAAAACTTCCAAAAACACCTGCGCCAGATAGCTGTGGATTTTCATATTCTCTCTGAGAAGAAACTAATGTGCAATAGTTGTCATAAGGAACATCTGGATCGATGGCATGGTGGTCTAACACAATCACATCAACTCCTGTTTCTTTTAAATCCTTATACTGAGTCTCGTCTTTATCCAAACTATCAACGACAATCAGTAAATCATACCCATAAAACTTAGCAATGTCCTGATTTGCTAATCCATGCTGTTTGCCTCGGTTAATGTATACATCTACTGGATTTTCTGTCATGTTTTTTAAATGTCGTGTCATAATAGTTCCCGCTGCAACTCCGTCAGTATCTGTGTCAAAATGTACTGCAATACGTTTATCTTTGTATACTGCATCTACCAAAAGCTTATATGCTTTATCAATATTTTTTAAGTCATCAAGAGAAAGTAAATCATCTTCCGTAGGATTTAGAAAATGCTCTGGATCGTCAATACCACGCTCCTGCATGATAATTTCAAACACCTCATCTTCAACAAGTCCTCTGCAATCGTTCAAAATGTTATATTTCTTCTTCGACGTCTTCATCCCCTATCATTTTTATTTCGTTTTCTAATATGTAATTTAACTTTTCTTTTCCCATATCGGACGGTGATACCTTATTGGAATACTCTCTTAAATTAAAGTCCCAGTATCCTAACTCAATCTCACCAAATCTTGAGTATCCTTTTACCATGTCAATATTTCTCATAATATTCTCAATATCATAGCCAACATCATGCATAAATATTACTTTTTTAGGATTTAATTCCAATAATAATTGCACCTGTTTCTTGCATTTTTTTAATCAATTTTTTTCCTTTTTCTGATTTTAAACTTGGTGTATATAATCCATGACCTAATCTAAAGTTTGGCATTGTTTCTCCTGGTTTTAATGCTTTTTTTATACAATCTATTGATTTTTCTACATTATCTCTTAAACTATCATTTTCTCCTGCATGTATTCTTATTGTAAAGTTAGGGTCTTCTTCTTTTATATATCTAACTATTTCTGTTATTGCTGGTTGTAATTCACTTATATCATTTATTTCTTCTCCTATAAAGTCACTTCCAACAATATATGGACTTTTAGCTACTGCTTTCATTACATCTATATTTTCTCTTAAATAATTACTACTTGTTTTTTGATCTTTTATAATCGTTAATGGAATTCTTCTTATTCCAACTAAAAATCTTATTTTTACTCCTGTTTCTTTTTCTATGGTTGGCATTATTTCATGTATTTGTTCTAATAAACTTATTGCAGGCATTCCTTTTTTAGTAAAGTTCGTATCTGCTATT
>ENA-OPDA01000238-OPDA01000238.1-human-gut-metagenome-genome-assembly--contig:-NODE-238-length-41493-cov-2.872967_pt1 | contig 41493 bp, 36 predicted proteins | sample MGYA00241253_ERZ501486 | MGnify/ENA primary metagenome ERZ501486 (study PRJEB25962, sample SAMEA2042510) | human gut metagenome | biome: human gut; feature: human-associated habitat; material: faeces... | reverse complement strand
GTCAGAAGTTTCCGCATATTATCTGGATTCTGTTGTTAAAGAAAAGATGGTAGTAGGAATCTCATGGGGAAATACCCTTTATCATATAGTGAAATATATTGATGCAAATAATAAGAAAAATATTCCTATTACAGTGGTTCCGATTATGGGTGCCTCAAATGTGAAACGTCCGGAACGGGATGCCATGGATCTGGCAAAAGACCTGGCGTCTGCATACGGTGGAACATATCAGTATATTTATGCCCCTCTTTTTGTGAAAAATAGAGAATTAAAAGAAATTCTTATTCAGGATGATACTATTAAAACAGCTCTGCAGCTTGCACAGAATGCAGATGTAATTCTGACAAGTGTCGGTTCTGTGGAATATAAAACCTGGGAGAATTACCTTGGGGAAAGCACTTTTCATCTTCTGGGAAATAAAGGAGCGGTTGGACATATTGGCGGTCATTTCTATGATATCAATGGGAAAGAAATCAACACTTCTTTAAATGACAGAATGATAGGAATTGGGTATGATGATTTGAAGAGGTGTAAAAATGTAGTCTGTGTTGCTTATGGAGAAGCAAAAGCAGCAGCTGTTGCAGGTGCTTTGCGAGGTGGTTTTATTAATACGCTGATCATTGATTCTGCCTGTGGCGAGAAATTGCTGTAACAGAATGGAGGTAAAAAATGGACTACAGAAAATTCGGCGAATGCTATTACATAAGAATGGATCGTGATGACGAGATCATCAGTACAATCCTCGAAATATGTAAAAAAGAAAATATCAGATCAGCCACTTTTTCCGGGATCGGAGGATGTAAGGATGCAGAAATCCAGACCTTTATCCCAGAGACAGGCAGCTTCGAAGAACAGCGTATTTCCGGAATGCTTGAGTTGGTATCTTTAAACGGCAACGTGGTCACAGGTGAAAATAATATCTGTTACCATCATACTCATGCAGCATTCTCTTATAAAGATGGTGAACGACATTGCATGGCAGCAGGTCATATGAAATCAATTACTGTACTGTATACTGCAGAAATCGAACTTCGTCCGGTAACAGGCGGAACTATCCACCGCAAATACGATTCTGAAACAGGGACTGGATTCTGGGATTTTAACTAAACCTTAGAAAACGATTTGTTTTGATTGAGCAAGGAAGTTTTGTGCAAACCTTCAAACTGATGTAAGATAAGATTACTCAGTTTGGAGGTTTTATTTTTATCAGGTATCAGAGGTAAATGGATGGGTAGAAGATAAAATGCAAAAGGAACAGTTCATTGAGAGTGTACAGAATTTAACACAAGTTCTGTATACTTTTTTTTATAAGAAATGAAACTTTTTGTTCCCTGGCAGGATATATAAGAATGTAAAGGTTAAAAGCTTTTAATTTTTGAAAGTATTAAAAAGAAAGTTGGGTTGATATGACAGATGAAGCAGAGCTTTTGCAGCGTCTCAGGAATAGAGAAAAAAATTCAATAGATGAAGCAATCCAAATTTATACACCATATTTGAGTACTGTTTTGTATCATATGGCCGGCAATTCACTGCCGAAAGAGGATATTGAAGAAATTGTGGCAGATGTGTTTGTTGTACTTTGGAAGAATACCAGGAGGATAGATTTACAGAAAGGTACATTACGGTCATATCTTGCTGCTGTTGCCCGGAATTTTGCTCTGAAACGGATAAACAGAAAAACGGATCATACAGTTCTTGAAGATATTGAACTGTCAGATGGCAAAAATTTCATTGAAGAGAATTTTCATAACAATTATGTATGGGAAACAGTTATGAGCCTTGGCGAACCTGACAGCGAGATTTTTGTAAGACGGTATAAATTTGATGAAAAAATCAAGGACATTTCAAAAGCAATGGGACTTAATATTTCTACAGTTAAGACCAGACTTTCAAGAGGAAAAAGAAAACTCAGAAAAATGTTATCGAATGCGGAGGAAAGATTATGAGAAGAAAAAATTTGCTTAAAGAATTGGGAATACAAAAACAGGCAGATACTTCCTGCAATGCTCTTGATATTGATACAGAGAATATCAGACAGAGAGTTTATGCAAAACTTGACTTCGCAGATACAGAAAGGAAGCAAACGACTATGAGATCAAAAAAGAAAATATTACCTTTGTTGATAGCTGCAACACTTACAATTGGAGTTACTGCTGTGGCAGCAACAGGAAAGATTTCAATGTGGACAGGTTCATCTGCATCACGTGCTGATTATACATCTCTTCCAACGGCAGAACAGGTTACAAAGGATATTGGGTATAGACCGGTATTGATTGATACCTTTGAGAACGGGTACTGCTTCAAGGATGGCAATATTGTAAAAAACAGTTTTAAGGACGACAATGCAAATGTAATTGAGAAGTTTAAATCTGTGTCCTTTGATTATCAGAAGAATGGAGATGTTGTATCGTTTGAACAGCAGAAGTTCAATTCAAAGCTTACACCGGCAGGTGATATTATTGCCACTATAAATGGAACAAATCTGTATTATGTACATTATATAAATAAAGTAGTATCGGATGATTACGAATTGACAGAACAGGATAAAAAAGACCAGGCCAGTGGAAAAGTTGTATTCAGTTACGATGACAGCGCTTCTCAGATTGAAGTCAGTCAGGTTCAAAGCGTTAACTGGAATAAAGATGGCATCCAGTATGATTTGCTGCAAATAGATGGAAAATTATCTGCCGGAGAACTTGCAGATATGGCGAGAGAGGTTATTAATAACAGAAGATAAAGAAAAAAAGATGGTGGATTCAGTCCGGTTCACCATCTTTTTGTAACTGTTGTGGAAATACCTGTATCGCAGCTGATGCATAATATGTTATAATTTACAGATACTCTGACCATGACATCGTATAATAAAAAATGGCGAGATGCTTATCGTAACACCCCGCCAAACATCCAATTACACAACATTTGAATAATCAGATTCTGTTCAATCTTTTATACTGTCAACAATTCAGCATTTTTTATGATATCTTTTATCTTTTTTTCGTCCATTTCAGCTACATCCGCGATCTGAGCAGCTGTATAACCTTTGTTGTACATTTTCATAATCATTTCCCGTTTACCCATCTCAATTCCGGTTTCAATTCCAGTCTCTTTAATTTTCTGGCTCAAATTACACATAATACTCACATCCTCTCTAAAATCCTTTTCCATTGGAATTGCATATTCATTTCCAATGATATCCAGTTTTTCGTTTGCTGTTAAATCCTGAGATAACAATGCTCCCAGTAATCTATGTAATTCATATTTCTCCTCATGCTTCGGAAGTTCTTTGGCAAGTCCGATCATTACGATATTAACCAAGTCCAGTTTGCCTTTCCATGCATGGGAATTTACAATACTATCTTTCACCAGGTGAATGTGTTCCAGACTATTTTCCGGCATATTCATACAAACCCAGATGGAATAGACTCGCTTGATATCATTATAATTTGAATTTGAAAAATCTCTTTCTTTTTGCGAAGAAATCATACGGCTTACATAAAAGATTGCCCGATTCAATATATCATACCCGTTTGGTTCGTCCTTTTGGGCTTCTACATTAATAATAATCTGCGACAATCCATCCCTCATTCTGACATAAAATATAATATCAAATCATATCATTCCCTCATGAAGCTCCGGATTTTCAGAATTAAGACCAACCACACGAGATCCAGCATTTTTAATAACAGCATTAGTAAGACCAGTTTCTATCGGACCAGTGTTAATAAATGGTTCGCCTTCAATGTAAGAAACCACCTCTTTCGGATCCATTCCTGCATATTCATCAACAGTCTTTACTAATATATGGGCCAGGATACTTTTCTGGCCAAGTAATCGTTTCGCGCTTTCATCATATTGTGCGTCTTTATCTGTCGTAAGAATCGTATTTTTGATTTCTGTATTCAAAGTCTTTCTCCTTTTCTACAGCACTTCTAAAACTATTCTTCGGCTATATATTTATTATACTCTAAATCTGCGTTTTCAACAACATCCAATTACCTATAGATTTTGTGAATATCCACTTTTGGTTTTAATACGTAAAAATCTTTTATAATATAAACAGTATCTCCTTGCTTACATCATAAAAGATTTCTCCAATAGTCTATAGTAATTTTAATCATTTACTACTAAAAAAATAGATAATTGCAAATTCGTTTCCCAGTGCCATGCAATCATCAGAAAAAAATGTCTAGGTCGTTTTATGACCACATTTTTACCCAGTTTTTGTTACTACTTGAGCGTATTCCTTACCACTGAGTACCATTTACTGATAGAAGTTCATGAGTCGTTAAACCGCATATTTCCTGTATTTATGCGAGTTTCCGGAGATACTGAAATTTCACTACCACATTTTTGGACTCAATGCCATTCTGTCTAAATCTCCTATTCTATACGGTGTAACACCGTTTTATCTTAAATCTGACCATGTTTGTGCCACAGTGAAAATTGCTTTTTAGATCTGTGTATAAACATGGCCAGATAGTAGTTAGTTGCATTTTTAAAACTTATTAAGTTTAACATATCCGGGCAGGAGGTTCAAGATACTGTGATGAGAAAATTTTATTAAAATTGTTTTCGGCTTATTTTATCAAAGACTCAGATCATTCTATATTGAATCGAAGTTCTAAAGGCTTTCTTTTTAATAGCCTTTCACTTCGGCGATCCGGCTGGGAAGTTCCAATATAAACAGAAAATTCATCACTGTCTATATACCTTTTTCCTTCTTCATCCACAATCTGCAATGCATCTTTATCAATTTCTATTTCAAAAGTTTCTTTTTCTCCGGCATTCAGATGTACTCGTTTGAATGCACAGAGGTGATAATTTCTTACCGCATATTTTGATTTCCAGTCCTTGATATAAACCTGCACTACATCGTCGGTGTCTGCCAGACCTTCATTTTTTACAGTACATTTTAATTTTAAATTCTTATGTTTCTGTGGCTTTTCCGTAAATTCCGCAGCTTCTGCAAATACATCTCCGTAGGTAAGCCCAAATCCGAAGGGATATAATGCTTCCTTCTTCATATACCGGTAAGTTCTGTTTTCCATGGAATAATCGGTAAATTCCGGAAGATCATCGGTATCATAATAGAATGTAACTGGAAGCTTTCCGCTTGGGGACACCTTGCCAAATAATATGTCTGCCAGTGCTGTTCCGCCTTCAGCACCCGGATACCAGGCTTCAAGAACTGCATTTGTATGTTGATCTGCATAACGAAGATCCATTGCACTTCCTGACATTAATACGGTGACAACTGGTTTTCCAGCTGTTGCAACCGCTTCCAGAAGCTTCTGCTGACAAAGAGGAAGCTCCAGAGATTCCTTGTCTCCTGCCTGACCTGCATTTCCCTCATCCGGTTCTTCTCCCTCAACAGTTTCATCCAGGCCAAGCACAAGAACAACAAGATCACTGTGTTTTGCAGTAATTATCGCTTCTGAGATCCGATCATCCGGCCATGCTAGAGGCTCGGTCTTATCCTTATACAGATGGCAACCTTCTGAATACAGAACTCTGCAGGTTTCTCCTGCTTCCTTTTGGATTCCATCCAAAACAGTTACATAATGTGAGGAAGTTCCGTGATAATTTCCAGAAAGCACTCTTCTGCTGTTTGCATTTGGTCCTATTACACCAATTGTCTTTATTCTGCTTTTATCTAAAGGAAGGATTCCATCATTCTTTAAAAGAACGATTCCTTTCTCTGCCGCTGTGACCGCAAGTTTTCTATGTCCCTCACACTCCACAACTTCATAAGGAATACTGTCATATTCACTTCCATCAAATAATCCTAATAGAAACCGCGTTGTATACAGTCTGACACAGGATCTGGTAATCTGCTCTTCCGTGATCAGTCCCTTCTTCAGCGCAGCCATTATATAAGCATACGTGCATCCGCAGTTTAGGTCACAGCCCGCATCCAGCGCCATTTTTACAGATTCTTTTGGCCCTTCCGTCACTTTGTGGTTCAAATGGAAATCCCGGACTGCCCAGCAGTCTGATACAACATGTCCTTTGAATCCCCAGTCATCTCTTAATATATCTTTCAGCAATGTTTTACTTCCACAGCATGGTTCGCCATTTGTCCGGTTATAAGCTCCCATTACAGCTTCAACGTCCGCTTCCTTCACAAGGGCTTCAAAAGCTGGAAGATAAGTTTCATACAAATCTTTTGGAGAAGCCTTCGCATCAAATTCGTGTCGGAGTGCTTCTGGTCCGGAATGTACTGCAAAATGCTTTGCACAGGCTGCTGCCTTCATTGTATCCCCATCGCCCTGAAGTCCTTTTACAAATGCGACCCCAAGTCTTGAAGTCAGATAAGGATCCTCTCCATAAGTTTCATGTCCTCTTCCCCATCGAGGATCCCTGAAAATATTGACATTGGGAGACCAGAACGTAAGGCCTTTGTAAATATCCCTGTCCCCTTCCCTGGAAAATGCATGATACTTTGCTCTTCCTTCTTCTGCGATTACATCTGCAATTTCTTTTAGTTTTTTATCATCAAACATTGCAGCCAGTGCGATCGCCTGCGGGAAAACAGTAGCAGTTCCGGCCCGGGCCACTCCGTGAAGAGCCTCATTCCACCAGTTATAAGCGGGAATTCCAAGGCGTTCAATTGACGGTGCATCAAACTTCAGCTGCCCTGCTTTTTCTTCTACCGTCATTTTGGCAACTAGCGCTTCCGCTTTTTTTCTTGCTTCCTCTCTATTCATCCTTATTCCTTTCCTGGTACAAGTACCGTTTCATTTCTCTTTGATGATTCCTGTGATTAGATCGATACTCATCCATGCATTATGTACATGGATATAATGTATGGATCTGAAACGACTGCACTTCCATTAAAATTCCGGTATATTCATAACCGTCTCCTGCCATTCTTTCGGGGACATTCCGTATTCTTTGCGGAATGCTTTATAGAATCCGGAATAATCTTTGAAGCCAAACAGCAGATAAGCTTCGCTGATCTTCATGTTATTCCGGATTGCCTCTCTGCATGCCTCCAGTCTCTTTTTCTGCACATACTGATGAACTGACATTCCAATATGATCCTTAAAAAAATGGGCAATATGATATTTACTGACAAAAAATTCTGCTACCATCCTGTCCAGAGACAATTCTTCTTCCAGATGCTCTTCAATATAGTCTATCAATCTTTCTGACAGCTGCTGTTCCTCCTGAACACTACGCTCATGTCTTTCATTATATACAGTCCGGTTTAAATGAAGAAGCAGATCGCTGACGCACAGGGAAACCTTCGCCGCTTTTCCAAAATGATTGGAATAAATTTCCTCCAGCAAATGAAATACTTTTGTCTGAATCGTATTAAAAGCGATTCTGTCGTGATGGAAAATATATTCTCCTTTTGTCTGCACCAGCTGTATCAAATAGCCATACTCCCTAGCATCTTCCATCAAGCGGTTCAGATAGTCAACCGTAATCCAGAATACAAACCTTCTATAGGGCACGCTTTCATCGTGAATGACTGCATGATGCTCCAGACCAGGAGGCACTACTGCCACGTCTCCGTATTGCAGCGGATATTCTTTTTTCTCTATCTCAAGAGATACATCACCCTCCAGAAAAAATAAATCTCATAGTAATCATGGATATGGTTGGCAACCTTTTTCATATGCTGATCTTTATAATAATAAATTTCGAAGTCTCTTGAAACCATATACTGCCTTGTATTAAATTGGGTGTTTAACTTCTTTCTCATCTTCCGCCTCCGAACCACCGAAATATCGTTCCTATCCAATAAAATCAGCATATCATTTTACCGCAACTTTGGCAATGTATACAACAATTCTGCCAATCGTATTTTCCATATATTTTCTTATAATAAAATTAACAAAAAACAACATTCACAAAAAGAAAGGATCTTAAATACTATGGAAATGACATTGAGATGGTATGGCTCAAGTTTTGATACGGTAACCTTAAAACAAATTCGACAGATTCCCGGAGTAACCGGAGTGATCACAACCTTGTACGATACGGCTCCGGGAGAAGTCTGGAGCAGGGAACGTATCCACGCAATGAAAGAAGATGTAGAAGCAAACGGGCTGCATGTATCCGGAATTGAAAGCGTCAATGTTCACGATGCGATCAAAATCGGAAATAAAGACCGTGACCTCTATATTAACAACTATATCGAAACACTTGAAAATCTGGGAAAAGAAGATATTCATCTCGTATGCTATAATTTCATGCCGGTTTTCGACTGGACGCGAACGGAGCTTGCAAGAAAACGTCCTGACGGTTCTACCGTCCTTGCCTATACTCAGGCTGCTGTTGATGCATTAAATCCGGAAGACATGTTCCATTCAATTTCTTCCTGATATGATCCGCTCATTAAAAGGAAGAATTCTCCGTAAATATACTCATATTTCCATCCTGTGTAGGAAGCTAGTTTCTGCAGATATTCATAACCGTAGCCGCTTTTTGGCGAGGTATCATCGGTTCCTTCCTGAAAATTATGAGAAAAATAATAGCCTACTTTTACAGTTTCCTGCTCTTTTGCAAAAACACTGACATTGGAAAAAACGAAAACTCCCATACAAAAAAATATGGATATCATGACAGGAAATATCTGTCTTATCGATCTAAAAATAGAATATAGCAAAGCCTGTTTTGTGCCCTGATCTGCTCCCGTTTTGCTCATAGGAAATCCCCCCATTGCCCACATTATATAAATTTCCCTGAATATCAAAAATAATTAAATTTATTAAACTCTTTCCATTAATATGCTGTCAATTTCCTGGAGAAAATTAATTTATACAAACAAAAATCAGGAGGGAATCTGAAATATCGACGATAACTTTTTGACCAAACGGAACCAAATAAACAAAACGGGACAGACAAACCGCAGGGAATATGTTATCCTGTCAATAGTTAGTACTGACTAATATATGATATTTATTTTACCAACAGGAGGATGGCTCATGAAAGAACCTCTTTTTACGGAAGAAAATGGCATTCTGCTGGCACGAAGTGATGGCTGCAGTGTTTACCAGTTCCGAAATGCCACAGGGGATGGAACGATGACCTGTTACGAGGTATTTCCCGGAACAATGCTGAGTTTCAATGATTTTCATATGGCATATTTTGATTCGGAATATACACCTGGCCGGGAACTGTTTGCCATTGACCATTGCCGTGAAGGGAAAATGGAATATCTGGCAGCCGAAAATGCCTATGCTTATGTAGGAGCCGGTGATATCAAGCTGGATCGCAGACTTACCCATACCGGTGGTTTACGTTTCCATCCAGTCACTATCATGGCCTGACCGTTGCTTTTGACATGGAGATCGCTTCAAAGGCACTTCCCGGTGAGGTGAGGGATTTTCCGGTGGATCTTCAAAAACTTCAGGAAAAATTCTGCCCCGGGCAGTACCCTGGAGTGATCCATGAAAAAGGAGCTGCGGAGCATATTTTCGGAGAACTGTATCAGGTTCCTGAAAAGATCCGGATTCCCTATTTTAAAATCAAGATCCTGGAACTTCTTTTGTACATGGACGCACTGGAACTTCCCAAAAACAGGGAAGAACGCCCCTACTATTACAAAACCCAGGTGGAAAAGGTAAAATCCATACAGATATTTCTCACTGAACATATGGCAGAGAACCATACACTGGAAGAGCTGTTCGATCGCTTTGAGATCCCGCTTACAGGGATGAAAAACTGTTTCCGCTCCGTATACGGTACTTCCATCAAAGCCTGGCTCACAGATTACCGGATGAACCAGGCAGCGGAACTTCTGCGTACAGACCGTGGCAAAAGTGTGGCGGAAATCGCAGGTATGGTAGGTTATGACAGTGCCAGTAAATTTGCCATTGCTTTTCGAAAAATCATGGGAATGTCCCCTCTGGAATATCGCAATGCCATTCGTTAGGAGGATAACTTTTATGAAAAAAAAGAAAGAAAACTGGCTGCGGACTCTTCTCGGGTATGCCGGAGGTTATCGAAAGAAATTCGGACAGTCCATTGTTCTGTCCGTAATCAGTGTCACTGCCGGACTGCTCCCCTTTTTCTGTATGTACGAGATCATATGCCGGTTTGTAGATGAAACGGTAACAGCAAACACCATTCTTATATGGTGCGGACTGGCACTGCTCTCCTACTGCATCCGGATCTTATGCTATGCAGGCTCTACCGCAGCATCCCATCAGGTAGCCTATCATGTATTGGAAGGTCTGCGCCTGAAACTTGCAGATCGTTTTCTCCATGCACCCCTCGGAGAAGTGCAGTCTCATTCCATCGGCGAAATCAAAAATATCATGATCGACAAGATTGAAGGGATCGAGCCGCCGCTGGCACATGTTGTTCCGGAAAGTGCAGGACATATTGTGCTCCCGGTGATCAGTATTGTTTCGCTCGCAGTGATCGACTGGAGAATAGCCCTGGCATCTCTTGTTACATTTCCGGCTGCTTTTGTATGTATGGCACTCACTTTCTGGATCAGCGGAAAAAATTTCGACACGTATAACCGATCCAATGCACGGATGAACAGCATGATCGTAGAGTACATAGAAGGAATTGAGGTCATAAAAGCTTTTGGCCGTGCCGGAGTTTCCTATGAGAAATATGCCCGCTCTATTACAGACTACAGAACCTTTGTGATCCAGTGGCTCTCTTCCACAAGGAAGCTTTACCGCACTGGTAGGTCCTTCCGGCGGTGGAAAATCAACCGTGGCAAAACTGATCGCAAGATTCTGGGACGTAAGTGATGGTTCCATTACCATTGGCGGTGTGGATGTCAGAAACATGACTCTTTCACAGATCTCAGAATATGTAAGCTTTGTTTCACAGGATAATTTTCTCTTCCGCTGTTCTCTCCTTGAAAATATCCGGCTGGGAAACCCAGGTGCTACGGATGATGAGGTAAAAGCAGCTGCCAGGGCGGCACAGTGCGAAGAATTTATCCAAAAACTTCCAAAAGGCTATGATACTCCGGCCGGTGAAGCGGGAAAACAGCTTTCAGGGGGAGAAAAACAACGGATTGCCATTGCACGGATGATTCTGAAAATGCTCCCATCGTTATCTTAGATGAGGCAACTGCATTTACAGATCCCGAAAACGAAGATAAGATCCAGCAAAGTATTGCAGCTCTGACAAAGGGCAAAACCCTGCTTGTGATTGCACACCGTCTTTCTACGATCAGACAGGCAGACAATATTGTTGTGCTGCAAAATGGTTCTATTGTGGCACAGGGAAGCCAGGAAGAACTTCTTGATTCCTGCCCGTTATATCTGGATATGTGGAAAGCTCATATCGGAGCCCGTGAATGGGCGGTATCATCTGCCAAAAAGGAGGAAAATGCTTATGTTTAAAACCATCCGGCGTATTATAAACTGGTGCGGGGAATTTAAAGAAAAACTGTATATCGGATTTGTATTTTCATTCTTTTCCAATATTTTTGCAGCCATGCCCATTATGGTAGCTGCCTATACCGTTGGCATGCTGATCGAGGCACAACGGGGAAATGGAATTTTTGACAGGAAATGGATTGGATACAGTATTGTGCTGATTCTGATGCTGATCTTCTTTCGATTTCTCTTTGATTATCTCAGAGCGAAATTTCAGGAGGCAATCAGTTATGAACTGATCGCCAGAGACAGGCTGGCTATCGGTGATGCACTGAAAAGAGTTTCTCTTGGATATTTTCAGCAGATGAATACCGGAAATATTTTAAGTTCCATCACAACAGGCCTTGGAACACTGGAAACCATGGGAATCCGTATGATTGATAATTTTATCGGCGGTTATCTGAATTTCCTTGTGGTGTTTGTCACACTGTGTGTGTTCAGTCCTGCCACAGCACTGATCGCTCTTGGTGCCGCAGCAGTGTCTTTCTGTTTTCTTCTGGTGATCTCCTCCTACAGCGCAAAGAATGCTCCTGTGGAAGCAAAGGCAAACCGTGATATGACAGGTGCTGTTCTTGAATATGCAAGAGGACTTTCCGTTGTGAAATCTTTTGGACAAAGTGGTGCTTCCATGGAAGCTTTTTCCGAAGCAGTTGCTGACAGCAGAAAGATTCATCTAAAAATCGAATGGGGATTTATCCCTGCCAATTCCCTGCATCTTCTGGCTCTGAAATGTGGATCTGTAGCACTTGCACTGGCAGCCTTTTTCATGGGAATGAACGGAAGGATGACCTTTTCCATGATGCTGATCTTTGTGTTTTATTCTTTTGAGATCTTTGCAAGTGTGGAACCGATCAGTGACAGTGCACATGTATTAAGTGTGATCGAAGATGCCATGGATCAGCTGGACGCATTAAAAGCAGAACACTATATCGACAGTGACGGAAAAGATATCCCTCTGGAACATCATGATATTCTTTTTAAAAATGTGGATTTCGGTTATACGGACAGAAAGGTATTAAAAAATGTAAGTTTTACGATCCCGGAAAAAACCTCCACGGCTATCGTTGGTCCATCCGGTTCCGGCAAAACTACCATCTGCGCTCTTCTGGCACGTTTTTATGATGTAGATGGCGGAAGCATTCAGGTTGGCGGACATGATATCCGGGAAATGACCTGTGACAGTCTGCTTTCCAACATTTCCATGGTATTTCAGAATGTTTATCTCTTCCATGATACCATCCGTGCCAATATCTGCTTCGGAAAACCGGATGCTACGGAAGAGGAAATGATCGCCGCTTCAAAAAAAGCCTGCTGCCACGATTTTATCATGAATCTGCCTGACGGATATGACACAGTGCTTGGAGAAGGCGGAAACACCCTCTCCGGCGGCCAGAAACAGCGGATCTCCATTGCACGTGCTATTTTGAAAGATTCACCCATCATTATTCTGGATGAGGCGACCGCAAGTGTTGACCCGGAAAATGAACATCTGATCCAGAATGCCATAACAGAACTTACCAGAGGGAAAACCATCATCACCATCGCACACCGCCTTTCCACGATCGAGCAGGCAGACCAGATCCTGGTTGTAGCGGATGGCCAGATCGCTGAATGTGGTACACATGAAGAACTGATACGTAAGGAAGGAAAGTATCAGCAGTTTGTAAAAATCCGCGAAAAAGCAGAAGGCTGGAAGCTCAGTTAAGCAGCTGGTTACGTATCTCCTGCATGCGGTTGTCAAGCTCCGCACTCTGAATGGCACAGGAATAAAGTTCCTCCTGTAACAGATGGGCTTTGTCTTCAGGAATATTTTTCTTATAGCGGAGCTTATGTTCCAGACTTGCCCAGAAATCCATGGCAATGGTGCGGAACTGCACTTCCACATTTACGAATTTTTTGTTTTTCTGCAGAAAAATCGGAACCTGCACGATCAGATGAAGACTTCTGTATCCGCTTGGTTTGGGATTTTTGATATAATCTTTTCTTTCTATGAGAATGATATCATCCTGTTTCAGAAAACTTTCTTCCAGTTCATAGATATCGTCAGGGAAAGAACAGATCACCCGGACACCGGCGATGTCTTTGATATTTTCTTCAATAGAGGTAAGACTCATGGGGATATTTTTGCGCCGGATCTTTTTGGCAAGACTTTCCGGAGATTTCACACGGCTTTTGATGGCTTCGATGGGGTTCTTGTCGTATTCCAGGGAATATTCCTGATCCAGTACACGGAATTTCGTCTCAATCTCCATGATCGCACACTGGTAATAAGACATCATAAGATCAAACGGTTTCTTATTTTTCTGAACAAGATCAAGAAATTCATCAGAAAGAAGACTTTTTCGTACAAATTCATCTCTGCGGGATTCTCTTCTGAGCCTTCCCTGTGTCATTAATTCTTCCAGATTTCTCATAATAATACAGATCCTTCCGTTTCGGTTATTTCTCATGAAATTTTACCATGGAAGGATCTGTATGTAAAGCAGACGTTCGCATTTGGAATTTGCTATATCGATTATTTCATCCATCTCTCCACAGTTCGGATGATCTGTTCTATCTGTACAGGTTTGGACATGTGATCGTTCATTCCTGCTTCTTTGCATTTCTGGACGTCTTCCAGATAGGCGTTGGCAGTCAGTGCGATGATCGGGATCTGTTTTGATTCCGGGGATGGAAGACGGCGGATCGCCCTGGTTGCATCAAGACCATTCATCACAGGCATCTGCATATCCATGAGAATGGCATCGTATGTTCCGGAGGGATCGATTTCAAAAAGCTGTACACATTCTTTCCCATTTACTGCCCGGACACAGTGAATGCCGTACATTTCCAACTGTTCTTCCAGAATCTCATAATTCAGGTCATTATCTTCTGCGATCAGAAGCGTTTTTATGATCCTGGATGGCCTGAGTTTGAAGAACGGAATTTCCGCGGTTGTCTCTGATACTTCCTGCTCCCTGATAAAAGGTACATCCAGAGTCACACGGAAAGTGGTTCCCTCGTGGAGTCTGCTTGTTGCTTCAATGGTTCCGTTCATCTGGTCGACGATCTTTTTTACAATAGCAAGGCCCAGGCCGCTTCCCTGTACTTTATTCACTCTTGTATCAATTGCTCTGGAAAACTGAGAATACATTTCTTTCATGAATTTTTCGCTCATTCCAATCCCGTTATCCCGGACAATGGAAACCAGGCGGATCTTATCTTTATCCGGAAATGGTTCCTCATAAACTTCCAGTTCAACCGTTCCTCCCTCAGGAGTATACTTCACTGCATTGGATAACAGGTTCATGTAAATCTGACCGATCCGCAGACGGTCAGACAGCACGGTATCATAAATAATGTCATGTCGGTTACAGATAAATTTCTGGTTCTTATCTTCTGCTGTTCCACGGATATTCTGTTCGTAAAGTTTACATAATTCAGACAGTTTTACTGGCTCAGAATCAATGCGAAATTCCCCACTTTCGATCCTGGAGATATCCAGGACATCATTGATCAGCTGCTGCAGATTACTTCCACTTAAGTTGATCTTATCCAGACAGTCCAGTATTTTGTCCGGTTCATGGAGATGGTTTCTTGCAACTCTGGTAAATCCCATAATGGCATTCATAGGAGTCCGGATGTCATGGGACATTCTGGAAAGGAACTCTGATTTTGCCTCATTGGCACGGTTGGCCTCTTCTACCGCATCTATGAGATATTTTTCCCGCCTTTTTTCCTCACTGATCACGCGGATCACAAGCAGAACCTGTCTGGCTGTTCCATCTTCCGCTCTTGACTGGACAATAAACCTGGCCAGATGCCAGTTGTTATCTGTGGCAAGGTAGTCAACTGCAATGGACTCCTCTTTTTCCAGACGTTTTTTCAGAGTGGAGAGGTCATAAAACTGTTTTACCATGGCCCTGTATTTGGACGCGACTTTTTCGCTGCTATCACTGGTGATATGAGCAGCTGCGGTTCCCTTCATTCCTGTAAAACGGTGATTTTCACTGCCGCCGGTAATCTCCTCATAATAAAAATCCTGAAGGTCGATCCGGTAAATCATGTAGTAGATCTTACTGATGGCGGATATGATCTCATTGTTCATTTTCACTTCTGCCAGAGAATCTTCCAGCTCTCTCTGATGATTTCGCTCCTCCTTTATGATCTCATCTACATGACGAAAAGCGATCAGAACCGGAAAATCCGTTGAAGAAGGAAGTCTGGTGGCTCTGATTTCAAAATACTGATGCCTGTTGGCATTTTCCCGGGACTGATATCTGCGGCTGATCTTATCCCTGGTTTTAAGCTCGCCTATCAGATTCTGACAGTCAAATGTCTCCAAAAAATCCGGCGCGGATTCTTTTATGACAAAATGATCATAATAGTATTTCAGTTCTTTTGAGTAACAAAGTATGATTTTTTCTCTGTTTTTCAGAATCTTCGGAGCGTTGGCACCCTGTTCCATAGGAGAAAGTTCTTCACAATCTGTAACCTGGATCGTCAATCCTTTTTTCAGTTCGTCTGTCCAATGTGGAATATCCTCTACCGTGATTTCTGAAAATAACTGTTCTTTTTCTAATATGTCGTCCTCATTTTTCCATTCATACTGAAGACAGAAGTATTCTTTTCGGTTCTTTTCTTTTTTATCAAAAATATATACTCGATCGGCACCACTGCATTTTCCAAGCAGTTGCAGCATTTCGTAAATTGCGCCATCCAGTTCTTCGTTGTTTTTTACACGATATTTCCGTTTAATGTCCTTGTGATATCCTTGATACTTACCGGTTTTGGTATATATCCGTTCATGCCAGCTTCTGAGCCGTATAGGACATCAGAAGTGCACCATCTGCATCACCATTTCCTCTCCACGGGGTAAAATAAAAAAAGCACCATGTTCAGACAGAGAGAACTATAGTGCTTTTGAATTATGCAACTGGCTGCCATTTTACAGGCCCTATAGCTTTGCGCCACAGTCTTTCGGCTGCTTTGCCCGTGTTTAGTGTATATTTATACGGGAATATTGTTTGGAATTTTTTTCAACTGTGAAAAGGCTTTTAGCATTTCTTTTTCGCCGTAATCATCAAATTGTATCACAATGGTATCTTCGGTTTCGGAGATAATGGACCCGCGGCCGTATTTGGGATGTTCTACAAGTTGTTTTGGTGTTTCTGGTGGGATGTTTTCCGGCAATGCTGTCTTTTCATCTGGGGATAAAGAAGTTTCCTGTTCCTGGGATCTGGCATATTCTTTCGGTGTTTCCAATTTTCGGAGTTTTTCTTCCAGGATCATCTTTTTCAGGTCCTGAAGGTGCCGGGCAGCTTCTTTTGTATCTCTTGTGGCATCTGCCGGATGGGCAAGATATTTCTCCGGAAGACTGGAAAGGTAGCGACCTGGACCTGGAAATACCCGCGCAGTTCCGGGATTGATGTAAAAAGATAATTCCAGGAATTTCCTTGCTCTTGTCATTCCCACATAAAACAGTCTCCTCTCTTCCTCTTCTGTAGAAGCATCACGGCTATTTAAGGGAATCAGCCCATCATTTACACCAATGATAAATACGTAATCGAATTCCAGCCCTTTGGAGGCATGGAGCGTCATCAGTTTTACAGATTCTCCGGAAACCGCATCTTTTTCCGGTTCCATGCCATTCAGTACAAGATCATTAAGAAAATCCCTGATACTGTGATAGGATTCCATTTTCTTTAACAGGGAAAGGATTTGCCTCCTGTTTTCTTTATAGTCGCTGGAAGACGGTCGGAGATATTTTTCCAGAGAAAGCTGTTCCCACAGATTTATGTAGCCGGAGCCTGTGTCCCGATACTCCCACATGGCCTGAAAAAGTAAGGATTTCGAGAGAAATACACTCCCTTGTGTAAAATTCAGAATCTCTGTCCGGGCTTTTTTTGAGGTCCATCCTTCCCCGAAAGTTTTGTCGCAAAGGACATAAGTTCCGCTGGTAAGATCCTCATGATTGCTTAAAAAACGCAGTATATGAAGAAACCAGGCAAGAACCGGAATATCCTGAATGATTTTCTTCTGAGAGATTTCATATGGGATCTGATGTTTTTCCAGAACTTTTGAAAGGATCTCTGACTGGCTCTGAAGCCTGTAAAACACTGCGACCTCCTCAAGTGGAACGCCTCTTTCATGAAGAGCAAGGATCTTTTCTGCCAGATATTCTGCTTCCTGAAAAGGATCGTAATGATTTTTGACAGAGATTTTTTCTCCTTCTTCCTGTACGCCGGTAAGAGAATCCCCGGATTCCTGAAATCTTCTGGAAACTGCCAGGATTGTCTGGGAAGAACGGTAATTTACAGGAAGGGATAGTTCTTCTGCGTGATACAATTCACGGAATTTATAAAAAATATTGAACATACTTCCACGCCAGCTGTAGATCACCTGATTGGGATCGCCCACTGCAAAAAGCCCGACTTCCGGTCTTTTTAATTGACGAATCAGTTCAAACTGAAGTTCATCGCAGTCCTGCACTTCATCAATGATGATCCATTTCAGCTGCAAAAGTTGCTGTGGATGATCTTTCAGAAGTTTCGTGGCACACTGCAACAGGTCTTCGTAGCTCATTTTGTTCTGTTTCCGTTTTTCTTCTGTAAGGAGAGTTACCAGTTTCGGAAAATCGTCCTGGTATCCGGGCTGTCTGGATGTGGCTGACCTGTATTTATGATCCAGTCTTTTTCGAAGACGGTTTTTATATTTGATCCTGAGAGTATGCTGGTGGATCAGCTGATTGGCAAGTTCCAGTTCTTCTTCAGGCAGACAGACCTGGAAATCTTTTGTGTAGCCAAGTTCTTCTAATGGAAGCACTTCCTGAAGGAGCTTTAGGGCAATGCCGTGGAATGTTCCATAGAAAAGAGACGAGGGGTTTTCTTCTATATTTTGGATCTTCAGCCTGTTTTTGATCTCGCCTGCTGCTTTATTTGTAAAGGTCAGAACGATCATATTTTCCAGGGGGATTTTTTTCTGCTGGTGAAGATAACGGATCTTTTCGATAAGAACCGTTGTTTTTCCGCTTCCTACGTTTGCGCGGACCAGGCAGGCATTATGTTCATCCAGAACCGCTGTTTTCTGATAATCATTCAGTTCCATATGTTTCATCCTTTTTCAGAGTGTGATATCTGCGCATCATTTTTTCACGTTTTAGCATATCTTCCGGTTTCTCTGTATCTGTAAGGATCGCAAAGCGGAAATCAACCGGAAGAAAGACGTAAGTACTGAGCACATTGGAGATTCCTGTTCGGTTCTCCTGCATATTGGCCCATTCTGCATAAAACGGATCTCTCAGATAGAGGATCAGAGAGGAGTCTTTGACTTCCAGTCCGGATACCATTGAGAAAAATCCTGCAAATGTATTATTATTTTCTTTGACCCGATTGCAGAATAAAACCCACTTCTCCTGCAGATCAGATAATGTGAATTCCCGTTGTCCTGATCGATTCCATTCTGTATTCTTTTCATCCGGATAAGAAATATTCCTCGTTTTCTGCACGGTCAGTTCCGATTCTTCAGATAAATTTTTCAGCCCCCACAGGATCACGTTCCGGTCAAGCCTGTCATTTCCAATACAGACTGCACAGCCGTTTTTGCACCTGCAGCCGGAAACCATTCGGATAGCCTGTTCTGTCACTTTGGGGATCAGATCATAGATCTTTTCTGCAAATCCAAGGCCTCCTACATAACGGTCGTAAAAATAGAGAGAAACCTCCTCAGAAGTGCTTCCGGAAAGTTCCAGTGCATTGGTGGACATTGCCACCCCAAGATCGGAACCTTCTGTCATTGTCACCATCAGAGCTGCATTTTTCAACGCAAACATCAGACCTTCAAAGTGGTTATTTCTTACATAATAACCGTTTCTGTCCGGCTGTAAGAGATTGCGGTACTGTCTGACCACATTTTCAGGAAGTCTGAGCCAGGTAGCTTCTGTGTCGTAATTCTTGGAAAGTGGTTTCGTGAGCTGTTCAAAACCCAGGTTCTGATGATTATGGAACTGCATTTTTTTATACATGTATACAAAATCTGCAATATTTACATCTCCAAAAGAAAGTTCACTTCTCTCCCACTGCTGCTTTTTATGTCTGTGTATGATACGGATATTGGTCTCGCTTCCAGGTACTGTGTAATAGTTTCCATGAAATGGCACAGCTTCCACGATCTTGCTTTCCAGGTTCATTTTTACAACCTGGTAAAAATCTCCGTCGTGCATGTAAACGGCACCTTCATGGATCTCATGAAAAGCCTGTTCCTCATCCATCTCCGTGATATTTTTTCCGGTTTCCTTGTTAATGAGCTGATACTTGTTCTGATCAATATTCCGGAGGGAAAATTCTCCTGCAGGATAAAGTCCTCCTGACCAGGCGAAGCGGCCTCCCATATTCCGGACTTCATCTACTTTCATAAGTACAGGGATCGTCTCCCCAAGATCCGGGAATAATGCACCATCATCCAGGGTTAACGGAAGTTCCGCTGCCGCAGCCCGGATATGTGCAAGCTGGATCAGAAGATTGTCTGGATCAACGATGGCATTTTCACTGCTGTGTTCAAAAAGCCATTCCGGTTCCAGAGCGATATACTGATCCATGGGAAGGTTGGCAAGAATCAGATAATTGGTGCATTTTCCACTTCCTCGTCCTGCACGGCCTGTCTGCTGCCAGAAAGATGCTCTTGTTCCCGGATAACCGGCCAGTACCGTTGTACTGATCTTTCCGATATCGATTCCCAGTTCTAATGCATTGGTGGATACAAGGCCAAGAAGATCCCCTGAGATCATACGCTGTTCGATGCTTTTTCTCTCCAGAGGAGTGTAACCGCCACGGTACCCGGAGATTTCTTCTTTTCTGGCTGTCCCTAAGAACCCTGCCGCATCCAGATGGTCTCTGGTTTCTTTCACCAGGATCTCCACATTTTTTCTGGATCTGGCAAATGCCAGAAAGCTCTCCCTTCGTTCCATCAGCTGAGGAAGAAGGTCCGCTGCAACATTTATAACAGATTCTTTTCCGTAGGGGATGCCATCTTTATTCAGTTTCTCTTCTGGCTGGACCAGGCAATAGATCCGCTCTGATATTCCTGCACCGCTTCTGGCGATATTGATAAAAGATCTTCCGCAGATCTTTTCCGCAAGTTCCAGGGGATTGGCAATGGTGGCGGAACTGCATAAAAACTGAGGATCTGAGTGGTAATATCTGCAGATCCTGGATAAACGGCGAAATACATTGGCCAGATGAGAACCAAAAGCTCCTCTGTATACATGCAGTTCATCCAGAATAATGTATTTCAGATTGGAAAAAATAAAGTCGAATCCATATTTGCTGTGATTTGGAAGCATGGAGCCGTTTAACATATCCGGATTGGTAAGGATGATATTGGCACGTTCCCGGATCCTTTTTCGCTCAGCAGGCGGTGTATCTCCGTCATATACGCCGACAGATAAACGATGTTCCCCAAGTGCTTCCATCCAGGGGATCAGCGCACGGTACTGATCAGCTGCCAGGGCCTTCGTGGGATAAATAAAGATCGCACGGGTCACAGGATCTTTCAGGATTTCCTGAACCACCGGCAGATAAAAGCACAGGGATTTACCACTGGCGGTAGGTGTGGTGATCACGATATTTTCTCCAGCCATAGCATGGGAAAAAGCTTCTGCCTGGTGGGTATAGAGAGACTTTATATTCTGGCCGGACAGAAAATCCTGGATATCCGGATGCAGGCTTTTGGGAAACTCTGCATATTCCGGAGATCTGGCAGGGATTGTTTTTTTGTAAATGATGTTCCCCTTCATGCTTGCTCCTTTGCTGTCAATTTATTCGATAGATATTATTTTTAATAAAAACAGTATAACATAAAAAAAGCGATACCATATAGTTTTATCTTCCCATATGACATCACTTTTCTATTTTTTATGCAGATTTTTCAAGTATATGTTACAGTGCAGTGCCTTTCTTTGGTACAAAGAAACGGCTCATATCTGCATGTTCCAGCTTAAGCAGTGAAATTTTTCTATCAATTCCTCCTGCATATCCTGTGAGACTGCCATTTGTGCCTACTACACGATGGCATGGAATGATAATAGAAATTTCATTATGTCCAACTGCACCACCAACAGCCTGGGCGGACATATGGGAAATATTTTCTCTTTCAGCTATTTTACTGGCAATTTCTCCATATGTGATCGTTTGTCCGTAAGGAATCTCTGATAAAATCTGCCACACAGCTTGTCTGAATGTTGATCCCGCAGGATGAAGAGGAGGTGTAAATGTTGGCTTTTCACCGGAGAAATAGATATCCAGCCATTTTTTTGCTTCTGAAAGAATCTCCGTTTCCTGTGAAATCCTCTCGTCCGGAAGTGTATTCGCAAAGTATTTCTGTCCTTCAAACCATAAGCCTGTAAGTCCAATTTCATCTGCTGCCAGTAAAATTTCTCCTAACGGTGATTTATATTTGCATGTATAGATCATAGTTTTCCACTCCTTATTTCAGTAGTGTTACCTCAAGTATAATTTATGTGAAATAGTTATCTTTAATTATGTGAAAAAACGGAGAACACAGCAAGGTATCCTCCGCATATAATATAGTGGTATGTTATCTGCTATTTTTACTGTTATATTACATTTTACTGCTATTCACAGGTGCTTTAATTCCAGTAATCTGTTTTTTGCTTCAGATCAATATTTTTACTGAAGAATACAGGATTTTTTTTCTGCCGGATCTGTCCTTCGTAATCCTTTAATGCTTTCAATACGGTGTTGGACAATAGCAGGATCACCGGAATGTTGATCAGTGCCATTACTCCCATCAGTACATCAGAGATGTGCCACAGTAATGTCATCTCCATTCCCGCTCCTAAAAACACCACCAGTGCTGATACAAGGCGAAATCCCGTCATGAATTTCTTACCCGGCTGCTTTTTAAGGATATAAGTCAGCAGATTATCACAATAGAAGCAATTTCCCAGCAATGTAGTGAAAGCAAATAATACCATTGCGATCATAATAAAATATGGTCCAAAAGAACCAAAAGTCTTGTGAAGTGCTGCCTGCACCCACGGTGCTCCCTGAAGCTCTTTTGCCGGTGTCACACCAGATACCAGACACATCATGGCAGTTGCAGTGCACAATAATAATGTGTCAATAAACACAGACAGCATCTGTACCAATCCCTGTTTAACCGGATGACTGACCATTGCAGACGCCGCCGCATTGGGGGCAGAACCGATACCTGCTTCATTGGAATACAGACCTCTTCGTATTCCCTGCATCATAGCTGATCCGGCAAATCCGGCAAAAATTGCTTTAAAATCAAATGCTTCTTCAAAGATCTGTGCCAGTACCGATGGAAGCTGTCCGATATTTAGTACCACTACCAGCAGGGATATCAGAATATATACAATGCCCATAAATGGCACTAAAGTAGAAGTTACTTTCACAATTCTGTTACCGCCACCCAGCAGACACCATCCCGTTACCAGCGCCAGAATTCCTCCAATGATCCATGGCGTGATCTCTGCATTATAAAATGGCTGACCGGAAAATGTAGACTGCAGATTATAGGAGGCCAGCATATTAAATCCAAACGCGTAAGTCAGGATCATGGCTATACAGAAAACCACTGCCAGTCCTCTGCTGTGCAATGCCGCCTCTATGTAATACGCCGGGCCGCCGTAGCACTGGCCGTCTTTTCCTTTTTTCTTATATATCTGCGCCAGTGTGCTCTCTGCCAGAGCTGATGCGCTTCCAAGAATGGCAATGATCCACATCCAGAATACGGAGCCCACACCACCGATACAGATGGCAGAAGATACTCCTACAATGTTGCCTGTCCCTACACGAGATGCCGTGGAGACCATCAGTGCCTGAAAGGATGATACACTTTCGTCTCCCTCTGGTTTCTCCATTACAGCGCTGCAGGCGTTTTTGAATAAACGTACCTGTGGAAATCTGGTCCGGACAGTAAAGTAGATGCCGGAACCAATCAATATTACAATCAGTAATTTGCTGTAGAGAAACGTGTTGATTGCGTCAATGATCGTTTCGAACATAAATCCTCCTCGTAACAGAATTTTTTATCATACGATAATATCGGATAAAAACCCGAATTGTTACCATAATACAATATTTCTGCTATTTTGAAAAGAGGTTATCCGCAGGAGTTCATGAACCTGGAAGATTTTTCTTTCCGTAAATTTCATTAAGCACAATTTTCCCCACAAATAAATGACTCAATCCTGCACAACGTTCAATAGGATATTCATCATATCCATAATGCTCTGTGATCAATTTCATTCCATGAATGATCTCTTCCTGTTCTGTGACAAAGCTACATTCTCCAAAACCAATGATACTTTCGTATCGAGCTGTAATTCCATGCGCGGTTTTTTCAATCAGAGTACGATGCAATCTTCACAAAAGACAAACCTGTGATCTTTGCATTCCACGGATCTGTCGTACTGTTATTCAGAATTTTAAAATGTACGTTCGGGTACAGGATATTGAAATCCCGGACCGCCTCAAACAGATAACAGTGAAGAGCCGTTTCAGTTGCACTGATATAGATGGTTCCGTTTTCCAGGCTGATCAGGTTACTGAGATTGTTTTCTCCCTTAAAAAACTGAGCACATCCGGCAGCTATATATTCATAAAAAATATTTCCTTCCGGTGTCAGCTTCATTCCGCTTTTGTGAGATTTCCATATTTGGCTACGTAATAAAATACTTTATAATGCTCAAAATTGGTGTCCATGATCGTCCTTTCTTCTGCGTAAGGTTTTTATCCGTTTTAAAAGAGAAACTGTTCTTTCAGCTCCCTTTTTCGTTTACCGGAAGTAAATGCTGCTTCCACGGAATTCAGGAGCAACTGTTTTTTCTGTTCCTCTGTAAGGTTTAACAGGGAATCCATATACTGAAACTCATGGGAAAGGGTTGTTCTTTCAATGGCAGGATCATCTGTATTTAGTGTTACCTTAAGTCCCTGTTCCAGAAAATTTTTCAACGGATAGGAAAACATATCTTCCACTGCCCTGGTCTGCCGGTTGCTTGTGGGACACATTTCCAGAAAAATCCCGCTGTTTTTTACAAGTTGGATCACCTCTTCATTTCCTGCGATACGCACTCCATGCCCGATCCTGGATGCTCCCATACGGATGGCTGTTTTGACATCCTCGGCATCGCCGGCTTCACCTGCATGGATCGTAAATGGAACGTTGTACTCTTTTGCTTTCGCAAAAAGATTCTTATAGCTTTCTGTTGGAAAAAGTGCTTCTGCACCTGCAAGATCCACGGCAACTACTCCTCCATCCTCTGTGAGATATCTGCGAGCCAAGTCCAGAGTTTCCATATTTTCCTGCTGATTGGAGCTTCCACGCATGCAGCATAAGATCAGATTGCCTGGAATCGGAGATTTTTTCAGGCCACGTAATGCAGACTGGATCGCCGTTTCCTGGGTCATTCCTTTTTGTGTATGGAACTGTGGTGCAAAACGAAGTTCTGCGTAGATCACACCGTCTTTTCTCATTTCAGAAAGGATAAGATAAACGGCTTCTTCCAGTGCTTCTTCTGTCTGAAGAAGGGAAAGAGGCAGGTCAAAGCATTTCAGAAAATCATTGAGATTTTCGCAGGTATCCGGAACGGAAAGAAGGGAAAGAAGTTCCTCGTCTGTTGCAGCCGGAAGCGTGATCTGCTGCAATGCGGCAAGTTTTTTTGCAATATCCACGGTAATACAGCCATCCAGATGTGCATGTAGATCGATGTAGTGATTGGTTTTGTTTTCTGTTTTCATAGGCATTAAGTACCTCGCTGTTTGTATTTTTCTATATTATAACACAAAAATGAGCGCATGAAATTCCACATTTTATGGATACATGCGCCCTTTTCTGTTTTAACCAAATCAAGCAAGTAGCGAAGCGGATTGCGAATATCCGCTTGACTGCTTCTTCACATTTTATGAAATATTCTTATCCCTGAAATGGTTTTACATTCTTTACGGCATCTGCAGAGAGGATCTCTTTATCATCCTCATCAATGTTGATAAGATGATATCTGTCATTTCCCATGTGCATTTCTTTCATATAGCTGAGCTGGCGAAGTCCGTGACGTGTCTCGATCCTCTCTACCAGATCTTTATGATCAGAATCCTTCAGTGCATACACAAGATCTACAGAAGCCTGGTCTGCTGCAAGGATATCTGTAGATGCCACGATTCCGATATTCGGTGTTACGACAGGTGCTGCTCCAACACCCTCACAGTCGCAGGAAACAGACATATTTCGAAGAACGTTGATAAATACAATACGCCTTTTACCGGGAACTTGGCAGTTCCGTCCTCATCCAGGATATCTACCGGGCAGAATGTCCAGCCATTTACCTTCAGAGTTTCACGATGCTTCTCCGTTGTGTAACGGTCTCCCTCGTAGTAGGTGTTTGTCTCTACGATATGGGCTTCCGGGATCTTATCTGCGATCAGTTCTTTTACCCACGGTGCAGGGATGATATTCGGTCCATGCTGCTCTCCTGTGTGAAGCTTGACTGCAATCTTACCCTTAAGGATGCCGCTTACACGCTCAAAAATCTTCTTCAGTCCCTCTGCGGAAAGATCCTCTGTAAAATATACGGTGGATTTTTCTCCGGAACGGTCCTTATAAGGAATGTAATGTTCTCCACCTGTTCCAGGTACGATTTTTTTGTGTGCCATTTGTAATCCCTCCTGTGTTATATTCATAAAAAATCTCACTGCTTTTATGATACAAACTAAACTCAGGTTCAGGTCAAGGATTTTTTGTTAAATATAAAGGTTAATTCCAGACTATAAAATTTCATTCCGGTTTATATTGCCTGTGTGGCTTCTTTTAACCAGCCTTTTTCATCCTCATCCAGATACGGAGAAATTTTCTCATATACAAAGGCATGATACTGGTTGAGCAGTGTGCGCTCTCCGGTTTCCATCTGTTCGGGATCTATACCTTCCAGGTCAAAGGGTACCAGCGTCAGAGGTTCAAATTTCATAAACTGACCGTAGGCTGTTTTTTCGGCCTTTTTGCAGACCACAAGGTTTTCATGGCGGATACCAAATTCATTTTCCGCATAGTATCCTGGTTCATCGGAGGTGATCATTCCTTCTTCCAGAACAGGAGCCGGACGATCCACGAGATTTTTCCAGCGGAAGCTCTGAGGACCTTCGTGTACATTGAGAAGATATCCTACGCCATGACCGGTTCCGTGATTGTAATCCTCTCCCATAGCCCAGAGTGGTCCTCTTGCCAGGGCATCCAGATTCAGTCCGGTACAGCCATAGCGGAATTTTGCGGCTACAAGGTTCAGGTGCCCACGAAGTACTGCTGTGAAATATTTCTTTTCTTTTTGGGTAACCGGGCCAAGTACAACGGTGCGGGTGATGTCTGTGGTTCCCTCCAGATAATGGCCGCCGGTATCCATCAGAACCAGTCCCTCTGGTTTCAGAGGAATACTGGTTTCTTCTGTGGCACTGTAATGAACAATAGCTCCATGTGCACCGTAGGCAATAATGGGATCAAAGCTGTTCCCCTGGAAGTTCTCCTGTCCGGAGCGGAACTCATAGAGTTTGTCCGCTGCGGAAAGCTCGGTGATCTCCTGCTTTCCCACATTCTTTTTCAGCCAGTGGATAAATTTTACCATTGCCACGCCGTCTTTGATGTGGGCTGTTTTTTCATTCTGGACTTCGATCTCATTTTTGATGGCTTTTGGAAGAAGGGACAGGTTTTCTCCATTCAGGATTGTTACTCCATCCGGAATGCTGCTGACCAGACGGCTGTTTACATTACTTTTTGAAAGATAAACCCTTTTCGATTCAGGGATCGTCTGCACATAAGTGTAAATATCATCATATGGATAGATGGTAACGCCATCTATGGCCAGAGCTTCTTTTACAGAATCCGGAAAAGCCCTCTCATTGGCAAAAAACCGGATTTCTTTCTCATCCATTACAAGATAGGAAAGCACTACCGGGCAGCAGTGGATATCATTTCCGCGAATGTTCAAAAGCCACGCAATATCATCCAGTGACGTGAGGACAAAGAGATCTGCGTCTTTTTCTTTCAGTTTGCTGCGGATTTCCCGGATCTTGTCTGCTCTGGATCTTCCAGCCCATTTTTCGGATAATTCCATTACCGGTTCACAGGAAAGTGCCGGACGGTCATCCCAGATATTTCCGATCAGATCCTCATTTACAGAAAAACGTACCTGTTTTCCCTGAAGGATTTTTTTCAATTTCCCGGCTTCCTCTGCGCTGACAGTACGGCCGTCGAAGCCGAGGCACATCCCTTCTTTCAGGTTTTCTTCCAGAAATTTATGGATCGTCGGTACATCCGGTTCCCCCATCTTAAACAGGGTAACCGGTGTTCCCTCTAACTGCTGTGTGGCCTGGATAAAATATCTTCCGTCTGTCCAGAGTCCCGCCATATCCGGCATGATGACAGCAGTTCCGGCAGAACCGGTAAATCCGGTAATATATTTCCTGCATTTAAAATAATCCCCAACATACTCAGAACCATGAAAATCATCGGTCGGAACCAGATAAGCATCGATTCCCTTTTCTTTCATCTGTTTTCGAAGAGCGGTGATCCGTTCTGTAACTGTCATAACCTTATGCCTCCTCTGTATAACTGTTCTTTACTGCAAAACCATGATCCATAGGACCGCTTCCTTTTCCGAGATCCAGCATGGCAGCAAGAGCTCCGGAAATATAGTCTTTGGCACGATTTACAGATTCCACCATGGAAAATCCTTTTGCAAGGTTGGATGCGATGGCCGAGGAAAGAGTACATCCTGTTCCGTGGGTGTTGGGATTGTCGATCCTTTTTCCCTCAAACCACTGATATGTTCCATCCTCATAGAGAAGATCATTGGCATCATTAAGCTTATGGCCGCCTTTGCAAAGAACTGCACAGTGATACTGTTCGGAAACCTGTTTTGCAGCTTCGATCATATCATCGGTGTTTCTGATCTTTCGTCCGGTAAGCACTTCCGTTTCCGGGATATTGGGAGTGAGAAGATCCGCAAGAGGAAACAGTTCTTCTTTCAGAACATCCACAGCTTCTTCACTGATCAGCCTTGCACCGCTGGTAGCCACCATAACCGGATCCACTACGATATTTTTCGCCTGATACTGCCGGAGCTTTTTGGCGATCATGCGGATCAGATCACTTTCGGAAACCATTCCGATCTTTACTGCATCCGGAAAAATATCTGTAAAAATACTATCCAGCTCCTGACCAAGAAATTCTGCCGTTGCATTCTGGATGGCTGCGACACCGGTGGTATTCTGGGCAGTCAGTGCGGTGATGGCACTCATGGCGTATACCCCGTTTGCCATCATGGTTTTGATATCGGCCTGGATCCCTGCGCCTCCGCTGGAATCGCTGCCTGCGATGGTTAATGCTGTTTTCATTTTTCGTTTCCTCCGTTTTCTGTAAATATATAATTCTGTAACTCTGTCAGATTTTGGCAGTAGATATGTGCGTCCTTTTTTAGCTGCTCCTGATCCGGTTCTCCCAATGCGTCATAGATGCCTGCAGTCAGAAATCCTGCTTTTCCTGCGGTCTGCAGTGCATAGAGAGAATCTTCCACTACCAGTGTCATGGATGGCTCCGTTCCCAGCACTTTCGCTGCTGTAAGATAGATCTTCGGAGAATATTTGCTTTCTCCGATCTCACTGGTGGTATAAATTTCTTTTAAAAAAGGAAGAAGTCCGTTTCGCTTTAGTGCCCGGCGGATATGTTCTTTTGGGCTTGAAGTTGCCACCACAGCCGGGATTTTCTGGCTAGCAAGATATTGAAAAAGTTCTCTGGCACCTGATTTTGCAGGAACTTCTTCAAAATAGTAGTTTTGGATCCGAACTTTCAGATCCTCCACTATCTTTTCTTCGGAAAGCCCAAGAGCGAACCTGCTTTTCAGCCATGCCGCTCCCTGCTCCATACTCATGGGAAAAAGGATCTCTTCCATTCCCGCAATTGGGTGATATCCAAGATCTGTAATATATCGTTTTCCAAGTTCCCTCCAGATAGAAAGAGAGTCCAGAAGGACACCGTCCGCATCAAATATTATGGCTTTTACGGGAGAAATCATGTTTTTCCTCCTGAATAAAATTTTTTATGATATAAAAAACACGGATATACCACAAAAGATATATCCGCATTTTATTATAAGCCGCAGGTCCCCAAAATGCAACCGGGAGTTATCTGACAGTTTCTTTTTCCAGGCCAACTGGTTCGTACAGCTTTTTTAATGTTTTTACCATTTCATCTTTACCGGTATCTTCGATACAGACATCGTATCTGCCTTCCACACTTCCGAATGTAATTACTTTATCCAGATTCAGCAGTGCTTTCCATGTTTCCTGATGTGTTGTGTGCCTCCATGATGCCGTAAGCCATGGTGCCCTTTCTTGCTTCAGATTTCTCTGCTTTTTTTCCAGTGAGTGCTTCCACTTTGGCTGCTTCTGCTTCCGGTACGATCTCTGTTCCATTTACCAGATATGCGCCGCCATCATATAACTTTACCATAATGTATTCGCTCCTTTTTCTTTTTTCACGATGTTTGTTCTTCGTGATTTTATTGTATCGCATCCAAAGCATTCTGACTAATTGCCAAAATGAATGCTGTTATAACTTTTTGTGAAAATAAATAAGGACAAAAATAACTAATCTTATAAAGAAATGTTGACAGAAATTCGTTACTATTTTATAATTTTCTTATAACTACGAAGGAGGTATGAATAATGAAAAAATTCAAAAAACTTTTGGTTTGTATGCTTGCAGTTATGATGCTTATTTCATCTGCGATTCCGGTTTCTGCGGCCACCCGCCCGGCGATCCCGACCTTAAGAAGTGCACAGATGACCAGTAGCGGACGTATGTCTCTCAGCTGGAAATCTGTAAGTAATGCAGATGGATACAAAGTTCGGATCTATAACTGCAGTAAAAAGAAAGCATCTTCCATTCATCTCAGTGGAAGGTACAACAACAACTATTATACAAACAAACGTGCGAACACAGCTTATCTTGTATCCGTATACAGCTACAGATGGGTAAATGGACAGCGAATTTACAGTATCGATTCGGATGCATTTGTATGCACCCCAAGAACATTAACTACTGTATCAAGCACAGCATCAACATTGACAGTTAAATGGTCCAAGCTTTATGGAATCAGTGGATATTATGTTTATAAATCTACCAGTTCCAATTCCGGTTACAAACGTTATGCAACTTTATCTGCCAATGCAACTTCTGTAAAAGTCAAAAGTTTAACTTCCTCAGGCAACACTTATTTCTATGTTGTGCCATACAGAGTTTATAAAGGAAAAAGATATACTTTTCCTCATAACATTTACCGTATGTATACAAGATATTATTATTACTAAATAACTGATATTCAGAAAGCAAAAAGCTTCCCTGCCAGAAGTAACTCTGGCAGGGAAGCTTTTTTTGTGTATTTTTATTCTTTTCCGTTTTTATTCTTTTCCGTTGAAACAATATGTACATATATTATCCGGATCGATTCCAATGGATTCCAGAAGATCGTCCAGTCTGTGATAGCGAAGGCTGGTAAAATTCTGCATCTTACAGATATCCTGCACCATCTGCTCATATTTCTCTGTATGCGGATCTGCATATTCATCCAGGACTTCCTGCGGACAGTTCGGTCCTTCTCTCTTCTCGATGACCTGACGTGCGATCAGCTCCATCTCGGATTTGGAGCGGGAGAAGTTTAAGTATTTACATCCGTACATGATCGGCGGGCAGGCAGGACGAACGTGAACTTCCTTCGCACCGCTACGGTACAGGAATTCGGTTGTCTCACGAAGCTGGGTACCACGTACAATGGAATCATCAATGAGAAGAAGTTTCTTGTCCTTGATCAGCGCACGTACCGGGATCAGTTTCATTTTCGCGATGAGGTTACGCTGATTCTGATTGGTTGGCATAAAAGATCTCGGCCAGGTTGGTGTATATTTAATGAATGGTCTTGCATAAGGAATACCGGATTCATTTGCATATCCGATGGCATGGGCAATGCCGGAATCCGGAACACCTGCTACAATATCCGGGTGAACAGAATCTCCGTCTCTCTTTGCAAGCATGCTTCCGCAGCGATAGCGCATCTCCTCTACATTTACACCTTCATAAGATGCTGTCGGATATCCGTAGTAAACCCAGAGGAAAGAACAGATCTTCATTTTCTTTCCAGGCTCAACCAGAGTTTTAACTCCGTCTGCTGTTACAAATACGATCTCTCCGGGGCCAAGTTCCTTATAATCTTCGTAACCCAGATTAATATAGGCATGACTCTCAAAGGACAGACAGTAGGACCCCTCTTTGTGGCCAATCTCCACCGGAGTTCTGCCCATCTTGTCCCGGGCTGCATAAATTCCGTCTTTTGTCATGAGAAGCAGCGTCATGGAGCCGTCGATCAGACCCTGGACATACTGGATACCCTCCACAAAATTGTCCTTTTCACAGATCAGGGCAGCGATCAGCTCTGTCACATTGACAGTTCCGTTGGTCATCTCCTGAAAATGTACCTTGGTCGTATCATACATCCGCTGCAGAAGTTCATCATAATTGTTGATCTTTCCCACAAAGGTAAGGGCAAAGCTTCCAATCCTGGAACTGAACAGAAGGGGCTGAGGTTCATAATCAGAAATACATCCGATTCCCATATTTCCCTTCATGGAACCCACATCCCCGTCAAATTTTGTACGGAAAGGTGTATTTTCAATGTTGTGGATGGCACGGTCAAATCCATGTTCTCCGTAAACAGCCATACCGCCGCGGCGTGTTCCCAGATGAGAATGATAATCCACTCCGTAAAAAAGTTCCAGTACGCAGTCGCTTTTCGATGCTACTCCAAAAAATCCGCTCATAATGTGCTCCTCTCTGCTTCCATAGTGTTAACGATTCCTGTCATCGTTCGTACATCCATAATCGCTACCAGTATAGCATAAGAGAACGGAAAATAACAATCAATTCAGCGGATATTCCTGCTTTTTCAGAATAAATTATAATGATATTAGCCGGATTTATAAAAGCAGAAAACATTTTCTGTATGTGACAGAAGTTCCGTCAGTTCCAGAGTGCGATAAACAGATTCAGGTAACCGGCAAAAGTCAGCCATGCCAGATATGGGATCATCAGGTACGCAGCGTTCCGGGAAAATTTCCCGAATGTACGGATGCAGCCGTACACAAGTCCCCACAAAAAAATAAGCCAGAGAAACGCAAAACCATACCATCCCGCTCCAAAGAAGAAAAACGGCCACAGGAAATTCACGGCAAGCTGAATCCCGTACAAGGCAAGAACCCTGTCCCTGTCTCTGCTTTTTGGTCTGGATGCGATCAGGAAAGAAGCAATTCCCATCATGATAAAAAGGATCGTCCATACAACAGGGAACAGCCATCCAGGTGGTGATAAGGGCGGCTTATTTAATTTTGCAAATACCTTCATTCCATTTCTGGTAAAAAATCCGGAAACAGCTCCTGTTGCCAGGGGCACTGCAATACAGGTGATCAGTTTTCTGGTATCTTTTTTCAAAAATATTCTCCTTTCTGCTCTGGGAAAATCTGAGGACAACATTCGTTTTCTCTGTTTATTATATTTCGGAATACCGGTTTCTATACAATTACACAGAAAAAAGAAACAGCTCTGTTTTTATGCAGAACTGTTTCTTTTCAGATTGTTTAAATGCCTTGATTCTTTGACAAATATACGTTTTTTATTATTCCTGAGTGATTCCTTTGAACTCGTAACCAGCCTCTTTGATCACCTCTTCGACTTTTGCCTCGTCAACTTTCTCAGGTACTGTAAATACAGTCGTTCCGTTCTCATGGGAAGATACCACATCCTCTGCACCGAAAGCCGCCTGGATTGCTTTGTTTACGTGTGCCTCACAGTGTCCGCACATCATTCCTTCTACCTTTACTGTTACTTTTACCATTGTTTTGTTCTCCTTTTCTTCTTTTTTATTTTCATCATGAGTGATGTTTAATGTTACCGGATTTTTAATCGCTTTGTCTCTGGCTGTGTTATGGATCTTAAACAGATTCAGTCGTAGCGCATTTGTTACAACACAGAAACTGGAAAGACTCATGGCTGCGGCTCCGAACATCGGATTCAGTGTCCACCCGAAGATCGGGATCCAGACACCTGCTGCCAGCGGAATCCCAATCACATTATAGAAAAATGCCCAGAAAAGATTCTCGTGGATATTCCGAAGTGTGGCACGGCTCAGACGTACTGCAGCCGGAACATCACTTAACTGGCTCTTCATCAGAACAACATCTGCCGCATCAATGGCAATGTCTGTTCCTGCACCGATGGCAATTCCGATATCTGCTCTTGTAAGTGCCGGCGCATCGTTGATACCGTCACCGACCATGGCAACTTTCCCCTGCTCTTTCAGGGCACGGATCACACTCTCTTTTCCGTCTGGAAGTACTCCCGCGATCACATCGTCAACTCCTGCCTGGGCCCCGATGGCTTTTGCGGTACGCTCATTGTCACCGGTAAGCATAACCACGCGGATTCCCATGTTCTGGAGCTCTTTTACTGCACGGGGACTGTCTTCCTTGATCACATCCGCAACTGCGATAATTCCCAGAAGTTTTCCGTTTCTGGTGAAAAGAAGAGGGGTTTTTCCCTGCTCCGCAAGCTGCTCTGCTCTTTTATTAAGATCTGGGGAAACCTTCGTCTTGCTGCTGATAAATTTCATGCTTCCACCTGTCAGATTATCACTTCCAAGTACAGCAGAAAGTCCGTTTCCTGGAAGCGCCTGAAATCCGGTTACTTCACCTGCAGTAATTTTCTCTTCCTCTGCTTTTTTGAGAACTGCTTTTGCCAGAGGATGTTCACTTTTTTTCTCCAGAGCGCAGGCAAGTGTGAGAAGTTCTGTCTCTGTAATTCCCTCTGCCGGAAGAATATCAGTTACTTCCGGCTGACCGCTTGTAATGGTTCCGGTTTTATCCAGTGCGACGATCTGGACTTTTCCTGCTTTCTCAAGAGAAACTGCTGTTTTGAAAAGAATTCCGTTCTTGGCACCCATACCGTTACCGACCATAATGGCAACCGGTGTTGCAAGGCCAAGTGCACAGGGACAGCTGATAACCAGCACGGAAATTCCTCTTGCCAGTGCATAACCAAAAGGATGGCCTGTAAGAAGCCAGATGATCGTTGTGATCACTGCAATGGTGATCACTGCCGGTACAAACACTCCGGAAACACGGTCTGCGATCTTTGCGATTGGTGCCTTTGTGGCTGCCGCGTCACTGACCATTTTGATGATCTGGGAAAGGGTGGTATCCTCTCCGACTCTGGTTGCTTCACATTTGATAAATCCGGACTGGTTCACAGTTGCCGCAGAAACCATATCTCCGGCTTCTTTGTCAACCGGAATACTTTCACCGGTCAGCGCGGATTCGTTAACTGCAGTAGTTCCTTCCAGGATTACTCCGTCTACCGGAATATTCTCTCCCGGGCGGACAACAAAAGTTTCTCCCTTTTGAACCTGTTCAATAGGAACGGTAAGTTCCTGTCCGTTTCGTACTACAACTGCAGTTTTCGGAGCCAGCTTCATGAGGCTTTTCAGTGCATCGGTTGTTTTTCCCTTGGAACGGGCCTCCAGCATTTTTCCTACAGTGATCAGTGTCAGGATCATGGCCGCGGATTCAAAATAGAAATCCATCATGTAATTCATAACTGCGGCAGAATCTCCGTCTACCTGCGCTCTTGTCATGGCGAACAGTGCATAGACACTCCACAGAAAAGATGCCATGGAACCAAGTGCTACCAGAGTATCCATATTCGGAGAACGGTGCCACAGACTCTTAAATCCGCTGATAAAAAATTTCTGGTTGATCACCATGATGATTCCTGCAAGAAGCAGCTGTACCAGTCCCATGGCAACGTGGTTGCCGTCAAACCATTTCGGCAGCGGCCATCCCCACATCATATGTCCCATGGAAAAGTACATCAGCACCAGCAAAAATCCTACGGATGCGATGAGGCGCCTTTTCAAAACCGGGGTCTCATGATCTTCCAGCGCTTCTTCCTCTGCAGACATGGAGATTTTTTCTCCGGCAGCGCCTTTTAAAGATGCGCCATATCCGGCCGCTTCCACAGCAGCAATGATTTCGCTGGATGAAGCGGTTCCTTCCACTCCCATGGAATTGGTCAGAAGGCTGACTGAGCAGCTGTTCACTCCCGGAACCTTAGATACAGCTTTTTCCACACGGGCCGAGCAGGCAGCGCAGCTCATACCGGTTACATTATATTGTTCCATTTCCTTTCAGTACCTCCTAAAATAAATTATGTCCCTTTATTTCATCAACTTCTGGAGGGTTGCCACAAGCTCATCAATGGTCTCATCTTTGCCTTCGCGGATATCTCTTGCAACACAGGTTCGAATGTGGGTGGCAAGCAGTTCTTTATTAAATGAATTAACTGCTGCATTGACTGCTGCAGACTGGATCAGAATGTCATTACAATAGGCATCGTTTTCCATCATTCCTATAATTCCCCGGATCTGGCCTTCAATACGCTTCAGGCGATTGATCAGCTTTTTTTTCTCCTCTTCTGAACGGGCAGTGTGTTTTTCACTGCAGCAGGGACAGGCTTTCTTTTCAGACATGGGCTGTCTCTCCTTTCTCAAAATACCCTCATGGGGTATCTGCTTTACATGGAACAATATATACCCTCAAGGGGTATTTGTCAATAGGAAACTGAAATTTTTTACCGCCGACATAAATCGTACAATAAAAAAGCCCGCTCATTACCGATGATCGGATGAACGGGCAGTATAAACTTATATTAACCAAAATTTACTCTTCTACTATATGACCAAAATAATAAAATCCTTTACAGGTATCCAGGCTTACGTTTACGTATTTACCGATAAGTTCCTTATCTCCCGGAAAATGTACCAAAAGATTATGCTGGGTACGACCTGTAAGAGTACCTTTCTCACGGTTTTCATCTTCTACCAGGACTTCCTGTACGCTTCCCTGGAAACGGGAAGAATTCTCACGGCCTTTTTCCTGCACCAGGGAAAGAAGACGGCTGAACCGGTCTTTTACCACATCTTCCGGTACCTGATTTTCCATACCGGCAGCCGGAGTTCCGCTTCTCTTGGAATAAATAAATGTAAAGGCGGTATCATAATTGGCTTTTCTTACCACATCCAGTGTTTCCTGGAAATCTTCTTCTGTCTCTCCAGGGAAACCAACCATAATGTCAGTTGTCAGAGAGATATCCGGAATTGCCTCACGGATTTTATCTACAAGCTGAAGATATTTCTCCTTGTCATAGCGGCGGTTCATTTCTTTTAAGACTCTGCTGCTTCCGGACTGCAGCGGAAGATGAAGATGATGGCAGATTTTTTTGCTCTCTGCCATGGTCTGGATCAGTTCATCCGAAAGATCTTTGGGATGGGAGGTCATGAAACGGATACGTCTCAGTCCCTCGATCTTCTCTACTTCTTTCAAAAGCTGTGAGAATGTCACCGGTGTTTCCAACGTTTTTCCATAGGAATTTACATTCTGGCCAAGGAGCATAATCTCGGTAACGCCATCTGCTACCAGCTCTTCGATCTCACGGATGATGGCCTGGGGCTCACGGCTCTTTTCGCGGCCACGAACATAGGGAACAATACAGTAGCTGCAGAAGTTATTGCACCCAAACATTACACTGACACCTGTCTTGAAGGAATATTTGCGGGAGGTTGGCATACCTTCCACGATCTCATCAGATTCTTTCCAGATATCAATGATCTGGTCATCAGTCTGCAGTGCCCGGTAAAAAAGTTCCGGGAATTTATGGATATTATGAGTTCCGAATACAAGATTTACATATTTATAATCCTTACGGATCTTTTCCACTACGTGATGTTCCTGCATCATACATCCAAACAGTACGATTTTCATATCCGGGTGGTTGCGCTTGATGCTCTTTAAATGTCCCAGGTGTCCGTAAATCTTCTGGTTGGCATTTTCACGAACTGTGCAGGTGTTAAATACAACTGCATCGGCATCTTCAGTGTCTACCATCTCATATCCCATTTTTTCCATGATGGCTGCAATAGACTCTGTCTGGATGGAGTTCATCTGGCATCCTTCATTCTGGATGTGGAAGGTGGGACGTTTCGTACTGCTTTTGGCAAGAAGCTCTTTACATTTTTCAATGTACTGAAGCTGGATCTCTGTTTCTTTGTTCTGGCTCAAATCAATTCCTCCAATAACTAAAAATTTCATATGTATCTATAAATTATTTTTCTTTAGACAATATCAGACGGGAGCATTGAACTCCCGTCTGATATATCATACAGAATTTACAGTTGTCTGTCAAAGAGTTTTTATAATAGCGGTGCAAAAACTCTCAATACATTCTGAATGGCACGTACCACAATATTTCTCTTCTGGCAGAATGCCAGATCAATGGGATCACAGTACTCCAGGGTTTCTGTAAAATCATCCCGGATGTCCAGGATCACATCATTCTTATACATCCAGACACCATCTTCAAAATGCAGATAAAGGCTTCGGTAATCCAGATTTATGGTTCCTACGACGCCTACTTTATCATCACAGACAAAAGATTTTGCATGTAAAAATCCCGGCTGGTATTCGTAGATCTTTACACCTGCTTCCAGAAGCTGCTTATAATAAGACTGTGTCAGCAGAAATACCATTTTTTTGTCCGGGATACCTGGTGTCATGATCCGGACATCCACACCGCTTTTTGCTGCCAGGCACAGGGCGGTCATCATCTCATTATCTATGATCAGATATGGTGTGCAGATATAAACATAGTTTTTGGCGCGATTGATAATATTAAGATAAACGTTCTCTCCTACGATCTCATCGTCCAGGGGGGAATCGCAGAATGGCTGGACATAACCGTTTCCCGGAAATTCGTTGGGGTGCCACCTGTGCGGAACATAATTTCCGAAATCAAGAGAAGTATCTGTTCTGGTAACGATTCCCCACATATACAGGAACATAGCTGTCATATTCCAGACGCCTTCTCCTTTCAGCATAACGGCTGTATCCTTCCAGTGGCCAAACCGTTTTCGCTGATTGATATATTCGTCAGCCAGGTTGATGCCGCCGGTAAAACCGGTCCAGCCATCGATCACACAGATCTTACGGTGGTCACGGTTATTCTGGATTATATTAAGAATCGGACGGAACCGGTTGAATACTTCGCATTTGATTCCTCGCCGGCGCATCTCCTGATCATACTTGTATGGCAATGTGGTAAGGCAGCCGAAGCCATCATAGATCAGTCGGACATCCACTCCTTCTTTAGCCTTTTTTTCAAGGATATTAAGGATCGTCTGCCACATTACCCCGTCATTTATGATGAAATATTCGATAAAAATAAAATGCTTTGCCTGCTCCAGTTCATGCACCAGAACCGGAAACATATCATCTCCTACCTGAAAATACTCTGCTGTGGTATTCTCGTGAACCGGATATCTTGAATACTGCCAGATGTAATCCGACTGGATCCTCATGGAACGGTCGTCTTCATTTAAACGTTTTCTTGTGAGCTCTGAGCCTTCCAGGTATTCAGCAGTTTCATCAATAAGATTCTGATAATGCTGCTCCATTACAGCGCCGATCCGTGACTTACCGAAAAGAAGGTACAGGGAAACACCAAATACCGGAAAAATAAGGATCAGCATCGTCCAGGCGAGCTTATAAGATGGATTGATCTTTTTATTTACGATCCACAGAACAACCAGAAAACCTATGGCCTGCATTCCGATCGTCACCCATCTGGAGTATTCCATAAGCCGGAAAAGGGCGATCAGCAGCCATGCCAGCTGCACAACAAGAGCCAGAGCTACATAAAAAATTCGATTAAATAATAATTTAAGGAGCGATCGCAATGGTTTGATAATCAGTTTAATAAACAAATTCATATTTCTTTCCTTCGTCAAACGTTCCTGTTTCTATTTAATTAAAAATCCCTGACCATACAGCCAGGGATTTTTGCGCACAATTAATTATATTTACGTTTTCTTGCGGCTTCAGATTTTTTCTTACGACGAACGCTTGGCTTCTCGTAATGCTCTCTCTTACGGATTTCCTGCTGGATTCCCGCCTTAGCACAGCTTCTCTTGAATCTGCGAAGAGCGCTATCTAAAGTCTCGTTCTCTTTTACGATTACGTTTGACATAGACTCACACCTAACCTCCCTCCAGTTGTAGATTGTGCTAAAATACAACTGTCTGGGTATTTTTCTTGCACGAGTGTTATTATATAGCATAACATGTGGTTTCGTCAACATCTTTTTCGATTTTTATGAAAAAAATGTCAAAATTGTAGATCACGCACAATTTTGTTATTTTGTGAGCTGTTTTTCAAGGATTCCTGCTGCTGCGTCCATAGCTTCCTGTGCCTTCTCCGGATTCTTTCCGCCGGCCTGTGCCATGTTCGGACGTCCACCGCCGCCACCACCTACACAGGAAGCGATTGCCTTGATCAGGTTGCCTGCGTGAGCACCCTTCTTCATTGCTTCATCTGTTGCTGTAGCCATCAAGCTTACCTTGCCGTTCGCGCTGGATGCGATCACGACCACGCCTTCTCCGATCTTCTCCTTGAGCTGGTCTCCAAGGTCACGCAGTCCGTTCATGTCCATATCTTCTACGCTGACAGCAATCACTTTTACGCCGGCTACTTCTTCTACCTGATCCATCACATCACCCATGGCATCTTTCGCAAGCTTGCTCTTCAGGCTTTCTACTTCACTGTGAAGTTCTTTGTTCTCAGCCTGAAGGTGTGCGATCTTCTCAGATACAGTATCCGGAGTTGCTTTCAGGAGCTTGGCTGCTTCATGAAGCAACTGTTCCAGTTCTCCATAATAATCCATCAGTCCTTTGGATGTAAGTGCTTCGATACGGCGTACCCCTGCTGCCACACCACTTTCAGACAGGATCTTGAATGCTCCGATCTCGCTTGTATTGGCAACATGTGTACCACCGCAGAACTCAATAGAGTAATCTCCCATATTTACAACACGGACGATGTCGCCGTATTTCTCACCGAACAGAGCCTGTGCTCCGGTCTTTCTTGCTTCTTCGATCGGCATGTTCTTAATGACAACCGGCAGAGATCTGGAAATGCTTTCATTTACCATATCTTCTACTTTCTGCAGTTCTTCCGGTGTCATTGCCGAGAAATGAGAGAAGTCGAAACGAAGTCTCTTGTCGTCTACATAAGATCCGGACTGTTCTACATGTGTACCAAGTACGGTACGGAGTGCTTTCTGAAGCAGATGGGTGGCGCTATGGTTCTTAGCGGTAGAAAGGCGGTTCTTCTCACATACCTTTAAGGTAACGGTCTCACCTGTCTGGAACATACCCTTGGTCATCACACCCACATGACCGATCTTGCCACCCTGTAAATGAATGGTCTCTTTTACTTCAAACTGACCATGATCACTTACGATGGTACCAACATCACCCTGCTGACCACCCATAGTGCCATAAAATGGAGTCTCATCTACAATAATCGTGCCAGTCTGTCCATCGGTCAGCGCCTCTACGATCTCATTCTCAGTAGTCAGGACAGTGATCTTGGAATCATGAACCAGACGGTCATATCCAACAAATTTACTGGTAATGGCTGCCGGAATGGACTGGTATACCGTTACATCAGCGCCCATGTAGTTGCTGACTTTCCGTGCTTTCCGCGCTTTCTCTCTCTGCTCTTTCATCGCAGCCTGGAAACCATCCTCGTCAACGGTAAAGTTCTTATCTTCCAGGATCTCCAGTGTTAAATCTAACGGGAATCCGTAAGTATCATACAGTTTAAATGCGTCAGCACCGGAAAGAACTGTCTTTCCTTCTGCTACCATCTTCTGCTCCATCTCTCCTAAGATCACAAGACCCTGGTCGATGGTCTTATTGAATTTTTCTTCTTCCTCAGCCAGTACCTTTAAGATCATGACCTGCTTCTCTTCCAGTTCTGGATAACCATCCTTAGACAGAGCGATCACAGTCTTACTGAGTTCTGGCATAAAACGTCCCTCAATGCCAAGCAGACGGCCATGACGGACTGCACGGCGCAGCAGACGGCGCAGCACGTATCCACGGCCTTCGTTAGAAGGCATGATACCA
>ENA-OPDA01000218-OPDA01000218.1-human-gut-metagenome-genome-assembly--contig:-NODE-218-length-42975-cov-10.465098_pt1 | contig 42975 bp, 31 predicted proteins | sample MGYA00241253_ERZ501486 | MGnify/ENA primary metagenome ERZ501486 (study PRJEB25962, sample SAMEA2042510) | human gut metagenome | biome: human gut; feature: human-associated habitat; material: faeces... | reverse complement strand
CAGTTTTGGGTTAGCATCTGCACGGCCTACTCCACAGGGTTTGTCGGGTGCGCCATTATTACCGTATAAAAGGTAAAAACGCTTCTTTAATAAAATTGTGGATAGCAACATTCCGTAACCATAGCTTTAGATACAATTTTTGGTTAAGATTTTCTGCATATAAAGGTATCTTATATCCTTTTTGTAAATGGATGCTTCATCGCATATCATTGAAATATGGCATAGATATTCCTTCCAAGACATTAATAGGTTATGGTTTTTTTTTAAGTCATGGTTTCGGTACTATAGTTAACCCTACTACCATTATTGGAAATAATGTTAATCTGTCTCAATATTCGACCATAGGCAGTAACGAAGGGAAAGCTGCAATAATTGGAAATAACGTATACATAGGGCCAGGCGTATATATAGTAGAACATGTCAAGATAGGTTCAAACGTATGTATCGGTGCCGGTGCTGTTGTAACAAAAGATATTCCAAATGGTAAGACGGCAGCAGGAGTTCCTACAAAGGTTATTGGTGAAAATAGACATGCCAACTATATTTTAAATGAATGTCCGTATATGAAATAAGTAGAACTTGTTATACAATAGTATAATATTAGAATTATGAAAATAGTTCATGTATTTTGGAGCTTGTCTTTCGGCGGTATAGAGACAATGCTTGTTAACATTGCCAATGCTCAAACGAAACTGGGTGCAGATGTAAACATTTTAATTATAAATGAACAATACGATGACACATTAATGAATTCATTGAATCCAGATGTAAAAGTATTATGTTTACATCGCAAAAAACATTCAAAAGGTTTTGGATTCGTTTTGGCTCTTAATAGAGCTTTAAATGGTTTACATCCAGATGTAATTCATTTACATGATCCACATTTATTTGGAATTATCTTTAATCGCAGTTTAAAAGATATATCATGTGCAACACTACACGATATGCCTTACGGCATTATGAAAAGCCAAAATGCTTTACAAAATATTTTTCCTGCTTTAAAATTTAGATTATATGGTAATGTAGTTTATTTAGATGAAATACCAAAAGTATATTCTATCAGTAATTCAGTAAAAGATGCTTTATCAGAAAAATATGGTGTTAAAAGTGTTGTTGTTAACAATGGCATTATGACAACAAACTTTAAAACGTTAGAAAAAACAACACATCAAACACCTATGCGCATTGTACAGGTTAGCCGTTTGGAACATGAAAAGAAAGGCCAGGATTTGATTTTAAAAGCAATTGCAAGTATGAAAGACAGCGTAAATGTTGATTTCATTGGCGAAGGTTCTAGTTTAGAACATTTGAAAAGAATGTGTGTTGAATTAGGCATAGAAAACAATGTGCATTTTTTAGGTAAGAAACCACAATCATATATTTCAGAACATTTGTGCAACTATGATCTTTTTGTACAGCCGTCACGTTTTGAGGGCTTTGGCTTAACTGTTGCAGAAGCTATGGCTGCAGGAGTGCCTGTTTTAGTCTCATCTGGTGATGGACCGGCAGAAATTACATGCAGAGATAAATATGGTTGGGTATTTTCTAACGGTGATATTGATGATCTTATTTTTAAACTAAAATACATAAATAATAATTATGTAAAAGCTATAGATAAAGCGACGTTAGGTAGAAATTATGTTGTAGAAAATTATGATGTATCTGTAACAGCAAGAAAGTATTTAAATGAATATAAGACATTGGAATATAGAAGATTCTGTAACAAATAATATTTACTAATAAATTTTGTAATGACATAATATTCTTATTTATGGCTCAAAAACATAATAGCATAAAAAGAATTCTTCATAGAAGTATCGAAGAATTAAAAGCAACATACGATGTCGCAAAAGTTATATCTTGGAAGGCTGCATTAGTAACATTCAGGGCGAAAGTTGATATTCAGATAATGAACAGAAACGGTTTTAAAGAGCCTAAAAATGTTAAGAACCGCCTAATGGAGAAGCATAAGATAATGCTTGACTTCTTGGAAGATAAATATAAGAACTATTGGGCAACATATAAGTTTACTAAGGACTTGCCGGAAAGTGACGAACGCTTAAGAAACAAAATATGGATATGCTGGTGGCAAGGACTTGACAATGCGCCTGAAATAGTGAAAGCCTGCGTAGGGTCAATAAAACGTTATGCCGGTGATTATGAAGTTATATGTATAACAGACGATAATTATAAGAATTATGTAAAGTTCCCTGACTGGATAGAAAGGAAATATAAAGATAAGATATTTTCACGAACTCATTATTCAGACCTGTTGCGTATGAATATTCTTGCAACGTATGGCGGTATATGGATTGACTCAACATTCTTCTGTACAGGTAAGAGCTTTGAAGATTATATGCAAATGCCTTTATGGTCGATTAAACGTCCAGACTATCTGCATTGCTCAATAGCCAGTGGATATTTCGCCGGATATTCATTAGGCTGCAGTTATCAAAACAGATGGATATTTAAAGTAATAAGAGACATACTTTTCAAATACTGGCAGGACAATGACAAACTTGTAGATTATCTGTTAGTTGATTATGCCGTAGTACTCGCTCAAAAACACTATAAAGAAATAGCTGATACATTCAGCAAAATAGAGCCGAACAACACCTACTGCGATGAACTGTATAAGGTGTTAGGACAGCCTTATGACGAAGGCATCTGGAAGAAAATAAGTAAAGATACCGTGTTATATAAACTTACATGGAAACAGAGCTTCGAAAAAGAAGTTGATGGCAAGAAAACTTTCTATGGTAAGCTGATTGACGGAACGTTAGTGTAATAATAAATTTACGTAAAAACACTAATCATAAAAGATGAAAGTACTTCTAATAGACGTATACAATTACAACAAAGGCGGAGCTGAAACAGTGTGTTTCAATACGGGAAAGATGCTGGAAGAGCATGGGCATGAGGTGGTTTACTTTACACTGAAGTGGGCAGACAATAATCCTTCGCCATACAACAAGTATTTTCCTGAGTCGAAAGAGACAAGGCGCGGGCCATTGAAACAGGTGAAAAATATGATAAACTATTTTTATCACTTTGAGGCAGCACACAAGATAGAACAGCTGATTGGGGACGAGAAGCCGGACATTGCACACATACATCTGATGTGGGGACAGATAACGCCATCGATATTTCCTGTGTTGAAGAAATATAATATACCGATATTGTTCACTGTTCATGATTATCGTATAGTATGCCCTGCATACACCTTCAGAAACGGTAAAGGACAGATATGTGAGGAGTGTAAAGGCAAGCACTTTTATAAATGCTTTACCAACACATGCTGTAAAGGCAGCAAGCTGATGAGCGCGGTGATGGCAGCAGAACAATATTTCAGGAACAGATATTTTAATCCTGCAAAATATATCGACGGCTTTATATATGTAAGCAACTTCGCAAAAGAGATTCAGGAGCGATATATGCCGGCAGTAAAGACAAAGAAGAACATCACGCTGTATAATTTCTCTACGTCTATTGTTGAACATGCAAAAGAAATGCCTAAAGACAAGTATTTTCTGTTCTTCGGACGCTTGTCGTATGAGAAAGGCGTAAAGACATTGCTTGAAGCATTTAAAGACATTAAGCAGTGCAAGCTGAAAGTGGTAGGCACGGGTCCTAAAGAAGATGAACTGAAAGAATATGTCAAGAACAACGGCATGCACAATGTGGAGTTTCTCGGATATAAGAGGGGTAAAGAACTTACAGATCTGGTAAGCAACGCATATTTCGTGGTAGTGCCGTCAGAATGGTATGAGAACAACCCGATGACTATAATAGAGGCATACTCCGTTGGCACTCCTGTAATTGGAGCAAAGATAGGCGGAATACCCGAAATCGTGGTTGACGGAAAGACCGGCTACCAGTTTGAGAGCGGAAACGTAAAGGCATTAAGCGAAATAATATTAAAAGCAGACGGCCTGAATGACGAAGGATATAAAGCTATAAGCGGAAATACAATAAAATTCGCTAACGAGAATCTAAGCAAAGAAAGCTATTGGAATAAGCTAATAGCATTTTATAACAGCTTTTTACGAAAGTGAAAAGTTAAAAGTGAAAAATCCAATTGCCAACATAGTGCTTGCGACAAGAATCCACAAGACATATGGCTCTAACTCCTAGTCAACTTGTTTGGCGATAACTACTTTAACTTCTTTAACTCCTAGTTATATTATTTTATTCTCTTCCCTCGAATCAACAGCCAAAGGGCGGAGAGGCACGAAAGAAGAATTATGCCGGCGTGCTGGGCTGATTCTTTTATATTGAGAAAAAACTTTGACATGGACTTTTGCTTATGACGAGGCAAAAGTAATGATTTATTTTTAATCCGGAAAATTTTATGAAAATTGTTGTTACCGGTACCCGTGGCATCCCTAATGTCATGGGCGGAGTGGAGACACACTGCGAGGAACTGTTTCCGAGAATTGCAGCCATGGGCGAAGACGTAACGGTGATAAGGCGTAAAAGCTACGTCAGCGACGGCCTGAAAGAATGGAAAGGCGTAAAGCTGGTGGACATAGAGACACCGAAGAAGAAGTCGTTTGAAGCCATTATACATACGTACAGAGCCATAAACAAGGCGAAGAAACTGGGGGCAGACATACTGCACATACACGCCATAGGGCCGGCTCTGCTGGTGCCATACGCCAAGATGCTGGGCATGAAGGTGGTGTTTACGCATCACGGTCCTGACTACGACAGGGACAAATGGGGCAGGGCTGCCAAAGCGGTGCTGAAGCTGGGTGAGCGCATGGGGTGTATGTTTGCTGACGACGTAATAGTGATCAGCGACGTGATACGCAACCTGATTAAGGAGAAATACGGACGTACAAAGAACGTGCATCTGATATATAACGGCGTGTCGGAGCCTGAGGTGTGCGACTATCCCGAGTATTTTGAGGAACTGGGCATCAGGAAGGGACGCTACATATTGGGCATGTGCCGCTTTGTGCCGGAAAAGAACCTGCACCATTTGGTGGAAGCGTTCGGGAGAATTAAGAACGAAGAATTAAAAAGTAAAGACGGCGGCGACGATGACATAAAGCTGGTGCTGGCTGGTGACACAGACTTTGAGGACGACTACTCAAAGGGACTGAAAGAGATGGCGAGGAAGAACGGCGTGGTGCTGACGGGATTTGTGAAGGGCCGTAAGCTGCACTCGCTGCTGACTAACTGCATGTGCTACTGTCTGCCGTCAAGTCATGAGGGCCTGCCGATAGCGTTGCTTGAAGCCATGAGCTACGGCGTGAAGGTGATAGTGAGCGACATACCGGCGAACCTGGAAGTGGGCCTTGACAAAGACGACTACTTCCCAGTGGGCAACGTGGACGAGCTGGCGAAGAAACTGAAAGAGGTGATAAGCCGTGAGCCACAGTACATAGAATACGACATGACAAAGTATGACTGGGACAAGATAGCGAAGGAGGTAAGAGGGGTATATTGTAATTTGGAGTTAAAGTAGTTAAAGGAGTTATCGCTCACTAAGGTGAGCTAGGAGTTAGAGTCAAATGCTAACGTAGTGCTTGCGACAATAACCAACAAGGCTATTGTGCCGGCGGATCTGCGCTCCGCCAGAATTGAATATAAGGATTTATTTAATCCGATTACTTCCTATTTCGTTTCTAGGTAGTTAAAGTAGTTATAGTAGTTATCACTAACGGAGTTGGCTAGGAGTTAGAGCCATATACTAACGTAGTGCTTGCGATAATAATACGCAACGCACATGTAGTAGCTCCATAGCCCATAAGCCTGTTAATACAGTCTCCTGTTCACTATATTTATACATAAAGAGGTCATGCCATTATTCCTGACGGGGTAGTGGCATGACCTCTTTTGCGTTGTATATATGATGACAGGTTTGTAGGCAGTGATTTTTATATATGGAATAATTCAGAGAAAACATGTCTTCTATGGAAGACATATGTCGGTAAATATGCTTTCTATAAAATAACTAATAATATAAATGGTTGGAAGTAGTTTAATGTTTTTGTTATTTTTCAGTTAAAAATATTGTATAAATCTCTTTTTGTTGTTACTTTTGTAAGAGTAAGAAAATTATTACTTGTGAAGTTAAATCTATAAACAGCAAAACAATGAGTAAATACATATATAAGCTTAGCGATTATCATGCAATTAAAAAAGCTGCCATATCAATTGACGGAATAACGGTGCTTTCCGGAATAAACGGATGTGGCAAAAGTACATTGTCAAAGTGGCTGTATTATATAGTTAACGGAGCAAACCTATACGATGAATTTATTTATGACAGATATGTCGGTCAGATTCAGAATATTTTTACCGGACTTAACTTTGCAAGAAGGGATGTAGACAAGGATACAGACCATAGCAACTCTTTGTTTTTCAGAGAGGCGTCATCAAAGATACGCAGTTTAAAAGATAATGGCGAACAGGATAAAGTCGAAATTATACAGCATATAGCAGAAAAGGTTATAGAAAGATTCTGTGATATTCTGTATATATATTTAAAAGATTCACCTTCGCCAACCAAAAGAGAAAGAGTGTTTGGCTTTCTTGGTATAAAATACAATGAAAATGAAAATTTTGATGATGTATTAAGTTCCTTCAGATATGCAGAATTAAGCGAGATAGAACACATAAAAAATAATTATTATGAAAGTAAAAGAAAACGTTCTATGGATGATTTTCTTATGCTTTTGCATGATAATTTTGATATAGATGAGACGAGTCCTAACAATATAAATGTTGAAGAAGACGGCGTAAAGCTGTTTCAAAAAGGCAGTGTAGGCAACTTGTATAATCTTACTAAGGCAATATACGTTGACACACCGATGGCTGTGTCGGAAGAAGGTAAGGATGACAATGTGTTTTGGAACGACCTGAAGAGCCTGATGCTGGATGAAAATAAGGACTTTGCCGGCACTGACGCATATAAAAAAATAATAAGAAGAATAACACACCTGATGAATGGGCGTGTTGATGTTGAAAAAGATGACTTTGGTCAGAAAGAACTGCATTTTGTGAGTGAGGACGGACTCAACATAAAACTAGATAAAACGGCTACAGGATTTAAGTCGTTCTCATATATATTGAGACTTCTTGAAAACGGGTATCTTAATGAAAAGACTTTGTTGCTGATTGATGAGCCTGAAGCTCATCTGCATCCGCAATGGATTGTAGAGTTTGCACATATTCTTGTTCTGCTCAATAAAGAAACGGGCACAAAGATAATGGTGGCAAGCCATAACCCGAATATGGTTGACGCGATAAGCGCTATTGCAAAGAAAGAGAATGTTGAAGACAGAACACATTTCTATTTGGCAGAAGAGTCGGAGCAACGCTTTAAATATATCTATAAAGATCTTGGTCAGGACATTGAGGAAATATTTAAATCGTTCAATATGGCATATCATAAAATAGAGCAATATGGAAGCCTTGGTATATGATAACAGAATAATAACTGGGCATAAATTGTATCCTGTATGCGGAAAGAAACTGCAGGATGTTTCGGAAAAAGACTATCACGGCAAGAAATATTTTGATGAGTCCATTGAATGCCTTGACATGGACAAATATGAGGATACTGAATGTGCCGGGGATAAAAAAGAAACTGTAGATGCTGTTATCGGCATAAAGAAGCACTTAGACAAAAACAGATTCTCGAGTCCTTATCTTATGCTTTTGGAACTCAGAATGGGATATGAAAATGTAAAGAACCTGTCAGGAACTAAACTTGCCGATAAGGTTTCACATACAAATGAGATATTAGGCAGAGACATAGATTTATATGATACCATTTATTTCGTATTTAAAAATAATATAGCTCAAAGGACTATATCTATGTTTCATAATATGAAAAATGGAAACAAGAATCTAAAGAAATGTGAGCCTATATCAACAGATGACTTTAACACATATATTAAACCCATAAAAGACTATCAGTATGAACCGGAAAATGATGTAGTGGAAATAAGAAGGCAACTGGACATAAATAACTATCTAGAGGATATAAATAAGTTTCTTGGCATAATGACATATTGGTGCCAAAGGGCGAATCATTACAAATATAAATATAATATTAATGAATATAATAGCATTATCGGAGAGCTGAAGATAATATGGCATGAGTTTCGTGCAAATAAAAAAATCAGATTGACTGACGATAATGAATTAGATTCCGAGATAATAGAAGAGGATTATCCGGAACTAAAGAATTTACAATAGCATTGTATTCACTAAAATAGTTTTGTATGGTTAGCTGCTGTGCCGGCGGATCTGTGCTCCGGGCACTATAAAATATTTTGTGTAAATGTAAAATAAAGGATTCAAAATAGAGTTCTGTATTTTTTAATTTTATATATTTACACCCAAAGAATAAGATTATGCGAGAAAAGAATCAAGCAGTGCCCGATGAGATGTTAAGCAAGGAATTCCTTAGCCGGTTCAAGACAGAATCCGATGTAAGCAAGTTCCTGAAGCAGTTGCATGCCCAGGTATTGGAAAAGATGCTTGAAGGTGAAATGGATGCCCATTTGGGGTATGAAAAGAATTCCGTGGCCGGTAATAACAGTGGCAATTCACGCAACGGCAGCTATCCGAAGCGGATCCAGACTGAACATGGGAAAGCAGTCATCTTCCGATTACTTCCTATTTTGTTTCTAGGTAGTTATAGTAGTTATCGACAACAAGTTGGCTAGGAGTTAGAGTCAAAAGCTTTGTGGATTCTTATCGCAAGAACTACGTTTGCAATTGGATTTTTCGTTTTTCACTTTTCATTTTTCACTTTCGTAAGACGCACTACGTTGCTATTGTGCCGGCGGATCTGCGCTCCGCCGGAATTGAATATCAGGATCTCCTGATCCGATTAAAATACCACTTGTTTAAGTGAAGAACGAAGAGCAGGCGCTGAGCGCAAGCAGGCTTGCGCAATTAAAAATGAAAAATTAAAAGTGAAAAACGCCTGACGGAAGTGAAGAGTTAAGAGTGAAGAGCAGGCGCAAAAGCAATTAAAAATTAAGAATAAAAAAGTAAGAAAATTACTTCTGTGGGGTTATGTCAGTAGTTAAGGTGGCTATAGCAAACGCCAACGTAGTGATTGTGACAAGAATTCACAAAACATTTGGATTTTTCATTTTTCACTTTCGTAAGACGCACTACGTTTGCTATTGTGCCGGCGGATCTGCGCTCCGCCGGAATTGAATATAAGGATTTATTTAATCCGATTACTTCCTATTTCGTTTCTAGGTAGTTAAAGTAGTTATAGAAGTTATCGCCAACGGAGTTGGCTAGGAGTTAGAGCCACATGCTAACGTAGTGCGTGCGATAATAATATGCAACGCACATGTAGTAGCTCCATAGGCCATAAGGCTGTTAATACAGTCTTATGCTTACAACATTTATACATAAAGAGGTCATGCCATTATTCCTGACGGGGTAGTGGCATGACCTCTTTTGCGTTGTATGGCTAAGTGTCGAAATGGCACATGTCATTTGGAGTTAAAGTAGTTAAAGGAGTTATCGCCAACAAGTTGGCTAGGAGTTTGAGTCAAAAGCTTTGTTGATTCTTATCGCAAGAACTACGTTTGCAATTGGATTTTTCGTTTTTCACTTTTCATTCTTCACTTAAACAATCACTATGTTTGCATTTATTTCGTGCAAGTTTAATGGAATTCTGCATTAATTTCATGCAATTTTGGCAGAATTCTGCATTTATTTTGTGCAATTTCTGTAAAATTTTTCATTTTGTATTGCTCTCACCTTTTTTTTAAAAGAAGATAAGCAGCATCTCAGCATAACGTTCAAGCACGCTTGACGATTCTGCCTTCGATTTGCATTATCTTTCACTATCTTTAAATAAGATAGGCTGCGGTTCGGAAAAGTCAAAAATAAAAACTGTGTTTTTTATTTGCCTTTTCACTCACCTTGTTCTATCTTTGAATAAGATAGGAGGCGGCTCGGCAATAAAAATAAAAAAATTATGTTTTTTCATTTTGTATTGCTCTCACCTTTCACTATCTTTGCATTTCTGTAATGTCCGGATAAGTTTTCGTGACTGTTAATAAATTGTTTTGGCACTATGAAAGAAATGTATTATGTATTCTGCAACCAGACATTGGTGACTGATTGGCAAGCCGGCAAAGGACGGCGGGCGTGGTGTGTGCTGAGACTTATCGCGGATGTACTGTGTGGCGTGGTGAAGCCTGGAGATGCTGGCTGCATGAAGGGTGGATGGCGCGTTGATATGGCGACAGGGATCGCCGTAAGATTGAACAGAGATACTAACAATTAAATAACTAAACCATGCTTTATCCATTATTATTTAGAAACAACTTCTTTTCGAAAATATGGGGCGGAAGCCTGCTGAAGAAACTTAAGGGCATAGAAGACAATGACCCTACGCCTATAGGCGAGAGCTGGGAGATAAGTGCCGTGCCGGGCAAGGAGTCGGTAGTGGGCAACGGCTCGCTGCAGGGACGCAAGCTTAACGAACTTGTGACGGAATATAAGGAAGAACTGATAGGACGCACGGTGTATGACATGTACGGCGAGACGTTTCCGCTGCTGATAAAGTTTATCGACGCTGCGAAGGACCTGTCGATACAGGTACATCCCAACGACGAGATGGCCAAGAAATATCACGACTCGTTCGGCAAGACGGAGATGTGGTATATTATGGACACAAAGCCGGGAGCTAAGCTCTACAGCGGCTTTAAGAGTCTGATATCGAAATATGAATATGGCAAGCGCATAGAGGACGGCAGCATCTGTGACGTGCTGGCATCGCACGACGTGAAGGAGGGCGACGTGTTCTACATTCCGTCGGGACGCATCCATGCGATATGCAGCGGTACGCTGCTGGCAGAGGTGCAGCAGAGCTCTGACCTGACATACCGCATATTTGACTATAACCGTCCGGGACTTGACGGCAAGCCAAGGGCACTGCACACGGCGCTGGCATCGGAGGCGCTGGACTATAAGGTGGAGGACGACTACCGCACGCACTACACGCGCAAGATGAACTATCCGGTGCTGCTGGCAGAGAACAGGTTCTTTACGGTGAAGCTGCTAGAGGTGAACCGTGCCTTCCACAGAAAGCTGTATAAGTATGACAGCTTCGTGGTGTATATGTGTCTTGAGGGCAGCAGCGACATCGTGATAAGGTCGTGGAAGGGCGAGGAGCCAGAGATAAAGCAGGTGCATCTGACAAAGGGCATGAGCTGTCTCGTGCCTGCCTGCGTTGCCGACATGGACGTTGTACCGAACAACGAATACCGCGTGTCGAAGTTGCTCGAGGTGTATATTGATAATAAGAACTACTAGTTTAAGTGAAATCATTTGGAGTTAAAGTAGTTATCGCCAACGGAGTTGGCTAGTAGTTAAAGTCAAATGCCTTGTTGATTCTATTCAATGTAATACAATTGACAATAATCTACGAAGCGCACGCACTACGTTGCTATTGTGCCGGCGGATCTGCGCTCCGCCGGAATTGAGTATAAGGATTTATTTAATCTGCTAAAAATACCCTTATGACATGGATGGTATGACGAACGGGGACGGGATGCAAATTGTTATGTTATCATATGATGTTGACGGCTTTTCGGATGAAGAGCCGTTTATTTTTGTGTGATTATGGGGTGAGGAATGAGAAATGTGTCAGATGTGAGGGCGTGATGACGGGACATGATGTGCTGAAAAATTACTAAAAATGTGAGGACTGACGGTGTCTGACTGCATAAATGTATGATGAAAGACGAAATGGCGTATTGTAAGTAATCGTGGCTGTAAACTGCAATGTTTAAAGCTGTTTCTGTGAATGAGCGGGGATAGTGTTTTGATATCGCCGTCTTTTGCTTTAATTTGATATTTTAAGACGGCGTGAGGCGGCGGCCGGCCTTAAAATTTAATGAAATAATCTTTGTATTTTTAACCCATATTTTTTGCGACTTTTATTCTAAAATCCTATCTTTGTAAAGGCAGAGAGAAGGTTTGCGGCATGTTGTGGCGTCTTTGAGGCGACGGCCGGCAGCAACATTCTGCCATGCATCTAATAAGAAAAACATAAAGAAACTATACAATATTTTAATAATACTATGGCAAAGATAAAACAGATTGTGGAGTGCGTGCCCAACTTCAGCGAAGGACGCGACAAGAATGTTATAAAACAGATTACCGATGTGATTGAGGAAGCCGGCGGCGTAAAACTGCTCGATGTTGACCCGGGTGAGGCTACTAACCGCACGGTGGTTACTTTTGTTGGTGAGCCCGAGGCTGTTGTCGAGGCTGCTTTCAAGGCTGTTAAGAAGGCCGGTGAACTTATAGACATGCGCAAGCATCATGGCGCTCATCCGCGTATGGGCGCTACAGACGTGCTGCCGCTGGTGCCGGTAAGCGGAATAACTCTTGAAGAGTGTGCCGAGCTGGCAAGAAAACTGGCAAAGCGCATTGCCGACGAGCTGCAGATACCATGCTACTGCTATGAAGAGGCCGCTCTGAAACCTGAAAGACGCAATCTGGCCGTGTGCAGAGCCGGTGAGTATGAGGCGCTGCCGGAGAAGATGGGCGACGCCGACAAGGCTCCTGACTTCGGTGCAAGACCCTTTGACGAGGGCGTGGCACGCACGGGATGTACGGCTGTAGGAGCACGCGACTTCCTGATTGCCGTAAACTTTAACCTTAACACCACATCTACACGCAGGGCAAATGCAGTGGCCTTTGACGTGAGAGAGAAGGGAAGACCGGTGCGCGAAGGCAACCCGATAACAGGCAAGGTGAAGAAAGACGCAGACGGAAAGACTATAATGCAGCCCGGTACGCTGAAGTCGACAAAGGCCATAGGATGGTTTATCGAGGAATACGGCATCGCACAGGTGTCAATGAACATAACTAACATCAACGTTACGCCGCTGCACGTGGCATTCGACGAGGTGTGCCGCTGCGCTCAGAACAGAGGACTGAGAGTTACGGGAACAGAGATCGTTGGTCTTGTGCCAAAACGCTCTATTGTAGACGCCGGCAAGTATTTCCTTGAGAAACAGCACAGATCGACAGGCATTCCTGAAGAAGACATAATGAACATAGCCGTGAAGTCGATGGGACTCGACGACCTGCGTCCGTTCGTACCCGAGGAGAAGGTTGTGGAGATGCTGCTCGAGGCCGACCAGAAGAAGGCAAAGAGACTGACGGCGCTGACAGTGAAAGGATTTGCTGACGAGACAGCAAGAGAATCTCCTGCACCCGGCGGCGGATCAGTGGCTGCATACATGGGAGCACTGGGAGCCGCGCTGGCAACGATGGTGGCTAACCTGTCGGCACACAAGCCCGGATGGGATGACCGCTGGAACGAGTTCAGCCAGTGGGCAGACAAGGGCATGGTGCTCGAGACAGAACTGCTGCGCCTCGTTGACGACGACACAGAGGCCTTTAACCGCATAATGGCAGCCTTCGGAATGCCGAAAGGAACAGACGAAGAGAAGCAGCTGCGCTCAGAGGCCATACAGAAGGCAACACTGTTTGCTGCACAGGTGCCGCTGGAGACAATGAAGACATCGGCACAGGTGTTCGAACTGTGCAGGGCAATGGTAGAGACCGGCAACCCGAACAGCGTATCTGACGCAGGCGTTGGCGCACTGGCAGCAAGAGCAGCCGTGATGGGTGCCGGACTGAACGTCAAGATAAACGCTTCGTCGCTGAAAGACCAGGATGCAGCCAAGGCTCTGATAGGTGAGGCTGAGGCGTTGATGGCTGAGGCTACAAAACAGGAGGCTGAGATAATGCAGATGGTTGAGCGAGTAATCAGCGGAAACTAATAGAGGCAAGACCGGGAGAAACATAACGAATAAACAACAGAAAAATCCTAAATATTATGACAAACGAGGAATTTAAGGCGGCGATACGTGCCGGCATACCAGACGTGCTGCCGGAGCCGCGTGAGTATGACAAAGAAGTGAACCATGCGCCAAAGCGTAAGGAGATACTTACAGAAGACGAAAAGAAGCTTGCACTGCGCAATGCCCTGAGATATTTCCCTAAGAAATTCCACAAGACACTTGCACCGGAGTTTGCTGCTGAGCTGCGCGACTACGGACGCATATATATGTACAGATTCAGACCTACATACGACATGTATGCACGCAGCATTGACGAGTATCCGCACAAGTCGGAACAGGCTGCTGCCATCATGCTCATGATACAGAACAACCTGAACCCGGCAGTGGCTCAGCATCCTCATGAGCTTATCGTATACGGAGGCAACGGTGCCGCATTCCAGAACTGGGCACAGTATCTGCTGACTATGAAGTATCTGAGCGAGATGACAGACGAGCAGACACTCGTGATGTATTCAGGTCATCCGCTGGGACTCTTCCCGTCGCACAAGAATGCTCCGAGAGTGGTTGTTACAAACGGTATGGTGATACCTAACTACTCAAAACCCGACGACTGGGAGCGCATGAACGCACTTGGCGTCAGCCAGTATGGACAGATGACAGCCGGATCGTATATGTATATCGGTCCGCAGGGCATCGTTCACGGCACAACGATAACCGTGCTCAACGCTGCACGCATGCAGATGAAGAAAGAACCGGGCCGCAAGGACATACACGGCATGCTGTTCGTGTCGTCAGGTCTTGGCGGTATGTCAGGTGCACAGCCTAAGGCTGGAAACATTGCCGGAGTGGTCAGCGTTGTTGCCGAGATTAATCCTAAGGCTGCACAGAAGCGCTATGACCAGGGCTGGGTGGACGAACTGCACTCTGACCTGAACGAACTGATACCGGCAATAAGAAAGGCCGTAGAGGAGCGCAAGACTGTGTCTATGGCATACGTGGGCAACGTGGTTGACCTGTGGGAGCGCCTGGCAGAAGAAAACATAAAGGTAGACCTTGGCAGCGACCAGACATCACTGCACAACCCGTGGGCAGGAGGATATTATCCTGTTGACATGACATTTGAGGAGTCGAAGCAGATGATGGCAGAGAATCCTGAACTGTTCCGTGAGCGTGTGCAGGCATCTCTGCGCAGACAGGTTGCAGCAATCAACAAGCTGACAGAGCGCGGCATGTACTTCTTCGACTACGGCAACGCATTCCTGCTGCAGTCAGAGCGTGCTGGAGCCGACATCATGGCTGCCGACGGCAAGTTCAGATATCCTTCATACGTTCAGGACATCATGGGTCCGATGTTCTTCGACTACGGCTTCGGTCCGTTCAGATGGGTATGTACATCAGGCAAGCCCGAAGACCTGGCTGTAACCGACCGTCTGGCTGTAGAGGTGCTCGAGGAGATATGCAAGACAGCGCCGGAGGAGATACAGCACCAGATGGAAGACAACATCCACTGGATAAATGAGGCCGGCCGCAACCATCTCGTAGTAGGCTCACAGGCACGTATATTGTATGCCGACGCCGAAGGCCGCGCAAAGATAGCTCTGGCATTCAACGAGGCAATAAAGAAGGGCGAGATAACACGTCCGGTAGTGCTTGGCCGCGACCATCACGACGTATCAGGAACAGACTCTCCGTTCCGTGAGACAAGTAACATATACGACGGTTCGCAGTTCTGTGCCGACATGGCTGTTCAGAACGTTATAGGCGACTCGTTCAGAGGTGCCACATGGGTATCTATCCACAATGGTGGTGGAGTAGGCTGGGGAGAAGTTATCAACGGCGGCTTCGGCATGATGATAGACGGAGGCGAAGACAGCGCACGCCACATACGCGAAATGCTGTTCTGGGACGTAAACAACGGTATTGCACGCCGCAGCTGGGCACGCAACGAAGGCTCTATACACAGCATTGAGCGCGAAATGGCACGCACCCCGAACCTGAAGGTTACGATGCCTAACTTCGTGGATGATGAGATAATAGATAACGCTGTGAAGTAAATTCAGTAGTTAAAGTAGTTAGAAGGAGTTAAAGTAGTTAAAGTCAAATGCTTTGAAGTAATTAAGTAAATAATTAAGGACTAAGAAACAATGTCCTGATTATGAAACAAGATTAGGCGTTAGTCAATTATGAATTATAATTTATAATTGTGTGTCCACAAGACATATGACTTTAACTCCTTTAACTACTCTAACTCCTTTAACTCCTAAACACACACACATAACTTTAAATTTAAATACACAATGATTCACCAAATATCAGCAGAACATCTCACGATTGAACGTATCGGTGAGATAATAGAAAAAGGTTATAAACTCGAACTTAGTGAAGACGCACGCAAGCGCATCGTACGCTGCCGTGAATATCTCGACAAGAAGATAGAAGAGACAGAGAAACCTATCTATGGCGTAACAACAGGATTCGGCTCTCTCTGCAACGTGTCTATCGGCAACGACCAGCTTTCGCAGTTGCAGATAAACCTGATGATGTCGCATGCATGCGGCACAGGCGACCGCGTGCCTAACGATATAGTAAAGATAATGCTGCTGCTGAAGATACAGTCGCTGAGCTATGGCTACTCAGGCTGCAAGCTTGATACTGTAGAGAGACTTGTCGACTTCTTCAACAACGATGTTTATCCTATTGTCTACATGCAAGGCTCACTTGGCGCATCCGGCGACCTTGTGCCTCTGGCACACCTCTGTCTGCCGCTCGTAGGACTCGGTGACGTAGAGTATAAGGGTAAGGTGATGACAGGAGCCGAGATGCTGAAGGAGAACGGATGGGAACCGATACAGCTCGGATCGAAAGAAGGTCTGGCACTGCTCAACGGAACACAGAACATGAGTTCGTTTGCCGTATGGGCATTGCTGCAGGGCGAACGCCTGAGCAAATGGGCAGACAAGATTGCTGCCATGTCGCTCGACGCATATTATGGACTGGTGTCTCCTTTCACAGACGCCGTACACCAGGTAAGACCTCACAAGGGTCAGATAGAGACAGCCGCAAACATGAGGCAACTGCTTGAGGGCAGCGAGATAATAGAGAAGCCCAAATCGTATGTTCAGGACCCGTATTCGTTCCGCTGCATTCCGCAGGTTCATGGCGCAGCCAAGGACTCAATGGCATACGTTAAGTCAGTGATCGACACTGAAATCAACTCGGCAACAGACAACCCGACAGTATGTCCTGACGAAGACCTGATTATCTCTGCCGGAAACTTCCACGGAGAGCCTATCGCACTGCCTATGGACTTCCTTGCAATGGCACTAAGCGAACTGGCTAATATTTCAGAAAGACGAATCTACAAGCTCGTGTCGGGCACAAGAGACCTGCCAAGCTTCCTCGTTGCAACTCCAGGCGTAAACAGCGGATTTATGATTACACAATACACAGCTGCGTCAATAGTAAGCCTTAACAAGAATCTGTGCTCGCCTGCATCAGTAGACAGCATACCTTCGAGCCAGGGTCAGGAAGACCATGTCAGCATGGGTGCCAACGCTGCAATAAAGCTCTATAAGGTGGTGCTCAACACTGAGCGTGTGCTGGCAATAGAGCTGTTTAATGCTGCTCAGGCTCTTGAGTTCAGACGTCCGCTGAAGTCGTCGCCTGTAATCGAGAAGCTGCATGATGAATACCGCAAGGTTGTGCCGTTCATCGTGAACGACGAAGTGATGTATCCTCACATAAAGAACTCTATTGACTTTCTGAGAGAGCATGCCGAATAAGCATGACGCCAAGGAAAACGTAAAATAATCAAGCCGATGAGACTGCTTGTAAAGAATATAAAGACACTGGCCGGAATAGACCGGCACGGCAAGCTGAGGCTGCAGGGCAGCGAGATGCAGACGCTGGAGCAGATAAACGACGCCTATCTGACAGCCGAAGACGGACTGATAACCGGATTCGGCACGATGGACAGTCTGACGGATGCTGAAGCTGCTGCAGACACCGTTGTCGACGCTGAAGGCGGAACGCTGATGCCGTCATGGTGCGACCCGCATACCCATATAGTGTATGCGGGAAGCCGCGAGGGCGAGTTTGTCGACAAGATAAGAGGCCTGAGCTATGCCGAGATAGCCAAACGCGGCGGAGGCATACTCAACTCAGCCGACCTGCTGCACACCATGACAGAGGACCAACTCCATGAGCAGGCCATGAGGCGTGTACGCGAGGTGATGATGAAGGGTACGGGCTGCGTTGAGATAAAGAGCGGCTACGGCCTTAACACCGAAGACGAGCTGAAGATGCTGCGCGTGATAAGGCGCATAAAGGAGACGGCACCTATAAAGGTGGTGTCTACCTTCCTTGGTGCGCATGCAGTAGGACGCCAGTACACCCAGGACGAATATGTACGTCTTGTTGTAGAGGAGATGATACCAGAGGTAGGGCGCGAGCATCTTGCCGACTATGTAGACGTGTTCTGCGACGAAGGCTTCTTTACCCCAGAAGAGACCGACCGCATACTTGAGGCCGGAGCAAAATGGGGAATGCTGCCCAAGATACATGCCGACGAACTGGCATCGTCGGGCGGTGTAGAGGTAGGCGTGAAGCGCAAAGCCTTGTCTGTAGACCATCTGGAGAGCATGACCGAAGAGGAGATAGAGCTGCTGCGCGGCAGCGGCACTATGCCTACGGTGCTGCCCGGCACGTCGTTCTTCCTTAATCTGCCTTATGCACTGGCACGTAAGATGGTTGACGCCGGACTTGGCGTTGCCGTTGCCAGCGACTATAATCCCGGATCAACTCCGTCGGGCGACATGAAGTTTATTGTGTCTCTGGCATGCATCAAGCTGAGACTGCTGCCTGCAGAGGCCATCAATGCCGCCACGATAAACTCGGCTTATGCTATGGGGCTCAGCCGCGACTACGGTTCGATAGCCGTGGGCAAGGTGGCTAACTTCTTTATAACAGAGCCGATACCTTCGATTGACTACATCCCTTATGCCTACACGTCGCCTGTGATACGCCGCGTGTTTGCCCGAGGGCAGGAAATAGGCTTCTGACCACAGGCCGGCAAACAGCCTGCGGAAAGTATTAGATGTTAGTAATAAATATAGCTTTTGCGCAATCGCGGCATAAGGTGTTATGCCGCATTGCGCACTTTTTGTTTTTATATGCAGCCATTGTTCGTGGCTGCTTTTATATTGTCTCTTATTTAGCTTGTGCCGTTTGTGTTGTGTCGGTATATTGCATTTTGTAATGCGCGTGAGCAGAATGTGTCCCGATTATGTTAAGTTGAGTGTGCAAAATGAAAGCAGACAAGTGCGTATATTTTAAAAATATTACTATGTTTTTAACAAAAATATTTTTATCTGTCAGGTTTTTTATTGTAATTTTGCGCCCTGAAAATCAAATGTAACTAGATTATTGGTGTCCTTCAAACCATTCCTGCATATCTTGACTTATTGTAACAATAGGACAACTGTGCCATGTCTGGTGAGAACGGGCATGTTAATTGCCTTAATACTTGCGAAAGAAGGCTCATGGATGTTTGCAGGACAACGGTATAACTAGATTTATAATATGTAGCATGCCTTTTAGATAAAGAGCATCAAGGTGTTTAGTTAAGGTGAAAGATTAATTCTGATGAAATCGCTTAAACTGTTATTATTGCTGAGTATGTTGCCTCTTGCCGCGGCATTTGCTGGAGGCGACACGCTGAGATATAAGTTGGAGACGTCGGCCAATGTGTCTACGGGCGACTATGCCCCTATGTGGTTTACGGCCAACCGCTATGGCCTGTCGGGTGTAGAGCCGTGCAGCGGATATTTCAGAGCGGGTGTAGACTATGCCGGAAAGTTGGGTGCCGACTGGCGGCTGGAGGCAGGACTCGACTTGGCCGGAGCCGTTAATCAGACTTCAGACTTTGTTGTTCAGCAGGCTTTTGTCGATGTGTCATGGCGCAATATAACGCTGAGCATAGGCAGCAAGGAGCGCGAAGCCTTTCCGCTGGACAAGAACATGAGGCTAAGCAGCGGCATGATGGTTGAAGGTCCCGGGGCACGTCCTGTGCCGCAGGTGCGTCTTGAGGTGAAGGAATATCAGAATCTGCCTTACACCAAAGGATGGGTGGCTGCCAAGTTTCATTTCGGCTACGGATGGCTGACAGACGGCGACTGGCGGTCGGACTTTGTAAAGCCAGGCGAGACGTTCACCAGAGGTGTGATATATCACAGCAAGTCGGCCATGCTCAGAGTGGGAAATCCAAAGAAGATACCAGTTACGATGGAAATCGGAATGATCGAGGCGGCACAGTTTGGCGGAAGCAAGTGGCGCAAGAATGACGACGGAACCACAACGTGTGTGGCAAAGATGCCCGGCGGGATAAAAGAATATCTGAAGGCCATCATACCTATACAGGAGAGCACGCTGCAGAACGTGGAGGGCAACCATGTGGGAAGCTGGAACTTTGCGCTCAACTATACGGCGCCGACATGGAAGCTGAGATGCTATTACGAGCATTATTTCGATGACCACTCGCAGCTCACGTGGCAGTATGGACGCTGGAAAGACGGACATATAGGCGTGGAACTAACGTTGCCGGAGAATCCCTTTGTGTCAACTCTGCTGTGGGAAGGGCTGTGCACAACCGATCAGACCGGACCGCTGCTTTATGACGGTGTTGGCGGTTCGTTTCATGAGATACAGATGAGCGGCGGCGACAACTACTATAACCACGACTACAACTGGCAACACTGGGGTATGGGAATGGGCCATCCGTTTCTGCCCGGACCAATATATAATGCCGACGGAACCAATATGTTCAGGAGCAACCGCGTAAAGGCCCACCATATAGGCATTGGCGGCAATCCGTCTGACGAGTGGTCGTATCGCCTGCTGCTGTCGTACATGCGCCACTGGGGAACATACAAGGTGCCGCTCGACCGCATGATGCGTCAGGGAAGCACGCTGGCAGAAGTGGCATACAGTCCGCGTAAGGCTGCGGGATGGAACTTCATACTGGCCTGCGGATACGACAAGGGCAGCTATATTGGCGACAGCATGGGCTGCATGATAACAATAACCAAAACAGGAGTTTTATGGTCAAGATAATAGGATGGATCGTTGCTGCCGTCATGGCTCTGGCTATGTCGGGCTGCGACTTTAAGGAGCCTGTAAACAGCGATATAGAAGGATTCTGGAAACTGGAACGCTTTGAAACGAGGGCTGACGGACGCATGCACGAGTGTACGCGCCTTTATTACAGCATAACGAGATACGTGGTTGAGGTGTCCGAGAAGCAGGGTCCCAACGGTTACGGCACATACATAGGCCGCTTCGGCTATGAGGACGGAGAGACAAAGGTGGTGATGAAAGACTTTAAGCAGAGGGCTGCTACGAGCGACAACGGCGTTGATGCTACCGTGGAAGACCTGCTGCCGTTCGGAATCAATTCTACTGAGACAACCTTTGATGTGGTGGTTGCCGACGGCGACAATCTTGTATTGCGCTCAGATTATGCCACGCTGCAGCTCACGCGCTTCTGATTTGTCTTGAAACAGACGTCCCTATTCTGCCTGATTGTTGATTTATATCTGATGCGTTGTCGTCAGTATTCCCCTTTATGCCAGCCTTTTTATGGCATAATTTTAATGTATGCCGGCCCATGTCCGTCTTTCCGTTTGCCGTATTTATTGTTGCCGCTGAAGATTGCCGTGCGATGTAAATACGCGCTTTTGCTTTCAAATAAACTTAAATACGGCTGTATGCCGCAGCATTGTGTCATTGACGGGTGTCTGTGTCGGTTCAACATGACACCACGCGATACATTTGTTTATTACAATTTAACCCAAATCGGTCATTAGACAGCATATTATTTTATCAATTTTGTGCATTGATGCTTTCAGCCGGTCTTTTTGTTTTATATTGAGCGGATTTTCGTTAGATTTTTCTTGACATAGCCCGCTATGACTGCGAAAAATCTAACGAAAATCCGCTCAATATAAAACAAAAATCCCGACCGAATCCTAATGACTGATTTGGGTTAAAAGACCTTTATTATTTTGTTATATTCCCAACTTGCATTATCTTTGCACAAAAATATGCAGCGTTACGGCGGCTAAAGCCCGTTTATATGTCGTGTGTACTGTTGCCGTTGCGTAACGAAACCGTGTAAATTTAATGAGCAGACGTTTATATCCTATTCTGAATTTTATAAGTCACAACAAATATTGGATTGTGATAATTTTCGGTGTCCTCATTGTCGGGTTCCTCGATGAGAACAGCCTGCTGAAGCATGTGCGCAACAGAATACTCGTTAGCGAGCTGAAGGAGCAGATTGATGCCTACAACATGCAGTATGAGCAGGACGAACAGAAGATAAAGGAACTGAAGCGCAACCCCAAGGCCATCACAAAGATAGCTCGCGAGAACTACTTTATGAAAGCCGACGACGAGGATATATTCGTGCTTAGTGATGACCAAAAACCAGTAACAGATAACGATGAAACAGCTAAATAAACTGCAGACTATTGTTCTGCTTTCGGGTGCGGTGCTCATGGTGGCCGGTGCCGGACTTTATGTCTTTGGCACGATGCTCATGGCTTCGTGGATATTTCTTGTGGGTGCCTTGTGCTTTGCTTCTATGCAGATGATGCAGACCTACAGCGGCAACAACTTCACCATCAGGCGTCTGCGCCGTATCATGGTCACGGGCGACGTGCTGTTTATTCTTTCGGCACTGCTGATGGTCGAAAACTCTTATGGCCTGCTGCTGCCCCTGTTTCTCAAGCTTTCGCCCGACGGATACTTCAATTACGTCACTTATGTTCACAACAACTGGGTGCTCCTGCTCCTTGTTGCTGCCATGCTTGAGATTTATACAACTCACAGAATATCAGGCGAGCTGGCTAAAGAGGCAAAAAAACTCTAAAAGTCAGTGTATTTATTTTAAATTGCATGAAAAATTTTTCTTACATCGATAATACGTTGTAATTTTGTGCTAATATTACAAAACAAGGTTATGGTTAAGACTCTTTTAACTCTTCTGGGGGCTTTTGCCGTGTTTACGTCGTGTGTAAACTCTTACAACATTCAAGGTTCATCTAATGTTCCTACGTTAGACGGCCGCATGCTCTTTCTTAAGGTTTATGAAGGCGACGACCTGAAGAATATCGACTCTTGCGACATCGTTCACGGACAGTTTCATTTTTCGGGGGCGCTCGATTCTACGCGTATAGCAACTCTCTTCATGGACGATGAGAGTCTTATGCCGGTGGTGCTTGAGAGCGGCGAAATACAGATAAAGATAGACAACACGCAGCAGAAGGTGAGCGGAACGCCGCTTAACGACAAGCTGTTTAAGTTTATCGAGAAGTACAACCAGCTGGAGAGCGAGGTTGGCGAACTGGGCCACCTGCAGAGTCAGGCCATAATGGACGGACACGACATCAACGAGGTGAACGCAAAACTGTCGCAGAAGGCTGCACAGATTGTTGAGAAGGAAGACAAGCTCGTAACGTCGTTCATCGTTGAGAACTTCGACAACGTGCTGGGTCCGGGCGTGTTCTTCATGATTACAGCCGGCCACAGATATCCCGAACTTTCACCCTGGATTGAGGATATAATGAGCAAGGCAACTGACAACTTCAAGAACGATCCTTACGTGCGCGACTATTACCGCAAGGCACAGCAGAACCAGGCTATAATGAACGGTACGGCAATGCCCGACGGAACAGACGACCCGACGCTGGCGCCTCCTACGCCCAACGAACTGGCACAGCCGGGATCAGAAGACTCTCTGAGCGAGGCTGTTGAGGGAGCAGAGTGACAAGGGCGCCAGGCTTAACCATAAAAAAGAAACATATACAGGGGCTTTAAAAGATATTATGAGATTATTGATAAAAGACGCCACGCTGGTCAACGAGGGAAAGTCGTTCCGTGGCTCGGTTGTCTTGGAGAATGGTTTGATATCAGACATTCTCCAAGACAATTTTATTTCTGGCAGTGAACATTTTGATAAGGTGGTTGATGCCTCGGGGTGCTACGTGCTTCCGGGCGTTATCGACGACCATGTGCATTTTCGTGAGCCTGGCCTTACGGCAAAGGCCGACATAAGTTCTGAGAGCCGTGCTGCGGCCTATGGCGGTGTTACGTCTTATTTCGACATGCCTAACACCGTGCCGCAAACTACTACACTCGAGGCTCTCGAAGATAAGCGCGCATTGGCGGCGGCAAAGAGCCACGTCAACTATTCGTTCTTCTTCGGTGCAACCAACGACAATGTCGACCTGTTCAGCCGGCTCGACGTTCATCGTGTGCCCGGCATAAAGCTGTTTATGGGCTCGTCAACGGGCAACATGCTTGTGGATCGCCGTGAGGCTCTCGAACGCATATTCAGCGAAGCCCGTGTCCCCGTCATGACCCATTGTGAGGACACCGGCATAATCAATGCCAACATGGCTGCAGCAAAGGCCGCTCACGGCGACGATCCCGATGTGTCCCTGCATCCGCAGATACGCAGCGAGGAGGCTTGCTATAAGTCTACAGAGCTTGCCGTAAGCATGGCGCGCAAGCATGGTGCGCGTCTTCATGTGGCTCATCTTACAACGGCTCGCGAGCTGCAGCTGTTTGAGCCGTGGCACGATGCCATGCCTGATATAACGGCTGAGGCTGTGGTTGCCCATCTGTTTTTCTCTGACGCCGACTATGCCACGCTTGGCACAAGGATAAAGTGCAACCCGGCTGTAAAGACACTTGCCGACCGCGACGCTCTGAGGCGTGCGCTCTCCGACGGCCGCATATCAGTAATAGGCACCGACCATGCCCCCCATCAGTGGGCCGACAAGCAGGGCGGATGCGCCCGTGCGGCCTCAGGCATGCCCATGATACAGTTCTCGCTCGTGTCCATGCTCGAGCTTGTCGACAGCAATGTGCTGCCTATAGAACGGCTCGTAGAGCTTATGTGCCACAATCCAGCACGCCTTTTTGATGTGCGCGGGCGCGGTTTTCTCCGCAAGGGCTATAAGGCCGATGTCGTTGTTGTGCGCCCCGGCAGCAGTCCGTGGACGGTTACGAAAGACGTCATACAGAGCAAGTGCGGATGGAGCCCTATGGAGGGACATACGTTCAACTGGTGCGTGGTTCACACGTTCTGCAACGGCGTGCATGTCTACGACGACGGACGTTTCCTCGACTCTTGCCGTGGTGAGGAGATAGCCTTCAGATAATGGGCTGTAGTTGATGTTTAGTTAAAAATTAATCTTCTGAAAAAATGATTGCAAGGATATTCGTGCTTTTGGTGTTGATGATAATCCTGTCTGACATCTACATCGACAGAAGACTGCTGCGCCGTAAGACCAGGTATTTGTGGTGGCAGCGCCTGTTGTGGTGGACTCCGGGTATCATTCTCTTTGTCTATACGCTGGTGCTTACGTTCTCGCGCGATTTTGCGCCTGAGCGCATCGAGTTGCTCAACGTTTATCTGTTTCTTTTCGGTGTGCTGGCCATCCCCAAGTTTATCTTCGCCGTATGCTCGTTGCTCGGCTGGGGACATTGCCGCTATCATCACACAAAGAACAACTGGGGCAACCTTGTCGGACTGCTGTTGGCCATAGGTCAGATATATATCGTGGTCTACGGCAGCACCATAGGCTTCCGGAAGCTAGACATACGCCATGAAGACTTTTATTCTGCCGACCTGCCTCAGGCCTTCGACGGCTATCGCATAGTGCAGTTTAGCGATGCCCATCTCGGCACTTACCGCGGAAAGGACAAGAAGGTGTTTGAGCGTATTGTCGACAGCATCAACGCTCAGAAGGCCGACATGATAGTGTTTACGGGCGATTTGCAGAACATGTCGCCCGAGGAACTTTACGAGTTTATTCCGCTTCTGAGCAGCCTTAGCGCCAAGGACGGCGTATATTCCATTCTCGGCAATCACGACTATTCTGACTATATCAAGGCCGACGACGTTGTTAAGGTGGCAAATGAGCGTGAGATTATCAGTCGTGAGCGTGAATTTGGCTGGACGCTATTGCTCAACGAGAACAAGACCGTTAAGCGCGGCAACGACTCGATAATTGTTGCAGGCGTTGAGAACGACGGCCGTGGCGGTGAGCCTAAGCGCACAGACCTTAAGAAGGCGATGGCCGGAGTAGATAGTTCAAGCTTTGTGCTTATGCTTGCTCACGATCCGCGTCTGTGGCGCAAGGAAATCCTGCCAGGCAGCAAGGCGCAGCTTACTTTGAGCGGTCACACTCACGCCATGCAGTTCAGCGTCTTCGGCATGTCGCCGGCCAGACTGATGTATAGAGAGTGGGGCGGTCTGTATCATGAAGGCAACCGTGCCATCAACGTGTCTGTAGGCACCGGCGGCTTCATCCCCTTCCGCTTCGGAGCAAGCCACGAGATATCGGTTATTACGCTGCACAGGAAGTAAAATTGTTTTATAGGAGTTAAGACAATAGTCTTGTGGATTCGAGTCGGAAGTTAAAGTAGTTATAGTAGTTATCGCCAACGGAGTTGGCTAGGAGTTAGAGTCAAATGCTTTGTTGACTCTTTTCATAGCAGGACATTTGGATTTCGTTGTTCCGGCTGATTTGCAATCTGCCGGAATCGAATATAAGAAACGAAGTTCAGCGCAGCTAATTTCCTGATCCGCTAAAAATACCGCTAATTTAAATGAAAAACGAAAAGCTAAAAATCCAATACCAATGTTAGCATAAAATTGTGATATAATGTGAAAAAGGAAGTTAGCGGATTGAAAATCAGCTAACGCTGAACTTTGTTTCTTATACTTCTTACCGGCGGATTAATTTCATTGATTGTCGGCTGCTCTCGGCATAACCAAATGAGATTTGCTTCTGCTCTCACTTGCACGACAATTGAAAATTCCCTGGAACATTACCAAATGTAGTGCGTCTTAATTTTTAGCGGATTAAATAAATCCTTATATTCAATTCCGGCGGAGCGCAGATCAGCCGGCACAATAGCAACGTAGTGCGTCTTACGAAAGTGAAAAGTTAAAAATGAAAAACGAAAAATCCAAATGTTATTGTGGTTTCTACTTGTAAGCAATACGTTTGCAATTGGATTTTTCACTCTTCACTTTTAGTCCTTCACTTAAATATGCTCCTAGCTCACCTTAGTGAGCGATAACTTCTCTAACTACTTTAACTTCCGACTCGAATCCACAAGAGTTTTTCATTTTTAACTTTTCATTGCGCTTTTGCGGCTTAATTTGCCGGTAGCCCGAAGGGCTTAACTTTGGTAACCGTGGGTCATTACCCACGGATTAAAGTCCTGGTAATGCGAGCACCCGAAGTGGTGCTATTCTTGTTTTTATGTTACTTACTTGTTTGCTTTTGTGTCCGTTATTTGCTCCGATATAGCACCACTTCGGGTGCTCATAGTTTGTTTTGTTACAGGCCGTGGGTGATACACCCACGGTTACTTAAGTGTAGCCCTTCGGGCTATAAGTTCGCATCAACCTTTAGCCGGTATAATAGCCTTGTTGGTTATTATCGTACGTACTACGCTAACATTTGGATTTTTCATTCTTCACTCTTCGTTCTTCACTTAAATATGCTCCTAGCCAACTCCATTGGCGATAACTCCTCTAACTACTTTAACTTCCGACTCGAATCCACAAGACTATTGTCTTTTTTCGCTATGCTCAAGGAACTTCTCCTTAACTACATAACTCCTTAACTCCTAAAGAATTACTCCTAAAGAAAAACCCTACTGATTCGGATTCTTCACATACCCCTGATATTTCGGAGTCAGGTCGGCCATAATCTCCTTATAGCTTATGTCCATGCGCTTGCTTATGTCTTCGGCACCCTGTCCTTCGGGATATATCGGCTTATGGATAGTCAGCGTCAGCGGATGCCATTTCACCCAGAACCATTTGTTTGTCCTTGGCAGCACGTCGAAAGAGCCGTTGATGGTCAGCGGCACTACGGGCAGCTGAAGCTCGTCGGCAAGCATGAAGGCGCCACGCTTAAACGTACCCATATGACCTGTAAACGTGCGCGAGCCTTCGGGGAACACCACCACGCTCATTCCGTCTTTCAGCGTGTGGCGTGCCTTGTCGTATGTCTCCTTTACCTTGCTCGGGCCGCGCTTGTCTACAAATATCTGGTGAGACATCTCGCAGGCAAAGCCAACGAGAGGAATCTTGCGCAGCTGGTGCTTCATCATCCATTTGAAGTTGCGTCCCAAATGACCGAATATCAGAAATATGTCGAACGAGCCTTGATGGTTGCTCACAAACACATACGACTCGTTGTGCTTCAGGTTCTCGCGTCCCACAACCTTTACCGGCAGAAACAGCACCTTAAGTATGGCTGCTGCCCACAGCTTAGGCGGATAGTAGCCCCAGAAGTGGCCGTTGCCAAGCACGCAGCCCACGCTCGTGGTGAGCGACGTAAGTATGGTGAGCACGAGTATTATCGGCAGCGCGATGCATATTTGATATATTCGGTAGATGTATCTCATTGTTAGTTGTTTTTATCGTTTTTTCGTTAGAATAATATTTGCGGTTAACCTGTCTGTGATGCCTGCTGCATCTGTGGCAGCCTAGTCTGCCTCGGTGAGCGTTGTCGTGTCTGATAAGCTGGGGGCGCTCTTTCCCCTTGCTCGTCTTCTGATATTGCGCGGATTGCGCTTTATGTCTGTATCGCCTTGCGTCCTTGCAGGCCGTTTTTGCGCAGCAGCGTTGTTGTGGTTATGGTGTTGCAGCAGGGCAGCGGCCCTGCTGCATGTCCCTTCCTGCTGTCAGTCTTTAATCTTAGGATACTTGCGTGTCCATCCGTCCCAGCGCAGACGCATCACACCGAAGAAAGCCTCGCCGAATATGCCGCCGCTCATCTTCGACACGCCTTCACGTCTGTTGACGAATATCACGGGCACTTCCTTAATCTTGAAGCCTATCTTGTATGCCGTAAACTTCATCTCTATCTGGAAGCCGTATCCCTTGAAGCGTATCTTGTCCAGTTCTATGGTCTCGAGCACGCGGCGCTTGTAGCACTTAAATCCCGCAGTGGTGTCGTGCACCTTGAAGCCCGTCACCATGCGCACATACTTAGATGCAAAATAGCTCATCAGCACTCGTCCTATAGGCCAGTTCACCACGTTCACTCCGCTCACGTAGCGCGAGCCTATGGCAACGTCGTAGCCCTCGTCGTGGCATGCCGAATAGAGGCGCGGCAGGTCGTTGGGGTCGTGACTGAAGTCGGCGTCCATCTCGAATATATAGTCATATCCGTGCTCCAGGGCCCATTTAAAGCCCGTTATGTATGCCGTGCCCAAGCCCAGCTTGCCGCTGCGCTCAATGATAAACAGACGGTCGGCAAACTCGCTCTCCATCAGTCGGTGAACTATAGCCGCGGTGCCGTCGGGCGAGCCGTCGTCTATCACGAGAATATTAAAACTTTTTTCAAGCGAGAACACCGCCCTTATAATCTTCTCGATGTTCTCTTTCTCGTTATACGTAGGTATAATGACTATGCTGTCGCTTTTGTTCATGTCCTGAATGTCTTTTGTTTATGCGTGCTATATATGTCTTGTCTCCCTCCGGCTGGCGTCGTCATGGAGCCTTCAACGTTGTTGTCTTCTTCTTCTGATAAAGCAACTCTCAGTCGTGCCCGTGCGTCCTGTCTCCCCGGTCAGTCCTGTCTGCTGCTTATCTTATGCAAAGATAATGCAAATTGGCATAACTACAAAATAAAAGTTTGCCAACGGAGCCATTATTTTTCGCCCTTGCCTTTTAAAATGACGTTTTTCAGTCAATTTGCTTTATTACATCACGTTTTGCGTAACATTATTTATGACTTTTTTATCAATCGCAATACCATAAAACATAGCCGCCCCGTAGTCCGCAACATTGACATGAGCGTCACTTCTTATTCCCAATAGCCCGATTAATATTTGTCAGCTCCCCGGTCCGGTCGCCTTTTCATGTCCATATATTCGCATCATAAAAATAGTCTCGAAAAATCGTAAGTATTTGCGTTGTTTTATGTTTTAAATTGAAAGATTGTGTCTTTGTATATGGTTTCTTGTTAAGCAAGTTCAATGTATTTACTTCTAAACTGTAAATGGCTGAGTTATGCCTCGTAACTCGGCCACTTTTGCATCAAAAGTCATAGGTTTTTTATGCGTAAGTCATAGGTTTGTTTTGGGGATATAATAAGGTGGATATAAAACGCAGGAAAGTATTTGTTATTATTGTCGTTTTTGATAAGTTTTGTCATGAAACGGTATAATCCCCAATCGGCCTTCAGGCCGCATATAGCTTTATCAATCTTGTGTATTCATGCTTTTCAGTCCGCCTTTCAGGTTCTATTGGCGCAAGGCGCTATTCACAAACGAAGTTCAGTGTTAGCTAATACAGGAGGAGGAAAGCAGAAAGGATTTGTTGAACCTGTTTAAAAAGTTTGGGTATGGACTTGAATGACAAAATTGTAATTTACCGTACTGCCGATGGGCAGACCGCCGTGGATGTCAGGATGGATGGAGATTCTGTGTGGCTTTCACAGGCACAGATGGCAGAACTGTTTCAAAAGGACAGAACCGTTATAGGACGCCACATTAGCAATATTTATAAGGAACATGAATTAGAGCGTGAGGCCACATGTGCAAATTTTGCACATACCAAGAATTATGGTCGTAGAGAGGGATTTACGCAAACTAAGAATATTGTGTTATACAACTTGGACGTCATCATTTCCGTGGGCTATCGTGTAAAAAGTCAGCGTGGCACGCAGTTCCGTATTTGGGCAAACAAGGTGCTGAAAGAATATTTAATAAACGGTTATGCCGTCAATAAAGCCCTGACAGAACAACGCTATATGGAGCTGAAGCAGCTTGTTACCTTATTGGGCAGAGTATAGCTGCAACACTCTTCTTATGGTTTATGGCAGGTAACGGCATTCTCTATAATCCTGACGGCACGAAGCGCATTGCCGACAACACTCTTGTTGCCCTTACGCTGATGATAGCCGAGAGCCGTACAGAAGAGAAGAACGTGATGGTGAAAGTAGTTGTAAACCTGATTAACAAGAACAATTATGAGTAAGACAAACTACAAACGCTTGGGCGGATTATATCCGCGAAGTGGAGAATAAGAACAACACGCATTTTTTGCGTATTGATGAATTGAAACCGCCTTGTTTTCTTTTGTTCTTTGAATGTGATTATTTCCATAGGCTATTGTATGAAAAGCCAGTGCGTTACGCAAATTTCGCATTTTGACAAACAATGTGTTGACAATGATTGTATTTTGTGCGCCGATGAACGAAGGTGTTACAAGAAAAACCGGACTATTAAGATTTATCTATGTATCCTATTTTTTATAGTGCTTGTATTTATTCTATAAAGATGGATTGAAGTTGCTGCTGATATTGCATTTTTTTATTAATAAATGGGGCTTTCTCGAAGATATTTGTTAAATTTGCAGTATAATCTAAATCTTTAATTCTGCGTTACTAGATTCTTTCCTGCAATGGAAAAATTCATTCAACTAAATTTAATTTGTTGAGTATAAGGTTACGTGAGTTTTATTTGATATCTAAACATGGGGACTAATTTCTTCACTAATGAAAAAGAGAATACACTTCTTGAAAAAATAGAGGGTGTGTTTAAATACAGAAAAGTGTATTTTTTTGATGCGCTTGTAGGTTATTTTAGAGCTTCCGGATATTTCAGAATCCGTAAGTTTATTCAGCAAACACCACATATTAGGATTTTGGTGGGTATAAATGTTGATAAGTTAACGTATCAGGCAAATCAGCAGGGATTGTTATTTAATCCGAATGAAGAACAGTCGCAGGAAGAATTCTTTAATGATATAAAAAAGAATATTCAAGAAGCTAAGTATGATAAGGATGTTGAGGATGGTATGTATCAATTCATTGAAGACATAACTTCAGGGAGAATAGAAATGCGTATTCATCCAAAGCAGAACATCCATGCTAAGATATATATATTCCGTGAGGAGGTTTATCACCCTCACGGCTATGGTTCAGTTATCACTGGTTCTAGCAATCTTACAGAGGCTGGACTAGAGAAAAATTTTGAATTTAACGTAGAACTCAGATATGATGATGATATTAAATTTGCTACGGAAACATTTGAAAAATTATGGGCAGAATCTGTTGCAATAGATATAAAGCATATTGAGCATATAAAGGAAGAGTCATACCTTAATACGAATTTCACCCCATACGAGGTTTATCTGAAATTTCTGTTAGAATATTTCGGTAAAAGTATAGACTTTGATCCCAACTCTGTATCCGATTTGCCTAAGGGTTATAAAAAACTATCTTATCAGATTGATGCCGTGAATGACGGATATTCAAAGATGATGAAACACAATGGTTTTTTCCTTTCTGATGTAGTTGGATTAGGAAAAACTATTGTTTCTGCACTTATAGCGAAGAAATTTTTCTTTGCGAATGGTTTTCCAATGCATCGTTCCCATACATTGGTTATTGTTCCGCCTGCGATGAAGGAAGGATGGGAAAGAACATTGGCTGAATTTAAACTTGATAATTATACTATTGTTACAAACGGGAGTTTGCATAAATTGAAAAATCCGTCATTATACGATTTGATAATTGTAGATGAAGCCCACAAGTTTAGAAGTGATACAGCCTCAATGTATAATGAATTGCAGAAATTATGTAAGACTAAAACACAATATGCTGATGGTAGTCTGCATGACAAGAAGGTTATACTTGTATCTGCAACTCCATTAAATAATAAGCCTGAAGATATCGCAAACTTGGTTTATCTGTTTCAGGATTCTAAAGACAGCACCTTGGAAGAAGGAAATTTGCAGCGTTTCTTCCGTGAGCAGATTGATAAATATAAGAAACTAAAGAAACAAAAAGATATTGATGTTATATCTAATGGCATAAAAGCAATTTATGAAAAGATTCGAATTAAGGTTGTTGAGCCGTTAACAGTGCGCCGTACACGCACAGACTTGATGGAAAATGATGCATACAGAAAGGATTTAGAAGAACAAAATGTTCATTTCCCTGATGTTATGCCTCCCCATAAGATGTATTATCAATTAGATGAAGTACTTGATAAATTGTATGATGATACTATTAGGTCTTTGGGCGGTAATGGAGAAAATGCCTTAAAATACTATCGGTATCAGGCTATAAAATATCTCAGGCCGAAAAAGAAAGCTAAATACAATAAGGCCGATATGATATCTGTTCAATTGGCAACTATTATGAAAACACTTCTTGTCAAACGAATAGATAGTAGTTTTTATGCTTTTAAGCAGTCTTTGAGAAGGTACTATCAGGCAAATAAAATTATGCTTGATATGTTTGAAAAAGGAGTAATATATATTGCCCCCAACTTGAATGTTAATGAACTGTTGAATGAAGGAAAAGAAGACGAACTGATACAGCAGATAGAAGAAGCACAATATACAGATCCGACCATAGAAGTTTGTACACCGGATGATTTTGTGGATGGCTTTAAAGAAGGATTGGAAGATGATGGACGGATATTGAAAGATTTGGTAGACGCATGGGACAAAATAACATACGATCCTAAGTTGGAGGCTTTTATCAACAAATATCTGAAAAATGAACTTTTCGATAAATCTATCAATCAGGAAGGCAAGCTTGTCATCTTTTCAGAAAGTAAAGAGACAACCAAATATTTGTCTGATGCATTGAAAGCAAACGGATACAATCGTATCTTGACTGTTCAGAGTGATAACAGGAACGATAAGATGCCTGTTCTTGAAGCTAATTTCGATGCCAATTATAAAGGGGAAAAGAAGAACGATTATAATATTGTCATTTCTACGGAGGTGCTGGCAGAGGGCGTAAATTTGCATCGTGCAAATGTAATAGTCAATTACGATACGCCTTGGAACTCTACCAGGTTGATGCAACGAATCGGACGTGTAAACCGTATAGGAAGTACTGCAAAAGAAGTGCACATATTCAACTTCTTCCCAACAACTAATGTTAATAATGATATAGAGTTGGAGAAGAAAGCCAAGATGAAACTTTTTGCCTTTCATGCTGCACTCGGCGAAGATAGTCAGATTTATTCTACAGACGAAAATCCTGAAAGTTTTGGATTGTTTGACAAGAATGTCGATGAAGAACGAGATGAAAAATTACGCTATCTTATGTGGTTAAGGCAGTTGAAAGAAGATGATCCTGATTTAATAAAACGGATAAATAAGATGCCTTTAAGAGCCCGTGTTGGCAGAAAGAGCAAACTTATTCCTATGAGTACTATCACGTTTATTCGCAATAAACGAAGGGATGCCTTTACTTTCGTCCGTGAAGACGGAAGCATTGAGGAACTCACATTCCTTGAAGCTGTGAAAGAATTTGAGGCAAGGGTGGACGAGAAAGCTATTCCTTTGCATGACAAACATCATGAACAAGTGGCAAAAGCTATAGAAGTTTTTTCTGAAAAAGAAGAAGCGGCTAAGGCTGCCACCAAGAAAGTGGTTACCAATCAAGGACCAAATGAGAAGAAAGCATTGGCTTATCTTGACGGCTTTGTGAGTGTTCCTAACATAACCGATGAAGAGGTTGCTTTGATAAGAAAGGCTCAACGTGCAATCTCAACTGGAAAATTCCAGCAGTTGCAGCGTGATATAAACAAGTTGCAAAGTGCAACAAAGAAAACACCGGTTAAAATAGTTGTATTGTTGGAAAAACTCATGAAGATCATTACATCTTATCCTATTGAGCATATTGAACTGAACACTCATGGGGCTCAGGCTGTAAATAACATGAAAGTGAAAAAAGATTTAATGCCGGAAATAATAATTTCTGAGAGTTTTGCAATATGATTTTTTTACTTCATAAAATATTAGAAATAAGAAATAAAATAACAATTCAACAGATGATAATATTAAATGAATCAGATGATATAAATCTGTTTGAATAAAAACTTGAAATATAAATAATTATGGATAAATCGAAGCTTAAAAATATACTATCTTCTGTATTTGACTTTGAACAATGGAAGAACATATTGACTGAAATGTTTCCAAAAGTTGAATACTTTACTCAAATCAATCAAATTTCCCATGATTTGGTTAAAGAGGGAGGTCAGACGGGTTTGATTCGTCTTGATGACGGACGTTCGTTGGCTATTTATGTATTTGAGGTTAAAGATAATGTGCTTATTGAACGTAATCGTAAAGGATTGCGTGATATAGCTGCTAAGCCCATTGACCAGTCAATAATTCATGGTGCTTTAGCTTTCTATTATTCTAAAAATGTTCCAGACTACCGTTTGACTTTCATTGCAAAGCAGACATCGTTTAGCGAAGACGGCCAACTGAAAAAAACAGAAACAGCTCCTAAAAGATACACGTTCCTTTTAGGTAAAAACGAGCCATGCAGGACAGCTGCTGACCGTCTGTATGAATTGATTTCTAAAAGAAGAAACAATTCTATCTATTTGGCGGATGTGACAGAAGCGTTCTCTGTTGAGCGATTGAACAAAGAATTCTTTGCCGGATACAAGGCACAGTACAACAAGTTCCTGCAACAGCTTTCTGATACTAAACCTAATCGTGATTATGTCAAGAAACTGCTTGGGCGGATAGTGTTCTTACAGTTTCTTCAGAAAAAAGGTTGGATGGGTGTTCCTGCCTCAAGGCCGGATTGGACTGGTGGTGATAAAAATTACCTTGCTCATTTAATTGAACACTATGAAGGACACAATCGTCTGCTTACAGAAGTTCTTGAATATTTATTTTTCAACACGTTGAATGAAAAAAGGGATGGCGATATTGCGGATAAACGGTTGGGTGACAATATCAAGATTCCATACCTAAATGGTGGCTTGTTTGAGAAAGATAGCATCGATAGATTGGATATAGACTTTCCTTACTCTTATTTTAAGGAACTTATAGATTTCTTCGATATGTATAATTTCACTATAGATGAAAACGATCCTGATGATAGTGAGGTGGGTATCGATCCAGAGATGTTGGGACATATCTTTGAGAATCTTTTGGAAGACAATAAGGATAAAGGGGCATTCTATACTCCAAAGGAAATAGTGCATTATATGTGCCGTCAGAGTGTAATCCAGTATTTGAAAACTCACGAACCTGATGAACAATATGCCGAACCGATAGAGCAGTTAATAAACAATGGAATCGTTATGCCTATACTTCAAACAAAGTATGTTGCATCACGATTTATGAAACTACTCAAAGAGGTAAAAGTATGCGACCCTGCCATCGGTTCTGGTGCATTCCCAATGGGTATACTGTATGTCTTGTATTATGCTATCCATAATTTACAACCACATGCTGATCCAAGAGGAAGCTTTGATTCAACCGAAACAAAACGTGAAATCATTCAGAACAACATCTTTGGTGTTGATATAGAGCAGGGTGCTGTAGACATTGCACGTTTGCGCTTTTGGTTGGCATTAGTGGTTGATGCAGATGAACCACAACCGCTTCCCAACTTGGATTATAAAATTACCTGTGGAAACTCTTTGTTAAGTCGTTACCCTATAGATTCTCCTATAGAAAATGTGTTTATTGAATATAACAAAGGGAAAAGTGAAAGTGAAAAGATGACACTTTCAAAATACAAAGAATTAGTTAGCGACTATACCAATACATCTAATCATATAACAAAGGAGAACTTTCGACGGACAATTGAAAATATAAAAAATACGTTCAAAACGGAGCTTACAAAACAGGAAAAAGAGAAAATTTCGAAATTGAGAGGTAGAATACTTTCATTAGAAAGTCCTATGCTTTTGGGGGAACGTACACGGAAAGAAAAAGTAGAATTAAAAAAGCTAAAAGAACAGTTGGTCAAACAAGAAAAGTTGCAATCAAACATAATTAATAACAAGCTTTATACAGATGCTTTTGAATGGCGATTTGAATTTCCTGCGTTACTTGATGAAAATGGAGATTTTACGGGATTTGATATTATTATAGGCAATCCTCCTTTTTTGAGAATTCAAGGTATTAGGAAAGTAAATCCACAGTTTGCAGACGAACTTGTTAAAAAGTATCAGTCTGCAACAGGTTCTTTTGATTTATATGTAACATTTGTCGAACGAGGACTGCAAATAATTAAAAGACAAGGTATTGTAAACTATATCATGCCTGTTAAATGGACAAATGCTGCTTTTGGTAAAGGGCTGCGCACAATAATTTCTGAAAAGAATGCAGCACATCAAATCATTAATTTTGGAGCATATCAAGTGTTTAATGCTTCTACATATACAGCGCTTCAATGGTTTATGCCTAATAGTAATGAGCTGCTGTATTATGAATTGGATAAAGATCTCACCACTAATCAGGAACTTGATTCATATTTGAAATCACTCAATAATAAAAAAGTGTCTAAAATAAAGGCTAATAAGCTTAATAAAGAGACATGGGTACTGACAGTAGGTTATGCAACTGAAATATTAGAAAAATTGGAAAGTCATTCTCGTTGTATTGGAGACATCTTTGAGAAAATATTTCAAGGTATTGCAACGAGCAAAGATGATGTTTATTTTTTGTATGATTGCACAGAAGAAAATGACTTAGTATATGGCTACTCCAGACAACTCGGATATCAAGTTTGCATTGAACGAGGATTAGTAAAACCTTTATTGAAAGGTGAGGATGTGCATCGTTATGAACATATCTCAACAGTTCGATTTGTGATATTCCCATATAAATTAGATAACGGAAAAGCAATTCTTTACACAGAAAAAGAGATAGGAACTCTCTTTCCAAAAGGATATGATTATTTGAAGAAATGTGAAGATATTCTTCGAAATAGAGAAAAAGGTAGATTAAAAAACGATGATTATTGGTATAAATATATATACCCTAAGAACCTTGTCTTATTTGATAATAAGAAATTAGTCGCACCAGATATTTCTATGGGTGGAAATTTTGCATATGATGAAAAAGGACTTTTTTATCAAACGACCACTGTCTATGGGTATGTTAAAAGAAATGAAATAGAAGAAGGTTATAAATTTTGGTTAGCTTTATTCAACTCTCGTTTGTTTTGGTGGTATTTGAAAAATACAGGGACAGTATTGGCAAATGGGTTCTTTAGGTTTAAGCCAGATTATATTAAACCGTTTCCAGTACCAGCAACCATTTCATCAGATATAGAATGCATAGTATCAATACTATGTGATTATGTTCTTCTCATTAAATCCCAAGATGCAAATATCTCAGATTTAATTTCAAATAAATTAATTTCAGATTATTTTGAGAAAATCATTGATGGTTGTATTTATGAAATTTATTTTGGAGATTATATGAAGAAGCTTGAGATAGATATTACAAGTTCTGCATTAAATCTTATTAAGTCTATTTCTAATATATCTTCTGATAAAGAAAAAATTGAGGTTATATTAAACGCTTTCTTGACTATAAAGAAAACAGATAATCCTATACGAAGTCGACTAGAGTTATTCACTCTTAGAAGTCCCGAATTATTAAAACCCATAATAGAAGAATAATATGCCAGCAATAAACAAGATACACATAACAGGTTTTAAAGCCTTTCCAGATGACTTTGAACTAGAATTAAATGGAAAACATTTATTAATGTATGGAGAAAATGGAAGTGGTAAATCATCAATATATTATGCACTTCATTGCATATTTCAAGCACCATTGAAATCAGATGCAGGTAAAAAGTATTTTGATATATCAAATGAGCAACATCTCAAGAATGTATATAATTTAGCAGTAGACTCTAAAATATGGATAGATTTTGATGGTAGGCATCCATTCATTTATAAAATTGATAAAAATGGCTATAATACAACATTAATAAATGGAGAACATCCACTTCCAGCAAATATTAACGGTTGTTTTATCAATCATCAATTCTTATTCCATTTTTTTAATTTTAGAAACTCGCAGAGTATTAATTTGTTTCCTGTTTTTATAAAAGATATTTTATCCTTTTGTAAGGATGAAAATTCAGGACTACATATAGGAGAAATGTATGATAAGATAACATCTTCAATAATAAAAAGGGGGAAAAGATAGATCCTGTATATATTTCAAATATAGAATATTTTAATAATGCAGTTAAAGACGTTGTTGAGAATATTAATATCTATGCATCAGACATATATAATAAGTATTTTCTTGATGATGAAAGTCTTGAGTTACAAATAAGATTGAGATATGATTCAAATTTAGATAAGCCTGTAGATGATTCAAATGAATATTGGTTAAAATATGACAGAGTTATTGAATATACAAAAGAAAATGGAATATTAAAAGAGCATCTATCTTCTTATAAGAAATTAAATGAACCGTTTATTGGACTTGAGATATCAGAGAAACAACAAGACGGTAGTCTTAAAAAAATATCTAAACCACATATATATTTTAATGAAGCAAAGTTAACTGCTATAGCCTTGTCTGTTAGATTTGCATTATTAAACTTAGACAAACCTGCTGATGGCCGTTTTTTGGCCCTTGATGATATGCTTATCAGTCTTGATATGAGTAATCGGGCTAAAGTAGTAGATTTTTTGTTGAAAATATCAGATAAGTATAAAATATATTTATTTACTCATGACAAAATGTTTTTTGAATACTTTAAGCATAAAACAAAAAAAAATCATGATGCATGGATATATAAAGAAATATATATGAATGATGAGAAAGAACCATATATAAGAAATAGTGAAGATTATATTGGACAAGCCAATCACTATATAAAACAACATGAATATGAAATAGCTGGTAACTTTTTAAGGAAGGCCGCAGAATTGTTGTGTAAGAATTTTTTACCAATCAGGTGGCAATTATCTACTGACTATAGTAAGTTAGATTTAAATGGTTTAATTCAAAATTGCAAAAGATATGCAGAAGAAAGCGGAATAAATGATATTTCTATTTTTGAGGAATTGGATAGCTTCCGTAAATTTATATTAAACCCAGCTAGTCATGATAGTTATGATGTCATTAAATATCGATATGAAGTTGAAATGTGTTTGCATACATTGCAATCATTTCAATCTATAGAAACAATTCCATTCTTAGAAAAAGGAGCAAGACTTAGTTTTGAACTAAAAACACCGCCTCCTAATATAAATTATAAGTTTGAAATCACATTATGTGATGACTTTAGGATTATTAAACAACCCGGTAAAGAGTCTATTATTTCAAAAGGTCGAATTAATTATAGGGTTATTACAAATGGAACTATTGGTAATATTCAATCAGATAACACGACAATAAAACATTTTTATGATGTAAATTATAGTAAATCAGATAAAAGTAAAGATCCCAATTATTTTAATAGTGTCATTGAAGTAAAATCCGGGAAAACGATAAAATCGTTTATATAGAAAAGTGTTTGACAAAATAATTACATATAAATATGATAAAGACAGAATTTGGACAATTTGATGGTAATAGTTGGGAAGAATTATGTCAGGTATGTTTAAAATTGAAATTTGAAAATGAAGGCTACCAAGAATTACCTGCATGGAAAGGTGATATGGGTATAGAAGGTTTTACACGTACCGGGAAGGTTTTTCAATGTTATTGCCCAGATGAAGATTATGCCCCTGATATATTGTATGAGAAGCAACGAGATAAAATTACAAGAGATTTACATAAACTAGAAGTAAATACTAAAGAACTTAAGGATTATTTAGGGGATATACGTATAAGTCAATGGATATTCCTTACTCCAATGTATAAAAATAAAGAATTGGTTAAACATTGTCATAATAAAGCCGCTGAGTATAAAAGGGAAAAAATAGAAATCTTATCGGATGATTTTGATGTTCTTATATATGATGAAGATTATTTTGCTATGCAAATTCCAATAGCCTTGAGTGCGAATAGTAAGAAAATTGGGCTTAATGTTAAATTTAAAAATAATATAGACTGGACAAAATCTAACATCTCATTAGTGGAAAATGCCACATCAAAACATATGAAACGCTTATCACCTGATGCGAAGAATAAGAATGATAAAGTTAATAAGTTAACAGAAATTACTGTAATAGACTTTCTATATGAGCAACAGATTATAAATAAATGGAAAAAGATAATCCCTAATGATTATGAAAAATTTATGAGCATTGTTGGTGACTATGAGTACACAGTAGAGGAAATGTGTATAACTAATGTTAATGAAAACAATAAATTATATGAAAGAATTAAAAGTGAATTAAAAAATAAATTAAAGGAAGCGTTTCCTTGTTATGATGATTTGACATTAGAAAAATTAACTAAAGGTGTTGTAGCCGATTGGATTTTAAGATGTCCAATTAATTTTGAATGATTATGGATAGAATTGTATTTAAAAAGAAACCTATACCATTGCCTGCAGAGTACAGGCCAATGTATCAGATAGCATTAATTGTTTTAATTCTTAAGTATTGTTGTAGAGCAAATACATCAAGTTTACTTAAGTTACATTTGTTTTCATGGTGTCTTTACTCTGATAAAAATATGAGTATTATGAACAGATTTATTGAGACTAACTATAGAATTAAAGTTCCGCATTGGACGATAGATCCAGCTTTAAATAGAGCTTTAAATCTAGCAATAGCAGATAGAATTTGTAAAATAAAATTTAACAATAAATATTGCTTGACAAAGAAAGGTTTAGATTTCGCATTAAAATTAGAATCGGATAAGGAACTTCTATATAAAGAAAAAAGTTTTTTATTAAAAGTAGGTAAAAGTAGAATATCAGATTCTCTTGTAGAAAAAATAACAATAAAAGATTTAGGGTCATGTTAAAAATAAATGCAATAAAAATACGGATAGTTACTGCAGATGGTCTATATGGTTTTGAACAAAGTTTTCAAAATGGACTAAATATTATTCGTGGTAATAATAGCTCTGGTAAATCAAGTCTGTTTCAAGCAATCTTATATGCTTTAGGATTAGAAGAACTGCTAGGTGGAAAAAATGAAAAAACTATGCAATCAGTATTAAAAGATCAAGTGGAGTTTCCTGATTCAAATTTTCATGAGGTACTTCAATCTGAAGTATTTTTAGAGATAGAGAATAAAAATATTATCACAATAAGAAGAGCTATAATAAGTCCAAATGAAAGTCCTAAGTTGGTAAATATATATTATGGGAATCTATTAACAGGGAATAATAGATATCTGAAAAAGCAATCAATGTACATTCATGATAAAGGTGGAGCTACTGATATAACATATGGTTTCCATTTTTTCTTATCAGAGTTCTTAGGTTGGAGTTTACCTGAAGTTATGAACAATCAAGGGCAACCAGCTCATTTATATATTCAACAAATAGCACCTGTATTTATGATAGAACAAAAGTCAGGATGGTCTGACTTCTTTTCTACTATGCCATATTATGGAATTAAACAGGCAACAAGCCGAGTTATAGAATTTATTCTTAATATGGATATATTCGAAAATCAAAAGAAAAAGACAGAGTTGAACTATAGGGAGGATTGTATTAAAGAAACGTGGAAAACGGAATATATAAGAATTTCTAATCTAGCAAGAGATACGCGTTATGATTTGCAAGGAGTAACAGAAAATCCTTCGATATTAGATATTAAAGAAGTATTTCTTGTAAAAGAGACTGAAAATGGAGTTATTGATATAGAATCAGAATTGTTATTATTACAAAAAGAATATGAAGAACTTAGCCAAATACCTGTAAAGTCTATTGGAGAAAATGCTGAGATATTCGAAAAAGAATTAAATGATTTGCAGTATAACTTAAAGCAAAAATCCTTGTTATATGATGTTTTAAATTCTGATTTGTTATTGAATGAACAACAATTAGAAGAACTGAAAGAACAATTATCAGATGTGATTTCTGACTTGCAGAAAAATAAAAGTGCTCTAAAAATTAGAAATCTAGGTGGTGAGATTCAGTCTGAAATAGCAGTTTCAATATGTCCGACTTGTCATCAACATATAGAAGATTCTCTTTTACCTCATAATGTACAAGAAATACCTATGAGTATAGACGAAAATATACAATATTTAGAGTCTAAGAAAAAAATGATTGAAAAGTATATTGAAGGACAATCTAAAAAATGTAATGAATATAATAGAAATTTAAATATCCTAAAACAAGGCGCACCCGACAAACCCTGTGGAGTAGGCCGTGCAGATGCTAACCCAAAACTGT
>ENA-OPDA01000173-OPDA01000173.1-human-gut-metagenome-genome-assembly--contig:-NODE-173-length-46537-cov-10.014715_pt1 | contig 46537 bp, 43 predicted proteins | sample MGYA00241253_ERZ501486 | MGnify/ENA primary metagenome ERZ501486 (study PRJEB25962, sample SAMEA2042510) | human gut metagenome | biome: human gut; feature: human-associated habitat; material: faeces... | reverse complement strand
AGGGAAAAGCACTGTCTGGTTGGAATTGTAAGGACGAAAATGTATCTTTGCCATATATAATCCGCAAATCCAATTTTCCGCCAAATCCGAAACGAAACGTCCGAAAATCGAATTTTCATATAAAACGAAGCGTTCTGAAAACCAAAAGCACACAACACCAAAAATGCAACCTTTTCTGGCTGCATTTTTGGTATAGGTAAATCGATTAAAACAGACATTAAAATGGCATTCAAATATCTGTCAAAAGCCTTTTCTATCTCAATAAAAATGCGTATTTTTGTTTAGTGTTAAGCTGCTCTATTATAAGGAGCTTCATCCTGCTTTTTATACAACATTATGTCTGTGTATTTGGCGGAATAGTTCATGTGTGCATTGAACTCAGACTTCGCGCAACCCTTAAACGGATCACCCAATGTTTTGTTTTTGCCCATCCATTGACACAGTTCTACGATGGAAGACTTGTTAGACGTGAAGTAAACGAACGAATGGCCGTTCAGGACTGTCAACACATCCAGATAGTCCGAAAGCCGCCAATACATCTTGTAGGTTCCAACTTCTGTCGACAGATAAGGCGGATCGACCAGGAACACGACACCAGGCACATCCTTGTACTGCTCATATAGTTCCTTGTAGTCACAGGATGTAACAGTCAATCCGTCCAAATAATTGGGACAAGGCTGATAATCCGTTGTACGGATATTATTATAAAGCGTTTCTTTCTTCATTCCCTCCACACTCAACTGATACTTCATAGAAAACATCAGCGAGGATGAGATAGTAATGAAGTCCACATAGCCATGCTCGTGTTCCTCGCGTATGATACGTTCAAATATGCGCTCTCTTGCATATCCTGTTATCGGCTTATGGCGTGGAATATCCTTGGCAATGGTACGCAAATCGGACAAAAGGACGTTGGTCTGCGGAATGGCCCGTAAACGCTGGCAATAACCGTCATAATCGTTGTAAATGACCGTAGCGTCCGGTCTTTGGTGCTTGGTAATGTGTGACAATAGCCCACTTCCACCGAACAGATCCACAAACACGGTTTTGTCCTTGAACTGTTCCAACACTCTTATAAACTCCCTGGCAAACATGCGTTTTTGCCCCATAAAAGGCAGCGGGGCCGATAAATAAAACTTCTTCATACGTTCAATTCAAATTTTATGTTTTCCACCCCGGCCAGCAGCTCCTTTGTCCGGGATAGGTTGTTCTCGTAGATATGCACGTTCCCAAGGTCAAGCGTTATGGACTTCAAAGGCAGGTTTATCTGCCTCGACATCAAATAAAGGTGGTAAATGTCCGACGGCAGCCCGAGGCTGGCATCGCTGCTTCTTTGGTAGGCCGACACCACCAAAGCACCTTCGTCTATCTGAAACTGTACAAGGCTAAGGCATGGCGCCTGGTTGGTTTCCACGCCGGTTGCGCCAAGGAACAGGACATAGTTCTTGCTGTTGCGCTTCTCCGCGTTGATTTGGGCGATGAGTGTTGGCAGCTTTTCAAAATAGGTTGGGTAACTGTTGACAAGCGTCTGGCCGCAATAGTCCCACCATGTTATGCCTGCCTCGCGGTATTTTTCCACGTCGCGTTCCCCCTGCATGAACAGGCCGAGTTCTGTCTTCAGCTTCTTGCGAGCTATGCCATGACTCTCGAATATATCGAGCAGGTCAGCCGGCATAAGCGTCATCCTTTCGTTCAGCAGGTACCTGATGCAGCCCTTTTTGTTTGTCTGGACTTTACCTTCCCTGAGTATCTTGTCCAGCATTTGGTAATACTTGTTCATGTGCCATCATTTTAAGTCTGCACAAAGGTAGCCACACCGGACAGAACAAAAGAAGTATGGGGATAAATCACACTGCACCAAACGTACAGCGTTTTCCAAAACGTTTAATCACGTCATAAACCTTACGCTCGCATACAGAATACTTGTTGGCCAAGTACAGTACGACATAAGTTGTTTTCTCACCTCTGTTCTTCATCTCCTTAAACTCCGAGTAGAGATCTATATAGCGAACATCATCCTGCTTTATGCCTAACTTTATAAGCATCTCCAGCGGTTCTCTGTTAAATTTAAGTGCTTCAAATAGTGTCATATCCAATCATTTTATTACTTTTGCAGTGCCAATCACTTATTACAACGAAAGCGAACTCGCGACGAGGGTACATGCCCCCGGTCGTGCGAGTTCGCTTGCGTTGTTTATTAAGTGATTGGCGTTACTTATATCAACAGGCCGGGGGCTTTTTTCTATCCCTCCCCCGCAGGGATCATTCAGAACTACCCGGCTTCATACAAAGCCAAGTCCAGCGAATCTTTCTTTCTCCATCCTTCCGACAGGGCATTCTGTATGTGCTTCATGGCTTTCACATAAAAGTCCTGAAGGTCTGCCACAGTGTCGAACGTCCGGTAATACGGTGCGTCATCCGTGCCCAACTTGAAGGTGACGGGAAGGTTCTGCCCGTCCGTCTGCACAGCAAGGTCATAGGCCGCCTTGTAGTTGAACTGGTTCTCGCTTGATAACCAAACAGCCTGTCCGTCGTACTCGAAGCCTGACAGGATGCGAGCGTCCGTATTCGCGTTGTACCACTGCGACACAAGCGACCGTATTTCTTCCGCGTCCGGCTTGTGACCAAGCTCTTCCTCCATGTAGGAAGCTGAGCCGTCCTCTTTCGTCTCCACGTCCCAGCGGACGCGCCATTTTCCTTTCACCGGGTTCGTGCATTCCAACAGCGACACGCCGGCACTTCCTTCCACTCGTTTCATTGCCTAACTGAATACATACTTTGTCCGACCTTTCCCGAAGGTTTCCGTCCGGATGATGGTCTCGAACGGGAAGCCGTCGGGGATTTCCCTTACTTGCGCGAGGATGTTCTTCATTTCCTCGCTGTTGGTGAAGAACTTCCGCGCCTCGCCGTTTACCTCGATGGCCACGATGCAGCGGTCTTCGCCTTGTTCCGTCTTGATGCCCGTCTCGAAGTCCTTGACCACTATGGGCAGGTTCACCAGCTCCCGGATGCTCACTACCGTTCCGGGAAATCGCTTCTTGCCGTCTTCGGGCTTGTAAGCGACGTTCAAATCCTTGAATGATTTCATTTTTTTGCCTGTTAATTTATAAAACAAATGGCGGCAGTCTGCGTGCTTGGCCATGCCGTAGAAGCTGGCCACAAGCTCGCGGCGCCTCCTTCTCGATTTCACCTCGTGCATTTTTCGGGCGAACTTCTGCTTGATGCGCTTGCGCAGCCGGACATAATCCGGCCGCATGACGAAACCAAGGAAGTCTATACCCTCGCCCACAGGGAACACCCTTTCATTCGGCTTTACGGTAAGCCCTATGTATGAAGCCTGCCCGTGGACGGCATCACGAATCTTCCACAATTCCGCTTTCGTTTCTCCGAGTACGAGCCCGTCATCACAATACCGGTAATAATGGCGGACACCGTACTTGTCTTTCAAATAATGGTCTAAAAAAACAGACAGGAGCAGGTTTCCTGCCCCTTGGGAGCTGCGCAGCCCGAAACTGATGCCTTCCGGCAGCATCGTAACGAACCTCTCCAGTAGGACAAGCAGCTTCCCGTCCTTGAACACCCTGCGGAAGCACCACATCACGAAGTCCTGGCGCACGCTGTCATAGAAACGGCGTATGTCGAACTTGTAGGCGTACTGCGTCCCCTCCGGGTCTTTCTCCATGTCACGGCGGATATAGCACATCAGGTCATGCGTGCCGCGCCTCTTGATGCTCGCGCAGGTGGTTCTGATGTACCGCTTGCGCAGGTGTCTGTCCACGACGTTCATGATGGCATAGACAGCGATGCGGTCTTTCATGGAAAGTATCTGGAGGCGGCGCGTCTTGTCGTACTCCTTGATGTCCCTCTCATGGTAGCCGCCGAGCGTAAAGGATGCGTCGGCAATCCTCGCTGACAGTTCAGCGATGGTCTCCTCCCTCTGCAGGAGGAGTTTGCGTCCTTGCCGGTGTTTCTTGCGCTTCCTGCCGCGCAACACCCGGTCAAACGCCTCCGACATGTTGGAGTAGTCCACTATCTCCTCGATGATGTGCCCTTCCCTGTGCATGATGCTCTCTGTTGGTTTACATTTACGGAAGATATGGGCCTTCCTTTCCCCGGGCCTGACTTCTTCGAACCGTTACCGGCCTACCAAACTCCACCCGACACGTGATTTTTCAGCTTTCCGTCTTACAGGCCATGCGGCCTTGCGCTGCTGCTGCGGTTTGTCTCCCTCGGCTCCGCATTGGGGACACGTCCCCGGTGCTGTACGCCGATTCTTTGATTTCCAGACGCGAGCCGACATTCGTGTTCGTATTCGAGGCATCGTTATTCGCATTCGCATTCGACACGCCGCCATTCGCATTCGCATTGTTGTGCCCGCGATAGACCACACGGCCTATTGGGAGACGCCACCTTAATTTATGTTACAAAGGTACGCATTATTCCGCCAAAACAAGCGGAATGCACCCTATATCAACCGAATATGACAAAACTCGCGGTTTCCAAAAAAATTTCGACCGGCTTCGCCGGTGGTCTATCGCTTCGCTCACGCTTTAACGCTTTGGCGCTTTGCGCCCATGCTTACGCCACCTCGACTGCCGACTTATACTTCGCCACGCTTTCCGCCCGTACGATTTTGCCGCGGAAGGCCAGACGCGATCCGACATACGTGCTCGTATTCGAGGCATCGTAATTCGCATTCGCATTCGACACGCCGCCATCCGCATTCGCATTGTTGTGCCCGCGATAGACCACACGGACTGCTGAGGTGGATATGTAATACATGTCGCAATAGTTGGTCGAGGACGAGCCGTTCACGCTGCCGACCGGCACCACGGCCATGTACTTGCCGTGGGCCACGGCGGTTATCCACCATCCGCTGCTGGTCATGCCCTTGATCATCACTTGTGTGCCGTCAGGCAGCCAGATGCGCCACTTGCCACTGTTCCCGCTGTCGTTGGGGAGGTCTACCCAGTCCATCATGTCGTACTTGTTACCGAAAATGTCCTCGTAACCTAAGCAGCTGGTGTTGTTCACCTGCGTCACGGTGGCCTCGCCGTAGTCGTCCTCGCCCTTGTACCAGGCGTACTGATGAACAAGGTTGTCCACAAGAGAGTTCGTCACATTCGGGTTTATATTCGACGCTTCCTCGTAGCCGATGGTGTCTGTCATGCCGTGCCCGGCGGTACCGCCCGTCACGCGCATGTTTGTGTGCTGGCCGGCGCCACACTGCTCCTGGCTGTCCCTGCGCCCATACTTGGCGTAGAACAGGTTGGCGATACGGAAGTGCATCAGCGCGTCGATCTGCTGCATGCCACGCTGCTGGCTGTAATAGTGGAAGTCCGTCCAGGACAGGCTCGCGGCCGTACTGCCGCCGGTGATGCAGGCGCGCAGCTTCGAGCCGACTATGCTGCTGCCCACCACCGCGCACAAGTGTTCGTCGTTGGTCACCCAGTCGGGTTCCATGTCTTCTATCTTGTCACTATTGCTCAGTACTACCTTGTCGAATTCGGCCGTGTTCAGGATAGAGAAGTACAGGAACGCGGCACCATCCGGAACGTCCTTTATCAGGTACATGCCGGCCTCGAAGCGGCTGTTCAGCGTCGGCACGATGATTTCCTCCAAAATGCTACCGTCTGCGTCCGTGAACAGGGAACCTACCAGGTTGCTTCCCGGCACGCTTGGGAACCTGACGCGCTTGTAGCCGGATACATCCACCTTGCACACGGAGTAAGTGCTGTCCGTACTGTAGGCATTCTCAAGGCTTCCCTTACCCGTCATCAGCTTGCGCCCTGACTGGTATCCGCCGCTGCCCTTGATGTCTTCCAAGGTGAGCACGGTGGCCGTCGGCACGTCAGGCATGTCGTCAGGCCCGTTGGAACTATAGCAGCTGTAGTGCTTGCCACCGAAGTAGTCGTTTATTCCCTTGCTCCAGAAGAAGGGCTCGTACATCATCCAGTCGCCTTCCGTGCCGTCCAGCTTCGCCATCGTACCGTCGGCGTACTTGTTGCTGTCCGAGTCGTCCAGCGGATAATAGGTCATCTCACCGTCAAAATTGTTAGCCGTCGTCTCCACATTTGCAATGTTGATTGTTCGAGTCGTGGGCTTCTTCGTCACTTTGGCCAGGACTCTGTGCCTTTGGCTCAGGATGGCTGTGATGTGGCCGCTCGGCGCGTAGGCATTGCCATACTTGTAACCGGTCTCATTGTCCGGGTTGCTGATGTTCGCGTCATCGCTGACCGTATCGTCGAACTCGATCATGGTGTACTGCGGTTGCCGGATGTTCAGTTCATCAAAGCGCTCAACGTATTTGTTAAATGTTTCATCGTCCAGATACTTCGTCAGCCGGTACGTACCCACAAGCTTGCAGCGGGTATTCGTGGTGTTGCCGCTTGCATCGATACCGCCCAAACCGGCGTCGTACCATTGCTGCAGGTCGCTGCCGTCACCCTCAAGCTCCAGCCCGGTAATGCGCACGTACTTCAGCTTGCCCTTGAGCGCAAACAGTTCTTTGAATACGGACAGCCCGTCTATCAATGCGCAGTTTTCTATCCAGATACCCGTCAGATTTGATTTGTTGTCGAAGGTTATCGTACTCCATTTGAGGTATTGCATCGAGCGGAGGATGAGTGTCTGGAAGTTCGCCGGCAGGTGCAGCTTGTTCACCGCCGCGCCTTCCGCAAAGGTAATGGTGCTCAATGCCGTACAGCCGGCCGCGTTCACTTCCTCCAGACGGTTACAGCCGCTCAGGTCAAGGCTCGGAAGGTTGGTGTAGTTGACCACTTCCAGCTTGCACAGCATCGGTATCTTCGTGCCAAGAACCAGCTCTGTCAGGGCATACGTGTTGCCGCTGTTGCCAAGTATCAGCTCTTCAAGCACGGGCAGATTCGGCAGTGACATGTCCGTAAAGCCGCCCCAGTCGCCCAGGTCAAGCTTCTTCATCCATTCGCCACCATATAGATGGAAGATTGTACCGATGTTCGCCATTTGTCCGTAGGTATAGCTCCATTCCTGATCTTTCTTCACGGAGTCATGTGTCATCGTGTCCCCCTCGCGCCGGAATTCAAAATAATAGTCACGCGCAGGAGTAGCACGTACAGTCGCCCCGGCTGCACTGTTGCCCTTGAAGGAGATGTCGGTAGCTGTGTACTGTCCTGCGCTGTATCTTGCGTCGAACAGGCCCATACGGTTTGTTACCCACCAATGACGGTGCGCCTTACGGTTTCCCTGCATGGCTTCGAGATACGAGTATTTCACGTTGCTCACAGCTCCGTTCTGGTTCACTTCCACGCCCAATGTCTTCGGTTCCACATATTTGTTCTGGGCATCCAGGTTGTATATGCGCTCGCAGAACTTGGCCGACTGCTCGTCATCGAACATCGCGAAAATGGTACTGTTGCTCATGCGCTCCCTGATTCTTTTGTAGGCGGCCGCGAGTTCGTCCGGGAACTGCTCGCGCAGGTTCTTCCAGAGGACGCTGTCATGTCCGGCATAGGCATACACGGTCTTGTCTTCCGTTGAAAGCTCCGGGTCAGTCGTATTTTCGTCCACATCCCAGGAATACTTCAGACGACCGTCATTGCGCACGCCGAGGATGGTGTCGCAGTCGTAGAATATCATATAGGCCAGCGTCTTGTCCTTGTCCGGATCGTACCAAAACGCCATCATCATGTTCTTTACACGCTGGTCCACACATCCCATGATGTCTGTAAACATATAGTAATCGCACAAATAGTCCACGTCGAAATAGTCGGCCAGCTCTGCCTTGAATTTCGCACCGTTGTTCTGTGTGCTCTTTACCCATGAAACCACCCTCTGCAGGTTCTCCGGTATCTTCGTGCCTGCCTCATACTGGGCGTTGAGGTCGTCATCGTCCGGGAATCTCGCCTCGAACACCTTCATCCAGTTCGGCGTACCGTCATCGCCCTTTGTCGTGAAGTCATCGTCCAGAAACATGCCCATCGCGTAATCGTTGTTAAGGAACTCCCAGCACTCTGTCGGGTTCTGACCGCTGAATTTGGTATTTACCCATTCCTGGTCGTGATAGCCGGGGATGTCCAGGAAGCCGAACACCGCCTCCGTTGACTTGTCATTGTTGAAGTTGAATTTTCCAAGGAACTGCGGTGTCTCGTCCACGGTACCGCGGTAGAACAGATAGCATGGCTCACCGTCAACGGTCGTGCGCACGTCATATTGGTAACTTTCATCACAGTGCGCCTGCGGCGGTGTAAGCTCCCCGGCGGCGGTCAGTATGTTCTGCACCAGTTTGGCCATACCGGTGTTGTGGGAGGAAGAGGATTCGGCAAAGTCGGCCTTCAGGCAAAAACAGTCCACAGGGGCAGCCTGCTTCTGCGCGCTGCCGGACGGACGGAATGAGTATTCCGCCTTTTCCTGCAGCTCGCCGCCTACGCCCTGCTCGTCACAGCCCAGATAGAGCTGACCCGCCACTTTCGAGGCGTTCTTGAAGTAGATGCGGTAGTTCTTGATGGGATAAGCCAGCGAACTTGTACCCTGCAGACGGATGCAGCCGCCCACACAGCGGAAGTTCAACGCCTGATTGCCCTTTACCACGCAGAGCATCTCGTCCACATCGTATTTCGGGTCCTTGTCATTATTGACCGCCGCCTGCAAGACGGTGGCCACGCCGTTGTCCTGGCGTCCCGTGATAATGATGTACCTCATGCCGTCCGGCACGCTGTCTACCGTCACGTTGCCGTTCTCGTCAATCACGTTGTTGCTTTCGTACAGCGCCATCATGCCGTCCGCGCTGTCCTGGTCTATCATATAGGTCTCCAGTACTTGTGAATCGCTCAGGTAGGTGTCATAGGCACGCATCAGGTAAACGTCCGTAGTCGCGCCGTCAGAGCCCATTTCTATGCAGGCGGGATTTGTCTGGTAGATGCTGTCGGATGTCGCACGCTGGACGGAGCCTGACATGATGCCGTTGATGTACAGGTATACCATTTCAGAATTCAGCTTCTCATAGTCTGATGAGCCGTCGACACTCTTCGGAAAAGAAACGAATGCCACTTCATAGACCTCGCCGGCCGCCATTTTCATTGACAACTCGCTTTTGCCGCGTGTCACCATGCGCGCTTCCTGAGCCGTGATTACAAAGCCCGTGCCTTCCGCATCCACACACTTGATGACTTCCGCATCCTCATCCACCACCTCGCTCACCTTGTACTTGACGATGAATGCCATCGCACCTGTGACGTTCTGTTCCGGCTGTTCAAGCGGACGGTGCTGCACGGTGGCCCTGGCAGTGTCAGTCAGGCGCAACGCTTCGCCTGTCCAGCCGTCACCGCCCCACTTGAACCCTTCGAATACGGTTTTAATGCCGTTATAACTCCATTCCTCACGGTTCACGTCGCTGTTGCTCCGGCCTTGTGCTGTCAGCTTCAGCGTCAGGCCGTCTGTCGGCTCGCTGATGTTCAGGTCGCTCTTTTCCGCGATGATCCGGAAGTTGAACGTCGTCGCGCCCACCACAATCTTGCACTGTTCCTCGCCGTAGTTCGATGCACGTAGCGTCAGGCTCTGCGCCGTGAACGGCACACTGGCAGACGAGACCAGTGTACTCCCCACATAAACATCCGCCCGCGTCGGGGTCTCCCTTGGATTGTAGGCGGCGTATTGCAGGACGTAGCTGTCGTATTGTTTTGTCTGTATGTAGGGAGCGCTTCCTTTTTCTATCACAGCCCCGTCCGCATAGTCAAACCTTGCGGATATTACAGGCGTGTTGTTTCCGGCTTCCCGGACACCGACGGCAAAGAGAATGCTGTTGGATTTGATGGTACTTCCGTCCGACAGTTCCAGTTCCACTACGAGCTGCACCGTGTGGGTGCCGTGCGCCAGATTCGTGGTCGGTATGCTGAAACTGCCGTTTGCCGTCGAGCTGGTGACGCTCCGGTCCTCCGTATCGGTGCCGTCCACGTAGCAGCGCAGTGTCTTCGTGCCCGCGCCGCTCAGGGCATAGGGTATGCTGAGTGTCTGGCCGCGTGTTACAGCGGTGGATATGCTGAAGGAACTGCTCAAGGTGAGCTGCACCACGTTGATGCTCCAGGTCACCTGGGCGACCTGCATCTCCGCTCCTTCGCCGACTTCCACACGTACACGCACCGTGTTGGTACCCACGCCCATGTATTTCGTGACATCCACCGTATTGGTACTGCCCGCGGAAATGTTGCCGGTGATGGTGTTGGTGTTCGCTCCTTGTGTGACGGTCACGGTCACCTTTGCCGGGTTTCCAGTGCTTTCGCCCGTCGTGGTGTCTGTCTGGTCATAAGTGTAGGTCAGTTTCACTTCGTCGCCGCTCTTGACGGTCTTGTTCGGAGTGACACGTGTCAGTACGACCTTTGTCGTCGCCACGGTTCCGCCGCCACCACCGGTGAACATGTCGCTCGTGCTGATGACCTCTCCGGCTTCATTCAGGAGGCTCAGGGAATAGGCCTTGTCCGAGCCTTCGCCGATTTCGTTCAACTGAAGAGCGGTTCCGTAAGTAGAAGCCTTCTCGTTAATCTTCGCCGCCACGCCCTTGCCGCTCACCGGATTCGTGGAGTTCTCGTTCACGGCCTGGTCCACTTCCACTACCGGTATGTCCAGGCTCACCTCACCCTGCTCGTTGGGGCTGAGGTCTTCACTCGCGGTGCCCTTCGTCACCTTGATGGTCTTGATCGCGTCACCGCCGCCGTATCGGTTCCAAGCCGTGGCCGTCAGGAATGACGATATGTCCGTGCCCTCGAAGCGGTAGTCCAGCCACTTTCCCGCCGATGCCTCGAAGGTAATCACCATGCCGGGCTTGCTGTCATCGTCTATGTCCGCATCGGCCAGGGCCGCCACGGCCGTTTCTTTCGTGTAGTAGCCCGCCGCAAGAGGGTGCAGCTGTGTCACATTGTAAAATCCGCTGCCGGAACCGCCACCGCTGGCCTTTACCAGGTCGTCTTCTTCGTCGCTCCACACATACAACGTGTCGCCGCAGATATAAGTTTTGTCTTTCAGTATGGCTGACCGCGTATTGTCCAGGAACAAATCCGCAGAAGGCACACCCGTTACAGTCCAGTTATTGTAGAATTTTCCGCCTACGCTGTATGCAAACTGCTTCTGGCTTTTCACATATACGATTATTCCACCTTCCTGAACTGTAGAAAGGGCCTGAATGGTTCCGGTTTCAACGAACTCCGTAAAACGGGCAGACGCTCCGTTTTGGGCGGCCTTGGCTGTTGTTTCATATTGAACGGCAGCCTGTTGCGCCTTGCCCGCCGCCTCATTGGCTGTCGCGGCTGCTGAATTGGCTGCGTTCTTGGCGTCCGTTGCCGCGTCTGCCGCAGAATTGGCGGACTGGGCTGCCGAGTTGGCTGTCTGCGCGGCGGCATTGGCGGTGGCGGCCGCATCCGTCGCCGGCTTTTGCAACAACGAAATGGGCACGTTGACCAGTTCATCCCCTTTTACACCGGGCAGGGAGTTCACCCCGTTCAGTGAGGATACCGTTTCCAGTTCCTGCACGCCCTGGCTCTCCGCCTTGATTGCGTTGAGCACCTGCTGTATATCTTCCTGTGATATGGCCATATTATCGCTTTTTATATTGGTTGAACTTCTTTCTTGTTTTCAGGTAGTCCGCATCGGACTGGTGGTCATAGGCCTCCCGCTCGAAGCTGACGGCGCGGTAGGCAGCTTTCGTGTCGCGCAACCGTGCCAGATGCCACAGCCACTCCAGCACATAGAGCAGGTAGAACGGCACATAAAGCAGCTCTTTCATTTGGACTGTATGGATGGCTTCATGGTTGTAATCCGTATCCGACATCATGCAGCCTTTGCGGACAAAAATCACGCCGAAAAGGTTTATACACTTGTACCCCCTAAATGGGATTGACCGATTGTAAATCACTTTCATTTTTTCCTCCTTCCAGTTGTTCATTTAACCCATCTATAAAGTTGGGTGTACACATTCTTTCCGCAACCTCTTTTATCAACCTTACCTCATCCTGGGAATACTCAGTCTCGCCATTGCTCTGATAAATCTTCATTGCCAGCGCATGGGCGCGGATGCCATTTACATGTAAATAAATCAAGTTGGCGAAACTTTCCCTTGCGTCGCCTACCTGCTTGTTCATTTTGTCTATCCCTGTCGGAACAGAAAACCGTTGAAAATTCAATTTCACCATATTGTATTCTAACTTGAGTAATTCAATATTTGATACCTGAATCCGTCCACCTTAGTGATCAGGACGATTATGGAATCTCCCGGTGCCATTTCATAATCCTGGCTGGATTCGTTGTTGTTATATATTCCTTTTAGTATGATGTTCTTGGAACCTGTACGCACACGGAAAACCACGATTGCCGCAAAATCATTCGGCAAGGAAGACATTCCGAATTGTCGTGCGACACTGCTTTCTATTGGCAATGTTACCTCCACCTTGGCATAGTTGGGGTCATTGTAATACAGCAGGATGATATTGTTCTGCGAGAAATCCACCGTATAACCGTTTCCCGTCAGGGTCAGCATCTTGGCTTTCGTGTTGATGAATGACGGGGCCACAAGCGCAGCGTCGGAATAGATTCCATAGTTTTTCGTGCCTCCACTCACATTGATGAACAGGCCGTAATTAGCCTGATCAAAGCCATAGCTGCCGAACGTGTTCGGATGATTGTTCACGATGCGGCCCGCAGCCGTAAAAGCGCCTCCGGCACTTGTCGGTATCACATCTTCACCGAACATCACATAGCCGTCGCTTCCGCCCACACGGATGAAGTCGTCATATATGGCCAGTGAACCGCCACCGCCCGATGCTGTGGCAGCAGAGCCGATGCGTCCGTTCGCAATCTCAAACCCGCCAATGCGGCCGACATTGGCCTCGAAAGAACCGTCCGCAAGAATCTTGAAATAGCTGTTGGCGGTCACGACTCCTTCAAGGCTGATGCTTGATGCCTTTATCTTTACCCCCTCCGTACTTGCACCAACAAAAGATTTCAGGTTGCCGTTCTCATCTATAGCAAAAAGTCCGGACATGTCCTTTTTGGTTATCAGCCCGGCACCGGAAACGAGCTGTCCGTTTTCATCGAACAGGCCGGAGGCTATCAGGTTCATGTCGGCCTTAGTGACGATTTGCGAACTTTCGATGACGTTGCCGTCCTTATCGAAGTTTGCCGCCGCTATCTTCACCAGTTTCTCGGACTGCTCGAACAGGGTCTTGTATTTGTAGGCCAGGGCTTCGGCGCGGTCGGTGCTCAGCACCAACATGTACAGGTATATCTCGCCCGTGAACGCCAGCTTGAAGTCGCCCGTGCCGTTCCACAGGCCGGAGTGGTTGAACACCTGGTAGCCGTCCGTCACGTCCAGTTCACTATCGTAACTGAACTCGTTGAAGTTCTCGAAACCTGTTTTATCCAGTCCTTCGAACTTGATAGTCATCCGCCCGGCTTTTACCACGCGGTAGAAGAAACTCAAGTACACCGCCTCCGGCTTCTTCTGGCCCTCGTCGTTCACCGCGGTATAGTCGGGGATAAAGCGGAAGTTCTCATGCTTTTGCAATATATATTTGTTCCGGATATATACCGTAGTACGTCCGTCATCCGTCTTGACGGCGGCATAATTGGTCTTATCGGACAGTGGGGCACCATTTGCCCATATCCACTTGTTGCCCAACAGGAAGAAGGTTGCCTCATTCTCCGTGTCCCATTTGTTCATGCCGTCACCGAATGAGGCGTTGTCCAGATAGCTTCTGTCTTCCGTGAAGTCCTTGCGCAGCCCTTCCACTGCCGCCTCTATCTTGCCTTCCGTTATCTCAAACCGGGTCAGGATGTCCTCGCCCGTAGTCAGCACGAACGTGCCCATCAGATAGACGTTGTCGCCGTACAGGCCGTTACCGTGGGGCTGGTTGTCGGCCGGGAACCGGCTGTCGCTGATTCCGTCCAGGTTGCCAAGCCTTACCCTCAGACAGCCGTTGAAGTTCTTGGCACTTACGCCGTCCAGGACGTCCACCCGCGGCTGACCGTCTTCGGTGGCTGCAATGGAGATGAGGTTCTGGCGAAGCCGGTTCTGCGTGTTGCCCATCAGCACACATTCATCGCCCGCCTTGGGTTCCACGCCGCCGAACTCACTCACGGGTACGGTGACATCGTTGCTGTCCGAGGCTGAAACTTCCACCCAATAGCCACGCAATGAGGTACCCGTGAACTCGGCACAACGCATCAGGTCGTGCGCCGCAAACTCGTTGTCCTGCTCGAAGGTGATCTTGTAATTGTCACCGTCTTTCGTGACGGTCTTTATTTTGCCGTTGGCCGCGCTGACCACCAGTTGGCCACCGACACTGCGCACCTTTTCTATCAGCAGTTCCAGGGCAACCAGTGTCTGCCGGATAGTCACCTTGTCGATGGTCAGGTTGCTCAGCCCTGTCAAGGCGTCCATCCACAGCTGCCAGCCTTCACCGGTCATACCGTCTACAAACTTCACTGACCGCAGCAACTCGCGGATAACGGCGGTCAGCCATTCTGCGTTGCCGTCTCCATCCACAGCCGAGCCGCTTTCTCCGGTCTTATAGTTCCCGAAGTCCGCACCTTTCAGAAAATGGATTTTTTCCTGTGCCGTGTCCTCGCGCAGCCGGCTCAGGGCTTCCTTCAGCGTCCGGCGTGCCGAAAACACATTGTTGTCCGTCGGATAAGTGTTGTCCCAGCTGCGTATCAGGTCGGGGAAGCTCCCTGCCGTGGCCGCCTTCACGTAGTTCTTTGCGTCGCTGATGCTGTCATTGATGGTTTCCATTGCGCCGGTGCTGGTCGCGTCGCTTATCTCGAGGTCCATCTGCGAGGGAAGGTTCACCTTCCGTGTGACCTTGGTAATACGGCTGCTCCGAAAACCGGTTTCCGGAAAGTACTTGTCGCTTTCCAACCGGACGCGCCGACCCACATACAGGTCGATGGCATGTTCTTCTATGTACACATGGTCAGTCGGTGCCTTGTAACGGCTCACGTCGATGGCGTGCTCCTCATTGTATTGGTCCACCGCCTCCTTGAATTCCTGCTCGGCCAACGGATAGTACTCATCCGGCATCCGGATGTTCCACAGGATGTACTTGTCACCGGCCTTCGGTGCCAGCGTGTCGTTCGGAAGCTGCGTATCGTCGTCATACGGCCATATTGTTATCAATTCAAACTCGTGTGTGTCGCTATTGTAATTGGCCTCGAAATAGTAGGTGCCGTCCTCCTCGTCGCCAAGTCCCGCCAGTTCCGAGCCCTCCTGGAAAGATATGCGTTTCACCTTTCCGCCGATCTCGTAGCTGTTCGGATCAAACCCCAGGCTGTTGTCCTTGAAGTAGAATATCGTGAACGGGTTGCCGTCCTCGTCCTTCACTTCTTCGCTGCGCACCGAGCTTACCGTGCCGATACGTTTGGGATAGATGTCGGAAAAGGCGTCAGCTTCGTAGTGGTGCCATACGCCATACTTCTCCACGTTCACGTCCACGTGCTTCACGCCACCGGGCAGTTGAAGACGGCTGTGCCCGTATTTTTCAGGGTCGATGTTCTTGTTGCTGCCTACAGGGTACAGACGGGTGTAGAACTTGGCGTTGTCGGCCATGTCGCATTCCAGGCCTGTCAGCCCCTTGCCGTAGGACAGCGTCACCTCTTCGCCATGCTCGCACCGGCACACGTTTACGGTCTGTCCCTCGCACCACCATTCGGCACGGTTCCCGGCTTTCTCGGCCACTTCCTTCAGCGCCTCGTCACAATATTTGCCTTCATAGTCAATGACAATGTTGTCCGTGCCTTCCACTGTGCCGACCTTCCAGTCGGTGGTGTTGTCCATTCCGTTATTGATGCTTCTTACAATCAAGGCCACATGCTCCCTCGGCGGGGCGGTCAATGTGAATACAGGCTCGTCTGCACCGTCCGTATCGTTAAGTACGAGGAAACGTTTCAGCAGGCTTTCTACACCGTACAGTTTTACGTCGTATTTCCATTCCTGCTCCGACACCTGTTCCGGCTTGTACTGTTCCATGAGCCAGTATCGCTCTCCCTGGAAGTCGGTATAGTCGTTCACCTCCAGTGCGATGTGCTCGTACAAAGTAAAGCTCAGGGTGAGCACGTTGTCACCCTGCAACTCCTTCGCCTGCGTTGAATTGTCGTCGCAGGGTACCTGTGTCTTGGCTGTGCCGTCGCTTCCGTATATTGTTATCATAATGCCGTTCTAGCTGCGTTCTAACGTCTTTCAGATGGCCGGTGATGGTTCCCTGAAGGTCACATAAAACCGGCTGGCCTGTTTCCCTACCTGCCAGAGGTAGGTCAGCGGCTCGTAATCACTCGATTCCTTGCAGAATACATGTAATGTCATATCCAGATCCGGAAAACTGATGTCCAGCCAGCCGTCATCACCCTGTTTCAGGAACGCGATGAAAGCCTTGTACTGCGACAGCCATTTCTCCCGTGTATCAGCGTACAGCGCAAAGTACAGCTTCACGTCCCGCGCCTGGTTCTTTACGTCCAGCACGGACGAGTATTTCTCGCCGTTCTCCTCCCGGATGTCCACCGCTACATGGGCTTTCGTTTTCGCCGGGGACATGATGGCCTTCAGGTTGTTCCGGTCTCCCGATTTCTTTTCCACCAGGAAGGCGCCGTATGCCTTCCAGATATCCGTGCCGTTGATGAGCACCTTTCCTCCGAGTATCGCGTCCATTGCCATAGTCACTTCATTTTAAGTCCGTCCCTGATTATCTTTTTTATGTCCTCCTTGATTTCGCCCAAGTGTTTCGCGCTGTTTCCGGTATTCTCCTCGATGCGGCGCAGGCTGTCCACCGCCGAGCCCATCTGCTGGCTCACGTCCTGCATCTGTTCATCCATGCTCGACAGGTGCATTGCGCTTGTGGTCCACAGTCCTTCGAGCTTCGTGCCCTGTTCCTGACTCATGGCCGTATAGGTGCCGGCCTTGCCACTCTGCGATGTTCCCTCACTGTCACTGGTATAGCCGGTCGCTTCGGCCAACTTGTCGCGAAGGGCCACGGCCTCTTCCACGATATTCTGGTAACTTGCCGTCAGCGACCCGATTTCCTCCTCGCTCAATTCATTGTCCTTCATGGCGTCGGCGAAGTCATCATACCATGCTTTCAGCCGTTCCTTGTATTTCTCGCCGATCTGGTTACTCAGAATGGCCTGCATAAAATATTCGCTGACATTACCGGCTATTTCCTCTGCGCTCGCATCCATATCCATCAGCGTGTCGATGAAACTGTCATACAGGCTGTCGAAAGAGACCTGTGTCAGACTCTCGTTAAGCTGCTCTTCCAACTCTTCCAGCTTGCCGGCCTGGTCTATGTAGTCGTCCAGTTTTTCCGTCAGCCGTCCGCCGTAGCCTCCCTTGCCCGTGTCCTGTATCTGTTTCCACATATCCACGTTCGAGCGCAGGATTTTCATTTCCTCAGGGGACAGGCTCCACAAGCTGCCGTCCCACTGCCGTCCGATCTGCTCACTCAGTTTGGCTATCTGGTCCGCGGAGAAACCACCCCAATAGTAGTTCCAAGAGTGGTGTGAGCCATGGTAGCCGGCCTGTTCCTTGGCAATGTCCAGGTAATTCTGGTTCGTTTCCGCCTGATAGTCGTAAGCCTGCTGATAAGCAGCTACACTCCGGGTTCCTTCGCCGCCCTTTATCGTGTCAGTCAGGTCTTCAATGCTTTGCTGGAGGGATTCGTTCCGGTCGGTCAACCGGTCGATGGATGCCTGTACCTCAGCCGCATTACTGCCGTTTATCTTGTCCACCAATTTGTCAAAACCACCGAAAGAGACGGCATTCAATATGTTGCTGATTCCCGACCGGACGGATTTGAACAGCGTGACAAACACGTCCCCGGACAGAATGTCGTCCAGAATGCCGGATACTGCATTGAACACACTGTCGAGAAGCGGACCGATGAAGTTGCTCAAGCCATCCTTGAAGACGTCAATAATGGAAATGATCCACCCGACTATGGGCACCTTTTCCAGGCTTTCGGCTATCTTGCCCATTGTACCTCCCGCACCCTTGCCCAACTGAAGCAGGCCGTCATAGGCATTCTTGATGCCCGCAGAGGCGAGTTTCTGCAGTCCCTGCGTCACGTTTTCCATGTTGGCGCTCAGGGCGGAAGCCGTATCAGTTACGATTTCCCGATTCTGATTGACTGTTTCTTCCTGTTTCCGGGTGTTTTCAGAAGCGGCATCGGCATTCTCCTGTGCAGTATCTCTTGCTCTACGGGCAGCTTCCGCCTCGGCATCCGAACCGTCACGCAGGGCTTTCTCATAATCTTCCTGGGCTTTGGCGAGTTGTTCCAAAGCCTCAGTCTCGGCTGCTTTCGCCTCGTTCAGGGCAAGCATGGACTGGCGGTAATCCTCGATTTCACGGCCCAACTGGCCGAAGCCGACCTTTCCGGCACCACCGGAAGAAAGTTCCATCTGACGGACAGCGGCCACGATGTCACTCTGGCTGGAAGCATCCAGCTGTTTGAACTCATCGCTGCGCATATACTCTTTTGCCTGTTCGAGGACAGGTTTCACCACATCCGCGAACATACCGCCAAATTCCCCGAACACAGTCGTCCAGTCTATTGATTGCCGCAGGTAAGAGACATCAAGCTGCGAAGTTTCCATGTCACGCTGTCTCTCCAGCGTCCTGCGCTCACCTTCATCCTGCGCCTTGCGTATTTTCTCGGCGTATTCCTGGGCAATGGCAAGTTTCTGCTGCTGGTAGGTGCCGTACTGTTTCAGGTATTCGCGCATGGACTGTGCCTCGGCTTCATACGCTTCAACGGTCTGTTTCCGGCGGCTCTCATCATTCAGTCCGTTGGCACGGTCAATCTCAGCCTGCTGTTCTTCCGTCAACCCTGAAGCGTTCGTCCCGGTTATACCTGCCTTCCGGTTGGTGTCGGCCAGCTCACGTGCCTTCTTTTCGATTTCGGCTTTCCGTTTGTCATAGTCGGCATCTATCTGCGCCAGCTTCTTTTCCGTACCTTCCTCCATCAGGTCGAGTTCTTCCTGTTGGTTCTGCTGCTGCAGGGCGTTCAGGTCGTCATCGAGTTTCTGCTGTGCCTGCCTGCGCTTTTCTGCTTCACGTTCGGCCTTGTCAGCCGCCTTGCGCTCGCTTTCGGCATCCTTGTTCTCGCCGGGCTTGTACTTGTCGTATTCCTTCTTGGCCAGACTCAGAGCGTCCTTCAGTTCCTTGGCCTTCTTCTCATAATCCTCCTGTGTCAGGCTGTTGGAGGTGTCGGCCAGAAAGTCGTTGTAGGCTTTCAGTGCCTGCTCGTATTCCTTCCGCGCCTGTGCGCCCCAGTCCGCGCTGGAGTCGCGCTTCAGGTTGCGGCGGTTCTTCTCGGCATTCAGCTTGTTGAGCTGGTACTGGAGCTCGTCGCGGCTGTATGTACCTGTCAGGTTTGCATTTCCATTAGTGATTGTGCCGTACTTCTTCTGCTGGGTCGTCATTCGGGCCAGCAGGTTCTCACGCTGCCGGATCTGCTCCTCCAGCGTGTCGTTGCTGATGCCCGTCAGGTTCTCGAAGTAGTCGTTGGCCTGTTCCTTGCGCGCCTGTTCGGACAGACTCTTACGCTTGTTATAGAGATTTTTAAGTTCTGCCTCTTCTGTTGAACTTAGACCTCCCGTCTTCACGGTATAAGGGCCGGCTGATGTATTATATGTCGTATAATGCACGTCAGCCTGTTTCCGTTCCAATTCCAAAATACGGGCATTCACGCTGTCCAGCTCGTTCCGGGTCCGTGTGATGGATTGTCCGGCTTCCAGTTCGGCGATTTCCTCCTTGATGCGCTTGATGTTCTTCAGCTTGTCATATTCGGTGTCGTACTTTGCGAAAATGTCCGGGTATTTCTGCTCGAGTCTGTTCAGAGCTTCGCGCCGGGTGTCTGTGGCCAGGCTCTCATCGCCGGCCACGCCGCAGAGTTCCTCCAGCCTGCGCCGGTGTTCTTCCTCAGCCTCGATGGTCTTCTGCTTGGCGGCCTGGTATTCTTCTTCAGCTTCCTTCAACCGTTCGGTCTCGGTCTTCATCGACACCATCGCGGCCACCACACCGGCAATCAGCGTGGCCACCAGCACATAGGGATTGGCAAGCATAGTGGCATTAAGCATCTTTTGTGCCTTTTCCACGATGACCAGCCAGCCATAGTGCAGGGTTTCGGCCACAGTCAATGCACCGACACCTGCAGTCTGAAGAGCCTGCATGGCAGTGACAGCCATTACGGCAGTTTTGTAAACGCCATAGGTTCCTACCAGACCGAGCAGCACGCGGCCCACCTGTTCGTAGTGATCGACCAGGTAAGCAACTGCATCCAACGAGCCATTGATGATGCCTTCTGACTGCTGGCCGATTTCGTTCATCATCATGCTGATGCTGTCCTCGATGTTGCTGATGCGCCCGGTGATGGTCCTGGATTGCTCCTCCATGAGATTATAGAACATGCCTCCCTCATTGGTGAGGTTCTGCAGGGCCTGCTGAACTTCAGGGAATCCGACCTTGCCGGCCTCCACCATTTCGCGCACCTTGCCCTCGGCCACACCGAGGACGTTCGCCAGTTCCCGGCCGAGGGGGATGCCGCGGCCCACGAACTGGTTGTAGTCTTGGGTGTACAGCCTGCCCTGTGTCATGGTTGTACCGTACAAGTACACCAGGTCGTTCAAGGGCTGGTTCAGCCCGGCCGCAATGTTGCCCAGGCGGATGAGGTCGTCATTGACATTCTCCACATCCTCGCCGTAAGCCAGCAACTGGCGTGCCCCATTTGCCACGCCCTGAAGGTCAAACGGGGTCGTGGCGGCGGTACGGATAAGTTGCTGCATCAGGGCATCGGCTTTCTCCTCGCTGCCAAGCATCGTGTTGAAGGAAGCCTCCAATTGCTGGAACTCGCCGCGTACTTTGACGATGTTACTGACGAGTTCTTTCACTGCAAACGCCCCGGCGATTTTTGACACGGTGCTGCGGACGGATTCAGCCTGTCTGTCCAGGCGTTCCATCTCCGCTGACGCGCCCGTGGTCTTCGTCCTCAGCTCGTCTACCTTGTGCCCAGCCTTGTCAAGACCGCTGCTCAGACGGTCGCGCATCAGTATCTCTATTTCTACCGGTTTTGTTGCCATGTTATTTCTTCAAGTTGCTCTGGAAAAATCCTACAATTTCATTAGCCTCGTCCTCCGCGCTTTTCTCCTCCTTTTTCTTACGGACATAGCGCGGAGCATCGGCAAGCATCATAATCAATGTCTGGTAGTTTACGCCCTCCAGAATGTAGCTCACGCTCCATCCCGTCGCGTTTGCAATCTGCCAGACAAAGCCGAAGGGGCTATGGGACGGCTCATAGACTGTCTTTAACTCCCCTTCTTCTTTCCTTGGCTCAGTCTCAGCCTCATCGGATTCGTCCTCTCGGCTGATCTGATAATAGGCGTAAAAGCCTCCGTTCCCAGCAGAAGCACGAAGTTGCGCATCGCCGCATACATATAGGCATCTTCCATGAAGTTGCGCACCCACCAGGTGGTAAAACCGACCAGCAGATGGCGGCTCCACCAGCCGCGGCACAGCGTATAGGCAATCATCCGACTTACGGCCTTGCCGTGTGTGGCGATGAAGGTCATCTCCTCTTCTTTTGTAAATTTCTCCATCTCCGCCGCCGTCACACCCAGCGACAAGTACACCTTCGCCAGTCGCATCAGTCCACTCAAGTGGGGACGACGCATAACGACACGCAGCTTCAGAGGAGTCTTCCGAAAAGGGACGCGCACTTCCTTCAAGGGGACGGACACGCCCCTGTCCAACAGGGCGGCCGTCCCCTCGGCTTGTACCAGACGTTCCGTTGCCTTGTCCATACGTTACTCTGACTGAATATCGTTGACCTCGAAAGGAGCGGCGTCTGTCTCTTCCGGCTTGTTCACCTTCAGCTGGCATTCCAGTTTCGACACTTCCGTAAGAGTCAGCTTGCCGCCCAAGTTGGCCATGATGGTGCCGTTCGGTATCGTCATCTTCTGGCCGCTCACGAAGTCTATCTCCCACGGACCGCGGAGCTGTACAAGAGAGGTCGGCGCTTTCCAGCCGGTATAACTGCCCGAAGTACCCACCAGCGTTCCGCCCATCACAGCCTGTATGTTCTCGTAGTCCAGTTGAATAAGATTGAATGTCGGCGCAATAGTCGCATTCTTGTTTGGAATACTAAGCACCGGCGCGTCGGGCACCTGTTCCGCCTCGATGTCCGTGACCTCAGGCTTCGTGCCGCCCCAGTCCCAGCTTCCCTTCTCTATATAGCCTATTTCCTTGCTGTTAAACTTTACCACGGCTATACCGTATATGAATTTCTTACTTGCCATTTTCTTTTCGTTTTAGAATGATGATTATTATGATTGTTGTCAACACACTTAGCAGTATTCCAATCCCAAAGCCGCAGAAGAATGTTTTAACGGGATTCGAACGCTGTTTTATTTCTTCTTCGTACAGGCCGGCCATCTCCTCGTAGCGTTCCTGCCAGACGGAGGATGTCCGCTCATAATACTCTACCAGAAGCTGCAGACTGTCACAGCTCGCATACACGGTGATTACGTCCCTGTCACGGCTTACCGAAACATTAGCCTGACCGCTCTTGCCGTTGTATGAGGCCAGCGGCGGAAGCCTCAGAAGGCTGTCAGCCGGTATCGCCAGTCTCACTTCCGACTTCGGCACCGTCTCCGTCCGTACCAGGAGGACTTCTGTCTTCGTGCTGTCCACCCTGTTCCGGACCGTTTCCGTCCGGGTCACTTCCTGTGTTGTCTTTCGCGTGCTCGCGCATCCCGCGAAGCACAGGGCAATCATCATGATGCTTGCAACTGTTGGCAGTATCAATAGCCTTGCGAAGACGGGCCATCTCGCGTTTGGTGGCTTGAAGGTCTTTCCTTGTCGCATTGAGTTCATCCTTTAAGGGTTCTACTATATTGTCCACAAGTATCCGGGTGGCATGCTCAGCGTTGTCAATCCGCACGGTTTCGGCATCCGCTTTCGCCTTCTCGGCTTCCGCATTGGCCTTGCGCACCGTCGCGCGGAGCGTCACAATGCCAACAACGGTCGCCAGTAGGCTGCCACCCAGCACGAAATTGAGAATTTCACTGAGTTCCATGAGATTACTTATTTGATGCCTTGCTTATGACTTTGACCCGGTTCTTTTGGTTATCAGACCTATAAGCCATTGCACCAGTCCTGTATCAGCGATTCCGTTTGCCACAAGCGAGGCTCCAAAGCCATAAAGCAAGGCAATATACCATTCCACATCGGCCACAAATCCTGCATCCAGCCACCACAACAGCATGGCTGCCACCAGGCCGACCGTCCAGCTTACTATCTGCGTCACAAGTCCTTCCATTTTCGGGAACAGGGCCTTGATGCCTTCCGTCAGCAATACCACACAACCGGCAAACCCGGCAAAGGTGGCTATCATGCCGTCATAATCGGTACTTTGGGAGATATCGCCGGTTTGGGCGAATACGGCTGATACGGATGCCAGTACCAGCGCGAAAAACAAAATCAGCTTTTTCATTTCACATTTCATTTTATTGGTTAATGCCTATTGATTTGAGCCATGCCTGCACGTCGAAGGATGGACAGGCTTTGGCAGCCAGTTCGTTATGGCCGACGATTTTCACGTCGGGAAAACGCCGGTGAAAGTCCTTCACATAGCGTTCAAGCGCTTTCTTCTGGCAACCGGTGCGGGTGTCCTTGGGTGTCTTGCCATCGGCTGCCACGCCGCCGACATACACGATGTGCCGGGATATGCCGTTATACCCTTTGGCTCCGTTAGTAATCTCCCAGGGATCCACCTGCGCGTCTTCGTTGTTGTCTACCATGCGCTCCACACCGCCGTTGAGGTGGAACAGGTCGGTGTATCCCACCTGTTTCCAACCCCGTCCACCTTTGGCTACAGGATCGGTATGCCAGCGGCGGATGTCAGCCGAGCTTACCTCACGCCCTTCCGGCGTGGCGGTGCAATGAATGACCAGATATTTCAAAGATGCCATAGATTACTCCTGTTTAGCCTGGGAAATGGTTATCTTAGCAGTCTTTGAACTGTCGGAATCCAAAGTTATAGTCAATGTGCCGCTCTTTGCCTCGCCGGTCTCATTGGCTTCCGCAGAAATAGTCACACCCGTTTCGGTCTCTTCCACTTCGAATCCGGATGGAGCAGCTCCCACCGTATATTCACCGCTGGCTGTTATAGTCACCTCCTTGCTGCCACCTTCTGCCGGAATGGTCACCGTCATCGGATCGGCCGAGATGGTCTTTGCCGATGGCTTGAATACAGGCGTGTCCCGGCTGTCTAAAACGACAGTTTCCTCGCCAAAAGCGATGTTGGTATCTGCTTTCATCAGCATCTTGAAGAAATACAGCTCGCTGGCATTGGAAATTTTATCTATCTGAATGACATTCTCATCATCCTGCAGATTGACAGCCGCGAACAGATTGCCGTCTGCACCCATTGAGCATAGCGTAGCAACAATCAGCCCGTCAGGCCATGCGGCCAACGTCTCAATGGTGATACCCTTGTAACGTTTTGCATTCACGTCTGTCTCGCTTGCATTCTTTGCCTCGCGCTCGGTCAGTTCGTCATCGTACTTGTCGAAATCGTCAATGCTCATGATGATGCGCAAGTTCGGATTGTTGCGGATGGCTTTGGGTATGGCAGTGCGTACAGCCTTCAGTTTGCCAAGCATAGTTTCCTCATCGCTGTCCACGATGATGAGTTCCGTGTCCTTGGCCATCTGGGTGAGGATGCCGTTGAACAAGTGATCATCGTCATCACCGTATATGCCGTTAATGTAATGGTTGCCCAGCTCGAACTGCACCTGTTTGGCCAATTCTGCCAATAGAGCGTTCTGCGCTTCGGGCGGCAACTGGGCGAATACGAGGTTTCCTTTCGGCTGCCACTTGCGCCAGATGCTTTCGAAAGCACGGGGATTGAACACGGTGAAGGCCATGAAGTCTTTCGGGTCAAGGCTCTTTTCATCATAGTTGAAGTTACCTTTCGAATCCTCCACACCGGGGTTCTCCTTGCGTTTTTGTAGCATCTTGCCGCTTTTCAGGCGGGGCAGGCTGATTTTCTTCTCCACACCAGGGATGACCATGATCAGCCCTTTTTCAACAATCTCGTTGCCGGTGGCGGCGAGTGTCAGAAGCTGCTCCAGTACCTCGCCGTTGTAATTGGTGTTCTTTACTACTATTGCCATGTCTCTTACTTGTTAAGTTTGTCTTTGATTTCTCGCATACGCTTGTTCCAGGGACTCTCTCCGCCCGGTTCCACCTTGATGTCCTCCATGACCTTGCGCTTCGGGGCCAAAGAAGCCAACACCTTCTTGCCTTCTTCGGGGCTTGCCTTCAGGATATTCTCGTACATGGGACGTGTCTCGGCATTGATGCGCCCGTCGGCCTCGGCCGCGTCAAGCAGGGCTTTCCGTGCAGCCTCCTCGTCAGCGGCCGCCTTGTCCTCGAACTCCTTCACTCGCGCCTTCAGGGAGGCGTTCTCTTTTGCCAAACTGCCGGCACGGCCCGCTTCCTGTGCATAGGCCTGGGCCTGGGCAATCACCTCTTCCTCGCTCTTGCAGTCCTTGAACGAGGGATGCTTCCTAATTTCCTCAAGATTCATTCTGTCCTTGTTTTGTGGCTCAATGAGCCGGTTATTGAATAAAGTGTAGATCTGTTCCGGGGTGCTGTCCTCCGGTACAGGCTCCGCATCATAGATGCCATCGATAAAACCGAGGCGCAGGGCCTCGTCCGCGGTGAGCCAGTGGTCTTCACCGTCAAAATAAGCCGCTTTCACTTCTTCCTTGGTCATGCCCAAACGTGCCGCGTAGATGTCGCCCAGGCTGTCTTCCAGGCTCTCTATCTCTTCAATGCACTTCTGCATGTCCTTCTTGTTGCCGTAACAACCGCCGCTGACGCTGTGCAGCATCAGGCGGGCATACTTGCTCATCTCAACGGGCTTGCCGCACAAGGCGATTACGCTGGCCATGCTGGCCGCAATGCCGTCCACATAGATATGCACGTCCGCTTTACTGTTCTTCAGGGCATTATAGATGGCGATGCCGCAATACACTTCGCCTCCGTTACTATTGATACGCACATTGACACGCCTGTTCACCTTTTCCGCCTCCATCAGTTCCTTGGCAACACGCCCGCTCTGCACGTCATAATAGTCACCAATGTCACCATAGAGGAAGATGGTGCCCACACCGTTACTGTCCGTCTGTATGTTGAAAAACTTGCTCATTATACTATTGTCATTACTGCGGTTTGCCCGCGATTCATGGTGCAAAAATGCAATAAATCAACGGAGTATGGAAACCGCGTTTTTATCATGGCGGACTATGGCGTTATGATAACGGCATAGGGCATCATCATGCGGACGGCTTTTCGTAAAGCGGGCTTTTTGTAGCAATTTTGCACTAAGAATCATAACTGAAAAACAGGAATATGGCAGCAGATTTGACCAACGCCCAGAAAAAGGAATGGGCAAAGACCTTATACCTGCGCGAGAACCTCACGCAGCAGGAAATAGCCGACCGTGTGGGAGTGTCGCGCGTGACGGTGTCGAATTGGGTACGCGCCGGGAAGTGGGAAGAACAGAAAGCCGGACTCACGCTTACAAGACAGGAGCAAGTGGCCAACCTGTACAGGCAAGTGGCGGAGATCAACAGAGCCATCTCGACACGTGCCGAGGGAGAGCGCTACCCTAATTCAAAGGAAGCGGACATACTCGGCAAGCTGTCGGCATCCATCCGAAACATGGAGCAGGAAACAGGCATTGCCGACATCATCAGTGTGCTCACCGGTTTCATCGAATGGCTCCGCCCGCTTGACCTCGACAAAGCGAAGGAACTGACAAAACTGGCGGACGCTTACATCAAGGACAAACTATAAACGTGACTGCACATGAAACAGGCTGATAAAATAGCACTCTTGGATTGGGAGAAGTTCAAGGAAGACATTGCAAGGGCCACACCGGTTGACAAGTCCATGTCCGTCCAGGACAGGGAAAAGCATCGTCTGTACCTTGAACGGCATCCGGTGGAATGGATAAAGTTCTTTTTTCCCAACTACGCCAAGTATGAGTTCGCCGGGTTCCAGAAACGCGCCATACAGCGTATCCTTGCCCATGATGAATGGTTCGAGGTGCTGTCCTGGAGCCGTGAGCTTGCCAAGTCAACGGTCACCATGTTCGTTGTCATGTACGTCACGCTGACCGGACGGAAAAAGAATGTCATCATGACTTCCAACAGCAAGGACAACGCGGTCAGACTGCTGGCTCCCTACAGGGCCAACCTGGAAGCGAACGGACGTATAGAAGCCTACTACGGGAAACAGGAAGCACCCGGTTCGTGGACGGAGGACGAGTTCATCACAAAGGGAGGCGTGGCCTTCAGAGCACTCGGTGCAGGACAGTCGCCGCGCGGTTCCCGCAATGAGGCCATCCGTCCGGACGTGCTGCTCGTGGACGACTTCGACACGGATGAGGACACCAAGAATCCGGACATCATACAGAAACGCTGGGACTGGTGGGAAAATGCGCTATATCCGACACGTTCCGTTTCGGAGGCGACGCTTATCATCTTCTGCGGAAACATCATCGCCAAGGACTGCTGCGTGGTACGGGCCGGAAGCATGGCCGACCATTGGGACATCGTGAATATACGTGACAAGAACGGGCATTCCACCTGGCCGGAAAAGAATTCGGAGGAACACATCGACCGCACGCTCGCCAAAATATCCACCAAGGCGGTGCAGGGAGAATACTTCAACAACCCGGTTTCTGTCGGCGAGGTCTTTGAGAACATCACCTACGGCAAGGTTCCTCCTTTGTCGAAGTTCAAATTCCTCGTCGCATACGGCGACCCTGCGCCGGGCGAAAGCAAAGGCAAGAAAGGCAAGTCCTTCAAGACAGTTTCATTGCTCGGCAAAATTGGAGGACGGCTCTATGTCATCAAGACTTTCCTCGCCCAAGCATTGAACGCGGAATTCATCGGATGGTATGTCAAAATGCTGGAATTCGTGAACGGGAAGTCCACGGTCTATTGCTACATGGAGAACAACAAGCTGCAAGACCCGTTCTTCCAGCAGGTGTTCAAGCCGCTGGTGGCTAAAGTACGCAAAGAGCATAAGATTGCGCTCTACATCCGGGGTGACGAGGAGAAAAAGACGGACAAGGCCACACGTATAGAAGCCAATCTGGAACCGCTCAACAGGGAAGGTAACCTCATCCTCAATGAAGCGGAAAAGGACAACCCGCACATGAAAGAGTTGGAAGACCAGTTCAAACTGTTCACGCTTTCTCTGCGCTATCCGGCAGACGGCCCGGATGCCGTCGAGGGCGGCAACCGCATCATCGATGAACTGATGCGCAAGGCGGAACCGCCGGTGTTCAAGACACGCAAAGACCTGCGGGGGCGCAACAAACGCAGGATGTGACTTATTCATTATTCACTTTTAATTTCAACTATGAGCCAATTTGTAGAACTAACAGACTATGACGCAAGCATCCACCGCGATATTCTGGACGCGCTTGTAAGGGAGGACGAAACCGTCATCGAAGTGTGCGAGGACAGAGCCATCGCCGAAATGAGGTGTTACCTGTCGAAACGGTATGACTGCGACAAAATCTTTTCAGCCACCGGGACAAGCCGGAACCAGCTCGTGCTGATGATGGTCATCGACATTGCCGTCTACCACATCTTCTGCATCCACAACCCGCAGAAGCTCTCCCAGATACGGAAAGACCGATATGAACGGGCCGTGGAATGGATGAAGGCGGTGGCCACCGAGGAAATCTCCATTGAGGGAGCACCGCTGCTGCCGGAAGAGGAACGGGCCGGCAAATCCTCGTTCCGCATACAAAGCAATCCTAAAAGAGTAAACCATTGGTAAAGTTATGAACAAGAGAAAGAACAGCAACAAACGGGGAATTATCACCATAGGTGGCAACCTCATGGTACCCGGACAGAAACGGCCTAACGTCATCGTGCTCACGCAGCCCAAACGTTTCGGACTGGACATAGCGGACTACATGGCTGCCATACGGGCCGCCGAGAACGTGGACTTCCCGCGGCGTTATAAGTTGTATGACCTGTATTCGGATGTTCTTATGGACACGCATCTTTCATGTGTGATAGAAAAGCGTAAGAACGCGGTATTGTGTTCCGAAATAGAATTCAGACGAAACGGAAGGCCTGACAAAACGGTGAACGAGCAGATACGGTCCCCGTGGTTCAACAGTCTTGTGGGGGACATCATAGATACAAGGTTTTGGGGCTTCACGCTCTGCCAGTTTTATAAGGTCGGGGAATGGGTTGACTATGACCTCATTCCACGCAAGCACGTAGACCCTGTAAGGAAGCTGATCCTTCGCCATCAGACAGACATAACAGGACTTCCATGGGACAATTATACAGATTTGCTGTTTGTCGGCAGCCCGGACGACCTCGGACTGCTGGCGAAAGCGGCACCGTGGGTCATCTACAAGAGGAATACCACGGGTGACTGGTCACAGTTCTCCGAAGTGTTCGGCATGCCCATACAGGAATACATCTACGATTCGGATGACGAGGAGTCCAGGCAAAGGGCGATGGAGGACGCCGCCAATGCCGGAAGCCTCGCACAGTTCTTCCACGCCAAGGACACGGAGTTCAAGCTGACTGAAGCCGGCAACAAGACAGGTTCAGCGGATGTGTACGAACGGCTTTGCGAACGGTGCAACAACGAGATTTCAAAACTTGTGCTCGGCAACACGTTGACCACGGAATCTTCAGAAAAAGGAACACAGGCACTCGGAACAGTACACAAGAAGGTGGAGGACAAGGTCGCCCAAGCAGACAAGAGGTATGTCTTGGACGTGCTCAATTATGACATGACCGACATATTCGCGCGCGTCGGCATCAATACGGCCGGCGGCGAGTTCTGCTTTCCGGAGAAAAAGGACATCGATCCCACTTCAAAGACCAATATCCTCACCCAGCTGAAAACGAGCTTCAACCTGCCGGTGTCGGACGATTACCTGTACGAGGAGTTCGGTATTGAAAAACCTGCCGACTACGAGCAGATGAAGAAGGAGCAGGAGGATGAACGGATAAGGAAGGAGGCCGCTGCCGCGCAAATCCGCAAGCAGGACGGGGATGACAAGAATACGGACGAGGACGACAGCGGCAAGGAGCCGGAACCCACGCCGGCACAGAAAAAATCCTTCCGAAACTGGCTGGCAAGTTTTTTCGGAAAAGCCCCGTCAGACGGCGGGGCAGCTTTAGACTGGTAGTCGATGAACTCTACGGGGCTAAGGACGGAGAGGTTTCCACCGGCGTTGAATTTTCAGACGAGGTGCTCAGACGGGCTCTTCTCAACATTTACAGCAAGGACTTTCATCCGGCTACGGATATTGAGGTAAATCTGTTCGATGAAATCTGGGCGAAGATGAATGAAGCGGCCCGGAAAGGATTCAGGGAGTCGAAAACCAATGATCCGGATGAGGATTTCAAGAACGCCATACTTCAGAATAATGGTGTGTTCTCGGCGTTCAAGGTGCACCGTATGCAAAATGATATGGCGCGTCTGCTGTTGGATTCGGACGGCAATCTAAAACCGTTCGAACAATGGAAGAAAGAGGTTATGCCCATTGCGTCCCATCAGTGTGGCGCATGGTTACGGACGGAATACGATACAGCGGTCATACGCGCCCACCATGCTGCGGACTGGCAGCAGTTCGAGCGTGAAAAAGACATCCTGCCGAATTTACGCTGGACGCCGTCCACCTCCGTACATCCGGGGGCCGACCATAAAAGATTCTGGGGAACGGTTCGCCCCATTGATGACCCGTTTTGGAGCGAGCACCGTCCCGGTGACCGGTGGAACTGCAAATGCGGTCTGTCCTCTACGGATGAACCGGCGACACCTGTACCCGGTTCCACAAGCAAGGATGCCCCGCAACCCGGACTTGAAAACAATCCCGGGAAGGATGCCAGGCTGTTTTCCGACAAGCATCCGTACATAGCCCATGCTTATCCGGGAGCGGAAGAGGCCGTGAAGAAACTTATTGAAGCTGAAAGCCGTTACCGGGAATTGCCCGTCAAGGCCGGAAGGCTGCGCATCCATGAAGGACATGGCAAACGCGAAAAGGCCGAGAACATACGTATCGGGACTTATCTGGCAGAGAAACACAATTATTTCATTGACCTGCTTGACAATCCGGATAATAACAAGTCTGCTGACAGTTACAACCACACACTGGGGATATTACAGGAATACAAGGTCAATTCTACGCCGACAAAGAGTTCTATTGACAACTTGCTGAGGGATGCCAAAAAACAGGCAAATAATATAGTTCTGTGGGTAGATTCTGATATTTCGTGGGAAGATCTTACAGCTGCTTTGCGCTCCCGTGTCCGTAGAAGTGAAAACATTGAGACGGTTACATTGGTTCGAGGCGGAAAAGACATAATGATTACCCGTGAAGTCCTGTTGAAAAACGGATTTAAAATACGACCGGCAGACCTGACGTAAGCCAAACCTGCCGGAAGGGGGTCCAAACCCTTGCGGGAATGAACCGTTGCAAAGATACAAATTTAATTGCGATGTACCAACTTATTACTCAAAAAACTGGTTGGCGCATTTTAAACCCAATAATACAATTATGCTCATAAAAGATTTCGCGAAACAGATAGAGCGTAAACGCAAGGAGCTGGATACGGCCATGCGTCGCCGGATGCCCGTCATTGCCGGACGATTGGCCAAAGACCATTTCCAGGATAACTTCCGGCAGGGCGGGTTCGTGAACGGCGGCCTGCATCCTTGGCCGAAAACCCGCAGACAGCAGTCGGGCGGCAAGGATGCGGCCAGCAACTACGGGCCGTTGTTCTCACGCCGTAATCACTTGTTCCGTTCCATCAAGTACATACCAGCAGACTACCGGGTTACCGTTGCCAACGAACTTGTTTATGCTCCTATACACAACTGGGGCGGTACGGTGTCCGTGAACGTGACTGACCGCATGAGACGCTTCGCTTGGGCGAAGTTCTACAAGGCTTCGGGTCATGCAAGAAAAGCCGCCACAGGGCAAAAGAAAGGCCGGAAACGGGCTAAAAAACAACAAACAGCTAACCCGCAGGCTTCATTCTGGAAAGGACTTGCTCTCACCAAGAAAAAGAAACTGGACATACATATCCCGCAAAGGCAGTTCCTGGGCGAAAGCGAGGAACTTACCGCCAAAATAAACGAGAGAATAGAAAAGGAAATCAGAAACATCTTAAACTCATAAAATTATGGAAGAGATTTTTATTTCAATCATGGAGCAGATTGCCCGCGAAATGCCGGAACTGTCGCTTATCGACGAGGACTACGGTCAATTGGAAATGGGGGCGGAAGAAGACCACTATCCGGTCACGTTCCCCTGTGTGCTGATCGGGAACACGGATTCAAACTGGCACGACCTTGGTTATGGGGCGCAGAACAGCGAATCGCTCATCACCGTCCGGCTTGCCATAGACTGCTACAACGATACCAGTTATGCATCCGGCACCTATGACAAAGTACGTGAACGCCAACAGATGGCGAACAAATTGTATCAGGTGTTGCAATGCCTGGAGTGTTCGGAAAATGTTTCGCCGCTTGTCAGGGAGAAAAGCCGCGACTATGCGCTGCCGGGGTATATCAAAGTTTTCGAGTCCACTTTCTCGTTTACGCTGCATGACGAGTCGGCAATGGAATCATAGAACGGGGAACAGTTCAAGCTGGGAAGCTGTCAGCCGGGGCACCTTCACTTTGGGTAAAGGCTTGGTATTCCTGTCTGTTCCTTCACGGGATTTGCGCCGGATAATAGCCATGATACGCTCTTCGGATATGAAGAACTCGCGTTCCGACAATACACGCAGCGCATCGTCGAAACGCAACCGTTGTATCTCCGTCCAATAGTAGTAACGGCGGCACAACGCTTCGTCACGCAATTTTATCAGTTGTTTATCCCGGCCCTTTCCCATAACATAATATCTTAATACAAAGATAGTTGATTTCAGGCTATTTTATACACAAAAGCGCCGCAAATATGCAATTTGCGACGCTTCTCGTTTAAGAGGTCAACAGTTTTCCCTACAGACGGCAGAAACTCGGTTCTATCCGCGTCCATACGCCGTTTTCAGGGTTACGCTGTGAGAAGTAGTAATTGGTGGCGTTCCGCTGCACCACGTTGGCCTCCTTGAACAGCCGCATGATGTCGGCATACTCCTCGTCGAACTTATCCTCCAGTTCATAGAGTTTGGAGATGCTCTTGTAGTCCAAGTCGCCCATCTTGTTGCGTTCCAACAGTGTCATCGCCATCTGGTACATCGGATCATCGGCCCCCTTCTCGCTGTTTTGCATGTAGCGTTTCAGGTAGTCTATCAGGCGTTCGGCCGCCATGTCTGCACGTTCGTCGAAACCTTTTACTTTGTTGCTTTTCACTTCCAGCCGAAAATCACCGTCAGTGATTGTGTAGCTGCGCTGGTCGTCACTTTTCACCTGTCCGTACTCCTTCATGACAGCCGTGAACCCTTCGGTTTCTTTCTCCAGCCAATCGCGGAAACCTTTCACATCGGTTACGAGCCCGGTCACTTTGGCCTTTACGTCGTGCATGAATTCACCCCGTAAGGCTTCATAGGTTTCACGCCGGGCGATACGGTCGTCCTTCTCCTCCTGCTGTAACTGGGCCAGCAGAGCAGCCCTTTGTTCCTTACTCAGGGACTTTACGTCCACATTCTGAATGTCTTTTTCCATTGTTTTTGTTTTTAGGATTAATCACTGTATTCTTCTTCATAGTCCTGCATTTCCATTTCCGGTGGCGCAGACAAAATTTCATGCCGTCCGTATGCCCAGTCGGCCAACTCGCCGAAAAACTCGGCCTGTTCGTCCCATTCATATCCCTCGGTAGCTTCCGTTATCTGTTGCTGCACGAGTTTCAATGTCTGTCTTAGTTCCTGTTTCATATTATCACTTTTTATCGGTTTCTCTTTTACGTCTGATGGCACGCAGTTTCTTCAGCAGCAGATACAACTCGTTTCCGTCCAGTTCCCGGAATGCTTTTCCGGCAATCCGTTTGTCCTGGCAGTAGGCATCCACCTTGCCCCAGTCTGCCGTATCTATACCTAACAGTTGCATCTGGTGAAGCACCGCGCTCCGCTTTTGCCTCATTTCCCGGCGATACTTCTCGCGCCGTTCGTCATATCCGGCCACACGCTGCATCTCGTTGCACATGGATCGGTACTCGCGTTCATCCATGAGGTGCAAGTGCGACGTGCGCCCATTCGTGAACTGGTAGACCAGCGTTTCCTTGTCCGCTCCGGGCAATTTGCCCAGCAAGGCGTAAAACCTTGCATAATTACGCTCCGTTTCCATGCCTCAAATGTTTAGCGCAACTTCAAACAATACTTTTATGCCACATGAACTGGCCACATCAAGCTCCTGTTTCGCACCTTTACTCAATTCCCAGTCTTTCAACATGTAGATATAATCACATCCGAGCAGTAAGGCTATGTCCGCCCTCATGTGCTCTCTCCAGTGCGCCTCTTCCGGCAAACCGTTCTTGAACGGGTTTACCGGGTCGAAGCCTTTCAAACTCAGGAACCGCTCAGCCTGTCCGAAAGCCTCCTTGCGTTCCTGCAAATCATAGTGCGCGATGGCACCGCTGATGTAAACCTTCTTATTCATTATCTTTTAATTTTTGGTATTCCAGATGTCTTTTGTAACGTTCGGGTACCACCACTTGGTAATTGCACTGACGACAGCATTTCCCATCTTCTTTTACCGGGTATGGATTGTAACCGTAGCCGGTAAACTTCATACCGCAAATGCAGCAGATCTTTTCTTCGTCTTTTTGTTCCATAGTCACAAATCTTTTATATTTACCTTACACGACGGATGCCATGACAGTATGTTTCTGGCAAACATCACGTCTCGCGTTTCTATCACTATATGCCCTCTGGTCTTCGCCTTGCGCAGCCGGAGGTCGCTTTCAATGTTACGGTCCGCCCAATCTCTTGCCACTTCGGCCGCCTCGTCCTTGGAAAGAAGCAATTGGTACAATTTATTCTCCCATTCCATCTTCCTGTATTTTATCGTCTGTCAATGCCTTGGATGCCCCCTCTTCCCATATCACGTATGGCTCGCCGGGATGTTCCATAAAACGGCTCTTGCACCATGCCTTAAAGCAACTCACCATGATTTTCACGTCCGCGTCATATTCCACCTTCCGGGCTGTCCTGCCTGCCGGGTGCATGCCCTCGGCATGACTGATGAATATGAACAGTTTTTTCGGGTGGCGTTCTTTGAATTCTTTGTAACTCGGATAGCTCAAGCCGCTATACTGGAAGCTGTCTATGATTACCACACCGGGGCTGCCTCTGCGCTTCAGCCGTTCCTCCAGCTGCTCCATCGGCTCGCGGTCGAGGATAATCAGCCGTTTGCGTACTTCGTCCATCTTGTGCCGCTTCAGCGACATCTGGAAAGAAAGTCCAGTGCTTTCCTCCAGACTGTCGTAAATAACTTTGCCGAATGAGCAGAGATACTTTGCCAGCTGCATCACAAAGGAACTCTTGCCGTTCCCGCTTGCGCCCCAGATTATCCACACCCCGCTTCTGGCAGGCCTACCGATGGAGGCAAGCCACTGCCCGGTAAACTCATAGCGTGGTATCTTCATGTTCAGTACTTCCTTGGGGCTATATGCCCTCTTCAGTCTCATACCTGTACCCTCCTCAGCTTTTCGATTTCCGTATATACCCTTCGGAGCCCTCCGCCCGTAGCATTTACTATCCGGGCTATGTCCGAACCTTCAGGGGCGTTCACCTTAGCTACGATGGCAGCCTGTGCCTTCAGGAACTTCTCGCGTTCCCGTGCATCGTCCGGAGTTACCTTGCTGTAGGTATCGCCGTAACGGCTCAGCATTTCGGTATAACCCACCTTCTTGCCCTCGATGGCGCGGTTGATTTTCTCCTTCAGGCCGTCCGCACCCATCATATACCAGGCACAGCAGCGTTCTGTAGCGTTCCACAAGGCTTTAAGTTCGAGAAAGGCTTCATACTGCAGGTCACCTGCCTCGTCCAGCACGACAAGCGGAGTGTCTATCGTGCGCAGGTAGGCCACAAGGTCTTCGTACACGTCGGAATAACGTCCGTAGCTGCCCACGCCGAATTCCTTGGCGATATATCGTATCAGTTTCAGCTTGGTCTTTACCTGCGAACAGTCCACGTACACGGCGTTCTTGTGCTGTTTCACGTAAGCCTTTGCCGTGAAGGTCTTACCGATATTCGGCATGTCGCACAGGATGGCACTCAGGCCGCTGTCCTGGCACGCTTCCAGCTGCTTGCTGATGAACACGTAGGTCGGGGTCTTGGCGGCCGTCCATGGCATTTCCGTGCGCAACTGTACACCCAGCCTTCGGGCAATGCCCACCCAATTGGCGTCGCTCACCTGTCTCTCGTAGTTCCCTTTTTTGATGGCATTGTACACACTTGCCGCTATGCCCAATGCCGTCGCGTGGCGGTTGTCGCTGGGATAATTCTCACGGTCGGCGGCTATCGCCCCCGCAATCCGTTGTTTCACTTCGTTCGTTATTTCCATTTTGAATGCTGTTTTAATGTCTTTCCAATGTCGTTAAAGTTTGGCTACCGCGTCGGTTTCGTAATGCGTCACGTCCAGGTATGCGGAGTAATCGTCCTCCCCGGTGTGTGGCTTCATCTCTACCGCCTCGGCCTTTATGCCCGTTATCTCCTTCGTTTCCTCCTTGCCCAGGATGCCGACCCGGCTTATCTTGCCGTCCTTCATCATCTTGTCAAATCTGGCTACATATTTTGCCTGTTCGGTATAGGCGGCCTTGTCGGCTTCGGTCTGTTCGGCTGTCGCCTCGTTATAGCGTGTTACGGGCTTGCAGGTGGCGATATACCGTCCGTGCTGGTAGATGTACACCTCGTCGATGTTGCCGTCCGTATCGGGCAAATAATAGGCCTCCACCTTATAGTTTCTTGGCTCCAGCTTGACTATGATTTCAGGATCGGGCAGGCTGAAGTTCTTATACTGCACCGAGAAATAGCTGTTGTTGCGAATGGTAGTGTCAGTGCGGAAGCCGATGTAACGGTAAAGCACGGCTTTGTCCCAGGGTGCGAGATTCGGGTTCTGACGGGCGCAGAGCACGTCCCACCGAGTCATGCCGGGGTATTTCTTCTGGTTCGGGTGAAGCTGACTGTTGTACTCGCCGATGGCGCGTATGTCATCAGCTACAAGCTCGTCGTAGGTATAGCTCTTCACCTTGTAGGTGTTGTTCTTCTCATCGTACACTTTCTCCTCCTTCGGGCGGTTAGCTTCAAGTTTGGCGTACCATCGTCCGATGCCCACCTGCGTACGCTTTTCCACACCGTACTTTTTCGCCCTGTTGAAGTGTTCGGCGCGTTTCTCGCGTGAATTACCGGGGTTACACCAGCGTATCAAAGGAAACACTACGCCGGCCTGCATCAGACCGTCGGCGAAGTCGCTGACCAAGTGGTGCTCCACCTCCAGTTCGGCAGGGATGTACATGCCGTTCCGGTCAAGGGTCTGGAACATGTTTCGCATACAGTCAAGGAACAGTTCGGCGGTTTTAAGACGGTTGTAGGCATAGCCGACAACCGCGCCGCTCACAACATCGTAGGCGTAATAGGCTTTCACCCTGTTACCGTCTTTCATCGGACGAGGCAGGTCACGGTCGTCAAGCGAAATCTTGCTGAGTGACCATTCTCCGACATGGCGCAGGTGGTACGGACGGTAGGCGTTGTTGAAGTCCCATTGGCTCATGTGCAACTTGGCACGCAGGGCTTTGTTCTTCGGGTTGTTCAGGTAATTGGCCACCGTGGCCGGACTCAGAACTATCGGATTGCCATCCTTGTCTGTGAAGTCATCCGGGTTGAGCAATTCACCGGTCTCCGGATCATACAACTCCAGGTCGCCCTCCACGAACATGTTGTATTGTTCCCATACCGTCGTGTTGAAGGGCTGTTCCGGTTGCGCGTCTATGGCGAGCAGCAACCGTTCGATGCCGTAGGTCACCTTCCGGCGGTTCTGGTTCATGAACTTTCCGCTGATTAGACTTTCGTAGCCTTTCGTCCTGAAGTCGCTCACCTTACGCTTGAAGCGGTTGGCGCTCACCGGAAGTGTGTGACCGAACTCTGCCTGGTAGTAACTGATGGCACCGGCCATCTCACCCCAATTCACCGGACCGCCCTTCATCGCCTTGCGCATCAGGACAGTGTCCTCCATCACTGCCAGCACAGCCTCTATCACCGATGCGTTCACTGTGTATTCCTGTATGTGTTCCGGCGGCAGCGCGTCGCCGTTCTCGAAACGGAAAGCAGTGTAGAATTCCCGTGCCTTCGCATCGATACGGAAGTGACTGCCGAACCAGTTCTTAAGAATGTCCTCTTTCATATCTCCGTATTTTTCCTTGATTTTTTCCTGAAATCGCATGGGGAGGGTAGCCACCTCTACCAAGGCATAGTTACCAAGTCCTTTCCCCTGACGTACCACGTTGATTTTGCCATTTGCCGACAGCTTCTTGTAGTTGGAATCCGACATGATGGGATTCGGTTCACAAGTCAGGTCATGGTGCGATATGCACAATATCTTTCCGTAGTACTCCATCGTGTTATCGTCTTTACAAGGCCGCTGCCATCTGCTCAACTTCGTTCTGCAGCTGCATAAAGTCAGGTATATCCAGCCCTTGGTATCTGTCTTTGAGCCGTCCGTCCACAAACACTTGGGTTTCTTCCGTTTCGCGGTCATATACAATCTTTACCCTTGGCCCAAAAGTACACTCCATCGTGTTTTCACATTCATTGAACACGGTGTCGCATTCCGGCACGTACCCATCGGTCAGCTTGCCGCCACGCTTCAGGGCAAGCTGGCGAATCCGGCGAGCCTGGTCACTGTCGCGCTTGAAATTCAAGGCCTGCCATACAGCCTGACGTGAACACTTGAAAGTCTTCATCAGGAAGGTCTTTGTTTCGTTGTCTGTCAAAATCTGCTTTTTCATTTTTTCTCCTTTTTAAGTTCTCCATATATAACTTCCAACAATTCCTCACATACGCACGACAGGTTTTCTATCACCCGTAGAGTATCTGAGTCGTTTTGCTCCGCCACTGTCATTAGGACTCTGGCCAGTGCCATCGCCTGGTCTGCGATGTTCTGCGTGTGGGTCACGCAGCCAATCAGGGTGCGCAGCTTCTGCTTGAACTGCTCCTCTTGTCTTGTTTTGTCCAATGTCTTTGTCATAATTCGATTTTTTAATGTCATACATAGTGGGGCGCGGGGAATCGAACCCCAACGGCTTTCGACGCTTTCATACTTTCGATTTACCAACTTTCCGGCCGCACTGTCCAAGCCGCCCCTTGCCCGTCTTTCCGGGCTGTCAGTTACCCGGCAACCTTTTTGCCTTCTTCTAACACCTGTAGTATGTGTTTCCTATCTTCTTCCCAGAGAGGTAATCCCTGTTCGATGGTACGTTTCACAACCTCTGTCTCACCCACAAGCCTTACCGCTTCCCTGCGAAAATCGGTATCACCATACGCACGCGACTTGCCGATAAGGAAATCAATGATGCCATCCACCGCCTTTTCCATCAGGCTACTTTTAAGGTTTCGACTCACCAACCGTGCGTGCAAGTCACGCACCATTTTGTTGTCGCCAGACTTCATGTATTCCTTGCAAAACTCATCCTTGTCCATCGAAGTATTCATGTAAAGGTCATGGATGTAGGCGAAATCCTCCATCGTGGGCTTGATGCCAGTTCTTTCTTCAAATTCTTTCTGTGTCATATCTGCAATTATTTATATTCGTTGATAATGGGCTTCAAACTACATCCGTAGCAGTTCATCAGTCTTTCCTTCATCCGCTCCACATAAAACTCCGGAGCGGCAAACACGATACCGTCGTCTTCATTGTATCTGAAGCTGATGCCATCCATTATCAGCAACAGAGCAACCTTGTGCTTTACGCTTTGCGTTTTCCACTCTTTGATTTCGTCGTTCATATTCTTTAATTTCTAAAATTCGTTAATCTCGCGCCAATTTCGTATCTTTGGCCGCTGTTTACTTCTTAAACACGCTGCAAATATAAACAAGATTTCTCGTCTATGCAAGAAAAACAACAAGAAAAATCGCCTATAAAGCAGAATATCTTGCTTTATTTAGCGAATAAAGGAGTAACACCCTACGAATTTTATAAAGTATCGGGTGTTACAAGGGGTATTTTACAGCAAAGTAATGGTATTAGCGAAGATAACATAGCAAGATTTCTCGCCTACGCCCCTGATGTTAATATAGAGTGGCTCATTACAGGAAAGGGAGATATGCTTAAAGATAATGCAGGTTGCCAAAGGCAGATTGAACCAGCACATCATGTTCCAGAGAACAGTCAGGAAGGCATCCCTCTCATCCCATTGAGTGCAATGGCAGGTGCATTCACAGGTGAAACGTCTGTAATGGAATATGAATGTGAGCGATATGTAATCCCGGCATTCAAAGGTGCTGACTTCCTAATACAAGTCAAAGGCGACTCCATGCAGCCTACATATTACTCCGGGGACCTTGTGGCTTGCCAGCGTGTCCCACTAACAGACTTGTTCTTTCAGTGGAACAAAACCTATGTCCTTGATACCAAGCAGGGGCCGCTCATCAAGCGCATTCGGCGCGGGTCAGACGATGATCACGTCCTCATCGTTTCCGACAACACGGAGTATGAACCATTCGAGTTGTCGAAAAGTCAATTCTATGGTGTGGCCCTCGTGCGCGGTCTCGTCCGCCTCGAATGATGTACATACCTGCGCAGCGAACACGCCAAAGCCGCACGCACACCCTTTTACACCTGGAAAAGACGGAAAAACTCACAGAAATGACTGTCTGTCAGAGATATATGTTCTTATATAATAAGGTGTGACCGCCTAATAAATGTCGTTTTTCCTCTCCGAAAACGTGGAAAAACGGCACTTGTTTGCATTTCGGTCTAAGTTTCCTACTTCGGGCATACACTCAGAAAAGCGGAAAAGTAACCCTAAAAGTAACCCTAAACTTCATAAAGGGGTAACCCTAAACAGTAACCCTAAGAGTAACCCTAAATCAAAATGGGCACAAAAAAAGGGGGCGTAATGCCCCCTCATTCAGCATTCAAGGAAATAACGTCCGAAAGCCTTTCTAACGACGTTACTTTATCGTTTAATCACCAGCCTTTCTACCGCCTGAAATAAGCGTAGACTGCTTTATAATAGCCTTTTTCGTGCATACCGTGCCGTTTCCGGACAATCCGGCGTGCAGCAGGTAGTTTTTCGTCGCTCCGACCTGTTCAGCCGTCAGAACTGTGTAAACGGCCGAAATGGAGCTGAAATACCAGTCCTTTCGCCTCGATCCGTCAATGTTATGCAGCAAATGCACGTGGATAACCTTCGCCATATCGTATGATTTTCAAGTGCAAATATACTAAATAATTATTATTTGGAAGAAAATCAATAATGTAAAATGAGAAAAGCCGCAAAAACAGCCACATAGCCGTCGAGCCCTCCGCATTGGTTAAATGGCCATGGCATCCCCAATGGAACGGACACAGACCACGAAAATCGCCTCATAACCCCAAATTAAGCGGTATCAGCATCTCGATGTAAAGCTGTGGAGCCGGAATAGGCTATGATGTACCATGAAATGTAAAGCCGATGTAAGCCAATGTAAAGCAGAAAAACCGCTTCGAATTATTTACCTCTTTCAGACCTCCGTCCGTAACTGCCTATAAACAAACAACTTCCACTATTTTATCCGTCACCATTGAAAAACCGCTTCGTTATACGCCCCATACATAGTGAAAATAATTATGCCTAAAGATACAAAATCTTTAGGTAATAACAAAGCCCCAGCTTGTGAAAGTCGGGGCTTTGTCATACAAAAAAGAAGGTGGGCTTTTTGACACACCTTCTTTTAGTCGTAAATAAGTGAGTTTTTAATGTGTATCAATCATTATTGTGATTTTGATTTGCCAGGAACTAAAAGTGGCGTTTGCTTTTTAAAGCGATAGTCTCAAAAATAATTGTAGAATTCATTTGACATCTAAAATTTTTCAATTAAATTTGTGCTTACGATGATAGACTGAATATTATAGATGTTAATATAAGACGATAGGTGTTTTTTTATAAACATTTGTGTGTCTGACTCATGGAAGACTTAATTTTTATTGAATGGAAAATGAAAAACTATTGATATCTCATTTACGTCAAAATAAAGAAAATGGTGAATGGGTGATTCAGACAAACGACGAGCATCAAAGCGGTGTGGCAAAAATCGCTGCTGAATTTGCCGGAGAGTTTGGACAACCTTCTTGGGGACGTGCTTTAGGACTCCTTCATGATAAGGGTAAGGAGCGTAAAGCATTCCAGCAATATATTCGTAGGGTAAACGGTATATCGATTGCGGACAAAAAACATTATGCCGACCATAATCATGCTTTTGTGGGTGGACTGCTTGCTGACAAACTAATGGGTAAAAATGTTATGAATCTTCTTTCAAATCAAGTCATCTCGCATCATACGGGTTTGCATGATTATGGATATGTTGAAAGTATTTTGGATGAAACTGAGTTGCCTGAAGAAATCAATAAGGACAATATAAAGATTGATTTTAGGGCATTGGTAAATGAGTTTCAAGAACTTTCGTTTTTCAAGTCACAAGATGACACTATGCAATTTCATCATCTCTCGCGTATGCTCTTTTCGTGTCTTATAGATGCTGACAGATTGGATACAGAGCGCTTTATGGATGTAGAGTCGTGGCAGAAGCGTGTATGCCGGTATAATATAGCAGACCTGTTGCCTAAGCTTGATGCTTATATGCAGATGTTGCAGAAACATGCGGCCGAAACGGAAGTGAACCGCATACGCAAAATGGTGCAGGAGCAGTGCAGAAAAACTTCTTCAGGAAAGAAGGGATTCTATAGCCTTACCGTTCCTACAGGAGGCGGGAAAACCCTGTCTTCGCTTCTGTGGGCCATGAAACATGCCGTGGCACATGGCATGAAACGTATAATCATAGCCATACCTTATACCAGCATTATCGTGCAGACGGCAGGACTGATGAAAAGTATCTTTGGTGAGGAAAACGTGCTAGAGCATCACAGCAATTTTAATCCTGACAGCATCGGAGACGAAAAAACGAGAGAGATGGCGAAGTTGGCTACCGAAAATTGGGACTATCCGATTATAGTCACTACCAACGTGCAGCTTTTTGAATCGATGTTCAGTAATAAACCTTCTGTTTGCCGTAAGTTGCATAATATAGTTAATTCGGTTATCATATTGGATGAGGTACAAACCTTGCCAACTGATTTCTTACAGCCGATAGTTGACGCATTGAAAACTTATCGGGAAATGTTCGGTGTGTCAGTTTTGTTTACTACGGCGAGTCAGCCTGTGCTTAGCGGACTGATAGAGGGATCTAATCCTTTCGAAAAGTTTAAAGGAATAGATAACATAACTGAAATTATTCCTGATGAATATAAACTGCATGACAGGCTTCGCCGTGTGGACATAAAAATATACAAAGAGGGCAGCACATATGATGAGATAGCCACGATGCTGGCAAAATATAATAAGGTGTTGTGTATTGTAAATACCAGAAAGGATGCAAAAGAACTGTATGACCGTTTGCCTGATGAGGGTGTAAAACTTCATTTGTCGAGAATGATGTGTCCTAAGCATATCAGCAAAACAATATGTGAGATAAAAAATATATTGAAAGATAATTCTCAATCAGTTGTCAGGGTGATAGCAACTCAGCTTGTTGAGGCCGGCGTAGATATAGACTTTCCTGTGGTGTTCCGTCAGGAGGCAGGTCTTGACTCTGTATTGCAGGCTGCTGGAAGATGTAATAGGGAAGGCAGGATTGACATCGGTTATACTTTTGTCTTCAGCCTTTCCGCCGAAAATCGCCTTCCTTTCGGCTCAATAAAGGATGCAAATAATGCAAGGTTGAATTTGCCTGATGACAGTGATTGGTTCTCTCCTTCTGTAATGCAGAAATATTTTAAAAATTTGTATTCTCAAAAAGGCACATTTGATAAGAAAGGTATCAAAAATTATCTTTATAAATACAATGAGTTATGCTTTGAGAAAGCATCAGAGGCATTTAAGCTTATAGATGATGATGGTGTGAACGTTATTGTAAATTGGGAAAATAGTATGGATCTTGTTGAACAGCTGAAAATATCCGGGTGTACATATAGCTTAATGAAACAGCTTGCCCAATTTACTGTTAGCGTCAAGCGTACAGATTTCAATAAATTATGCCAGTATGGTGTGATAGAAGAAATATTGGAAGATGTGTATGTATTGACGGACAGAGCGCAGTATAATCGTTATACCGGGCTTAGTCTTGAAAATCATTGGATGGATGAGATTCTGACGATATAAAAAAATATAATTGATTATTACATTATTGCCGACATACGGCAAATGAAAAAATAAAGGAAGAATATGGAATATACTGATAAAGAATATTGTTTGGAGGTTTGGGGCGATTGGGCCTGTTTCACACGGCCAGAACTGAAGGTTGAACGTGTGAGTTATGACGTAATAACTCCTTCGGCTGTGCGTGCCATCTTTGAGGCAATATTGTTCAAACGTTATGCCATGAGGTGGCAAGTGACAAAGATAGAGGTTATTAATCCTATAAAGTGGACAACTATACGACGGAATGAAGTGGGAGCCTTAGCCGGCAAGTCACCCATTTATATTGAAGATAAACGTCAACAGAAAAATTCTATGCTTTTAATGGATGTACGTTATCGTATATATGCAAAGCTGGTTTTTATTCCGGTGAAGAACCGCCCAAAGGAAGCTTTTGTAAAGCATGAGCCTACAAACGATGAGAATCCGATGAAATATTATCAGATGTTTGAACGTAGGGCATCACAAGGTCAGTGTTTCACACAGCCATATCTTGGTTGCCGGGAATTTGCTGCCAACTGGAGATATGTTGACAGTAATGACAGTCTTGTGCCGCCTCTGCAGGAAGACAGAGATTTTGGAATCATGCTTTATGATATGGATTTCGACAAGAATCCCAAGAAACCTGATGCAATGTTTTATCGTGCGGTGATGAACCAGGGTGTTATTGTTGTACCCGAAAAAGATAGTGAGGAGGTGTTAATATGATACTGAAAGCATTGTATGACTATTATAACCGATGCGGCAATCTACCAGCACCGGGCATGGAATTAAAAGAAATTGGTTTTATAATAGTAATCAGTAATGAAGGCAAGTTTATACGTTTTGAGGATAGGCGTATAGACAAAAAGTCAGCGCAACAGTTTCTCGTAAAGAAGAGTGTCGGCAGGTCGAGTGCTCCGGTGGCTAACTATCTTTATGATAATAGTCAATACGTGTTTGGTTACTCCACTAAAGGAGATATACAAAGTATGCGTAAATATTTTGATGTATTTAAAGCCAAAATAAAAGATATATACGAGAAGCATCCTGACAATAACGATATAAAGGCTGTTTATGCTTTTTATCAGCAAGATCTTTCAGATGTTATAGGAGCGATGATGAGAGATAGGCTTTGGGATGATATTGTCAAGAATCTCAATAAGAAATATTCAATATTTTCTTTTCGCATTGACGGAGATATTGATATCGTTGCCTCTAAAAAAGAATTGATAGATTTGGAAAATAATGAAAATGGAACAGGACAAGCATATTGTCTTGTGACAGGTAAAAAGGCAAAACCTGTAGAGGTGACAACAGCAACAATGATACCCGGTAGCCAGGCAACTGCAAAACTTGTCGCATTTCAAGTAAATTCCGGATACGATTCGTATGGAAAGTCAAAGGGCTATAATGCACCGATTTCTGAGGAAGCAGAATTTGCATACACTACAGCGCTTAATGCGATGCTGTCTAAGGATTCTCACAATAAGTTTATGATAGGTACGCGCACTTTCCTTTTCTGGGCTTCGTCAGATAGTGATGCCTCAAAGAAAACTGAGGAGGGTCTGTTCTCTTTGTTTGGAAAGTTCGAGGCTAATGAAGATGATCCTAACAGGCGGATAGAATTGGTTCGTGATACTTTCATGTCTGTTTATAATGGTAAATTGAATGCAAACAAGAATGATAAATTCTTCATTTTAGGTTTGGCTCCCAATTCTGCAAGGATTGCAGTTGTATATTGGAGTGAATTGCCTTTACGTGAGTTTGCAGGTTTGATAAGCAGACATTTTGAAGATATGGAGATTGTAGATATCCGTAAGGATAAGAAACCATATGCAGGATTACATTCGATGCTTGGAAGTGTGTCGAGCGGAAAATCTAGTGATGCTACTCCTAATCTGCCTGAAGCTGTGGTTAAAAGTATTTTTCAGGGATTGCCATATCCTATATCTTTATTTCAGGCGTGCATTCGACGTATACGTGCAGAACAGTCCGTCACTATTGTACGGGCGGCTATAATAAAAGCATGTTTGAACAGAATCAATACTTCGGTAAAAATTTACCGCGCTAAAAGTTAAACATTTGAAGCCGGC
>ENA-OPDA01000167-OPDA01000167.1-human-gut-metagenome-genome-assembly--contig:-NODE-167-length-47029-cov-4.957892_pt1 | contig 47029 bp, 37 predicted proteins | sample MGYA00241253_ERZ501486 | MGnify/ENA primary metagenome ERZ501486 (study PRJEB25962, sample SAMEA2042510) | human gut metagenome | biome: human gut; feature: human-associated habitat; material: faeces... | reverse complement strand
GCAGGAATCTGTAATTTAATATAACCTGTTACTTTCTTTGCCATTGTGGCACCTCCTAATTATAAATGTGGTTTATGGCGGCTATTAAGCCTCCCACAGGCAGTCAAAACAACTGATGACAGGCCTTTATATGCAGCCTGTACAGCTTTTGATCACCTTGATTACAGTACCTTCACATCTGTGAAGTCAACTTCGACCGGTGTTTCACGACCGAACATTTCAACATTAATAGTGACACACTGCTTGCCCTCATTAATGCTTGTGATCTGACCAACTGTATTCTCCCAGGCACCTGAAAGAATCTGAATCTGATCACCCACTTTACCAGCGAACTCAACCACTGGCTTAGATTCTTCAACTGAACCATTCTCATCATCGATTCCGAATGATTTAACTTCAGCTGGAGATAATGGCACTGGCTTAGATCCAGGACCAACAAACCCCGTTACACCTCTGGTATTTCTGACAACATACCAGCTGTCATCATTCATAACCATCTTAACAAATACATAGCCAGGGAATATCTTTCTCTCAACTGTCTTTGGCTTGCCGTTGTTTACTTCAACTACTGTTTCAACCGGCACAAGCACATCAAAGATCTGATCCTGAAGATTTCTGTTCTCAACTGTCTTTAAGATATTAACTCTTACATTATTCTCATAGCCAGAATACGTATGAGCCACATACCATTTTGCTTCGTCCATCTGATCACCTTTTCCTTACTTTACAATGAATTCAATTCCAAAGCGAACAATCAAGTCCACAACTGAAATAATTACACCTAATAATACGGATACAACCAATACAGCGATGGTTTCCTTTGTAAGTGACTTCTGGTCTGGCCAAATGATCTTAGAGAACTCTGCCTTAAGTCCCTTGAACCAGCTCTTTTTCTGTTTCTTTGTCTTAACAGCTTCACTCATCTTAATACCTCACTGATACTAATTACTTTGTTTCCTTGTGTAATGTGTGTGACTTACAGAACTTGCAATACTTCTTAGTTTCCATTCTGTCTGGATGGGCTTTCTTTTCCTTAGTCATGTTGTAATTGCGCTGTTTACACTCTGTACATGCCAATGTTATCTTTACTCGCACAACTTCCACCTCCAATTATTTATTTTGCAGGTGTTATTAACACCAATTGGTTTTTTCTTATATCCTGTACCGTTGGGTCAGTTCAGGGCATAAAAAAAAGACCGCTTCCATAGCCAGCCTAATATATCACATTATTTATCAATCCGTCAACCCATTTGTTATTAATTTTATAACTTTTATTTCTTTTATTATATTTATCTATTATTTTTATCTACATTGTATTTGTTTGCATTATATTAAAATTATGTTTTCATTGTTATATTCATTCATACTTATATTGTAACAACCATAGTGATGTCAATGCCTTATAAATCAAAAATTTCATCTACAAAATTTTCTTATCAAAATATTACTATAAAATGATTGCAAAATCAACATTATGCTTATAAAATAAGAATATGGCAACATTGTGCATTATTATAAACAATGTTATGATGTGTGTGTTAAAAGCAAGTTTGCCACCCAGCAATGTATCAATGTATCTGGTCGATATTTTTTATGGAAATGGATTTCCTGATAATTATATATTTGTTATACGTACCGATACATATTAATATAGCACTGTTTCTATTTAATATATTTAATAATTATTTACATTAATAATTATTTATATAACTATAATCTTTTTTACAGTGCTGCCCACTACAGATATAATACAGATTGATTATACAGACAAGGAGGTGACTGTTATGATCAGTAGTGTATATAGCTACTACCTGTCCCAGTACGGACACAAGATGAATTCCAAGTATGATACCCATACAAGATCCCAGCTTAAAAACACATACAGCAAGGTTGTAAAGATTAACAGCCAGACCCCTGTATACAAGCTTGACTTATCGAGCGCTGCCCAGAAATATGCAATAGACCTTAAGGAAAACGCACGTGCTCTTGAGAATATAACCCAGGACTTATCAGACAGCTCAAGCGGTGAGATGACGTTTAAAAAATCTGCTGTGTCAAGCAATTCTGATGCTGTATCAGCACAGTACATCGGAGATTCGAGCCTTGCCTCAGATGATGAATCATTTGACATAAATGTAAAGCAGCTTGCAGCATCCCAGATTAATACCGGCAACTATCTGCATCCTCGCTCCAGACTTGTAAAAGCAGGTGATTATTCCTTTGATCTGTCTATTAATAATGTAACTTATGAATTCCAGTTTAGTGTGGAGAACAGTGAAACCTTAAACAACATACAGAATAAGCTTGCAAGGCTTATAAACAGATCAAACATCGGACTTACTGCAACTATCAAGGAAGACAGTCTTGGCAACACAGCCATAAACATAGAATCCGAAGCAACCGGAATCAGCGGTTCCTCACCTGTTATATTCAAGATTGAACCAAACCAGAACAGCGATAAGACTGATGTATCTGCCAACGCTGCATTGATAAGCACTCTTGGACTTGACCGTGTTACGCAATATCCTTCAAACGCAATATTTAACATAAACGATGAAGAACGTTCTTCCATGAATAACCTTGTAACAATCAACAAGTCATATGCACTTGAACTTTCAGAGGTTACAGATAATCCAGTAACTATCAGCCTCAAAGCTGATGCTGATTCAATAGCAGAAAGTATTAATGAACTGGTATCAGGATATAACAATCTTATATCTGCTGCCAACGACAAAGCCAACAATCAGTTCCAGGGTACAGAACGCCTTCACAAAGAAATAACTGCTATAGCACGTTCACACAAAAAACAGCTTGAAAGCAACGGACTTACTCTTAACAAGGATGGTACAATAAGCACTAACAAAGAAGTTCTAAGCAAGGCTGCTGATGACAACCAGTTAAGCAAAGTTTTTGAAAGTCTTAACTCATTCAAAGACTCTATTAAAACAAAGGCTGAAAATATAGCACTTAATCCTATGGACTATGTCAACAATAAGATTATTGCTTATAAAAACCCTACCCGTACATACAATGATCCGTATAATCTTTCAGCTTATACTGGCATGATGTTTAACGGATACATATAAATATATTGTTTAGCACAGTTGATTCATATTATTTATTTTGACGTAATTTATTGATGTATTTATATTGATGTATTTATATTGATGTATTTATATTGACGAACGGACGCTATAAGGCTTGTGAAGTATTTTAAGAATAATTCTACAGTCACCAGAAAGCTGATTGGATATTTCTAAGATATTCCATGTAGGTATTGTTTACGAACGCAAACGCTCATACGAAACATCCATGTTTCGTTTTCGCTCGATTATACATCCATGTATAATCGTTGCTGGATATTGAGGGAATATCTAAGAACTATCACAATCAGCTTTCAAGTGTTCCTTGCGCATTATTCTTAAAATACCTCACAAGCCTTATGGCTGTCTTTGGCATAATATAATATTAAAACCTACTCTGCTGTGTTGATACAATGAAAAGTCAGAAAAAGGTGGGATTGAGTACATTGTGTCCAATCCCACCTATGTATTTTATATTGAAGTGGTGAAAATTTGACTCTATTTGCAAAATTGACAATTCAAGTCATATTCGTTGCAAGAACTTAGCGTTTTACACACAATTCCGCCGCTCATGCCTCTCCCCTCTGATTTAGCCACACATTCATTTTCGTAAATTAAGCTAAAGTCAGACAGCATATATGCTGTTGTCCGTTCGTCACCAACTAATATTCAATTAAACAACAATACTGACAAATAAATGTATCTATGCTTCTGTAATATTCTTTGCTGCCTCTCCATAATCCCTTATGAAGTCCTTTATATCTTCAAGTGCTGCTGCCTTATCTTTATCAACACTGCCCTTAAGTGCAGCTCCAAGCTTCCCAACCGCTTTATTTACCTCTGTTTCATCTATATCTGAGTGTTCCTTTACAAGCGTGCGTGTTGCGTTATACATCTCTAATGTGTTGTTAACCGCATCTACTGTCATTCTAAGATACTCATCTGTATCATCCTTCTTAGCACCTTTAAGCTCAGGAATAACAGTATCTATACTGTGAAGCACCTTCATGCAATAATCCTTAGCTTCTCCTAACACCTCTAACTGCTTACTTCTTATATCCTCCATGATATACTACCTCTCATCCTAATAATAATATTATTATACCATCATGTTTACTATCGGTTCATAATACACGATAAATATATCGGCACACGCCAGTCATTCTTAACCCCGGCATACCAGATATCACCCTTTCACCCTTTATCCATGAACTTTCTATCCAACATCTGTCAGATCAACCATTAAATCATCAACAGCATCCTGATCTATATCTCCATTATCAAGTCTTGGCAACGGCTCCTTTATAAGCTTAACCTTCTGTATCTCCCAGCGGAAGCCCTTTCTTTCATTATATCTGTTGATAAGCCTTACAAAACGGTCTATCCTTGCTTCCTTATCTATAGGTACTATCAATGCTGTGAGTTTATCATTATACAAGGTTACATAACTTTCTGAAACACCATCAAGTGCTGTGATTTCCCTTATTGTAACAGTACGGCTTATCTTCTCACCTGTTGGAAGAAGAATAATCTCAGGGTTACGCTTAAGAAGCACAAGACGTCCCTTCTCGTTAATCCTTCCAAGATCGCCTGTATGATACACACCATCCTTTAGTACACGTGCTGTATAAGCTTCATCCTTATCATAACCCTTCATGACACAATCTCCGCTGACAAGAATCTCACCATCAGCTGCGATTGTAACCTGCGTTTCACCAAACAGCTTATAAGTACCGTCCATTGTATCATTTATTCCTATACAGCCAGATGTTTCTGTCATGCCATATACATTATATATCTTTAAGTCCCTGTCACTTAAAGCCTCAAAAAGCCTGAATGGACAGCTGGCACCACCGATAATAACCGTCCTTAAATCGTTGTTAAATGCTTTGATTCTCTTTAAATAATCTATCATAGATGGTGAACCAGGAAGAATTGTAGGATTATAATAATATGTGTCCGCATCTATATGCCTTAAGCCTCTTCCTATGCACACACACGCACCATTATGCAACGGCCATATAAGACTATATATATAACCAAATATATGATGAAGTGCTATCTGTGCCAGAACCTTATCATTCTCTTCGCATAAGCAGAACTCATTAATCTCATTGATAGTATTAAAAATATTAGATACAGTAAGGACTACTGCTTTATCACACTCCTGTGGAACAGCCGTAAGCATAAGTATATTGCCCTCCACAGCCGAATCCTCATCATACACAAAGCCTTCCACATCATCCTTTTCGGCATCCGGTATCATAATCGCGTTACTATCTGCAAGAATATACTGATTCGTAGATGTAAGTACATAGTCAACCCCGACCTTTTTAAGTATATCGTTGCGGGTATTCTGTGGCAGAAAGAAATCAACAAACATAACATCCTTACCAGCAAGTATTATACCAAACATATTAACAATCCACCTGTATGATGAAGGACCATATAGTGCAATACGGTTTCCTGTAAATCTCTTAAGGTGAAGTGCTTTCTTACATACATCCTCAAAAAGCTTGCTATATGAAATAGTCATAGTATCATATATTATAGCTTCTTTATTAGGATATTTCTCTGCATTATTTTTAAGCATTTTATAAAATGAATTAAGCTTTTCCATAATCTGTACAACCTGCCTCTTATAATCTTTCTCAATATGCATTACTAAATTCTCATAATCTGGCTTTATGATATTACTTATATGCCTTTATTGTAAGTTAATCAATGATTTTATACAAGCATAATTATAACATTCCTGACAAAATTTTATTCATTCTTTTTTCAAATGTACATTCACTCTTTACCTTTTCATACCCATTGCACGCTATCCTTAGGCGCTCATCATCATGTGACAGATAATAATCCACCTTTGCAATAAGATCAGGAATATCCTCATATATTACAAGTTCCCTTCCATCCTCAAAGTTCTCTGCTATCTCCTGCTGGTAATTCGTTATAAGAAAGCCTCCACAGCCCAAAACATCAAACACTCTTAACGGAATCCCTGACTGTATAATCTTTAAAGATATATTTAGGTTAATCTTTGCCTGATTAAAAGCAAGCGGCATCTGATTATAATAATCCACCGGACCACACTGGTTAAGTCCTGACAGCCTCTCATCCTTATCAGTTGAATAAAGATTAACCCTGCACCTGTTCTGCAGCAGCGCAAGTGCCTTATAACGCTCTCTCCCCGTAACCTCAGTTGCAAGCGCATAAGTAACCTCCGGCTTAATAACAGAATAAGTTCCACCTGATACTTTCGCAAAGTTATCATTGATACATTTCATAATATTATCATTCACACAATCATCTATAACATATCCCCCATATATCTTCTCCTGTGTAGATACTATACCTTCAAGATAGCCCCTTGTATACTCATCCTGATACTTGCTTATATACTGATAATCCGACCTGTAAAGCTTGCCTACAAATGCCACATCACTAATACAAGAATTTCCAACATTGTTTACAACATTACCAAATGCATTATTAATAGCCTCAGCAAAGATATCAGTATCAACAGCAAGTGGCATATGTCCAGCACCTCTTACTCCCTGCTTTGCATAACTTTCAGCCTGGATTCTGTCAAAGAAATATATGATATTGCAGCCATTCTTTAACGCAGCTGTCCTTCTTATATTGACAGGGCAGTCATACACCCATGATATGTACTTAAGCTTCCTGTATCTATCTGTATTAAACTCAGATACTAATCTGCTGCATACATCCGATACCATAGGAATAAAATTCACTGAAAACACAGCATCATATGTAACATTACTATTCTTAAGATAGTCAGACAGCTTTCTCTCAAGCTCATCATCATTATCCCAGTCTTTCATGTCATAGTAAAACACATCATAGCTTACATTCATCTTCTTTAATGCATTCTCTATGCCCTTCTGCATGAATGCGAACCATTGGAAAAATAATATATTCATGTTCCTCTCACCCTCTTTGCTTCTATTGTATACCATCATATAGTATTGTACATTTTTCATCTGGCATCTGTCTATGACACCTGTTACATTCTTATTACATACTTATGATGTTCTCTAACATTCTTATCATATTCTCATAACATTCTCATGGCAGAACCTTACTGAATTATAATACAATGGAATACCAGTTACGTAAACAATCACTATGAATCCAACGCACAAAATCTTTACTCTATTACTATGAATTAACCCACACATAAACAACCACTATTGCTTTCTTACGAAAATACATTTATATTAAAGATATAAGGCTTGTATGAATATTAAAGAGGAAACTTATCACTTATAGATGCCAGAATAAAGAGTTACTTTGACAGCACAGTTATATTTAATTTAAGCCTTTAGAAATGAGGTTTTTCATGAAAATATATATATACAGATACGGCAGCATATGCGAGCCTGACATAATAGATTCTTTCAAAAGACTTGGACTTGACGTTCATGAAGAATGTATGGAAATATTTAATAAAAATCTTACTCCGTCTGAATGTATAAAGCGGACAGCTTCTGATATAGTTGACGGCAGCTACAGTTTTGTGTTCACCATTAACTTTTTCCCATGGCTTTCCGAGGTATGCAATATAGCAAATATTGTATACATGAGTCTTATTGTTGACAGTCCCGTGCTTGAGCTGTACTCAGAATCACTATCCAACCCTTGCAACCGTATATTTCTTTTTGACAGCATGCTTTATAAGGAATTCTCACCTTATAATCCAGGTCATGTATTTCATATACCACTTGCGACCAATGTAGCAAGAACTGACAAGGTCATACAAAATGCCAGCATAAGTGAGCATAAGCACTTTTCAAGTGACATATCCTTTATAGGTTCTACATATCAGGAAAAATGCGACTACAACAAGATAAAACTTAACGAATACGATACCGGATATGTTGATGGGTTAATAGAGGCACAGCTAAAAATATATGGATATAACTTTATTGAAGATGTCATATCTGAGGAATTCGCAGAAAGATTCATAAAAAGCAACTTAGGAACTTATGAATTTCCTGAGAACTCCCACTGTAACTATAAAGCACTTGTAGCACAGCACTACATAAGTGTCAAGGTTGCAGAGCAGGAAAGACTCCGTGCCCTGCGTATGTTATCAGATTCCTTCAATGTAGACATGTATACAGGCAGTGACACATCATCCATGCCTCATATCAACAACAGAGGCTTCGCCAAGTCACTTGAGGAAATGCCGCTTATATTTAACAACAGTAAAATCAACCTTAACATAACCGCCAAATCCATACGCTCCGGACTTTCGCTGCGTGTATTCGACGTGCTTGGCTGCGGTGGCTTCCTTATAACCAACTACCAGGCTGAATTGCCCGAATTCTTTGAAATTGGCAAAGACCTCGTTGCATACGAAAGCATGGAGGATCTTAAAGCAAAATGTGACTACTACCTTAAGCATGAGGATGAACGTATGGAAATCGCCAATCACGGATATGAAACAGTTAAGAAGCTGCATACATATGATACAAGACTTATACAGATGATAGATATGGCATTCCCAGCAAAATGATGAATATAAAAACTGGCTTTGCAGAATCAACTCATGATTGAGAATATTTTAAAATCCGATATATACATGCACGTAAACATGAATTATTAAATATATCAAGACATTAAAACCAATATTAAACAATATAATATCAAACAGATAAATGGAATTGAATTAAAAAATCAAAAAATTTTCAGAAGAATTTTTAAAAATAAAAATTCAAAATAAAAAGAAAGGAATGTCAGCTTGTATACACTTTACCCCTTACAGCAGCCATCTATAATAGTGAAAACAACTGATATACAACAAACAAAACATTATGCGTATTCTTGAGTTTGAACATAAACACTTCGGTGTTGAAGATATGAAAGAAATACTTCCTGCCATGGGCCATGAACTCACAGTTATATCCACTCCGCTTATACTGGAACGGACAAGCGAAGAGTTTGATAAGCTGTTTGATAGTCTCATTATAGGAAATAATGATAGTCACAGTAGTAATAGCTATTGTAATACTGACAAGTACTACAAATATGATGCTGTATTTACATTTAACTACAGCGTTGTCGTATCCAACTGCTGTAACCGCCACAACATCCCTTATATAGCATGGGTATATGACAGCCCTCTGCTTACAATATACTCATACACTATAACCAACCCCTGCAACCACATATTCCTTTTCGACAGTGCACAGTATATTGAGCTTAAGAATGGTGGAATCGATACAGTGTACTATATGCCACTTGCTGCCAACACTGACAGACTGGATAAGCTCACACTGAATGAACATATTCATGAGGTGTTTGACAGTGACATATCTTTTGTAGGCTCTATGTACAACGAAAAGGGAAACTTCTACGACAGAATATATGACAAGCTGAATCCTTGGGCGAGAGGCTATCTTGATGCCATCATATCCGCCCAGCAGAATGTATATGGAATGAACTTCCTTGAAGATATGCTGTCTGGAACACCAGAAACTAACAAAATACTTGCAGAGCTTATGCGTGTAGAGCCCTATACGCCTAACCACGATGGCATAGAAACTCCTGCATATGCATATGCCAACTACTTTCTTGCAAGAAAAGTCGCACAGAACGAACGTAAAGCCCTCCTTACTGCTGTATCAGAGCATTTTAAAACAAAGCTGTATACACATAACCAGACACCTGATATGCCGCATGTTATCAATCAGGGACCTATAGACTTCTACGACAACATGCCTTATGTGTTCAAATGCAGCAAAATCAACTTAAATATAACACTCCGAAGCATAAAAAACGGAATTCCGCTCAGATGTATGGATATCATGGGTGCCGGCGGCTTTCTTATGACGAACTTCCAGGCCGACCTGCTTAACCACTTCGTTCCTGATGTTGATTTCGTATACTTTGAATCAAAGGATGACCTCATAAGCAAATGTGATTACTATCTAAAACATGAGGATGAACGTATAAAAATCGCTGCTAACGGGCATAAAAAAGTCCTGCAGCTGCATAACTACAGGACAAGACTTAATGAGATATTTAGTGTATGCGGGCTTTTGTAATGCCCGCATATACTAATAAATCCAGCTTTTAAGGCTTTTGCTATGATATATTATGTTATGTTAATAATATCACTTTTAGACTCTACGAAACATTCATCTTATCAATCCTGCACTTATGTTTCTTAAATTCTTCACCATGACTTTCCCCCGCATCATAATTAACTCCAACAAGAACAACTTCACCAGAATATCCTTTCAGACTTTCAACATATTGTCTATTCTTTATCTGATTTATTGCAGAATCAGCCGACTTATTCCATTTAAGTTCCACTATAATCGCTGGTTTATTAATATTACTTCTTGGTACAAATACCATATCCGCATAGCCCTTGCCACCTGCAAGCTCACGATAAACTACATAATCTTTCTTTGCTGAATAATACGCAAGTGATATAACACACGCAAGTGAATTTTCATCATTATACTTCAATATAGATGTATTCTCCTGATGTACCTGCTCTATCATTGATGCCACTTTTTTCTCATCACCGTCTAATGTTGCCATAAGCAGTTCATCAGAGCTTCTGATAGCATCCATAACCGGTTCCCAGCCGCCATCTTCTATACAGTTGATGAATTCTTTCTGTACCTCCTGGTTTGGTATTGTAACCATCTGATTATAAAAATCATATGTCAGATATCCAAGATGTACAAGTAATGTCAAAACATCATCAGCACTTTCAAGAGTTGTCATATCATTCTGGAACTTATCTGGATTGATGCGGACACTTTCCCCCGCTATAAGCCTTGTAACAAAAGCTTTAAGATTATACATATCAAGCTGAATATATTTCTTTAAAGCTTCGTAAGTTTCTGTCTTAGTCCAGTAGCTGTCAAAATCGTGTCCTAGAAGCGACATAACAACCGACCTCGGATTATAAATCTGAATTCCTTTTAACTCATATCCATCATACCACTGTTTCATTTTTTCATATGGCATATCATACTGTATGCACAGCTTCTTAACCTCATCCTCTGTGAAACCAGTAAATTCTGCCAGTTCACGCTGATTAGTCATTGAATATTCATCAAACATATTTAAAGCTGAATGTTCTCCATATTTCTTGATTGGCAATATACCTGTCATATACGCGAGAGCCACGTACGACTTTCCCTTTATAAAAAATCTTAAGAAATCCAAATACTTCTTCTGTTCCTCAACATTATCAGGATATTTTCTAAAAATACAATCCCACTCATCAATTATTATTACAAAAGACTGTTTTTTCTCACTATATATAGTTTCAAGAACATCCACAAGATCGTTCCAGTCAAAGCATTCCACATCTGAATATTCTTTTCTGATATCCCATAACAATCTTCTTTGCAGATAATCTATCAAATCATCTATTGATTCCGCCCTTGTTAAGAAATCTATCATATTGATATGAATTACATTATACTTATTAAGATGTTTTTCAAATGTTTCATCCTCTGCAATCTTAAAACCACTAAACATATCTTTGGAATCAATATTCTTACAATAATATGCCACAAGCATATTGGCAGCCATAGACTTTCCAAAACGACGCGGACGGCTTACACATATATTCTGATGCTCTGTATTAAGTTTGCGGTTTGTAAACGCAATCAGCCCGGTTTTATCAACATATATCTCTGAGTTAATTGCTTTCTTATATTCATCACATCCCGGATTAAGATATATCCCCATTGCTTTAACCTCCACATATTATATTTTACATCTATTACTATAAAGCTTTGCTTTCCTTTGCTGCAAGCCTTTATTCTGTTATCTTTGACTGTTATCTCTAACTGTTATCCCTACCAGTTATCTCTGTCTTTATGACTCTTTAATATATTTCTTTATAAGACAGGTATACTCTTTAGTATGTGTATCATAATTAATTCCAACTAACAATATGCTGCCTGTATATGATCTTACAGAATCTGGATAACGTCTTTCTTCTATCTGTTGCAAAGCCGTATCAGCACTCTTATTCCACTTTTTTCTTCTAGTCGCTTAAACAAGCTCCTGTCTGATTTCCTCATTAGGAATAACTGCTGTTTTAAAACCTTGATCACAAGCTAAATATCCAAGATGAATAAGATACGTAATCACCTCATTTTCCGTAAATCCAATATATGATGCTAACGGACCAGCATATAACATTGAATAATCCTTAAAATTATTAAGAGCTGACTGTGTTTTCTGCTTCTTTATAGGTAAAATACCTGTCATATATGCAAGCTGGATATACTTCGTTGGTTCAGTTCCTTTAAACATAGCTCTAAGGCCTGAAACGCTGAATTATCTGGATTAACAATTGTCCCCATAGTTGATTTGCCTTTCTTTTAATTAACGATGTCAAAAGATTCTTTTATATAATTCACTACTGTAAATTCATTCTATCATTTAATCATCTAAGTCTCAATCACCTGTTATTACGACTTCCACTTTTTCATTTGTTTTTTTTACTTCAAATGTTATAATTTCATTATCAAATAAATTATCTTACAGGTGAATCAATGAACGAATTAGAACAAATAATATCAATAATGGAACAATTCCAAAAAGAACAACAGCAAATGAAAAATGACATAAATAATCTGTATAATACTGTTAAGAATAGTCTTATTATGCAAAAAAACAGTACAACAGATATGAATGAGAGAGTCCTTCCAGCCCTAAAACTTATGATAGATGGATTAGGAAACAATCTTAAATACGAGATTGCAGATTACATAACTCATAATAACCATTTATTTTTTCCAAAAATCGAATCTCATGAAACAACCATTAATAATATTATTAATGAAGGTAAATCACTTGCAAGATTCGGAGATGGCGAATTTAGTATAATATACGGCACAAATAGATGGAGTTTCCAGCAATATGATGGGCAATTATCAGAACGTCTACTACAAGTCTTACAGTCTGATAATGATAAATTAATGATTGCTATAGCTGATAATTATGGTGATCTGAGCAAATATACATCCGAATCAAAATCCGAAATACGTGCCTATATGACTGATGAAACAAGAAAAAAACATGAAACACTACTAAATAAAAACAAAACATATCACGATGCATATATCACGCGATGGTATATGATGATGAATGATAAAAAAACAGAAGCACCTGCCAATAGATTATCAAATCTTAAAAAAATATGGAATAATAAAAATGTAATCGCAGTGGAAGGTGAATTCACACGTTTAGGAGTTGGCAATAACCTTTTTGATAATGCAGCATCATTCAAACGTATTATAGCCCCAGGAACAAACTCATTTCGTAAATATGATGATATACTAGATGCGTGCCTTAAGTATGGTTCAAAAAATGATTTATTTTTATTAGCAATAGGTCCTTCATCTGGCGTGCTAGCTTACGATTTAGTACAAAGTGACTATCAAGCTGTTGACGTTGGACATATTGACCTTGAATATATGTGGTATCTTGCTGGTGCCGAAAACAGAACCAGCATACCTAGCCGATACAATAACGAAGTTGACCCTGATGTCATTCCTGAACCAGTTCAGGATAATGCATACTATGAACAGATTATATGGAAGTATACGGATTAGATTAGATAATCCGTATATTCATTCCACATCAAATATTAACGCATAAAATCATAGATTCATACTAATCCCACACTTCATTATACCCTTCTGCCTCTTCCTGCACTATCTCCACCATCTGACGTGCAGTCAGCTTATCCTGATATCTCGGATTATTGAACAGATTCTCATGATCCTCTCTTACTGTGTGTGACTTTTCAAAAGATATAGCATAAAAGTCCCTGCCCATCCATTCATAATCACGCTCAGTCATCTGCTCAGGATGGAAATAATAACCACCATATCTGAAAGAATGCCAGTTACGATAATCATACACTTCTGGATGTTTGCTCATCATATAAGAGCCATATGTTTCAAACTCACTGAAACTGTTTTCCTGTATATGTTCAATTCTTATTGCATTAAGAATCTTTTCCCAAAATACTGCTCCTTTAATATTCTTGTTAGATTCTATAGCTGCTATCAGTTCTTTCATATAGCTGCTGTTAAACAGCATATGCTCTGATATGAAAGATTTTTCAGTAACCTTTTTTATTCCTGGCAGGATATTCTCTAATGTAATGAAATATTCTTCATGATATTCATGCTTCATATCAAAATATGGCTTTCCACTCGCATTAAACATTGAAAAACACTTACATGGAACTGTATCCCCATCCCAGGTCATATAATATTCATCCTCACATATAGCTGAATATTTCATTTTAAGGAATTGCTGATAATACCATCCTACAAGTCCTCTTGGAAGCTCACGTCCACATAATATATCTGACATAACCTCTTTCATGCAATCATATACATCCTGAAATGGTATAATGTCATTCTCATTAACAAAACCAGCCCTGTCACCTAAATCAGATTCCTTAACCAGTTTTTCAAGCTCAGAGCTTCCTACAAATATAACTTTCCTTACGGGTAAATAATTAACTATTCTTTTATTGTTGCATTCAACACGCTTGAAATCAGCTGGTGTTACTATTACTATAGCATCATATATTTTCGTATCCTGTTGTGTATCATAATGACTATCTCTTTTCATACTTTCGCCCTACTCTTCTGCCTTTTAATATAGTTATTTATTATTTTCACCTTTAATCATACGCAAAAACTCCATGGTACGAATCTTCCATGTATGTTTTTCCTTTGCCAGTATATATGCAGCAGCCGCTGTATACTTCCTAAAACTATCATCTGACAATACTTTATTAATAATACATGGAAGTTCATCAAGTCTGCTTAAATCATACATAACAATATTTTTATTATTATTAAAATTGTTCCTTAAATATTCTGACGAATCCGTAAGACACACAGCACCTGACAAACATATATTAGCTATCCTTTCTGTCATTCCATATTTATGCCATGTCATAATATTAAGACCTATTTTAGAATGTCCCCAAACATCAATCGCTTCATCAACTGTTACTGCTTTATGTATTATCAGGTTATCCCTATACATACCATCATATTGTTTCCACGTATCTCCAAACACATCTATCTTTATACCGGATTTAATAATCTCTTCTATAATCTTAATCCGATAATCATATACTATCTTCCTGCATACATTCTGAAGCGAACATAATATATCAATGAATTTTTCTTCATCAACAACATATCCCTCACGTTTAAGCAGCTTATCCAGTCCTTGTTCAAATGTGTATGAAGAATTACACATCATATAATCATAATAAACTTTCTGAAACTCATCCTGTATAACCTCTTCGCCCAACACATGATATGAGCCTATGAACACAATATCATATATGCGTTTACTATTACCCGCAAGACCTGCATCTTCACCTGCCGGTGGGAACTGGATGGCATTATGTATATGATAATATTTTCTCATGAATTCTGCATAATATTCATCCTGACACAGCATATAATAACTGTTATCAATTTTTCCCATCATATCCCTGAAATACATAGGATGATCAAACCAGAATACATATTTAGGAGCTTTAATATTCTTAAAATATTCTCTGAATAAAACTGGTGCCTGAAAACCAACGATTCCTTTTAATGTCTGTTTTTCTATACACTCAAGTCCGGTCTTCTTCCCATATGAACCATCTGTTGTAATAACAGCCTGACCATTACGAATAAATTCCTTTGTAAGGCATATAGCAAATCTTTTTAACACTCCATAACAGATGTCATCACCCATTATTATATAAAACGGAGCTGTATCAGCTTCTATTTTTCTAAATAACTGACTATTATTTAAAAAGTCCATCACATATGCATTAAACAAATCTGCATAGTCTGTATCTGCCGCATATGAGGTCATATTATCCAATACATTTTCTAACTGTCCACTCTTCCTAAGTAGATACATATACTTAGTTATTACATAAGCATATGTTAATAATATTCCACTCCTTCTTTCTGTTTCAAGCAATTTGTCATTACTATTATCTGATATTACATGCTTTATTCTGCCGAATCCTCTATCTGGAAATTTTCCTGCTGAATCAGAAGCTTCAGCATTAGAAACATTATAACCATATACACTACATACAGTATCATCACAATTCTCATGTGCAACTCTTAACGACAGCTCATATATATCACCGCATTCCAGCTGCTCATTAAAAGAACCTGTAACACCAAAAACTGACATTTTAATTATCACCACATATGGATTCATATCTAGACAGTTAACTAAATTGTCAAAATGCATATCCCCCTGCAATATACCCTCACCCAATATAATCATGTCATGATTCATAAAAAATGAGGCTTCTGAAATAATCCTTCTTATTTCAGTACTATTGGTATAACTTGTATTAATAAATGCTATATAATCTGAATCGCAGGATTTTATAAGGTTATTTTTATACTTGGGACTATTGAACTGAACATCAGAAATTTCATTATATGTTACTTGAAAACAATTTCTATGTTCATTTGATTCATCAATATCATCGCTTTTCTCACTATTTTTATTACACTTAATACAATCTGTTTTATTAATATATTTTTTTACATTGATATTCTCATTTTTATCATCCCGCATACATTACCTCTTATTTAAAATATGTCCATAATAAGTAGACTCACCAACAATATTAGTCCTTCTGTTATCCATCTTATTACTCAGCTTAAACAGCCATGTATCCCTTGTAACATCATCCCATACATTCTTTCTAAATATATTATTTCCCTTAGATGACATAAACTGCACATCCTTATTATTAATCTCACATGCATCAATAGCTTTATGTACACAGTTTAATTTTTCATATGCTATCTCTATAAAATAATCTATCATAAAATATTCAATCAAATCATCATAGTACGTATAATATTCATCAAATGCCTGCATAACGAATCCAAATAGAGGAATGGCATATTCCTATTATATCACATTCATAATTTTTCCATAACCAGTACATACCCGTAAGTTCACAGTAATATCTGTTCTTATCTGATATATAAGCAGCTATGCTGCCTTATCCTCAATATTTCTAATAAACCGACCCTTGTCTTTACTTTCTACCAGATCACTTAACATTATCGCCAGATCATACTTTAAGTATTTCTTATTATCATCATTATTGTTTTCTTTACTATAACAACTATTATAACTATGAGGCTTATATGCATATGGGCATTTTTGCTATGTCTTTAAATTTGGCATTGTCACAAACGGATTGGACATCATCCGTCATATCTCTTTTTATAACAAAGACTTTATGACATCTCATCCTGATATCGTTGTCGAAAAGAAATCCGATTTCCCTGACGAAAATAAAAGTGTTCACGATTCAAAACTTTCGATACCGCACAGCTATATAAGAGCCTTCTTACCGGTGACACTTTTGGTGATGACAAACATTTCTCGAAAGCTTATATTCCGCTGAATGCAAGATCCGGACTTGAAAATCAGGATTATACCATCAATGAAAACGGTATCCCCTATTGTCCTAATGATCCTTCGCTCCCTATGAAATACGAATGCACTTCTAAACTAAGAAGCGGTGTTACCAGATTCAAGTTTGTCTGTCCCAAAATGATATATGCTTACGATAAATCTACCCAAAAGGCCCATAGGCAATGCTGTTGCAAAAATCCCTGTACCTCTTCAAGATGTGGTCGTATGGTTTATATCTATCCGGAAAAAGATCTTCGTACTTATCCCGGTACGATACGCGGTACCGAAGAATGGGATGATACCTATAAAATCAGGACTGTTGTCGAAAGAGATATCAACCACATCAAAGACAATCTCTGTCTTGCAGGACGCCGAACCCAAAATGAGAGGACTCTGCATGCTGATCTGATTCTTGCCGGGATCACACAACTTATTACTGTTGTTCTCGCAGATAAGATCAATCACCACGAATATATTCGAAGCATAAAACCACTCATAGCTTAGGACTTACCACTTTCATAAAGCCCATAGCTTATTAAAGTGCGCCTAAAATATCCAGTTATCCATTTTTCATTCCAGAATTCGTGCTCTGCGCGAATTCTTCCTTGTTTTCTTTCAAAATTGCGAACGAGCCTGGCGAGTTTCGCAATTACCTATATATACATTATATTATCATTTTTTATCATATACTCATCCACCTATATTCATCATACATCAGCTATTCTTTCACTATCACAGAACATAAGATTTCCAAGCTCTGCCATATGTATATACAATCTTTCAAATGCCATATTCTTATATTCAACCTCATAATCCGGTATACTTTTTACAATATTACGTCTGAATACAACTCCCTTAAAACATATACTGTCAGCTACAAGAATATCATCCAAGGTTATTTTATCTTTATTATATCCTGTTTCTATGATTTTTCCACCTTTAACCATCAATCTCTTTGAACATACTCCAACACAGTTGTTATCCTGAATACAATCCACAAGTCCATTATAATAATTGGCTTCCATGCATGTTCCTGACGATATATAGCTGCAGAATTCTGATTCTGTACTGTTATAAGCATATATAAATGACTTATATTCACCTATATGCTCATCATTTTGTATATACATAAGATTCTCTTTATCACCATATTCTTTCTCTATGCATTCAAGACAATCCTCTTGTGAAGCATCATCTATAACAACAACCTGCATATTATTATAAAATGTATCATATACACACCTTAATGTTTTCATCAACCCCGCCTTATCATTATAATTATATATAATAATATCAAGCGAAGGCTCTAATGGTTGATTATCCCACTCTTTCATGACATTCTTCCATGAATTTTCAAGACACTCCATGGAATATACACTTTTATACACTTCATATCCAGCATCACACATATACTTTAAATCAGCTACATTATCTATAACATACTTTATCTTTTCAGCCAGTACTTCTGAATTACCTGCTGGTATAATTATTGCATTTTTCCCATTTTCAAGATAATATGACACTCCACATATATCAGTACATATACATATCTTTCTTTTCATAAGTCCTTCAACAGCAACTGCTGATGTTGGCTCAAGTCTTGATGGTACAACTACTACACTTACTTTATCATATAACCTGTATATATCATCATGATTTAATGAATCATATATTTTAACGTTATCATATTCATTATCGAGAGTAAGTAAATCCTCTAGTATTCCCTCCTCAGCTGTACTCATATTCCCAACAAATATATACTCTGATCTCTCATGATAGACTTCCGGCAATGTTCTTATAGCCTCTGCTAATACATCTATCCCTTTAAGAGATGATAATGTTCCTGCAAGCAGAAATCTGACTATATTATGCTCATTATAATAAGCTTGTATAGCATCTGTTCCTCTTTCTTCCTTTACACCAAAATTCAGTATCTCCGACTCAGTATTCATATATGTACTAATCATTCTCTGTACATATGGTCCTGCTGCAAGAAACCTCATATTCTTCGTCTTTACCAGTTTGCAGTATTCTTTCTGCATTATCTGATAAAACTGCTCATTCTCATGCATCCACCATATAACCTTTATATGCCTGTTTTTCGCATAAGCAACAAACGTCCATAAAACGAGAGTATTAATAAACCATGTGCCAAAATACCTTGAAAGAACATCTATTAATTCTTCATTTATATACTTGCTATTGTATACCAAAACCGGTATTCCTTCTTTTTTATATTCTTCCTTAAGGCTGCCATCCATAAAAGAAATCACTGCAACCTTATACCCCTCTTTTTTCATTATCCTTACCAAATCGAGTAATACAATCGGAGCCCCTGTCCTTGATAACTGATGGCTAAAAACAAGTATTGATTTTTCATCTATATAATTATCATTTATTAAATTTCTTGATTTGCACTCCTTAAGCCATTCATCAAGCCTCTTTACTGGCTTGATACTATTATTGCTATCATAAGCAGCCTCCAGTTTTACTTTCACATTATCATCCATGATTATCTTCTCCAATTTTCACCTATTACTCATATCAATATGTTCATTCTTTAGATTACATACACTAAAAATATATCTCCATGCATTAGCATAACTATATTTGTCAGCTACCTTTCTACATCCGTTTTCTGCAATTCTTTTTCTTTCCTCATCATGAGCAAGGTAATATTCTATTTTATTCATCATATCCTCATCGTCATAATAAAGAACCATATCTTCCCCATCTATAAAATATTCAGCCAGCTCCTCCTGGTAATTTGATAACAAAAAGCCACCTGATGCCATAATATCCATGGCTCTTAACGGAATCCCTGTCCGTATACTTCGTATGGTTATATTTAGATTAATCTTGGAATTTCTGAACACGACAGACATATTATTGTAATAATCAAGAGTTCCTCTATAATCAATATTACTATTATTAACAACAGCTGACTTTTCAGTATTCGTGTACAATGTAATCTTATATTTATCAGCTATTCTTTTAATAATACGTTTTCTATCATCACCAGATATTTTTCTGTATAATATATTTTCGATAATATCCTTATTACTTATCTTGAATTCATCTGTATACTGGAATGCTACACTTGCATTTATACGATTTACAACTACATCATCCAAAAGTTCGTCCAGCATACCACCCCCCTGAAACACTTTCTGAACATCGACAATAGCATCCATGCATCCCTTAAGATAATCATCCAGATGACTATACAGATATTCGTAATCAGGAGCAGATGCATACATATTTCCCATGAATGTAACATTTTCAATATCGTTATCTGATATAGGATTATTATCTAACAATGTATTAATCCGCTTCATATTAACAGCAAGCGGCAGATGAAATACATTACTAACTCCATTTTTCTTTAACCTTGCAACTTCGTATTTATCAAAATGAAATATATAATTATACGGATTATATATCATCTCTGAGTAAAGAGTTGTACATGGACTATCAAAACACCATGATATATACTTTATTTTTTTTCTAAGAGCTATCTTGGATATAACTGGAAGAAAATTGCAGCTGAATATATAATCATAAGCTTCTCCATCTATGCCTTCATCCAGCATACTCTCAACATAAGATATAAATCCTGCATCTGAAATATTGTTGCTAAGATTATATCTAAGTCTGGTAACTGTGCAGCCATAATTGTGCATTGTTTCATATATATCATTGCTTATTATCTCTTCCCACGAATAATACAATATTTTCATATTATTAACCTTTTCTTTATCAGTATCTTTTGACTTTTAACCACTAAACATCATATAATTGATTATAAACTATTATAATGTTATGGGCAAAAGATATTTTATTAAAAACGTGAGGAAAACATATGAAAAAAGTTTCAGTTATAACTCCATGCTATAATGTTGAAGAATATATAAAAACATTTCTTGACAGCATCGTTAACCAGACAATAGGAACTGATAATATTGAACTTATACTGATAGATGATTCATCTACGGACAATACACCAGAAATAATACGTGAATATGAGCAGAATTATCCTGATATGATTCTGGCAATATTCAACGAAGTCAATATCAAGCAGGGAACATGCCGCAATATTGCCCTTGATAACTACGTTTCCGGTGAATACTTCTGTTTCATAGACAGTGACGATGCTGTTCCACCATATTACCTTGAATATCTATATAATACTGCAAGACTTAACAACGCCGATGTTATACAACTTAAATCATCAAGTGATACTAACGATATAGCAGCCAGTCCAGCTATGCTTACATATGATACTTTCATATGTGATACGACAGATAAAAGAAAGGATTTCCTTCTAAATCCTGCTATTATGACAGAAAGCTGTCTATGTAAGTTTATCAATAAGAACTATTATGACCATTATCACTTTCATTTTGCTGAGGGTGTCGCTTATGAAGAGCCTTTATTCACACATCCTATAAAGCATACAGCAAAAATAATATGCAGAATTAACGAACCTATATACTACTATCGTATCAACCCTAATGGAACCATGCAGGAATATATGCAAAGATATGATACTATCTGCCAGCATATGCTGGTACAGCTTGAAACATACAATTATGTCAAAGAGCATCTTGATATTGATACTTTTCTTTATGAAATGCAATTATACTTTGTACACACCTTTTTCTATGAAACAATTATTTTTCTTAATGCCCGTCAAATGCCACTTACTGCCGAACTTGTCAGATATATGTGTTCAATAACAAAACAGATTATACCAGATATAATGTCTAATCCTTACCTTGGAAAAGAAGGAACCTATGAACACAGAGAAGTTGCTGATTATATTGATTCATACAACCACAATGGAAATATCAGCGTACTGATAAACAAACTCAAAGAATTAAAATAATATACAGTATTTATACCTCAACAACTATTTTGTAAAACTATGACACTACTATTATAAAAAGCTACAACACACTGACTAATAACAGGAGATTATACATAACATGATACCTATATCCGATACAGAAGAATGCGTACAGGCATCTATAGATAATGATGCAGCATGGCATTCAAGCTATGATTCTGAACTTAGCATACTCATCAGTTCCATCAACCAGTTACTAAACAATAATTCTGATGACAGTTTATATACACTATGCACTTTTTTAACAGAACCAGATATTATCAAAACATTTAATGGAATACCTGAGATTGCTCACTGCCTGGTTGCTGTTAATATCACCGCCGAAGAATTCAATAATAACCTAACAACACCTTTGTATCTAAAAAATATACACAATATAGAACAAGTTATTAAAAAAAACAACTACTATAAGTTTCTTATACTAAACATAGAATATGATGTTGATGCTGAGATAGCTTTAAAATGCATAGCTAAAGATATTAATGATGGAACACTGTCTTCTCTGGCACTAGAACAATTTATCAAAACAACATGCGTAGATGGCTGTGATAACGTCAGAAAAATTATATCCAACTATATAAGTACAATGAATGATACTATCAGCAAAACTAATACTGCCATCATTAATAATAATGCCTCTAACCCTTATATCACCAAAAAGCTTCTTAACATGTCCAGCTATAATAAGAACAAAACACAACAATCCCTTAAAAACGATAAAAAATTCTGTTTCATAATATGCTCTAATAACAAGCAATACGAAACTGAATGTATCAGATACATAAATGCACTTAATATTCCTGATGATTATAGCATTGAAATAATTGTTGTACATAACGCCAGAAGCATGACATCAGGATATAATGCTGCCATGTTATCATCTGATGCAAAATATAAAATATATCTTCATCATGATACATTCATTATCAATAAAAATATATTATTTGACATACTGGAACAGTTTAAAGATTCCAGCGTAGGTATGATAGGAGTTGTAGGATCAACCAAACTTCCCAAAACATGCATCATGTGGTTTGGATGGCGTATAGGGCATCTTATATCTAACAGCATATACCGCACCACCGATTCTGTACTTGATGATATATCTGAGCCTACCCATGTTGAAGCCGTTGATGGATTCATAATAATAACACAATACGACATAACATGGCGTGAAGACGTATTTACAGGATGGGATTTCTATGACATTTCTCAAAGCTTTGAATTCAGAAAAGCCGGATTTAATGTCATAGTTCCTCCTGTAAAATCTGCATGGTGTTTTCATGATGACGGAATTATGAACCTTGATACATATTATCAAACAAGATTAATCTTTATGAAAGAATATGCTGATATGTTACATTAACCTAAATTATTCACGGCAATGCCGTGAAAGTGGCTGAAAGCCACATAGTTTCTGTATTTTAACTGAATATTGCTTTTCACTTATTAAGTGAATGAAAAAAGAGCATCCATTTGTGGTAAAATTAAGGTTTCGAATCTTAAATAATAACCCAAAGGAGCCCTTTATGAGTAAAGTAAACACCTTATCACTAGAAAGCAATAGACAGATTAAAATAAATTTTGATGGAGGTGATTTATCCTCCGATGCAGGCTTACTTCTTATCAAAGAATTTGTAAGCAAAATTGGCATTGACAGACTTTTTAGCCATTCTTTTAAGACCAATGATTCTGCAGCATTTAGATATCACACTGACAAGGAGAATCTCCTTCAGATGATATATATGATCATTGCTGGTTACTTTGAAGATGATGCTTCAGATGAACTTAACAATGATCCTGTGTTTAAAGCAGTGCTGAACAAAGAAGCTTTGGCATCACAGCCAACTATTTCAAGATTTCATAATCGTCTGGATAAAAATTCCTTAAATCAGTTCCTTTCGATAAGCCGAATTCTTATAAAGAAAATCTACAGCATTCAGATGCCTGAGGCTGTCATACTGAATTTAGATTCAATAGTTCTTGATGCTTATGGCAAACAGGAAGGAAGAGCCTTTAACTTTCATTATCAAAGCAACGGATATCACCCACTTGTCTGCTATGACGGAATAACAGGTGATTTACTTAAAATCCAGCTAAGAGACGGAACTAGGTATTCATGTACCGGTGTGGTTGATTTTCTCCAGCCTGTCCTGGATGAATATCTGGCAGATTACCCATCCATAAACCTACTGCTTCGTGGTGACAGGGGTTCACTACACCAGAACTATACTGGCAATGTGAAGAAAATGGAACTCGTTACGTCATCAGGCTTAATGAGAATAACAATCTCCGTGAAAAAGCTGCATATCTGGTTGGTGAGCTTGATGATATCACAAGAGAAAACAAAATTGATTATGCTGTAGTTTATGACGAATTCATGTATCAGGCAGCATCTTGGCCTTATGAAAGACGTGTTGTCTGTAAGGTAGAGAAACCTGAAAACCAGATGACTTACATGTATACATTTATTGTCACAAACATGGATTCATCGCCGGAATACCTCATCAAGTTTTATTGCAAAAGGCTTCAGTGAGTAGTCATACAAGAATAGTGAATGCCAACAGACTTCAAATACATGCACTTGCTTATAACATATTTAATTGGTTTAGACGATTGGCGTTATCAGCAAATATGCGTAAACAACGCATCGATACCGTCCGTTTAAAACTGCTGAAGATTGCTGCAAAAGCAATACATTCAGCACGATATATAACATTCAAGCTGTGTAGCAGCTGCCCTTATAAGGATGAGTTCTATGGCACCCTATATAACATCAACAAACTGCAGGTGCAGCTGGAATAGCAACTATTAACGAACCTTGACAGCTGGATAATCACTCAAAACCCTGCCATAGGGATTTTATGCCCTTTTTTCGGTCAAAAGAGATTAGTTCAAGCTTCATGGATCAAATTTGAAAGTTAAAGAGACAATTTTTAATTTAGATACTGCTTCGTGAATAATTCAGGATTAAATATTTATAACAGCTTTCTAATCTTATCAATATTTCTTTTTACATCTTCTATAATTTGCAATTGTTTTCCGCCACTTATATAATAATCAATCAAAGCTGTTTTCAATTCATTTATTGTATATTTCATACTATATAATCTTTCTTTTTCTAAATTTACCAATATGTATTTTTCACATTCTAATATTTCTTTTATTATATCTTCAGTTCGTTGTTTTATAAAATTACTATTTGATATCAAATCACTAATTTTCTCAGATAGCTTTAGAAACTTACAATATTCCTTGACTGATACTTTATTGTTATCGTAAATTATTTCTAATTTTTCATACCCCAATAATAAACAGCCACCACTAGTCATTAAATTTTTCAACTTATCAAAGAACCCTGATTCTAATATACATTTTTTATTATTTTCATCAGTTATATTTCTAAAATCAGCTATAATTAATCTATATTTTTCTTTATTTTCTATTAATGTATCAATATATTCACTAAGTACATTATAAAAATTCACATCATAATTTAACTCATCCTCATTTATAATATTGACAATATTATCTTTACCAAAAATTTCGATATATTGTATCAATTCATCACTAAACAACTCATTGCTTATAATTAACATATCATTTCTACCTGGAAACTCCGATAACATTTTTATAATGTATATGTGTAGCATTAAATTATTTTCATATAATTCATTGTAATCCGTTACATTGAAAATCTCAGTCAACTGATTATTAATAATATTAATTTGTTTTTCTCTTGATACCAGACTTGCATTAGTAAATTCATCATCCAAATCTATAATTACATTATCATCTATTTTAATAACATATTTATCAAATCCAATTCTTCTCAGCTCCATAATATTACTGCTCCATAATATAATGCATTCTTTCAACTATATAATCATAATTAAAATAATAATTAGCGTAATTTTTAATTTCATAATAGTTCTGTTCAAAAAAAGATAATGATTCATTACATATTTTAATAAAAACATTAGCTAAACCTGAAACATCGTCCTTAGAAAATGAACTACCGTTTCTTCTCCAATTTGTTATCTCATCAACTGCATCTATATCTGAACATATCATATAGCAACCATGTGCTGCTGCCTCTGCAAATACATTAGGTGTGCCACCTTCCTTTTTAGATGTAAGAACAAATATTTTAGCCTTTCTATACTCATTAAACAATTTCATTTTATCTGTTATTTCACCTGTAAATACTACCTTTTCTTGTAGCTGTGGGTTTTTATTGAAATAATCACACAAATATTCTTTGAAATCATCTTGTATTCCGCCAACCATCCTTAATGTCCATGACGGTATCTGAGAACTAACCATTGCAAATGCTTCTAACAATAACTTATTTTGTTTATCTTCATCGCCAATTCTGCCTACAAATAATAATACATTCTGTTTATCCTCAAAGTCTGATATTACCGGATTCATATTATAATCTAATCCATTAGGAACATATTCAATTTTATATGGAAGTTTATAAGACAATAATTTTTTTATTTTTTTGCACTCACATGAAATAAAATCGCAATTATCCAGCATATTCTTATATAGAGCCTCTGAAAATGGCATATTGTCAACCCATGCCGCATTCGCATCCATTTTTAATACAACTTTCCCCATAGGATTAAGTTTTTTATATAAAGGAACAATCTGCATATAAGGATAATATAACCCAAAACAAAATAATATATCTATATTCATGGCATGATTCTTTACATATTCCACGCATTTTTTTGTCCATTCAAATATATCTTTAGTTTCATTCTGATAATCAATAATAGCACCTGGCATTTTCTTGAGATAAGGATATTCCCCCTGTTTTACTGTAACTATAACTAATTCATAATTATATTTTCGTGCATATACATACGGTAACAAACAACAATCCTTCATTAAATGCGTATTGCTATAATACATATCAGGTGCTATATCACATATTACTTTCCTATCACCACTATACACTCCGAATCCCCCATACATAATAAATATCTTTCTTATAATTAATATATTGCTTCATTAAATCAAACCACCATTATTCGCAAATAAATTCTACATTATAAACTAACAGTCAAATTCTATTGAAAGAAGCTACATTTAATACTACAATAAATAATAAATTATTTATTTTAAATTTACAATAGAATTATATAATTCTTAAAACAATTAACTATCTGGAGAATCAATTAATTATGAGTAATACCAATGAAATACTGATTAAAATTAAAGACGCCACTCTACATGGTCAACTGACTGTAAATGAAATACCTATAACTGACATAAAAGAATTAGTTATTACAGAAGCCGCTACTATTCTTGGAAATATGTCTTCTGATTATATTGAATTAAAAAAATTATGTAATAACTTCCCTAATACGTGTACAGACAAAAACAAAATTATTAATTTTCTGGACTCTTTAATTGCATATACCATTAAGATTTCAGACGCAGCATTAACCAATATCATAGAACTTCCTGATAATATAACTCCTGATGATGAATATATGTATTATCTGAAACTTTCAGAACAATATATTCACAATAAAGACCAATACTACCTATGTTTGGAAAACGCTGCATATCACTGTAAAAACTTAACCGAAAAAGAACATATTCTTACACAATTAGATGAAATAAATGATAATACTGACCTAAATATTCAACCTACCAGCATTGTTATAATTTCCTACAACAACCTTTATCTTACTCAAAAATGCGTAGAAAGCATACGCAATACATGCCCTGTTAATTCCTATGAAATAATCGTTGTTGACAATGCATCATCTGACAATGTGATAAATTGGCTAAGCCAACAACCCGATATTAACCTAATCTGTAACAATGAAAATATGGGATTTCCTAAAGGATGTAATATTGGAATAGCCAATTCCAAACAATATAATGACATTTTTCTCCTTAATAACGATACACGTCTAACACCAAATGCACTTTTCTGGTTAAGAATGGGGTTATATAACGAAGAAAATATTGGTGCAACCGGTGCCATATGCAATTACATAGGAAACCAGCAATTTATAGACCTTTTCTATACATCTATATCAGATTATCAACGCTTTGGTTATGTAAATAATCAATATCGAACCAACAGCATGGAGTTAAGCACAACATTATCAGGCTTTGCTATGCTTATAAAAAGAAATGCACTTAATAAAACAACTTTACTAGATGAAACTCTTACTCCTGGCTATTACGAAGATGATGATATATGTCTTCAGCTTATGCAACTCGGATACAAACTGTACGTATGTCATAACAGCTTTATATATCATGCTGGCAGTCAAAGTTTTGGAAAGCTAAAGTCAGACGCTATAACTAATATATTCATTTGTAACCAAAATTATATGTTTAAGAAATGGGGATTTCATCCAGACAATAATCATCTAAGCAAAAATATTTATGACACTTTTAATAACTCTAAAATCATCATACACAAACATATAACTCTTCTTGAAATAAATGCTCACACTGGTGCTACATATGCTCATCTTAAATACATATATTCTGATATGAATTATATTGGATTAGAAAATAACAAAAATTACTTACCTTGTATGTTAGAAAACGTAATCTATATAGATTGCTCCTATGAGAAATATCACTATAATATACATAATTTCAATTATGTAATAATAAACGACTCTGATAATTACTCAATAACTCAAAAAGAGCAATTACTTACCAGCATACAACCACACCTAAGTTCAGATGCTTATGTACTATGGAATTAAGTCAATCAAATCTCTATCTGACAGCATATTAAACATATGCAGCCGTAACAGAGATTATATATGGAAAAAATGGGGATTTGACCCACTTAATAACAGTATTGGTAACATATTTAAGATGATATACGCAACAGCAGAACCACTTGCACTGCTTGAAATCAACGCACATAATGGTGCAAGAAGCTATGCACATCTTAACTATATATGTCCTAAGCTTAGATATGTAGGCTATGAAAGTAATCTGTCTTATATACCGCTTACTATCAAAGAGGCTCATATTACCTACACTGATTATGATAACATAGATTTTTGCCAATATAACAAAGAATTCAACTATATTATAATTAACAATGCAACTGAATATAGCGAAGCTGAACGTAACAGCTTATATGCAAGATTATATGGCTGTTTAAAAGCTGACGGACAGCTTATATGGAACGACAATACACCTCATAATGACTAAGCAAATATTGATAAGTGGTAAAACATCAAAAGATGTTTTACCACCAACTAACTCAACACTTTATTATTCATGTGATATTCTTGCATCAATAGCCTTCTTAAGCTTAGTCGAGCTTGTACTCTGTGTATAAGGGAAGAACACTAGTGTTGAACCATGCTTCTCAAGGAAATCCTTTCTTGCAAGCCAATATGGATTATGTTCATAATCACTTCCTGAAAACTGTACATCAAAATGATATACCTTATACATATCCTCTGTATCAGAAAAGTTAAGTGGAAGCTTAACAGCTTCATCTACATAACGGCATGACTTCACCATCTCTATACGCTCATCAAAAGGCACGAACGGTTCTGCCTGCTTGTTAAGCCTTACTCCCTCATCTGATACCACTCCTACTATAAGATAGTTACATAACTCCTTTGCCCTTCTGAACATATTCAGGTGACCTATATGGAATAAATCAAATACACCTGCTATATAGCCAACATTGTATGGCTTGCTGTTATGCAAGGCTTCACCTGTTACTGATAATCCTGATTCCTTAATATTTAGATTTCCATTATTATAATCTGCATTATTAACAACGCCGGCATATTGCAATCTTTTTCTTACGCTATCTCTTCTCTTGTTTGGATAATCATTTCCTGGATCATATATATGATATGAATCTATTCCCATATCTGCCAACTGTTTGGCCACCGCATAATACTTCTTGATACATATGATAATATGCAATTCTTCTGCTGGTATCTCCTTTAATATATCAGGTGAATTAACAGGTATACCTTTAATATCTGTTCCCCACATAAAGCTATTATTGTCAATAACAGAATATACTTCATAACAACCATCAAATTCATCTAAGAATCTGTTCGTAAATATGCCTGAACCAAACAATACGAGCTTCTTTCTCTGATTACCTTCCTCATCATCAAGTCCTTTAAATATATCAACAAACATATCCTGGTAAGTCTTAGCATCATAGTTAATCTTTTCCCTGTTTGTAAATAGATTCCTTCCATTCACACGTCTGTTACGATAATATGTTTCTAACTCAGCCTGGTTACGAAGCTTCTGAGTAAACTTAGACGACATACGAGACCATATATCCTCACATTCTGTAAGTCCAAATCTATCCATTATCTCTTTACGTGGTATAAGCTGTTCGAATTCGCTGTCTGTTCCATCATATATCAAAGATAAAGAACGATGCAGAATAGCCTTGGCTGGACAGTTTTCTATGTAGAATTCCTGATCATAATATATAAATCTGTCCCTTGGATTCTTCCTGCTTCCATCATAAAAACAATTCAGAGGAACCATATCTATATATCCTTTTTCAAGAATGATACCTAAATCCCTGCCATTAGCACTGTTCTTATCTTTCTCTGATATGATGTCTGTATGCTTAGAGGAAGATAATATAAGTTCATACATATCCTCTATAGCCTTATAGAATTCTTCCTTATCCTTTTTAGCCAGTTCCTTAAGAGCTATCATAGCAACCGTTGCATCAACATATGGCATAATAAACTTATCATCTTCTATATAAGAATCAACAACCTGTATTCCCCTGCTTCTTAGTTCTTCATGGTTATGCTGCATCTGCTTAAGCTTAACTATCCCCTCTTCATATATAGCCTTTTTATACACAGTACTCAACTTTTTTTTGTTATCGGACGATATTTTCTCATCATCATAAATATTATCTGTCAGCTTTCCACTACCACCACAACAACATATACCAGTAACCATTGCATTTTCTCTTCCTCTGTCCATAGACAATGTAACGTGCTGAGTATCATCATAAGTACCATCCATACTGCACTCTATAATATATGCATCAGCCATGGCATGAAACATCCCATTCTTAACAAGGTCTGTATACAGATATTCCTCATTAATAAATACACACTCCGGGTGCTCATATACTGGAAAATATCTTATAGCCAGCTCCTCCTGTGGATTATACCCCTCTGCATAAACAAGCTGTACTTCTCTAAGATTCGGCATAACTGCATAAAACTTATGATTCACAAGTCCACTTTCATCCAACATGTTTCTTAGCTCTGCACCAGAATAACACCTTCCTGCTATTTCCTTTTTATCAGCCTGTTTCATACCTCTATAATTCTCTATTCCATCAAAGCTATGATTGGTATACGGATCTCTCTCTCCACAAAAATATTTAATAGCCAGACGGTTCTCGCAGCCAATCAGCAACCTTCCTGATGACTTAAGCAATGCCTTTAATGTACTTAATAGTTTGTGTGGATTATCACATTTCTCCAGCACATCCATACCAACTATATAGTCATATCTTGTTCCACTCCAATTATTACATGACATATCAGCACAATTCTGTATATCAGAGGCTGCTACCACATCAACACACCTTCCAAAAGTCACCAGTAGTTCCTGTATAGCACTGTTTTTTTCGCCATCATATATATATAATATATCTGTGTCTTTCTTAAAGCCGTACCATAACAACGCTGCCTTTGGAAACTCAGATATGATTGCTTTTACTGATATGTCTTTTGATGTATTATTCTTAGACAATGTACTATTAGATATATTACTCATTATATTTTCTCCAATCTATTCCACTGTTATATATGGCAGTTCTTCTACCTTTAATTTCTTCTTAATAACCCATACCGTCATCATTCTCTCTGCAAAAAAGCCAATAACTCTCTTACTATAAGCATTATACCCAGACACATCTATATTGCGCGCTGCAGGTATGATAAAAGAAAACAACCATTGACAATACTCATCAAACACACTCCATGTAGTGGCAAACATATTGCATGGATAAAAATAATGTAGTCCCATAACATAATCAAACACATTCACATCCTCCGGATGTGCCGTTATAAGAGCTTCCCTGACCTTATTATATCCACAATCATAAGCCATATCTTTACAGACAATAACTGCTATGTTACTCCATACTATATTAGACTTTATCTTGCTTAATACACTTCCTATACCATATATGACGATTCTGCTCATCGTGTCTTATCCTCCATGATGCTGATTACTTTCCTACTATTAATTCAAAATATCACATAACAATATGATATCAATCCATCCGGCTGCCGCTCTATTTTCATTACATACAGCTAACAAATATATTTATATTCCATCTAACTAACATTAAAGCCTTTAGAGCTATTATACTCTAAAGGCTTTAATGTTAGCAAATGCATTTTGTTTATATGTGTTATTATGTAAACTATTGCAAGCATATTATTAAATCATTTTTAACCGAAACAATAATAATGCTACAATATCTTTTAAAGCACCTAGATTTAAGCGTTTATCATTAATCAAATACCATACCTAATTTGAATGATTCTATTGCCAGTTCTATAACTTGAGGATTACATTCCCGATATTTAAAGTAATATAATAATAAATCGCTATATTCCTTTAGTTGACCATAATATTTTTTATCAATATATTTCTTACTATCTCCTGTCATGCACTCATTAATCATAAGATATGCTGCAAATCTTTCATTAACAAAAATATCCTTTTCAACATCTGAATATTTTATAAACTGCAATGGTTTTCTTCTTACAATCCAAGCAACAGTATATGCAACCATCTTAGTTGGTCTGGCTAAATCAACATCATGAAACTGCTTGAGTCTGTCTATATCTGCATAATAATCCAGTATAACATTCAACATGATTCTTTCGTTGCATTCTACATTATCAGAATATCCTGCTTCTTCAATAAATTCATTTGCAGTCTTAATCAATTCATTAAGTCTTGTTTCAAATTTCTTCTTCTTTTCAGGAGTATCTATATATTTATTATAATTATATTCATTACTTTCCATATGATGTTAACTCTCCTAATAATCTTAAATCATCAGTATTCTGATTGTTAGTCATAATTATATATGCAACATCTTTTTTCATATTTTCCCTTGCATGCGAAAAATACTCAACCTGTCTTTCATCACTTAGTGCTAACGATGTATTAGACAAAACATCTATTGTGTGTTCACCAACTGCAACTTCATTAATCAACTGAGCAACCCTTTTACTTATAACTGCATCCTTAAGCTTATCCATTATTGCATTCCTTTCCTTAACATACTATCGCACACATAATCTTTAGCATCAATCTTATCTGGTAATTCTGCATATTCATCAGTACTTTCTTTTTCAATAATATGCTCGCTTTTCATTGAAATATTCGTCCAATCTATATACTCGTCATCATCATAGTATCTGCCACAGTCTTCCCAGCCATCTCTAAGCTGTTCGCATGTAGATATAAGTTCATCAACTGAATCCAATAACTGTGCCAATGTACCTGTATACCTTATAAGAAACTTATTATCTTCTCTGTATGGATACTTAACTCTATGATCAAATTCGCCATACACCTCTTCTGCTAATGTTCTTACCTGAATCTCACAATATACTCCATTAAATCTTACTATATAATGCTGTGATCTATATCCTCTATTACTATGTTCTTTATATATCTTATCTTTATATATATCACGGTCACCATATCTTGTATATGCTATTGGTCTTTCCGCCATACATATATCATCTGACTTACCAGATTGAAACAGCTTACTAAGGAAATCATAAATCTGTTCCCACTCTTCTTTCTTAAATATAAGTAATCTGATTCCTATAGTGTCTCTTATAATCTGCATATAATTATCTTTTGAAATACCTTCATATTTATGACTATGCTCTTTTCCTCTTTTACGAATTATCTTTTCAATAAGATGTTCTGCATCCTTAACTCTGCCTCGTATGGAATGATATGGCAATGAAGATTCTGAACCAAATTCACTTTTTATATTATCAACAATATATGTTTCTAATTTCACACACACTTCATTTAATTCCTGCTTGTGAACTGTATAATCCTCATATATTTCTTCCAATACATCCCAGTTTAAGTCAGACTTTTCAAAAGTTTCCTTTAAATTATACTTTTCTAAATAGTCATCTTTATCTAACATACACGCCTTCCATTTATGTATCTTTGCCAAACCACCTCTTTTCTCCAACTGAACTATATGATTTGCTTATTATTAATGTTTAATGAATATATTTTATACTCTATAACAATACATTTCAAGTGCATTATAATATTTTATAAAATAAAATATTTATTTTCTCCTCAAATCTCTTCTATTCTTTTATTGAATAATGAGATAGTTTCCCATTCAAATAATTAACATATTCTATCTGACTATGCTCCCCATTTTTTTTTATATTATTAAATATAAGAATTTCTTTATCTGTATTGGCTATAATAAAAGGACTCATTATTTTCCATTTTTTCCCATCAATGCTTCCACTAACTATATAATGCTTATTTTCCAAATTATTTTTTTCTGGTTTATCTGACAATAATATATGTATCTGGTTATTCTTAAGTAAATACATATTTAATAATGCTAACTTAAATATAATTTCAAATAAAATATTTGAATCTTGTAATTCAAAAGATCCATGTCCTCTTAACGCATTCCTTAATTGCACAGTTAAATTTATTGTAACATCGTACAAATTTTCTTCCTTTCCAATTTTGTAATCAGGAATATATTTATAAATCATCTTATTTTCTTTATCTGTAATAATCTTTGAAAAAAAATACTGTACAGTTAATAATTCATTATACTTTTTATTAACTGAACTATATACTATTTGTGACATACTTCTGATATTTCCTATGCTATGCCACTTTTTCTTCATAAATTTATATTGCTCTGAAAATCCACTATCTAACATATATGCAATCCTAATCCTATACTCCATATCAATATAATCAAATAATGCATATATCGCTGGCAGCATTTCAAGTTTATTTATAATAATTTTCATAAAATTTAAACATAGAACCGGCTCTAACTTGATATTATTATATAAATCAATTAAATACTTATCCTCTAAAAATTCCAATGGAAATTTGCAACTTTCATTTTCATTCAGTTTCTCTATAATTTTATTTTCATAATCAAAATTATTAATATTCGCCATACATGGATATTTTAATAGTCGAACATTTTTTTGACAAGTTAAAAATTCAATTATTCTTTTATATCCTATATCATCACCAAATATAAAGGTCCAAACAATTGAATGTGGAATTTTAATTATTTCTTCTATATTTTTTGCAAAATTATCAGTTAATTGTTGTTTACAATCTATAATAATCAAGAAATATTGAAACATTTCAACTTTTATTTCTGAACCCCTGATGATATCCTCCTTATCAACTATAACAATATCTATACTAGCTCTCCAAGGTGCCATTGAAAAAGAAGATATTCTATTGTTACAATTATTAATACAATAACATATATTTTTCCTATCATGCATTACATTTTTCATTCTATCTTCTGCTTGTTTTATTTGTTTTAAAATAATGGTATTTTTCCAGTAAATAACACTTCCATATAAAAACGAAACAATATATAACCAAAATGCAATAGAGGATAATTTAAATATTGAACCTAACTCAAGCAATCCCTTTACAGAAAAATATTCCAATAATATACCTAAAATTATATCCTCTATCATTACAAATTTAAGTAAATAATTATATGAACCTAATTTATGCAGAAAATGCACATCAGGAATTAATCCAATAATTATATTCATTATGAAAATTAATAAAAAAATAATTATATATATACAAATCATAGTCATAATTAAAGTTTCTAATTTACTTAAATTAAATTGTGTTATAAAGCAGTTGTATACTGTATGTATATACTTATTTTTAATTATATTTTCTTTTCTCATAACACTAACTAAATTCACCGATACAACAGATAACAACATTATAGCTTTCCAATATCCGAAACTATGCCTTTTATTATTCCATAAAATTCTTTTTTTCATGTGATATTTCCTCATTATTATCAATATCTATTAATAATGTTTCACTTGACTGAAAAGCTTTATACACTAATGTATTATTACTTTTATCAGACGAATACAAATAGTAATTTATGTTTTTTAAACTTATCATCCATCGCAATTTTGAAAGATTATCCATATTATTAGCAGACTTTATATACTTAGTAACATGGTTTATTAAAAAAACACATATTTCAACCAATTTTTGATTAATCTCATATGAAATTTCCAATGTAAATACTCCATGTCCCCTTGTATAATTTCTTAATTCGTTTATCGCTTTTAATAATTTCTGAAGTGAATATTTTTCAAATTCATAGTTATTCGAAGTTACAAAATGCCATATATCATTAAATGTTTGAAATACAGATGCATCACTAACAAGATCCAACATAAGTGCTTTTAACTCAGAATCATACTCAATCTGTTCATCTATTATATTTCTCCATGTACCAAAAGTTGCAAATTGAATTTTTTCAATCACATCATTAGATATCTTTACTTGTCTTCTAGATATACTTGTCAATGCAAACATATAATTAACATTCTCAAACGATTTTATTAAATAATCGAATATCAAATCTTTATCTGTTAAATTTATTATATGATTTTTAAAAGCTACTATTTCATCAATTATACAGTTATATTGGTTAATTTTATTCAATTTAATATTTTCTAATTTCTTTTCAATCTCTTTTTTGTAATTTATACTTGCAACTGAATTAATAATTTCCAATTTTAAATCATTTATATCTGTAAATATTTTGTCATACCACAATGGAATAGCTGAAATTGACATTTTCTTGTCATCTACATATATATAATTATATACGCCCTTTTTTTCAGACATTATATTTATATTATTTTTATAACTGTCATCATAATTAAGATCTATTTTTTCATATACATCAATTTTTATATAAACATCTTTTTCTTCTTTTAATTCTATTGGATAAAAATATATTTTTCTATCCATCATATCTTTTATTATAGTTGTTTTAAAATAATTCTCCAAAATAAATGACTTTTTTACTGAAGGAGATTCTTGGATAAGTATAATATTACCATTTAAATCTTTTACTGAATTTTTATAATATTCTCTAATAGTTATATATTGATATGATTTCTTTATTAAAAAAAATATGCATATAACAAATATCATTAATGTAAAATACATTGAAAATTTTCTTTTAAATATTTTCATAGTTATCCCCATTGCTGATATAATTATGCAGTAAGGTTCTCCTAAAAAAAGCAAATTACAAAATAAGTCTTCACCACTGAATATTTGTTTCCAAATCACTTTTCTAAAATTATCAATAATCAATAAATCCCATTTATTAATAATTATTCCTATAACATATATCAAAATTGAATAGATAAGCCAATATATACACGGATATTTATCCATATTATAGCACTCTTTAAATGCAAATATTGTTTTAGGAATATTTTCTTCTATTAACTTCCAATACAATAATACAATAATTAAAATAATGCTGCATCCAGATCCAATACCAATTATAAATTTTTTATTATTTTCTATAAAATACAATGTACCTTGATATATTAGGTAAAATATACCTGATAAAATTGCAGTACATATTATTAAAAATATATAATTATCTTTAAATAGCATTCTATTCCAAGAACCAATATCATAATGTAAAAGCAAGGTTCCCGATATTAGCCCGGGTAGAAGTTTGAAAAATAGCGATAAAATTAGCAAAACAATAAAATTAATAATAATAAAGAGGCACGAAATAATTATCATTATCATAAACTGTTACAATCATTAAACCAAATGTTAAACATTTTCTATCTTTAATAATTCATCTATTCATAATCGTAAAAAAAACATGAATCATACAATCTAATTCGAATATCGTATTGCAACATTTGATCAACAACCTTCTCCTTATCTTTTTTCATTGCAATAATAATTGCATATTGACTATAATTTATAATTTTACTTAACTGTGCCACACTTATTACTTTATATCCACAATACCCACTTTTTTGCAGTAATACGTCATTATCTACAAACATTTCCACATTAATATTATTTATATCACACATTTTTAATATGTCTGTTCCTATTTTTCCACACCCAAATATTATTACTCTATATTTCTTTAATTCTAATATTTTTGACAATCGTATATCATACATTGCCTTTAAATGCAATGTATATTTTTTCCCTGACTCAATTAAAGTAGTCAATTGATTCCATGTATCATCATCATATATATCACTCTTAATAAAATTATGCTTAATTTTTTCATACAATTGTTCTTTAAACCATTCATATGGTACTGTAAGTCTACTATCCTCATAATTCCAATCAAGAGCCTTTACAACTTGGGCATATTTAGTTACAAATGAAATGCTCATAGTTTGATAATAATATTTCTGATACTCTTTATCCATCACTTTTAATATATTTGTTTCATTATTAATCCACTCAAATTCTTTTTTGTAAAATATTAAACCATCGGTATTACATGATGATGCCTCTTTTCTTCCAACCCTATATCTATAAAATGATTCATCTATATACATTGCTCTTTTTGCATATGTTTTAACTTGTTGAAGAAATCCCATGTCTTGAAATGCAGCTTTGGGCGACTCATGTAATCTAATATTATTGTCTATGATAAATTTCTTATTATATATCCCTTTCCATAATAAATAATCCGATGCTCTTAACTTATTTATTATCTTTTCACCAATAACATTTCCATATATATCATCATTATTTGAAAATTGCTTGTATCTTTGTCTTGCTAAATTGCCATTTCTCAACTCATAAACAAAGTCAAAATCAGCAACTATATAATCAAGTTTTTCCCTTTCAGCTAATTCATATAATATAGAGAACATATTTAATTCTATCCAGTCATCTGTTTCTACTATTGCAATATATTTACCTGAAGCATAATACATGCCTAAATTCACTTGATACCCATAGCTTTTAATTTCACTATCTATAACTTTAACTCTATTATCCTTTAAAACATACTTGTTTATAATTTCTCTAGTACCATCTGTTGAACCGGCATCAATACATATTATTTCTATATTCTGTAACGTTTGGTCAACGACACTTTGCAAACATTTTTCTATATATTGTCTTACATTAAGTGATGGCATAATTATCGATACTAATGGCATAATTCCTCCAAAATATTATCCTTAAACAAACTATTACGTTCTCTCATTCTATTCATTCCTGCATCAGACATTTTCTTTAGCACATCTCGATGTTTACTTAAATAAACTATCCTATCCACTATAGCCTCCCAATCTCCAACAGGAACAATATATCCTGTAACACCATTCTGTATATCATCACTAACTCCTGAAACATCTGTAACAACTGGTACAGCTCCACAAGCTATACCTTCACATTGAGATATACTATGTCCTTCCCAATCTGAACAACTTATATATATATCTTGTCCACGCCAAAAATCTCTCATTTTATTTTTATCAAGCATGCCCAACAAAATCACCTTTTCTTTAAGATTGTTTCGTTCTACATATCCTGATAATTCTTCATAATAATCACCTATTCCTGCTATTTCAAATAAATAATCAATTTTTTCTTGTTCTAATTTTTCTATTATTTTAGGAATATAGTCTAGTCTCTTCTGAATACTAGTAACTCTCCCTGCATATCCTATTTTTATCACATCATTTTTATTAAAAAATCTAACACCACTATCAACTTCTATATTCCAATTCATAATAATAACTTTGTCTTTATTAAATCCACCTTTTATCAACTTTTCTTTTATTCTTTCACTTATAACAAGGCAGTAATCAATATACTCCTGCATTAATATTGTAAGTTGAAAATATGGTAATTCATCATTATGAATAACCATTATGTGTCTTACATTGTTATTTAAACGTTTATAATAACAATTAGACATCATATTTATATTAGCAAAATTACTTATAACAACTCCAAATTTACTTTTATTTAAAACATCTACATTTTCACCTATACAAGTTACAATATCGTTATTATAATTTAATACAAGACATTTAAAGTAATCTGGTATACACAATTGATTATTATGACAATTACCAATTATATATGTTGTTTTCTTTCCTGTTCTCTTGATTTTTTCTCCTTGTTCAAGTGACCAGGTTTCAACTCCTCCTAACGCTGCCCCATTTTGTAAATCAAACGCCACCTTTTGTCTATCAACTTCAAAATTTCTATTATTTTTTTTTAATACATTATTATCTATAATATATTTAAAAATATAGTATAGACTAAAATCCACTGAATATATTCTTTTTTTATCAACACCTAATTTAATTGCCTGACTATATACTTCATCACTTCTACACGATAACATTAATATAAAATTGGGTAATCTTTTTTCAATTTTCTTTAAATAATCTGGCGAATGTACCGGAACATCCTCGATTACAGAATCCCATTTTTTACAATCACTATCTATAAAACTTATAGGTGAAAATCCAATTAATTTTATATATCTGCAATATCTCACTCCTATTATTCCCGAACCCCATAACACGATATTATTTTCCATTTTTTCATTTTTCAATGATATATTCTCCTCATAATATTAAAATCTAATTTTGATACACTATCTATATTAGATGAATTAAAAAACAATGCAACATCTTCTAATGGAATAACATATCCTATCATTCCTACAAGCATTTCTATTAAATCCACATTAATAGATTCATTAATTATGCAATTCGAATCACAAAAAAATTTTTCAAACGTTTCCTGTATTATCTTTTGATTTCTTTTCAACAAATCTAAATCCGCAATTGTTCTATTTTCTCTCTTGTATGTTATTTTTCCATCTTGTGTAATAGAATCTGCAGATGGATATGGTGCTGTAAAAAAAAACTCTAAAAAATCCGTGTACCATGATATATTATTTTTCTGTGTTTCATTACACATAGCTGTTACATCATCTCCAAGTTCATAACTCTCTGGCAAATCGCACATATAGTATCCCTTAAACTCTGACTTAAATATGCGTTTAAGCGCAATCTGAGTTGTTCCTCTTGAAATTAAATCACAGAAAAGATATTTGCCATAAATTGATATACCAACACTCTTCATATACCTAACATAGTTTTCTCTTTTCTTTTCAGCCTCATATACTATGTCATCAATATCTAATGATTTAAATCCCATAATATTTATCCAAAAATTCTCAAGCTCACCTTTATCATCTAATCTTGTTTCGATATCATGCATATCACTTTCGTTATATATCGAGGTTATCGATGATATTTTTCTTGATGTAATCAAATAAAATGCTTTTGGCAAATCTCCTACCATATTTTCTAAATACCAAAAATACAACTTTTTAAACAAATAGCCATCTCTAGATGGAAATATAACTCCATCAATCGTACTATTTGTCTGTTCTATATACTTTACTAAACTGTCTATATATGATATTGCTATCGGTGCAATAAACCCCTTAATAAAAATATCCATAGAACTTATTGGTATATACCCTGAATTATTACTTAAAATAAATGGATCATTAAATAATTCAGATATAATATTTCCAATAAGGAACCTGTTTTTCACTCCATCTGCCATATTCATAATTTTAGACAATTTAGACATTCTTAACATATTAATAGAACTTTTTATAAGAAATGTATTTATTCCTAATTTTTTTGCAAATATTCCATCCTCATAATCATTATCACCTATATGCAAACACTCTTCTGCATTAATTTCATTATCATTAATATACATTTGAAATAATCCATCTGATTTATAATACCCTTTATCACATGATATATAAAGAAAATCATAATTTATTATTCCTACACTATTTAATATATCTACTATTATATCCTTAGGCATATACATATTGGATATAATCGATACAATTTTTCCATGTTGTTTTGCGTAATTATATGCATCCAACATCCTTTGACGTACAATTATACATTCCTTTTCGCAAGCTATTTCCTCTTGAATAACAATATTTTTTTCTTCTTCACTCAGTCCTAATTTACTTGATAATATTGAATATATTGTATATATATCCTCTCCATTAGCTTCTAACTCTGCTGTCTGCCTATTTTTTTTATAATTTTCAATAAATATGCCTTTTTTCTTAACTCTTGCAGCAACAAAATCAAATATATCAGATGGCTCCAAATATTTTCTCATTATCAACGTATCATACAAATCAAAGCTTATATACTTATGTAATTGAATTTGTTCAATAAGCTCCTCATAAGTTTTGTTTAAACCACAAATTTCCTTATATTCATAGTCTGATGGATATCTAACATCAGTAAATTCATGTCCGTACATGTTATATATTTTAAAGTTTTTAATGTATGCATAATGTTTAATCCTATGAAATATTTCTCGCTGAACATCATCTCTTGCGGCAATTATAAGTATATCTACATCATTACATCCTATGTCATCCCATGTTATTATAGGAATATTATCCACAGTTCCTTCAACTTTATGAGCATCAAGCATGCCGATGATTTTATAATCCTTTAAACTATCAATTAAAAATGATGCATTCTTACCTGTTCCATATACAATAATTTTCTTATCCAATGCAAAATTAAATATCTTTTTCATTACTTTTTTTTGGTATTCTATTTTATTCATATATTCTTCCAATTTTAATACATAGCTAATAAATGATTTTCTAAAGTGTACAAATTATATTTTTTTACTATTTCATTGTAATTTTTATAATTTACACCCATTATAATACCAACATCTTTTTTAATCATTTTCTTTTCGAATTTTACAATATTATGATTATGTAAATTTTGTTTATTCAATGAAACATCAGACACTAAAAAAGATATCCAATCCTTTTTGTTTCGCTTTAATATCTCCACAACCTCATTGGCTACTATTCCGCTTCCATATATATATATATTCCTGTATTTTTCATAAAATTTTAATATTCTATAATTTTCAAAATTTTCAACCTCGTTTAATTCGGTTTCGGCTAATTTTTTTAAGAAATCTTCATCCAAATCACATAGCATTGGCCATATATTTTTATACTTGTTATATATATCCATATTATATATGTCTAATTTTCTGTAATATATAAATTTTCTAAAGGAGAAAAAGTTTGCATCTATACATAAAGATTTAATAACTTCTTTCTTATAAACATCATAGTAATCTGGTAATTTATCTATTAGCCCAACCCAAACTTCACAAATAATATGAAACACATTTTTTATCCATGAAGGTTGCTTTTTCAGTTTTGACATATAATATTTACCATAATTAACATGTTTATAAAACATTTTAGGCTGTTCTATAAGCAATAATTGTTCGAAATAATATCCAACATGTGCATAATTTATACATGTATCTACTAAATATTTTTTTTCAATTTTATCCCAGTCGGCATTATCTATCATTGATGACGTTTTTAAGATACAATTCCCATAACCCGTCAACTTCCAAGCTGAATCTTTAAAATATTCACGTACATCGTAATACTCTTTACTAGACAAACATTTACTATCATCGTTTGCTATTGTAATTATATCAAAGTCATTTTGAACTATCTCTATAATACTTTCTAATTCATCTTGTTCTATTCTAAATGCATCTTGCGTGAACCAAATATAGTCATACTTTTTAGTTCTTCCATAACCTTTAATTATTTGCAATGCTTTCTTATTTGAATGCAAATTTGAATTTACTTCAACATAATATAAATTACTATATAATTTTATATATTCTTTTATCGTTTTTCCACATACATGATTTTCATTAGAATCATATATCCACACATCAACTTCAAATTGTTCATATAACTCAACTTGTGTCTTTAGAAATTCTGTTATCAAATCATCTCTATCATATGTAAGTATACATACTGCCATTTTATTCATAATTATTCACCAAAGAATATTTCCTCAAGTTTTTTATACCCATCAATTTTAGCCTGTCTCATATTTTTATCCGCCCAGCCACCAACACATTCATGTACACCCAAAGCATAATCGGTATATTCATTTTCGCCTGTAAACCAATTTCTTCCTGAGAATAAATCTCTTGGATATATTGTTACATTATCCTTCTTTTGAAATTTTCCATTTATAACAAAGCCATATTCTTCAAACATTCTATCTAGTAAAACTGGCTGAACATATCGCAAATCTACAGACCTGCCACTTGGAATAGTAATATCATCATATATTTTTAGAATTTTATTTAAATAAGGATGTCCCTTTATTGAACCAATTGTTGCAGCTTCAATCTCCCTAATTGGTCCAAAAGCAATAAACATATCATTTTTTAATAAGACATCCAGATTTTTAAATAATCTAACATCCAAATCTAAATATATGCCTCCATATTGATTTAATATATCCATTCTTGCATAATCAGTTACTGATGCCCAACTTTTATTTTTAAATGCATTATAAGCATATTCATTCTTTGTCACATCATAATTATCTGCATTCCATTCACATATTTCGTAATCAGGACAATTTCTTTTCCAGCTTTCGAAACATTCCTTTACAATTCCTTCTTTCTTTTCTTTGCTAAACCAAAAGCAATGTATCTTTTTAGGGATTTTATTTTCACTATTTTGCTCTAAATATTGTATCGAACTATCATCATAATGATTAGCTATCATTAAAGATAATATATATATTTTTGCTTTGGATATATCAATCATATTACTTATCTGCATATATATTTCGTAGGCATACTTATCTGCCGATATCAATATTACTATGTTTTCTAATTTTTCTTCCAACAATCTTTGGGGTGGTAAAATTGTTTTCATCTTATTTGCCAACGATAATTTTGTATTAATCTTATTAGCATCACTATCAATTAAGTAGCTAATTTTATCAGCCAACTCCAACTCTTTATAATTTTCTGAAATTACTTCTAAAAATCTTGATGCACCAAATGCAATTAATTTTTTTTCATTAATATCATGTTTAAATTCACAAAATAAATCTCTTTTCATAAAAAATCACCTTTCTTTTGCATACATACATTTTCTACAAATTGTTGATATATTTTCATCTATATTCATACCTCTTTTAACCTGCAACAATTCAGTACTTTTCATAATATCTTCATATGAATCCTCTAATAAATTTCCCAATACGTGTCTCATTCCAAAGTCATTACAACACAATACTATTGTTCCATCTGGTAATAAAACATTATGGTTTAATTTATATGATCTTTCACAATATATTTTCCCTTTTGCAATTCCTCCAGTCAGATTTCCATCTTTGTTATCAAGATTACCTGCTCGATCGGACATTTCACAATATACTTTTAGTTTTCCTTTTGTTATCTCTAACACTTTTTTATGTGGTTTACTTTGACAATTGGCACTATCAATAAATAATGTTCCATCCGTTTTTTTTGCTTCAACTAAAATCTTTAACATATCCAAATACTCAGCTGTAATGGGAATATTTGCATATCCATCTTCATCTGCTGTATGTAAAACAACTTGTTTAAATGGTATTTTAAGAATTCTATGAATATCATCTAGTTTTAATCCAACTAAAGTTGTGAACAATGTCATCTTATATCCTAATTGATCAGCATACTCCATCATATCAATGCTGTCTTCATTTAAAAATGGTTCAACAAACCCAGCAAATTCAATTAATGTATTTAAAGGTAACTTTTCAAGACATATCTTAAATTCAGCTAATGACATTTTAGATTTCCTAAATTTGTTTGTTTTATAATATTCGTTAATAAATATCTTTTGAGGACAATATCTGCAATTAACTGAACATCCAACTATTGGTGTTATTTCCATAGTCGGATTTTTTCGTTTTTCTTCTGCTTCAAAGTCCAATTCTAAAATATCATACGGTAAATTTATGACTTTACATTTAATTTTTTCATGAATGTATTTTTCAATTTTTTTACTTCCATGTTCTATAATTTCGTCTGGATCTGGGGAAGCAGTGAACGCAACAGACAGCTTTATTCTGACTGGGCATCTTATGACTTTACAGTAAGCCCCCGTGCACTGGATGAATTTGCCAAAGTATATGGCTATCAGCTGACAGCAGAAGATTTCATCAATCAGGGTAAGCTGCATGTAACACATATGCCTGGCAATCAGAAAAAGACAGACTGGATTAATTTTATTAATCGCTTTGTCATTGATTTTGGTAAGGAATTAATTGATATTGTACATAAATATGGAAAGAAAGCATATGTATTCTATGATGACAGCTGGGTTGGTGTAGAACCATACAAGCCTGAATTCAAGGAGTTTGGCTTTGATGGCCTGATTAAATGTGTATTCTCAGGCTATGAAGCCAGATTGTGTGCAGGAGTAGACGTTGATGTACACGAGCTGCGTCTGCATCCATATCTTTTC
>ENA-OPDA01000139-OPDA01000139.1-human-gut-metagenome-genome-assembly--contig:-NODE-139-length-50359-cov-2.953602_pt1 | contig 50359 bp, 36 predicted proteins | sample MGYA00241253_ERZ501486 | MGnify/ENA primary metagenome ERZ501486 (study PRJEB25962, sample SAMEA2042510) | human gut metagenome | biome: human gut; feature: human-associated habitat; material: faeces... | reverse complement strand
GCTGAGATGATTGATGAAGAGAAAAAAATTGCGGTAGAGATGAAATCCGTAAATCATCGATATCTGGATATCAATATGAGAATTCCAAAGAAACTCAGCAGTTTTGAGGGTGCGATACGCGGTGTTTTAAAACAATATATGCAGCGTGGTAAAGTAGACCTTTTTATTACTTATGAGGACTACACACAAAGCGGTGTGACAGTAAAATATAATCGTGAAATTGCACAGCAGTACCTCGAATATTCCAGACAGATAGAGGAAGAATTTCAACTGAAAAATGATATGAATGTTTCAAATATCATGCGGTTTCCGGAAGTACTTACAATGGAGGAAGAAAAGGTAGATGAAGAAGAACTGTGGACTTCTCTTAAACAGGTTCTTGTAAATGCGGTTCAGCCTTTTATTAATTCAAGGATACAAGAAGGAAATCATTTAAGTAAAGATATTTTAGAAAAACTGGATGGAATGTACCGGAAAGTAGAACTGGTGGAAAAACGTTCTCCTGAGATTTTAAAGGAATATCGTGAAAAACTGGAAAACAAGACAAAAGAACTGCTTGCAGATGGCACGGTAGTCCGGGTTCTTGGGTGGAAAGCCGGAGATCTTGCCTTTAATCCGGAACCAGCCTATTTTGAAACACCGGAATCTCTGGAGGATTTTGTCTATGATGGATTCTGCGGTGCCAATTTAAGCAAATATATGATCGAAGCTTCCAAGCTGGAAGGAAAAACCATGGTCTGTCTGAAGCCCTGCGATACATATAGCTTTAACCAGCTTTTGAAAGAGCATCGTGTAGATAGAGAAAAAGCCTATATCGTAGGTGTTGGCTGTAAAGGAAAGCTGGATATTGAAAAGATCCGAAAAATGGGGATCAAGGGTATCCGGGGAATTTCCGGAGCAGAGATTACCGGAGATGCTGAGACATTGACTGTGGATACTGTTTACGGAGAAAAAACCTGTGCATACAAAGATGCCATGCTGGAACGCTGCCATGTATGTAAAGGAAAAGAGCATAAAATTTACGATGAACTGATCGGTGAGTCAAAGGAGACAAAGGACGCTGACCGTTTCGCAGAAGTTGAGCGGATCGAGGCAATGAGTCCGGAAGAAAAATTTGCATTCTGGCAGAGCGAGCTGAGTAAATGTATCCGCTGTAATGCCTGCCGTAATGTATGTCCGGCCTGCAGCTGCCGCAAATGCGTTTTTGACAGCAACAAGTTCGACAGCGCCCAGAAGGCAAATGTGGATTCCTTTGAGGAAAAGATGTTCCATGTGATCCGTGCCTTCCATGTAGCCGGAAGATGTACGGACTGTGGCGAGTGTAGCAGAGTTTGCCCGCAGGGAATTCCCCTTCATCTGTTTAACCGTAAGTTTATCAAGGATATTGATGCGTTTTACGGTGAGTATCAGGCAGGCGAGGATGCGGAGTCAAAGGGTCCGCTTACCAGCTTTACCTTTGAGGATGTAGAGCCAGGGATCGTGGCAGAAAGGGGATAATGTATGTATAAGATCGCAGTAGAAAATCTGCCGGCATTATTCCGGAAAATTGCCGCAGACCAGGAATTATATTTACCGGTAAAGGTAAGTGAACAGGTGAACTTCAAGGCATGGAGTGAGGATGCAGAAGTTTCCCTTGAAACACTGAAAACCGTGAAATCACCGAAGGATGCTTTCTTTCCGCAGAGTGAAAATCTCTATACCTGTAAAAAAGACGGAAAAAATATCAGCATTGAGCCTCAGGCACTGAAAGACCAGAATTTTGTTGTATTCGGAATGAGAGCCTGTGATGTACAGGGTGTGAAGGTTCTCGACAAGGTATTCCTTGGGGATCCGGTGGATACTTTTTACCAGGCAAGAAGAGAACATGGAACTATCGTAGCTCTTGCCTGTCATGAACCGGAGGAAAGCTGCTTCTGTAAAGTATTTGGTATTGATGCCGCAGATCCGGAAGCAGATGTTGCAGCCTGGATCATCGAGGGAGAACTTTTCTGGAAGCCTCTCACAGAAAAAGGAAATGCTCTGACAGAAGCTGTGAAGGAGCTTTTGGCAGATGCTGATGAGACAAAGGTAGAAGAGGAGAAGAAGGCAATCCGTGGTATTATCGAGCTTCTTCCATATACACATCTTTCACTGGAAGGATGGGCGCAGGAAGAATACATGGACCGTTTCAATTCTCCTGTATGGGAGAAACTGTACAAGCCTTGTCTTGCCTGCGGAACCTGTACCTTCGTATGTCCGACCTGTCAGTGCTATGACATTAAGGATTACGACACAGGGCACGGTGTTCACCGTTACCGCTGCTGGGATTCCTGCATGTACTCTGATTTTACCATGATGGCTCACGGAAACAACCGTACCAGCCAGATGCAGAGATTCCGTCAGAGATTTATGCATAAGCTTGTTTATTATCCGTTAAATAATGACGGCATGTTCTCCTGTGTTGGCTGCGGCCGCTGCGTGGAGAAATGTCCGGAATCTTTAAATATCGTAAAAGTCATCAAGGCCTTTGAAAAACAGGGAGGTGAAAAGAATGAGTGAATGTACCTGTCATAAAAATTATACACTGGATACGCTGATCCCCAAGGTTGGCGTGATCACAGATATCCGTCAGGAGACACCGGATGTAAAAACCTTCCGTGTGGAAGCTCCGGAGGGTGGAAAGCTTTTCGAGCATATGCCAGGACAGTGTGCTATGGTCTGTGCGCCAGGCGTCAGTGAAGGTATGTTTTCTATTACTTCTTCTCCGACTGTAAAGGATTATCAGGAATTCAGTATCAAAAAATGCGGATCCCTTACCGATCATCTCCACAGCCTTCAGGTTGGAGATGAGATCGCAGTCCGGGGACCATACGGAAATCATTTTCCGGTGGAAGATAAGTTAAAGGGAAAAAATCTCCTGTTTATCGCAGGTGGAATCGGACTGGCACCTCTTCGTTCCGTGATCAATTATGTGCTGGATAACCGTGAGGATTACGGAACAGTAGATATTCTCTATGGTTCCCGTTCAGCAGATGATCTGGTGCAGCTTAAGGAAATCCAGGAAGTATGGATGAAAACAGAAGGTGTAAATGTATATCTTACCATTGACCGCGAGCAGGAAGGCTGGGACGGTCATGTAGGATTTGTTCCGAATTATCTGAAGGAGATTGGTTTTGATACCAATAAGACCGCTCTGGTCTGCGGCCCGCCGATCATGATCAAATTCGTTCTGGCAGGACTGGAAGAGCTGGGCTTCTCCAGAGATCAGGTATATACCACACTGGAGCTTCGTATGAAATGCGGTGTCGGAAAATGCGGCCGCTGCAACATCGGAGACAAATACGTTTGCAAAGACGGCCCGGTATTCCGATGTGATGAGGTGGATGAATTACCTAATGAGTACTAAGTTATAGATTGCACCTTAAGAAACTTTCAAATATATGCGCTGGTTATAGCCAGTACACAGCCATGTGGAACAGCCATCTCGCTAAGATGCCCATTTTAGGAGCGGTTTTAGCGGCGCTGAAATCCAGTACTTACGAAGACTTAGGAGTGAAGGCTCTCCTGAACTCCTTAGTCGCAGTTAGTACTTAGTTCAGCAGAGCGTTGCGACGGGCACGTGTGAGATGGCTGTTCCACATGGCGTACGATTTGGATAAAAGAAAGGACACCAACATGGAAAATAATATGGTAAACGTATATTTTTTCGGTAAAAAATACAGCGTTCCCGGTGATCTGACCATTATGACAGCTATGGAATATGCCGGTTATACATTAAAAAGAGGCTGCGGCTGCAGACACGGATTCTGCGGTGCCTGCGCGACCATCTACAGGATCAAGGGACAGAATGAGCTGAAAACCTGTCTCGCCTGTCAGACACAGGTGCAGGAGGGAATGTATGTGGCAAGTATCCCGTTCTTCCCTACAGACAAGAGACTTTATAATATAGAAGATCTTAAGCCGAACCAGCAGGTAATGATGGAGCTTTATCCGGAGATCTACAGCTGCATCGGATGCAATGCCTGCACAAAGGCCTGTACACAGGACTTAAATGTCATGCAGTATATTGCATATGCGCAGAGAGGCGAGCTTGAAAAATGTGCAGAGGAATCCTTTGACTGTGTAAGCTGCGGCTGCTGTTCCGTAAGATGTCCAGCAGGAATTTCCCATCCGATGGTAGGCCTTCTGGCAAGACGTCTCACAGGCAAATACATCGCACCAAAAAGTGAGCATCTGGAGAAACGTGTGGAAGAGATCCACGAAGGTAAATTTGATGACATGATTGAGCAGATCATGCAGAAACCCATCACAGAGATGCAGGAACTTTACAACAGCAGAGAAATCGAGAAGTAGGAGGGCGTAAAACATGTATGCACCATATCCAGAAAATATGATGGAATCCATCAAAAAGGTAGAGGCTACAAGAGCAGAGCGTATGGCAACAGAGCCAAGACGTCTGAGTGCAGATGAGAAAGATGCTCTTCTCAAAAAATTCCATCCGGATTATAACCCGGATGCATTTGCAGAGATCAAGGTAGGACCGAACAAGGGACAGAAAGCACCACTGGAACTGACAAAAATGCTCCATTCAGAAAGCCGTCTGCTCAACGAAAAAATCGATCTTACAAAAATCGATTATGATGTAGATGTACTGATCATCGGCGGTGGCGGAGCAGGCTCTTCCTGTGCCATCGAGGCTCACAACGCAGGTGCCAACGTTATGATCGTTACAAAACTCCGTATCGGTGATGCCAACACTATGATGGCAGAAGGCGGGATCCAGGCAGCAGATAAAGAAAATGATTCCCCGGTACAGCATTATCTGGACTGCTTTGGAGGCGGACATTTTGCCGCAAAACCGGAGCTGGTAAAAAGACTGGTAATGGAAGCGCCGGATGCGATCAAATGGCTCAACGACCTTGGTGTTGAGTTTGATAAAGCAGAAGACGGAACCATGGTCACTACACATGGCGGCGGTACCTCCAGAAAGAGAATGCATGCTGCAAAGGATTATTCCGGATCAGAGATCATGCGTACTATCCGTGATGAGGTCTTAAATCTTAAGATCCCGGTAGTGGAATTTACCTCCGCCGTGGAGCTTCTGAAGGATGAAAAGGGACAGGTATCCGGCGCAGTTCTTCTTAACATGGAAACCGGAGACTATTCCGTTGCAAGAGCAAAAACAGTTGTAATTGCAACCGGTGGTGCAGGAAGAATGCATTACCAGGGATTCCCGACCTCCAATCACTACGGAGCAACTGCTGACGGACTCGTACTTGGATACAGAGCAGGCGCTTCCCTTCTTTACCAGGATTCTATCCAGTATCATCCAACAGGTGCGATCTATCCGTCACAGATCCTTGGTGCCCTGGTAACAGAGAAGGTTCGTTCCGTTGGTGCACAGCTTGTAAATGCAAACGGAGAAGCTTATATCCATCCGCTGGAAACCCGTGACGTAAATGCTTCCGGTGTTATCCGCGAGTGTGAGGAAGGCCGTGGCGTGGAAGTTCCAGGTGGACGAAAAGGTGTATGGCTGGATACTCCGATGATCGAGATCCTGGGCGGTGAGGGAACTATCGAAAAGAGGATCCCTGCCATGTTCCGTATGTACATGAATTACGGCATTGATATGAGAAAAGTCCCGATCGTGATCTACCCGACCCTTCATTATCAGAACGGCGGACTTGAGATCAACGGAGACGGCTTTACAAAAGAAATCCCGAACCTTCTGGTTGCAGGAGAGGCAGCAGGCGGAATCCACGGAAGAAACCGACTGATGGGAAATTCTCTTCTTGACGTGATCGTATTCGGACGAAATGCAGGTAAAAAAGCGGCTGCCAAATGCAAAGAGGTAGAGCTTGGAACCATGAATCTGGATCATATCAAAAAATATGAAGAGGATCTGAAAAACGCAGGAATCGACACAGGAGAAGTATCTCCTATGCTTTTGCCTAAATATGCTCGTCACGAGCGCTGAAAATGTGCTATTATAGTAGAAAACATATGAGATAAGCGAAAGGGGTCTATTATGAGAGAAATCGAAGTAAGCAGACTTACAGATGTCATCGAAAAACTCTGTATCGAAGCCAATGAGCATCTTCCGGAAGATGTGAAAGATGCCATCAGAACCTGCCGTGCCTGCGAGGACGGCGAGATCGCAAAAGGTGTCCTTGACAACATTATCGAGAATTTTGATATTGCGGACAGCGAGAATGTTCCGATCTGTCAGGATACAGGAATGGCATGTGTATTCCTGGAAATTGGTCAGGATGTCCATTTTACAGGCGGAGATCTGAATGAGGCTGTCAATGAAGGCGTACGCCGCGGATATGACAAAGGATATTTAAGAAAATCTGTAGTAAAAGACCCGGTACGCCGCGGAAACACAGGCGACAATACACCGGCTATGATCTACACAGAAATCGTTCCCGGAGATCAGGTAAAGATTACAGTAGGCCCTAAAGGCTTCGGAAGTGAGAACATGAGCCAGATCCGTATGTTCAAACCATCCGCAGGTCTTCAGGGAATCAAGGATTTTATTCTTGAGGTTGTAGAGACTGCAGGCCCGAACCCATGTCCGCCTATGGTAGTTGGCGTTGGTATCGGAGGAACTTTTGACAAATGTGCACTTCTCGCAAAGAAAGCGCTGATGCGTCCTCTGAACACAGAAAATCCGGATCCTTACTATGCAGACCTTGAAAAAGAGATGCTGGAAAAGATCAACAAGCTTGGCATCGGCCCACAGGGCTTTGGTGGAAAGACTACAGCCATCGGACTGAATATTGAGACTATGCCTACCCATATCGCAGGTATGCCATGTGCAGTGAACATCAACTGCCATGTAACACGTCATAAAACGGAGGTGCTTTAATATGGAAAGAAGAAAGATCACACTGCCTCTGACAAGAGAGCTGGCAAGAACTCTCCATGCAGGCGACCAGGTTTTACTGACAGGAACCATCTATACATCCCGTGACGCAGGTCACAAGAGAATGTGCGAGGCACTTGCAAAAGGAGAAAAGATCCCTTTTGACCCCACAGACGCTACCATTTACTATGTAGGCCCGACCCCTGCAAAACCGGGCGAAGTCATCGGTTCCGCAGGCCCCACAACCAGTGGCCGTATGGATGCCTACGCACCGACCATGATGTCCGTAGGAGCCAGAGGAATGATCGGAAAAGGCGCCCGCCTTCCGGAAGTCGTAGAAGCCATGAAAAAATATGACGGAGTCTACTTCGGAGCCATCGGCGGCGCAGGCGCACTTCTTGCAAAATGCATCAAAAAAGCGGAGCTTATCGCTTACGAAGATCTTGGCGCAGAAGCACTCCGCAAACTCTATGTAGAAGACATGCCGCTTGTAGTCATCATTGACAGCGAGGGAAATAACCTCTACGAAGAGGGACGTGCAGAGTACCTGAAAGAGCACGCAGAATAATCTTTTGCTCTACAATATGATATTGTGATATATTTCAAAAAGGAATAAAAGGATAAAAGTCCGACAGTAAATGCTGAAGATCCGTGCAGAAGCATTTATTGTTGGGCTTTTTAATTTTATCATTTCACTTTCAATTTAATCATTCTTGAGAAAATGATCAAATTAAAGTTGACAATGATAAAATTGATTTATATACTTGAAGTAAATAAAATCCAAAAAGAGTTATAAAGAAGGTGATGAAAAATATATGAGACAGTTTGATTATCGGGAAAAGTGGAAAAGTCTGTTGACTCCTGAAATTGTATCTTATCTGACACAGATACATGAATTTAAAGGAGAACACACTCTTTTTATTGAGGCCAAAGCAGATACTCTTATACGATTAGTTGAAATCGCTAAAATTCAAAGTACGGAAAGTTCCAATAAAATAGAAGGTATTTATACATCAGACAGCAGATTGCGGGAATTGGTAAAAGATAAAACAAGGCCAAGGACAAGAAATGAACAGGAAATTGCCGGATACAGAGATGTATTGAATACAATTCATGAAAGCCATGACCATATCCCGCCAAAGTCTGCGATTATTTTACAGCTTCACAGAGATTTGTATAAATTTGAAAGCTACAATATTGGAGGGAAATATAAAACTGTAGATAATGTCATTGAGGAAGAAGATTCTCAGGGAATAAAAAAAATACGGTTTAAACCAGTACCGGCCTGGGAAACACCGGAAGCAATGGAAGAACTATGCAGAGCATTTGAAGAGGCAATGGCAACAGGAGAAATAGATCCACTTCTTTTGATTCCGATGTTTATTCTGGATTTCCTATGCATACATCCGTTTAATGACGGCAATGGAAGAATGAGCCGTTTACTTACACTGTTACTTTTGTACAGATCCGGCTATATTGTGGGAAAATATATCAGTATCGAGAGAATGATAGAAAATTCAAAGGAATTATACTATGAATGTTTAAGGGAAAGTTCTGAGAACTGGTATGAGAATAAGAATGATTATATACCATTTGTAAAATATATGCTTGGCGTTATCGCAGGAGCATACAGAGAGTTTTCTTCAAGAATAAAATTGCTGATAACGCAGAATATATCAAAACCGGAGCGAATAGAAGAGATTATAAAAAATACTCCGGGTACAATTACAAAAAAGGAAATCGCAGAAAAATGTCCGGATATCAGTGTGGTAACGATACAGAGAACACTGGCAGAATTACTGACAGCAGAAAAAATTTTAAAAATCGGCGGCGGCAGGTATACGAAATATACCTGGAATAATGAACGATAGATGGGAGATAAAAAATGATCACTGGTGAATTAAAAAACAAAATAGATGGTTTATGGGATATATTTGCGGCAGGAGGACTTGTCAATCCACTGGAAGTAATCGAACAGATTACATACCTGATGTTTATTCATGATCTGGATGATTCCGATAATATGCGTGCAAGAGAAAGTGCAATGCTTGGCTTGACATTTCAGAGTATTTTTTCCGGAGAAGTAAAAATAGGTGAGAGAACAATTGACGGAAGTCAGCTGAAATGGTCCGTATTCCATGATTTTCCGGCAGACAGAATGTATATGATCATGCAGGAATGGGTATTTCCGTTTATAAAAAATCTTCATAATGATAAAAACAGTGCATATTCCAAATATATGGACGATGCGATATTTAAGCTTCCGACACCACTCCTTTTATCCAAAGTGGTGGATTCTCTGGATGAAATTTACAAACTTATGAATGAAATCCAGACAGCAGATGTCAGAGGAGATGTATATGAATATCTTCTTTCAAAAATAGCTCAGTCCGGACGGAATGGACAGTTCCGTACACCAAGACATATTATCCGGATGATGGTTGAGATGATGGATCCGTCCAGTGATGAGGTTATCTGTGATCCGGCATGTGGAACCTCCGGATTTCTGGTTGCAGCAGGAGAATATCTGAAAGAAAAAAGAAAAGAAGAAATTTTTTATGATAAGCAGAAAAAAGATCATTACATGAATCATATGTTCCATGGGTACGATATGGACCGTACCATGCTTCGTATTGGAGCTATGAATATGATGACTCACGGAATAGAAAATCCTTATATTGAGTATCGGGACAGCTTATCTGATCAGAATACAGATAAAGATCAGTATTCTCTTGTGCTGGCAAATCCTCCTTTTAAAGGAAGCCTGGATGCAGAATCTGTTTCCGGAGATCTTCTTAAAGTTTGCAAGACAAAGAAAACAGAACTTTTATTTCTTGCTTTGTTCCTGAGGATTATGAAAATTGGAGGAAGATGCGCCTGTATTGTACCAGATGGTGTACTTTTCGGATCATCACGGGCACATAAATCCATCCGTAAGGAAATTGTTGAAAATCAGAGACTGGAAGCTGTAATATCTATGCCTTCCGGTGTATTTAAACCCTATGCAGGAGTATCCACAGCAATCCTTATTTTTACAAAAACAGAACACGGCGGAACTGATCAGGTATGGTTCTACGATATGGAAGCAGACGGATTCAGCCTGGACGATAAACGTACTCCTGTCACAGAAAATGACATTCCGGATATTGTAGAGCGTTTTAAAAACCTTGATAAAGAAGCAGAACGGAAACGAACAGACCAGTCATTTATGGTACCGAAAAAAGATATTGTAGAAAATGACTATGATCTCAGTATTAATAAATATAAAGAAATCGAATACACTCCGGTGGAATATCCGCCAACATCAGAAATCATGGCCAATATCCGGGAACTGGAGCTGGAGATTGGAAAAGAAATGGATGAGTTGGAGAGGTTGTTGGGATTATAGAAGAAAGGATGGCAGATTCGAAAATTCGGGTTTGTGTGGGAATTAAAAATGAAAAAGTTAATTGATATATGCGATATTCAATATGGATATGCATTTGATTCAGCATATTTTACAGAAAATTCTTGTTATCCACCTTTGGCTCGGATAAGAGATGTAAAAAGAGGATATTCAGAGACTTATTATTCAGGAGGTTACTCTGAAGAATATATTTTGGCATCAGGAGATCTGCTTGTGGGAATGGATGGGGAATTTAATATTGCCCGGTGGAAATGCGATGGAGCGCTATTAAACCAGAGAGTTTGTAGATTGCTTGCTAAAAAAGGAACAAATGAAGAATATCTTCGTTTTGCTATGATGAAAGTTCTTAAAGAAATTGAAAGAAGAACTGCATTTGTTACGGTAAAACATCTTTCTGCAAAGGAACTAAATAAATTGCAATTGGTTGTTCCAGACCTTTCAACACAAAATAAGGTTGCGGAAATACTTTCTCGATTAGAAAAAATAATTGGTTTACGCAGACAGGAATTGAAAAGATTGGATGACCTTATTAAAGCCCGATTTGTCGAGTTGTTTGGTGATCCAATAAAGAATCCGAAAGGATGGGATGTTGTAAAATTGTCGGAATGTCTGGAAAGAATTGATAATGGAAAAAGCTTTACATGTGATAGCAATGCACGAGAAGGCGCATTTCCGGCAATTCTTAAGTTAAGTGCTGCAACATATGGGGATTACAGACCATATGAAAATAAAGCTCTCTTGGATGAGAAGCAGTTTGTGGAATCTGTCGAAGTGCATAGAGGAGATTTGCTTTTTACAAGAAAGAATACACCTGATCTTGTTGGAATGGCAGCCTATGTTTTCGAAACACCAGAAAAACTTATGATGCCAGATTTGATATTTCGCTTAGTCACAAACGAGCGAATGACGCCCATATTCCTGTGGCAATTAATCAATAATAGAGAGTTTAGGCCGGTTATTCAAGGTATCTCTGGTGGATCAGCGAAATCTATGTCAAACATATCTAAGGAACGTTTGAAGAATATAGAGATTATCTGTCCAACGATTTCTGAGCAGAAGAAACTTGAGGGAGTGTTGGACCAAGTCAACAAATCAAAAGTTAAAGTGCAAAAAGCACTGGATGAAACACAAAAGTTGTTCGATAGTTTGATGCAACAATACTTTGGCTAGAAAGGGGAGAAGTTGAATGGCGATAATGACGGTGTATCATGGTGGATATCAGGCTGTAGAGAAACCGGAAATTAGAAAAGGTCGTAATACAAAAGATTTTGGAACCGGTTTTTACTGTACGATTATAAAAGAACAGGCTCAAAGATGGGCCAGGAGATATGATACGAAGGTTGTATCTGTCTATGATGTGCGTTTAAAATCGAATCTGAAAATAAAAGAATTCAAAGATATGACAGAAGAATGGTTGGATTTTATAATTGCATGTCGGAGTGGGAAAGACCATGAATATGATATTGTAATCGGTGCAATGGCAGACGATCAGATTTATAATTTTGTTTCTGATTACATGGACGGTACGATTACCAGAGAACAGTTCTGGGTTCTGGCAAAGTTCAAGTATCCAACTCATCAGATAGCATTTTGTTCCAAAGAATCATTGAAATGCCTGAAGTATAGAGATTGTGAGGTGCTATAAATGGCAGGAGAAGGACGTGAAAGCAAAAAAGATAATGATTTATTTTACACATGCAGCCTGATCGATTACATTGCCAGGAAAACAAAGAATACACGGGCAGATGTTGTAAATAAGCTTAGAAAGCAGAGGATTGATAAAATTTATGACCTGGCAGATGTCTATCATTGTGATAACATTGACAGAGTCAGTGATGATTTTATCGAAGAAGCAGGAATAAAAGAAGGAGATTTTGACAATGTGGGTGATTGTAAATACAGCATTCCATCACATTGGGACATTGGAAAAGTATATAAGCGGCTGATAAAAATGGTCGCTGCAGATGAGGGTATTGGGATTATAGAAGCTTTAATAAAAGTATACAATTCCTTTATCAGTGCAAAGATTGATGACTACAACAGCAGTGTATATTACGAAAATCCGTCATATATATTTGAATCGTATCGGGAAAACAAAATGCTATAAACAAAATGGTTGAAGGATGCTGGTATATTTTGAAAGGAGTATGCCAGTATGGAAGAAAAAATAGTAAAAATACTGAATGAAATGTCAGAATATCTGTCAATTACACAAATGAAAAAACTTCAGGAAGTAATCTTAAAAGTATGTGCAGAGGATGAAGCTGATAAAATGGAAATATCCAATACAGATTTTCTTAAAATGTTTTTGGATGCAAAGAAGATCGAAGGCTGTTCAGAAAGAACCATTCAATATTATAAAGTTACAGTAGAGCATTTGCTATCCCATATTGAAACATCTGTAAGGAAGATCACAACAGAGGAAATACGGACATATCTGGCAGAATATCAAAAAAATAATAAATGCTCAAATGTTACGGTGGATAACATTCGAAGAAACATTTCCAGCTTTTTCTCCTGGTTAGAGGAAGAAGATTATATTTTAAAAAGTCCTATGAAACGGATTCATAAGATTAAAACTAAAACGGTAGTAAAAAGCATTATTACAGATGAAGGGATTGAACGACTCAGGGATAACTGCAAAGAAATCAGGGATCTGGCAATTATAGATTTGCTATATTCTACAGGAATACGAGTAGGTGAACTGGTAAATCTGAATGTTGATGACATTGATTTGGAAGGGCGTGAGTGCATTGTATACGGAAAGGGAGACAAAGAGCGGCGTGTATATTTTGATGCAAAAGCGAAGGTGCATTTAAAAAAATATATTGATTACCGAAAAGATAATAATTCTGCATTGTTTGTGACCCTGGATGCACCACATGACAGGCTAAAAATAAGCGGAGTGGAAATTCGTTTAAGGGAATTAGGAAGACGAATTGATTTGGAACGCATTCATCCCCATAAATTTCGAAGAACCATGGCAACCAGAGCAATAGATAAAGGAATGCCAATAGAACAGGTGCAAAAAATATTAGGACATTCACAAATTGATACAACGATGCAGTATGCGATGGTGAATCAAAACAATGTCAAAACATCTCATCAGAAATATATGAGCTGAATTTTATTCAAATTCGGGTTTGTGTGGGAAGATAATGGCAAAATTAGTTGAGATAACGGGGAAGGCAATGTCTGGTGAATGGGGATTTGACGATGAGACTGGAAACGGAATTCCTGTTCTTAGAACGACCAATTTTACTAATGAAGGCGTTGTTGATTATAAAAATGTTGTTACGCGAACAATTATTAAGAAAAATATAGATGAAAAGTATCTTCGCCCGGGAGACGTTATTATTGAAAAATCGGGTGGAAGTGACAAGCAACCAGTTGGTAGAGTTGTTTATTTTAATGGCCCAGAAAAAACATACTTGTTTAATAATTTCACAGGTTTATTACGGGTGAAAGATCAAACACTGTGGTTTCCTAAATATATTTTTTACTCACTTTATGGAAATTACCGTAGAGGTGGAACAAGAGCATTTGAGAATAAAACTACGGGACTTCATAATCTAAAGGTGGATGATTATGTATCAAGATACGAGATAACTGAGCTTGATCACAAAAAACAGATTGAAGTATGTGAGTATCTTGATAAGATTTACAAAGTAATTAAACTTAGAGAAGAAGAATTACAGAAGTTAGATGATCTCATCAAAGCCCGATTTGTCGAGATGTTTGGGGATCCAATTTTGAACCCTAAAGGTTGGGAAATGGTCGCTGTTGGAGACATTGTAACGGATGTAAGATATGGAACAAGCAAGCCTGCTGTTGAAGGAGGTAAATATCCATATTTACGGATGAATAATCTTACTTCAGATGGACATTTAGATTTGAAAGACTTGAAATATATAGATATTTCAGATGATGAAATTGAAAAGTGTGTTGTGCGAAAAGGAGATGTCCTTTTTAATAGGACAAACAGCATTGAATTAGTTGGAAAGACTGCAGTTTTTGATTTGCCAGAAGATATGGTTATTGCAGGATATATTATACGAGTAAGGCTCAATGAAAAGTTGTTGCCTGAGATATTTTCTCAATATATGAACTTAGAAGCAATAAAGAGTATTCTTCGAGGAATGGCAAAAGGTGCAGTTAATCAGGCTAATATCAATGCTCAGGAATTGCAAAGTATCAAGGTCTATATTCCTAGTATGGAATTGCAAAATCAGTTTGTTGAGATGAAGGAGCAGGTAGACAAATCAAAATTTATCAATCAGCTTTTATAGAAAATGGAATTATATATGTCACGATACAATCGAGAAAGTGAAATAAAGCAAAAGAAATGTTTTATGAAGATACATGAGAGAAATTGCTTACTGCGAGGGGAATGAAATTTACAATGGTATATTTTCAGAAGGGGGTTAAATATGCAAAATGAAATAATCTTATTTGAAACTGCTGATAAGGAAATAAAATTAACTGTGTCTGTCAAAAATAATACCGTATGGCTTAATAGGAATCAGCTAGCTAAATTATTTGGAAGAGACGTAAAGACGATTGGTAAACATATTAATAATGCATTAAAAGAAGAACTGGATAATTCAGTTGTCGCAAATTTTGCGACAACTGCTTCAGATGGAAAGGTGTACCAAGTAGAACATTATAATTTAGTAGCAATTGATGATTACAGAGTCAGATCCAAAAGAAAAAGATATTATGGTTAATTTGGTAATGAATTTATTGGCAATGTAAAGTGAAGTAAAAGAGGGAGGTTTCACAATGGTAACAAACTTTGATTATTTAAAAAATGAATCAAAATTCTCTGCATTTGCGAATGTTGCCATCTCTGCGGAGAAGATCATATTAGCAGATCCGGATGCGAGTATTCTTAACAGCCGGCGGGCTATGGAATTTGCTGTGAAATGGTTGTATTCTGTGGAGAACAGTTTGCAGATTCCGTACCAGGATAACCTTCACACTTTGATGAATACAGAGGAATTCAGACAGTTAGTGGGACCGGATCTTTGGAAACGGATGGATTATATCCGCAGATGTGGAAATAGTGTGGCACATAGCAATAAAAAACCTGGCAGAGATGCAGCGATGCTCTGTCTTGAAAATCTGTCGATTTTTTTAGATTACGTTGCATATTGTTATGGAGAACAGTATCAGGAACATCCATTTGACAAATCGATTATTGATGGCAGAATTGAGAAGGCAAAGGTATCCAGGGAAACAGCCAGAAAAGCAAAGGAAACACTTCTGAAAGAACAAGAAAAAACTGCCCAGCAGGAACTGGATCTACAAAAACTGATGGCAGAAAATACTTTTCTCAGGGAAGAACTGTCCGCACGCCACGAGAAACAGCAGCAGACATATGTTCCGAAACCTCTGGATCTGTCTGAATATGAAACCAGAAAACTTTACATAGATTCCATGCTCATTGATGCAGGATGGACACAGGGAAAAGACTGGTTAAATGAGATGACTGTGACAGGAATGCCGAATAAATCAGGGATTGGACGTATTGATTATGTTCTCTATGATGATATGAATAAACCTCTGGCAATTATAGAAGCAAAACGTACCTGCAAGGATATTGCTGAGGGTAGGCAGCAGGCGAAACTTTACGCAGATCTGCTGGAAAAGAAATATGAACGACGTCCGGTAATTTTCCTTACCAATGGTTTTGAAACCCGGATCATAGACGGACAATATCCGGAAAGAAAATGTTCAGTTATTTATTCCAAACAGGATCTGGAGAAATGGTTTAACCTTTTGAGTATGCGGACAAGCCTGCAAAATATTTCTGTAGATAAAAAGATAGCAGACCGCTATTATCAGGAAGCCGCGATAAAAGCAGTATGCCAGAGCTTTGATGAAAAGAATCGGAGAAAAGCCCTGCTTGTTATGGCCACAGGTTCCGGAAAAACCAGAACAGTAATGGCTTTGTGCAAGGTACTGGTTGATGCGGGCTGGGTAAAGAATATACTTTTTCTGGCGGACAGAAATTCACTGGTAACACAGGCGAAAAGAAGTTTTGTAAACTGGATGCAGGATTTTTCCTGTACAAATCTGGTTGAAGAAAAGAATAATTATATGTCGCGATGTGTTTTCTCCACATATCAGACCATGATAAACTGTATTGATACGATAAATGACAAAGAAGGAAAAGTTTTTACCAGTGGCCATTTTGATCTGATCATTTGTGATGAAGCGCACAGATCCATTTATAATAAATATAAAGATATTTTTACATATTTTGATGCACTGCTTGTAGGACTTACCGCAACACCGAAAGATGAGATTGACAAAAATACATATGAAGTGTTTGAACTGGCAAACGGAGATCCCACTTATGGATATGATCTGGCGCAGGCGGTTAAGGATGGATATCTGGTTGATTATCTTTCGGTGGAATCCAGGGTGAAATTTATTGATCAGGGAATTGTATATGATGAACTTTCAGAAGCAGATAAAGAAATCTATGAAAATACTTTTGAAGACGAAAATGGAAAGCTTCCGGAAGCGATAAATTCGGCTGCATTGAATACCTGGATTTTTAACGAAGATACCATTAAAAAAATTCTTCATGTCCTGATGAGAGATGGAATTAAAATTGAATACGGACAGAAGATTGGAAAAACAATTATTTTTGCGAAAAATCATGATCATGCGGAAAAGATCCTTGAGATTTTTAATAAGGAATATCCGCATTTAAAGAATTATGCTATGGTGATCGATAACAGAATGAAATATGCACAGAGTGCAATTGATGAGTTTTCAGATCCGAAAAAACTACCGCAGATCGCAATTTCTGTAGATATGTTAGATACGGGAATTGATGTACCTGAAGTTCTTAATCTTGTATTCTTTAAGAAAGTTATGAGTAAAGCAAAATTCTGGCAGATGATCGGGCGAGGAACAAGACTATGCCCGGGATTGTTGGATGGGGAAGATAAGAAAAAGTTTTACATTTTCGATTTTTGTGGAAATTTTGAGTTTTTCCGAATGAATAAAGGAAAAGTGAGTGCGAATCTGATGGCGTTGCAAAGTGCGGTTTTTAATCTTCAGTTTGAGATTTCGTACAAGCTTCAGGATATTAAATATCAGACAGATAAATTAACTGCGTACAGGACTGCACTTGTAAAGCACATGACTGAAAAAGTAAAAGAGCTCCCAAGAGATAGTTTTACAGTTCGCCAACATTTGAAATATGTAGAATTATATTCAGAAGAGTCGAACTATCAGATGCTTACTTATGAAGATACTTTACTTGTACGGGAAGAGGTTGCACCCTTGATTTTGCCTGAAAGTGATGAAGTAACAGCAGTACGTTTTGATGCACTTATGTATGGAATAGAACTTGCATCTCTGGTTGGAAAGAAATATACAAGTGCGCGAAAAGATCTTTTAAAAAAGGTTTCCGGAATTGCCGGAGTGGCAAATATACCGGAGATTCAGGCACAGACAGAGCTGATCAATCAGATTTTGCATACAGATTATGTGGAAAATGCAGGAATCGATGAATTTGAAAATATCAGGGAAAATCTGAGAGATCTTATGAAGTATATTCCGGATAAGAGCAGGAATAAATATATGACCAATTTTACAGACGAAATTCTTTCAACGAAATGGAAAGAAGCAGAATTGGAAAACGATGATCTGGAAAATTATAAAGTACGGGTAGAATATTATGTCCGACAGCATCAGGATAACCATGTAATAGCTAAGCTGAAAAAGAATCAGTCACTTACAGAAAAAGATGTAGCTGAACTGGAAAAAATTCTCTGGAGCGAGCTTGGTACAAAAGAGGATTATGAAGCAGAATTTGGCAGAAAGCCATTGGGAGAATTTGTCAGAGAAATGGTAGGTCTTGATATGAATGCAGCAAAGGAAGCTTTTTCAAAGTATCTTGAGGATGTAAATCTGGACAGCAGGCAGATTTATTTTGTAAATCAGATCATTGAGTATATTGTTCATAATGGAATGATGAAAGATCTTTCTGTTTTGCTGGAATCTCCGTTTACGGATCGTGGGAGCATTTCGGAAATTTTTACAGATATGGGTGTTTGGCTTGGAATAAAAAAAGTCATTGATACGATCAACGCAAATGCTGCTGCATAAACATCCACCTCTGTAAACCATAAAATTTCAACCGGATTTACAATAAATTTAACCATAAATCCGGTTGACAAAACCCGGCCGGGAACGTTATAATGGCCGGGTTGATAAGATATTTTAAGAAAAAAGGCAGGTGAACAGAATGGACAGTTGTGATTCTCATGGGCGAAGTTGTAGCTCTCGGAGTGAAAGATGGAAAGAACAGAGAGGGATGAGAATGTTCCATTCTGTTTTAAGTGTACAGAATATTATGTCTGTATATCAGAAGGATATATATGACAGGATATATAGGTGACACCAGAATCTGTACGGTATTATTACATTATAATTGTAGCAGGATTATAATAGATATCTTTTTCATTCTTCTCATTCTGAGAATCTTACAGTAAGGCGATCATGTATAAATTCATTTCGCTTTATACTCAAATCCCAAGGAAACACAATCGAAAATCAAACAGCACATAGACATGCTTTAACATGTCTGTTTTTGGTGTGCGTGTTTTGTGCGAAACTATGTGAGGAGGATGAGAAAATGACAAAAAGAAATCAGGATTTTTCAAAAGATATTCTGAGTCTGATCCGAAGCAGTGTTTCTCCGGCAGTTTTAAGTGAAAGGCTGCAGGATTTCCACGAAAACGATCTGGCGGAAGTATTAAGAGAATTAAGCACTGCGGAGCGCGGCAGACTATACCGTATCCTGGAAAGCAGTATGCTGGCAGATGTTTTTGAATATCTGGAGGAAGAAGAAACTGTACAATATCTGGAAGAGATGGATGTAAAAAAAGCGGCAGCCATTCTTTCCAAAATGGAAACCGATGCCCTGGCAGATGTTTTAAAGCAGATCGATAAAGAAAAACGCAAGCTTCTGATCCAGCTTCTGGATGAACAGGTGCGGAAAGATATCGAAATGATCCGCTCCTTTGATGAGGATGAGATCGGAAGCAGAATGACAACGAACTGCATTGTGATCCGTGAAAACCTGACCGTAAAGCAGGCTATGAGTGAGCTGGTTTCCCAGGCGGCAGATAATGATAATATTTCTACGATCTTTGCAGTGACGGACAGAGGGGAGTTTTATGGAGCTCTAGATCTGAAGGACCTGATCACAGCAAGACAGGACCATCCTATGGAAGAGCTGATCGTAACTTCCTATCCATATGTGTATGGTACTGAGCAGATCGACGACTGTATGGAACGGCTGAAGGATTATTCTGAAGATTCTATTCCTGTATTGGACGATGACAATCGTTTCCTTGGAGTGATCACATCCGCAGGGATCATCGATCTGGTAGACGATGAGATGGGAGAGGATTATGCAAAGCTGGCTGGTCTGACTGCAGAGGAAGATCTGAAAGAACCTCTTTTTGAAAGCATGAAAAAAAGAATGCCCTGGCTGATCGTTCTTCTGGGTCTTGGTATGGTGGTATCTTCTGTTGTGGGAATATTTGAAAAAGTAGTTACCTGTCTGCCGATCATCATGTGTTTCCAGTCTCTGATCCTGGATATGGCAGGAAATGTTGGAACCCAGTCCCTGGCTGTAACCATCCGTGTACTGATGGATGAGACACTGACAGGCAGACAGAAAGCAGAGCTTGTGCTGAAGGAAATGCGGATCGGTCTTTGTAACGGTGGTCTGCTCGGTATCCTGTCTTTTGTGCTGATCGGATTGTATATTTTCTTATTCAAAGGAAAAACTCTCGTATTTGCCTATGCGGTATCCGGCTGCATCGGATTATCCCTGCTGGTGGCCATGCTGGTATCCAGTGCAGTGGGAACCTGCATACCACTGTTTTTCAAAAAGGTTGGTGTGGATCCGGCAGTAGCCTCAGGTCCGCTGATCACTACGGTGAACGATCTTGTAGCCGTGATAACATACTATGGAATGAGCTGGATCTTCCTGATCGAGATGTTCCACCTGGCTGGCTGAGAGTAAAATGCAGCTATGCTTATAAAAACAGACAGATATCAGAAATCTGTCGGATAACAGAAAAGTTACCGATACAAAAAAATTCCGGATCGAAAGATTCGGGATTTTTCTTTACATACAAACAGAAAGCTATTATAATAAAAGATACGCTTTGCCCGTTTAAAACGTTGCAGAAATAAATACAAACAACGGGCAGAAAAAGAGAACAAAACGATCACATGGGGTGATTGGGGAAAGGAAACAGTAACATGATAGTAACAATGATTGAAAAGGTCTATACATTTCTGTGGGGAGATCTGATAAGGATCCCGCTTCCGGGAGGAAGTACGCTGGGAATCTCACTTCTGATCCTGCTTCTGATTCCGACCGGTATCTATTTTACCATCAGGACAAAGCTTCTGCCGATCCGTCTTTTTCCGGATATGGTACGAGCCCTGTCAGAAAAGAAAAGTGACAAAAATAATCTTTCAGCATTTCAGACGCTGATTGTGTCTACAGCTACCCGTGTGGGAATGGGAAACCTGGTCGGTGTGGTAGCTGCGATCTCGGCAGGAGGTGCAGGAGCGGTATTCTGGATGTGGATCACGGCGCTGATCGGTTCCTCCACTGCTTTTATCGAAGCAACCCTGGCACAGCTCTATAAAGAAAAGGATCCTCTTTATGGTGGCTACAGGGGCGGTCCTGCCTACTATATCCACCGTTACTGGGAAGAAAAACAGGGCAGAAAACGAAAAAAGGTTCTGCTTTCCGTTCTGTTTGCTATTTCCGGCTTGATCTGCTGGTGTGGGATCAGTCAGGTTATCAGCAATTCCGTCACGGCGTCTTTCAAAAATGCTTTTGATATTCCGCCGATGTATACTACCATCGTGCTGGTAGTGATCGCAGCTGTGATCGTGCTTCGGAAGAATGCAACGGTTAAAGTTCTGGATCTTCTGGTGCCGGTGATGGCAGTGCTTTATTTTGTGATCACGCTGTTTATTATATTTACAAATCTTGGAAGTATGCCGGGAGTATTTAAACGGATTTTTGAAGAAGCTTTCGGATTTCGTCAGGCTGTTGCCGGCGGATTTGGCGTCGTGCTGATGAACGGAGTAAAAAGAGGCCTTTTTTCCAATGAGGCTGGAAGCGGCTCTGCTCCCTGTGCAGCAGCGGCAGCAGAATGTGACAGTCCGGTAAAAGCCGGATTTGTCCAGGCCCTGGGTGTATTTGTGGATACGATCGTGATCTGCAGCTGTACAGCTATGATCATGCTTTTGGCCCCGGAAGATCTGGTACAGGGGCTTTCCGGAATGGGACTTCTTCAGACTGCCATGCATTATCATATGGGGCAGTTTGGAGTGATCTTTATTGCTGCAACACTGTTTATGTTCAGCTTTTCCACATTCCTGGGAATCCTGTTTTATGCAAGAGGCAATGTGGCCTATCTTTTCGGTGATAACTGGGCATCCCAGACAGGGTATAAAGTACTGGCCCTTGTGATGCTGTTTATCGGCGGGATCGCAGCCTATACATTTGTGTGGGATCTGGGAGATGTGGGAATTGGTCTGATGACGATCTTTAATATTTTCATGTTATATCCTCTTGGGGAAAAAGCACTGAAAGAACTGAAGATTTACGAAGCAGAGAAAAAGAAAAAATAAAACAGATAAAAAGTCCGGCGGACTGTGACAGAAAAATGTCATGGTCCGCCAGAAAACTGTTTACAGACCCGGAAACTATATGGTAATATATCAAAGTAAAGCGATAAAAGAATAAAGAGTTCTGATGGCTATGCATATATACGTTGTGTATATGTAATGTGGATAAGATATAGATCAGGCTCTGTGAAATACCAGCGATCAGCTGGATGAAGAGGAGGATATGAAAATGTATATTACATGTCTGGACGTAGAAGGTGTACTGGTACCGGAGATCTGGATCGCATTTGCAGAGGCAAGCGGAATCCCGGAGCTTAAGAGAACAACCCGTGATGAGCCGGATTACGATAAACTGATGAACTGGCGACTTGGCATCCTGAAAGAGCATGGCCTTGGTCTGAAAGAGATCCAGGAGACCATCGCAAAGATCGATCCTCTCCCGGGAGCAAAGGAATTCCTGGATGAGCTGAGATCTTTTTCCCAGGTGATCCTGATCAGTGATACTTTTACACAGTTTGCAACTCCCCTGATGGAGAAACTTGGCCGTCCCACACTTTTCTGTAACACTCTGGAAGTGGCAGAGAACGGAGAGATCACAGGATTTAAGATGCGCTGTGAGAAATCCAAGCTTACGACTGTAAAAGCACTGCAGTCTATGGGATTTGACACCATTGCGAGCGGAGATTCCTACAATGATCTTGGAATGATCCAGGCAAGTAAAGCGGGATTTCTTTTCCGCAGTACAGAGCAGATTCGTGCAGATCATCCGGAAATTCCGGCCTATGAGGAGTATGATGAACTGCTTGCCGCGATCAGAGATGCAATGAAATAATATTCAGAATAACTCATTTAACCAAATCAAGTAAGTCCCCTGCGGGGGTACGAAAAGCAATAAGCAGTGGGTGGGGACTTGCTTGTATCAGGAGGAGTGCAAGCTCCTCCTGATAAACTGCGGAGCAGTTATTTGGTGTAGAGCTACGTAGCGAAGCGGATTGCGAATATCCGCTTGATCCAAAAACAGGCGAAGAATCGACGAAGAGAAAAATAATGTCGATTTTGTGCCTGTTTTTTTTGCTTTTTATATTAGAGAAGAGTATAATTGTACAAAATAGGTTTATTTTAAAAAACAATAAAAGTGAAAAAGAGGCGGGGCAGAAACTGTATGAGAACAATACTGGAATACACTGAAAACAATCTGATCTATATGATCGTACTGTGGGGCGTGATGATCCTGGCAGCTGTTTTCTGGAATCTCTACCGAAGAGAAAAGAAGGCGGCGAGAAAGGCCAGAGAAGAACTGAGGGGTGGAAAGAAATTTTACAGCTCTTTCGAAAACAACCGGAAGACAGCTTATGTTTTTGTCAGTGAGAAGAGCAGAAAGGTGCTGTACGCGACACCGAATCTGGAGCTGGTAACCGGAATCCGACCGGATGATCTGAAAACGGATACAGAACTTATGACAGGTCTCATTGTACGAAAAGAAGCCAGAGAGATTGCAAAACAGCTGAATGCCTGGAATAAAGAACAGGAATTTTCCAGTGAAGTGAATTATCACAGAAGCGGAGAGAAAGAACTGCGGCGTGGACAGATACAGATCCTGTACTGTGAAAAGGATGGCGGTTATCTTCTGATTCTTTCGGATATTACAGAAGAATATGAAAAACGCCAGGAAATGGAACGGGAACTTATTACTGCCCAAAAGGAAAGTCAGTCCAAGACGGACTTCCTCTCTCAGATGTCTCACGAAATCCGTACACCGATGAATGGAATCCTGGGTATGCTGAGCCTTCTGAAAACCCATTTAAATCAGCCGGCAGCGGCAGAAGAATATCTTGCAAAAACAGAAAATCTGTCACATTTTCTTCTGACTCTGATCAACGATATCCTGGATATGTCCCGAATCGAAAGCGGCAAGGTTCAGCTGGAAGAAATTCCCTTTTCGCTGGAACAGCTGGTTGATAAACTGGATTCCATGTTCCGCAGTACTGCAGAAGCCAAGGGTATCAACTGGAAGATCGAGATGCAGGATTTTGATGTAAAATACGTGATTGGTGATGAGATGCGTCTCAGTCAGGTTATTATCAATTTCATTTCCAATGCCAATAAATTTACTCCGCCTGGAGGAACGGTAGAGGTTCTGTTTCGGCAGATGGACCGGATTGGAAATGATCTTCATTTTATGATCCGTGTCAGTGATACGGGAAAGGGAATCAAAGAAGACTTCCTCAGCAAGATCTTCCGGCCGTTTGAGCAGGAGGATGCATCTACGGCACATAACTATGGTGGAAGTGGTCTTGGAATGGCCATTGCAGACAGTATGGTACGTCTGATGAACGGGCAGATTCTGGTAGAAAGTGAAGAGGGAAAGGGAACCGAGTTCAGTGTATATCTTTCCCTGCCGATAGCAGAAGTGCAGGAACAGAATGAGGGCACGGAGATAACGGAAGCGGAAGATCCTGCGAAGACACGTGCGATAGAAGCATTCACACTGAAAGGAGTCCGGATCCTTCTTGCGGAAGATAATGATATCAATGCAGAGATCGCAATGGAGATCCTGGCCATGGAAGGTGCAGTTCTTACAAGAGCCTGCGATGGCGCGGAAGTTGTAAAAATGTTTAAAGAAAGTAGGCCATATACTTTTGATGTGATCCTCATGGATATCCAGATGCCGAAGATGGACGGATGGGAAGCGACCAGGGTGATCCGGAAGATGAAACGGGAAGATTCCGATCTTCCGATCCTTGCCATGTCAGCCAACGCTTTTCTGGAAGACCGGAGAAAATCTCTGGAATCCGGCATGAATGGCCATATCAGCAAACCGGTAGATTACGATGAAGTACGCAGGATCATCGGGGAACAGCTTTGGGCAGTAAGGAGCCATTAAATGAAAAAAATAACAAAAAAGAAAACGTTAACGGCTGTAACAGGAGCTACGGTTATTGGAGTTGCCGCAGCTGCTTTGGTAAATGGATCAAAACTGGATTCGGTATTCAACCCCGGTAAATTCGAAAAATTCGAAAATAATTATAAATCAGAAGAATATGATTATGTGGCCGGTGATGGAGAAGAAACAGACATTGCCGGTGATAATGTAAAGGATAAGCAAAAAACCAGCGGAGACGATCTTCAGGTACTTCAGCTGAAAAAGCAGGAAAATGGAGATCTGAAGGACAACAGCAGTTTTGGGATCGCAGATAGTGCAAATGATCAGAAACAAGATGATTCCGCAGATTCACAGAATAATGAAAATGCTGCAAATGGTGTGGAACTTTCTCAGGCCGATAATACAGATAACACAGAGAAAACGATCCAGAACAGTAATGGCGCCAACGGAAATGGCAGTTTTGTAAACAAGGCAGGGAATGGAAACGGCTCCGATGGAAACGGCAGTGGTGGAGGAAACTCACAGACCAAAGTTACAGGTACTCCTACACCGACTCCAGGTACCGGAGGAACTCCCACGGTAACGCCAGCTCCCACCAGTGCGCCGGTTTCAACACCAACGCCTGCGGCAACGCCAACGCCAACACAGGCTCCGGCAGAACCAACTCCGGCAGAGCCCACTCCCATACCTGCGACACCAACGCCAACACAGGCTCCTGAGACACCAACACCAGTGCCTGCGACGCCAACGCCAACTCCAAATCCGTGGAAGACGGATAAAGATACAGTAATAACGGAAGATGGAGAACTTGTTAAGCTGAGTGCGGAAATTACAAAAGAATATTATACTTTCGGAGAAACTTATCAGGCAGAAGACGGCATAGTTACAGCAACCTTTAAAAAAGACGGCAAAACAAAAGAAAAAGTTCTGAATTATGGAGGCCCTGACGGATATAGTGTAACGCTTCCCACGGTTGAGGCAGGAGGACGGTTTGCTACATTTTCTTACAGAGGAATGTCTGCAAGCGCATATTATACCGTATTGAAAAGTAATCTGGTACTCAATTATATGGTAAGCTATTCCAATGATAATAAGATCTATTCCCAGAATTTTCCGGGAACAATGCTCGAAAACAGCAAAGGAGAGGAGTTTTACAGTGCTCTGAAGAAATATACAGAAGTTCCATATAATTATGCCAAGAAGGGAAAGTATGTAGATCTTGTGGAGGTACATAAGCGGTATATTGCGGTCTTGGGAGATCCTGCGATCCAAACAGCTTTTCACAGCGATGAAGCGCAGAATATCAGTGCCAACTACAAAAATATTGTATTTCTTGAGAATAAAGATGGTTATCTTACAAATATGCTCCAGGGATTCCGGTGGACATCTTCCAATACCCTGATGGATACAGAAAGAGCGTACCTCTATTATCCTGTCGCAAACTGGGATTATTTAACCAGAAATGTGGTGGATTATATCAGCGAGGTTCCGGATGGATATAAGATTCGCCGTGTGACAGAGAATGAAGGAACAGTGCAGTATACAGCAGATCAGGTCCTGGAAAAGTACACAGGTACAGATTCTGTGCTGACAGTTCCCATGGGAGTTACCAAAGTAAAGTTAAATGAGAAAAACACATCCGTAAAAACATTTGCCATTACACAGGGTGTACAGGAAATGGATATCTCCTCAATCAGTGAGAATCTGCCGGATCTGCAGGAGTATCAGGTGGCAGACGGAGATGAACTCCATGTGGATCTCAGTATTTCTGATGGTATTCTTTACAGCAGGGACGGAAAAACACTGTTGTCAGTTCCGGCAGGAAGAAAAAATGTGGAAATCCCGGCAACCGTCACAACACTGGGAAAGGGATGTTTCGATGGCCTGTCAAAAGATGCTGTTGTCACATTTAAAGGCGAAAATCCACCTGTGCTGAAGGGGGAAACCGGTTTTTCAGGAACCATAAAGGTTGCGGATTCCCGGTACGATCTGATCTGCAAGAATTATATGTTCGCTTTTGGAAAAGAATGCGGCAATCTTGTGTTTGAAACAGAAAACGGACAGAAGGATCTTTATACATATGACAGTGAACATTCAATTTTGCTTGAAAAGAACGGAGATGGGGTTCTGGCAGCTATTCCGCAGAAGACACATGGAGAATATACAGTACCGGAAAATGTGAGATCAGTCGGAGCAGGAGCTTTTGCGGACTGTGGTTTCCTTACGGATATCATTCTGGGAGAAAATGTTGAAGAACTGAAAGAAAACAGTATGGTGCTTTCAGGCCGTGTGGTTTCGGTTACCGTGCAGAATCCGGATCTGAAGATCACAGACCATATTTTCGGTACTTCCGGTACTGATAAAGTAAATCTGGATCTGAAGATTTATGTGCCGGGGGAGGATTATGAACGTATGCTGGAATCCTGGGGCAGCATTCTTGATCCTATTTACGGAGAGGGAACTGCCAGGGCACTGTTATATACAGAGAACAGCAGCTATATCTATGAGGATGGAGCGAAGTATCAGCAGATTTTTACAGAGGGAAATATCGCCTATCGTCTGGTGCGGGTTTATCAGACCGACAGGACCGCATTTCGGATCAAGGAGGGAACGGTGGAAATTGCATCAGGCGCCCTTTATGGATGCGATGATCTGGAAATTCTTCTGATCCCGGAATCCGTAGAAACGGCAGGAGAGGATTTCCTTGGGAATCTTAACAGCCTGGAAATGGTTGCATCTAAAAATAAAACACTTTTTAAGAAGGAAACCTACGGTGCGTCATCCGATGTGGAGATCCTGACAGCTGGAGATGAATTTACAGGTTTTGGATGGGATGACGGAATCCTGTATGGAAGTACTGCAGATGGATGGACACTTCTCAATGTGCCGACAGATTATACAGAACATGTAAAAATATGGATGAATACGACTGTTCTTTATAAGAATGCAATGAAGGACTGTGATTTTCCCAACGGATTTCATATACAGGATGATATGGCACTTCAGAAAATCGGAGATTCCTGTTTTGAAAACTGCAAAGGAGAGTTCTATTATGACTTTACCGGCTGTCTTAATCTTACAGAAATCGGAGACTATGCATTTCGTAACTGTGTCAATGCACCGAAGATCATTGTGGAAAATAGTGTGAAAAAGATTGGAAAGGGTGCCTTTTATAACTGTACTGCTCTGGAGTCAGTTACTGCGCCAGGTGTTGTGGAGATCGGAGATGAAGCTTTTTACGGATGTGGAAGTATGATGAAGACAGATATTTTTTCATCTGTAGAAGTGATAGGTAACAGTGCTTTTTACGGCTGTTCCGGCCTTACAGAGGTGGTTCTTCCGGAAACTTTAAGCAGCATGGGAGAAAGCTGTTTCGAGAACTGCACCATGTTAAAAAGGGTGGTGCTGGACGGAACGCTTCAGGGAATCAGCCGGTACTGTTTTTATGGCTGTCGTACACTGACGGATGTCGTATTCCAGGATTCCATGACAAGGAGTGGAACACTGCAGGGAATTGGCGTGCGTGCTTTCGGTATGTGCACAAGCCTTGAAACAATGGATTTCAGTGAACAGACTACCCTGGAAGTTATGGGAGCAAGTACTTTTGAGAACTGTATAAGGCTGACAACCGTAAGGCTTCCGGAAAACCTGGAACAGATCCCGGATTATTGCTTTGAAGGCTGTGAGAACCTTTCCATCCTGCAGACCAAAGCAGACCATGTAACCGCTCTGGGTGAAAATATATTCGGAGTGCGGGAAGAACTGCCGAAATTTCTTCATATCTGGGTAAAACCGGAGATGGTGGAAACTTATCTGAATGCATATCAGCCAGTGCTTGATCCGGTTTACGGCGAGGGTACAACTGCTCAGGTTCTGGGTGAGATCAATGAGAAACAGGAGATCATCAGGGGAGTACTTTTTGAAAATACAGAAGAAGGCCATGTCCTGAAAAAAGCATCCACAGAATTAAGTGGAGAATATGTGCTTCCGGAAGATACCGTGGGTATTGCGGAGGATGCGTTTGAAGGATGCGATAAAATAACAGCATTTTATACTGCAGAGGGAACCAATGTTGCGCTGGGTGACCGTTGCTTCAAGGGCTGTACCGGTCTGCAGCTGGTGAGACTTCTTGGAAATATTACAGAATGGGGCGATGAGACCTTTATGGACTGTACCAGCCTTGTGACGTTAAGCCTTGGCAATACAGGCGCTCAGATCCCACGTATCGGTACCCGCGCATTTAAAAACTGTACGTCACTGGCCAGGGAGTCGCAGATTGAGATCCGTGCAGCGATAAATGTCTATGGTGAGGAATGTTTCGCAGGCTGTACTTCTCTTGCTGCGGTTGCATATACAGTTGGTGCGAGAGGTTCCCTGCAGGTGATCGAAGATGGTGCTTTCCGTGACTGTGTCAGCCTGAAGGTACTTCTGACCTCTCAGATGAGTTCTCTGACTTATATCGGGGCTTATGCCTTTGCCAACTGCGATACCCTGAAACAGCCGGCAGTTCCCGCAAAAGTGACCCATGTGGGAGAGGGCTGCTTCATGGACTGTGATAATATCCAGTATGTAAGTTTTTATGGAGCTATCGAAGAATATCCGAAATATTGTTTCAAAGACTGTACGAAACTGATCCGTACAGGTGGTACGGCTGCTGCGTTTAACGGTCTGAAGCGGATCGGTGAGGAGGCGTATGCAGGCTGTGCATCTTTAAGCACATCTACAAGCTGGAATCTGGGAAGATATGCCAATCTGGAACAGATTGGAGACAGGGCTTTTTACGGATGCAGTGCGATGTCTGACCAGGTATTGGATGCGAAAGGTAATTTTGTGCAGAATGTCATACTGACAGGCAGTCTGAATCAGATCGGAGCGTCTGCTTTTGACGGATGCAGTGCGATGCATAAACTCTGGCTTCAGGCAACACAGCCGCCGGTATTTGGAGCTTTTTCCACCAGCAGTATGGCGGAAGATTATCAGATCCTTGTGCCTGACAGCCAGGAAGACGGTGACAGCATTTATAAGACATATCTGGAAACACTTACCGGAATCCTCGGAAAAGATGAAGCATACCGGATCCTGGACTCCTTTTCTGATGGTGCAAAAGCACGTCAGGCAGCAGCTATTTCCGAGATCGAGATCACGGTGCCCGGGGATGGAAGTGCTGATACAGTGGAAGCAGCAGGAACAACAGAGGAACAGGAGACACCGGGAGTGATCGAGGAAGTTCCGGAAAATCCACAGCCGGAAGAAATACCGGAAGAAGAACCGGAAAAACCAGAGGAGCCGGAAGATCCGGGAACAACAGAGGAGCCGGAGCCATCAACCGATGAAAATATTTCTGATGGATCATCGGAGGAAACATCTCAGGAACAGACAGAACAAAGTGAACAGACGGAAGAAAGCATCACTGCGGTACAGCAGGCAGAAAGCGGAAAATTAACAGAAGAAGCCAAGGAGAGGGAATCATGATCATAGAACAGTCAGAGCAGGTAATGAAAGAAATCAAAAAGGTATTTATCGGAAAGGATGAGATCATAGAAAAGGTACTGATGGCTATTTACGCAGGTGGTCATATCCTTCTTGAAGATGCGCCGGGAGTAGGAAAGACAACCCTTGCCCTTGCTTTTTCAAGAGCACTTGGGCTTTCTTACAAACGTATCCAGTTTACACCGGATACCATGCCTTCCGATATTACCGGATTCAGTGTATACAATAAAAACACCGGTGAACTGGAATATAAACCAGGAGCTGCAGACTGTCATCTGCTTCTTGGTGATGAGATCAACCGTACTTCTCCGAAAACCCAGGCAGCTCTTCTTGAGGTCATGGAGGAAGGCAGTGTTACTGTAGATGGTATTACCCATGTGCTTCCGAAGCCATTTATCTGTATTGCCACACAGAATCACTACGGAACTGCCGGAACTCAGGCACTGCCGGAATCTCAGATGGACCGTTTCATGGTGCGTTTAAGCATTGGTTATCCGGAGAGAGACAGTCAGGTACAGATTCTGAAAAGCAGAAGAGGCAGTGGCGATATGGATCTGGTGAAAACGAGAATGAATCTGGATGATGTAAAGGAAATCCAGGGATACTTGTATTCTATTCGGATCGTAGATGAAATCCTTTATTATATTTCTGATCTCTGTGCTGCAACAAGAGAGCATTCCATGGTAAAGCTTGGTGTCAGTCCACGAGGCGCGGCAGCACTGGCGCAGCTGGCCCGTGCCCGTGCTGTGCTGCGGGAGAGAGATTATGTTGTTCCGGATGATGTACGTGAGATTTTTGAGGATGTATGTGCACATCGTCTGGTTATGAAACCGCAGGCAAAGATCGAGGGCATCACAGCACATGATGTACTGAGCCAGGTTCTTAAAGAGGTTCCAGGTCCTGCATTTGGAAGGAAGCAGAAATAATATGCGTAGATATCGAATCTGGTACGGGGCGGCAATGGTGGCTGCCCTGCTAATTTATATCATATCCAACCGAAGTGAAGCACTTACGGTTCTTCTGTGTCTGGTTGTTGTGCCGGTCCTCTCTTTTGTGATCGAACTGGTAAGCTTAAATGGATTTAAAATGGAATATAGTGTAAAATCTTCCTGTCATGTTGGACAGGAGATTCCCCTGGAAATCCGGATAAGCAAAAAAAACAGGGGCCCTCTTGGAAGGATCCAGCTGAAAATTCAGATTAAAAACACGATGTATGGAGAAGAAAAAACGCAGACAGTGATCCTATGTGCTTCCGAAAAGAAAAACGCGCAGTTTCAGTACATGATCAAAATGGAAAACTGTGGATGTGTCAGGATCACGGTGTTACATGTGAAATGCTATGATCACCTGGGGATCTTCTGCTGGACCAGACCAGGCGCATCACAGAAGGAAGTGCTGGTGTATCCGGCGCAGCTGCAGTTAAATACACAGCTTCTGCGGCGGCCTGAAACGATCATATCCGGAGAGCTTTATGACCAGAACCGAAAAGGGCAGGATGTAAGCGAAGTGTCAGGGCTCCGGGAATATGAAAAAGGTGATTCGCTGGGAAGCATTCACTGGAAACTGTCTTCCAAGATCGATACTCTGGTTGTGCGGGAGTTTGGCTATCCGGCCAATTATAATATTCTGGTCTTATATAATGTAATGGCAATTTTCGGGGAAAACGAAATTTCCAATCAGCGCAATGATGCAGTCCTTGCTTTTACGTCTGCTCTGAGCCGGAGTATGGTAGAGCGGAATCTGGAGCATAATGTTGGCTGTGCGGCCGGAGAACTGCAGGATTTTCCGGTTTATTCTCTGGCAACCTGTGAACAGATGGTGCTGAATCTTCTGTGCCGTCCTGTTCATGAGAAGAATGGCAGGGACTCTCTGTATCGTTTTCTTCAGACAGATATCCGGCGCAAATATACCAAGATCATTTATATTACACCGGAATATGAAGAAAGCGCAGCACGACAGCTTTCCAGAGAACTGGATCTTACGATCATTCAGGTAAACCAGGGCGACGGAAAAGAATATATGGCAACAGAGGGATATTCCGTCATCCCTGTGGATGCAGAAACTTACCAGAAAAAAGCATATAACATTGTAATATAGCCGGGGAAGAGAAGATGAGCATGAAAAAAAATGAGATTTTTGTTCTCAATGAGACAGAAGAGAAAAAAAACAGAATATCGGAACCGGTACTGATTTTTCTTGTGCTGGCAGGAATCCTGCTTTTTCTGAGGGACTTCAGTTATTCTGTGTGGTGTCTGGCTGCTGCTTTTTTTGTTGGTGCAGTGGTGACAGTACTGTACTGTATCACTGAAAGATCGGAAAAAGCGGCAGGGAGAATGAAGACAATATTATATGTTTCCGGGATCGCACTTTTTCTGGTAACAATTACGGTCACTACGCAGGGAATCTTTTATCTTGCAGACTGTTTTCTGGGAATGTGGAATTCCCGTTTCGGAACGGAGGCAACGCTGTTTGCGGTGGGAAGCAATGCAGGGATTGGCTCCGTGATCCTGTGGGCTTTGTTTGCGGAAGCAGTAGTTTCGTTTCTGTTTTCCCAGGTTAAAAAGAATAACATCTATGGAATTATGATTTTTATGATACCATCTGCTGCATGTGGCCTGATTCTTGGAAGCAGCAGTATGTGGCTGGCGGTTCTTTTATCGCTGGCAGGATTTTTTGGCGTTTTTATTGTATACAGTACCAGAGGACAGAATTTTGGCCTGAGGGGAATTTCTGCGATCGCATTGATCGCTGTAGTTGTGGGCGTTGTAAGTTTTCTTACAGGAGGATATCAGAAATCCGTAAAGCTGGAACAGTGGAAGCAGAAAATCTCCGCAGATGTTGAGAAATTCCGTTATGGTGAAGATTCACTTCCGCAGGGAGATCTGAGAAAAGAAGCGGAACTTCTTGACCGGGAGGAAGAAACACTGAAGCTTACAATGAACCAGCCACAGGAGTTGTATCTTCGTGGATTCGTAGGAGGTTCTTATGATGGCATGCAGTGGAATGGGATTCCGTACTCTTCATACGAAGGAGAATATGAGGGTATGCTGCGCTGGCTGAAGCAGAACAGTTTTTCGCCGCTGAGCCAGTTTGCGGTCTACGATAAACTGAATGCTCAGGCTTCCGGAAATAACTCCGGTTATATGCAGGTGTCCGTCGAAAATACAGGCGCATACCGGAAATATGTATATCTGCCGGCTGTAGCAGAAGCGTGGGAGAACGGTGTGGAGCACAAAGACTGGAATGTGGAATCCAGAAGCTTTTTTGGTGCACGCAGATATCAGTTCCAGGTATCAGAAGGAGAGGCAACTGCAGATAGTATGATTCCCGGAAACTGGCTTGAAAATCCGTCTGACAGCAGACAGGAAAGTTACGTAAAAGCAGAAAATGTTTATCATTCATTTGTCCTGGATTCTTATACAGATATCAGTGATGAGCTGAAAGAAAGGATCCTGGTGGAATTTTTTGCAGAGGATCAGGATCCGGAAGAGATGGATTTCGACGAACTGACAACGCAGATCCGTCAGGCTCTGAGAAATCATATACGATATACAGATATTCCACAGGATATGCCGGAAAACGAAGATATGGTAAACTGGATTCTGGATGGTCAGAAAGAGGGAAACGCCGTTGCCTTTGCTACGGCAGCAGTTATGGCCTACAGGGCAGCCGGGTATCCGGCCAGATACACAGAGGGTTATCACTTGTCTGATATGGATGCACAGGCAGCTTCCGATGCAGGCGAAAAGGAGGTCATACTTACCACAAAGAATGCACATGCCTGGGCAGAGGTTTATATTGCAGGTCTTGGCTGGATGCCGGTAGAAGTTGTGCCGGGACTGTACACAGAGACTTATACAGATCAGCTGGTTGAAGGGAAGCCTTCTTATCGTGTCAACACAGTTCGTGATGAAAACGGTGCGGATACAACAGATCAGGGTACCGGAAACGGAACAGGAAAGTCTGAAACCAAGGTAATCGAGAAGCATACCTGGAAAACAGTTCCGGGTGTGATCGTCCTGGTTTTATATGGGCTGTTTCTTCTGTATCTTATTCTGGAACTGCAGAGAGCGGCCAGAATAAAAATGCGGAAAAATCTGAAAAAGAAATATGCTGCGAAAGGGCAGCTGGTAGAATGGTATGTAGATGAAATAGAGAATCTTTTTGCCATCGGTGGTGTAAAGGGTGATCTGACAGATCCGACAGCGCTCTTTGAAGAAGTGAAAGTGTGCTTTCCGGGAATCCGCGAGGAGGAATATTTCCGTTCAGGAGGCCTGATCCAGAAATATCGTTTTGGTGGAATGGAGCTTATGCCTCATGAACTGCGGGTGCTCCGTGGAATGACAGAGCGGTTCCGGCAGTGTCTGTATAAGAAACAGCACTTCCCGGGAAAACTGAGACTGCGTTATTTTTACGCACGGTAGAACAGATATCGGATAAAGAAAGGATAACTGGTATGATAAATGAAAAAATTGTAATTGAGGATAAAACGGCTGATTATAATGAAGCTTATATTGAAACTTATTTCTGGCAGGAGTCAGAAGAACTTTATCTGGGACAGAAGCGACCTGCGATCGTGATCTGTCCGGGTGGAGCCTATGGTATGACTTCAGATAGGGAAGCGGAGGCGATTGCCGTGCGTTTTATGGGAATGGGATATCATGCAGTGGTACTTCGTTACAGTGTAGCACCTGCCAGATATCCGGTGGCTCTCCGACAGCTGGCAAAAACCGTAGCGCTTCTTCGAAAAAACAGTGAAAAGTGGCATATTGAAAAAGATAAAATCATTGTATCCGGTTTTTCCGCAGGTGGCCATCTGGCTGCTTCCCTGGGAGTATTCTGGAATACAGAGGAACTTGCGAAGATTACGGAAATGGATAACCAGATGATCCGGCCGGACGGCATGATCCTGAATTACCCGGTAATTACCTCCGGAGAATTTGGCCATGAAGAAAGTTTCCGCAATCTTCTGGGAGATCGTTATGAAGAACTGAAAGATCAGATGTCCCTGGAATTCCAGGTTACGGAAGATACACCCAAAACCTTTATCTGGCATACTTTTGAGGATCAGACAGTGCTGTTGGATAATACGCTTCTCTTTGTTCAGGCACTTTATAAAAAAGGGATTCCGGTGGAGTATCATGTTTTTCCACAGGGACCTCACGGGCTTGGTCTGGCAAATGAGCTGACTGCCAACGAAAATGGCAGAGGAATTGTAAGAGCCTGTGAACCATGGAGTGAACTTGCCGGAAAATGGCTGAACCGGGAATTTCCATGGTGGGGCGGCGCAAAGATCGACCGATAAGATGAGACTTGCAGCAGGCGGGAAGACCGGCCGAAGAGAGAAGAGGAATGGAGATGAGAATTAACCGGGATGGACTACTTAACCCATAATGTATCGGTAAATCTAAAAAGAATCCGGAAATCCAAAGGAATGAGCCTGGATGTGGTATCTGAGCAGACCGGAGTCAGCAAAAGTATGCTTGCACAGATTGAAAAGGGAACTGCCAATCCTTCTCTTGGAGTTCTTGGGAAAATCACCAGTGGTCTTCGGATCCGTTTTCAGGAACTGATCCAGGCACCGCCTCTGGATTCCTGCCTGGTGCATGTGCAGGAGATGGTTCCTACCAAAGAGGTAGAAGGCCGGTATAAAGTCTGGACCTGTTTTCCCTATGAAGATAATCAGCTGGTGGAGATCTACCGGATCGAGATTGAAGCCGGACAATCTTATATCAGCGGTGGCCATGGAGAAAAAACAAGAGAATATATTTCTGTGCTGCAGGGGGAGGTAACGGTGGAAGCTGAGGGTGTTTCGCATCTGGTAACAGCGGAAGATGTGCTTCGCTTTGAAACGGATCAGATTCATACATATCGAAATAATGGAAAAGGAAAAGCGGTTTTTTCTGTGACATTTCTGGATTATCACTGAATAATATGTTGCAGCTGCGTCAGATAAAATATCCTTTTTACCGGGAAACTGGTAGAGAGGGTATTTTTTTATATGTGCACGGATATGGCTTGACAATATCTCCCTGATTTTGAATAAACAGTATATAACACTTGACAACAGTTATACACTGTTATATACTGTTTATTAATAGGAGGACAACGATGAATATTATTATCAGTCATACATCTATGGAACCCATCTATGAACAGATCGTCAGACAGATCCGTGCGAAGATCATAGATGGTTCACTGAAAGAGAAAGAACCACTTCCATCCGTCCGGACACTGTCAAGAGAGCTGAAGATCAGTGCGCTTACAGTAAAAAAGGCCTATGATTTTCTGGATGAGGAAGGAATGATCGTTACCGTTCATGGAAAGGGCAGTTTTGTGGCGGAAGCCAACCGGAATCTGCTTCGGGAAGAACGGCAGAAAGAAGTGGAGGCGGATCTGGAGAATGCGATCCAGAAAGGACGGTCAGGAGGCCTTTCTGATGATGAGCTCCGGGAAATGTTTCTTTGTATTTTGGAGGATCTGAAATGAAGAGGGAGGTTCAGATATGTTAGCAGAACTTACAGAGGTCAGAAAACAGTATGGGAATTTTCAGCTGAACTGTACCATGCAGCTGGAAGAAGGAAGGATCACAGGACTGATCGGCAAAAACGGTGCAGGAAAGAGTACCGCGTTTAAAGCGATTCTGGGACTGATCCATGTGGATGATGGGACAGTCCGGATTATGGGACAGTACAGTACCGGACTTACGCCTGCACAGAAAGAGGAAATCGGGGTCGTGCTTTCCGACAGTACTTTCAGCGGATATCTGACTGTAAAGCAGATTTCATATATCATGGAAAAAATGTATCACAGATTTGACAGAGAAGATTTTCTGGAAAAATGCCGGAAGCTGTCCATTCCTCTTAATAAAAGCCTGAAAGAATTTTCCACAGGAATGCGGGCAAAACTGAAAGTTCTTCTGGCACTGAGTCATGAGGCAAAGATGCTGATCCTGGATGAGCCGACTGCCGGTCTCGATGTGGTGGCAAGGGATCAGATCCTGGATCTTCTGCGGGTATATATGGAGCAGGAAGGAAGAGGAATCCTTATAAGTTCTCATATTTCTTCGGATCTGGAAGGGCTCTGTGATGATCTGTATATGATTCATGAGGGGAAAATTGTTCTTCATGAGGACATGGATGTGCTTCTGGATCAGTACGGACTTCTGAAAGTGGAGAAGAAAGATTTTTCGGATCTGGATAAAAGAGGAATTCTCCGGGTGGCAGAAGAATCCTGGGGCTATAGCTGTCTGACCAATGAGAAGCAGTTTTATCTGGAAAATTATCCGGGACTTGTTGTGGAGCGAGGATCAGTGGATGAGATCATCTCCATGATCTCGAAAGGAGAAAAGTTATGAGAGGATTTTTGCAGAAAGATATAGAACTTTTGAAACAGAACCGGTCTTTTCTCGGGCTTGTGATAGTAATGGTTATTTTTTTCGTTTGTATAAGAAATGATGCGTTTGTTATTATCTATCTTGGGATGATGGGAGGTTTTCTTTCAATTTCTACGATTTCCTATGATGAGGCAGACCGCGGAATGGGATTTCTTATGACGCTTCCGGCGACCAGAAAGACCTACGCCATAGAAAAATATATCCTGGGTTATGGTGTGAGTTTTTTGCTTCTTTTGACAGGATTTGTGGTTTCCGCAATTGCAAACCATTTTCATGGTGTGGCTATGGAGCAGGGAGAATGGATGCTGACCTGCGAGACAGGAATCCTGATCGTAGCTTTGATCCTGATTTTGCTGATACCGGTTCAATTGAAGTTTGGTGTGGATAATGGTAGAATTGTAATGGCTGCAGTATTTGGTGGAAGTTTTGGTCTGGCTTATCTGACGGCAAAAGTTATGCAGAATTTTGGCGTGGATCTGGATCAGCTGCTGTATGAGGTACAGAATCTGGGGATTGGAATGATCACCCTGATCATTGTAGTATTTCTTGGGCTTACTTCTTATATTTCCTGCCGGATCAGCATCCATATTATGGAGAGAAAGGAATTCTGATAAATATGGATAAAAATCAGATTTTTATTACCAGTGGTACAGAATATAAAAAAATGACGAAGGAGCTTCTGGAAAAGGCGGATCTTCAGTCCCATATCGGGGACAGAAAGAAAAAGATCGGGATCAAGCCGAATCTGGTTTCCCCGTCGGAGGCTTCCTGGGGTGCGACTACGCATCCGGAGGTGGTTTCGGGAATTATTGAGTATCTGAAGGAGCACGGATTCCGGGATCTGGTGATGCTGGAGGGGTCCTGGGTTGGGGATAAGACCAGAGAAGCTTTTGAGACCTGTGGATTTGACCGGCTGGAAGAGGAGTATCAGGTGCCGTTCTGGGATATGCAGAAGGATAAAGGGGTTTCGGTGGACTGCGGCGGTATGGAGCTGAATATCTGTGAGCGTGTGAAAGAGATTGATTTTCTGATCAATGTGCCGGTTCTGAAAGGACATTGTCAGACAAAGATCACCTGTGCGCTCAAGAATATGAAAGGGCTGATCCCGAATAAGGAGAAGAGGAGATTCCATTCTCTGGGACTTCATAAGCCCATCGCCCATCTGAACATGGGGATAAGGCAGGATTTTATTGTTGTGGATAATATCTGCGGGGATCTGGATTTTGAGGATGGTGGAAATCCGGTTGTGATGAACCGTGTGATGGGTGCCTGTGATCCGGTTCTTGTGGATGCCTATGTGTGTCAGATGATGCATTATGCGGTGGAAGATGTTCCTTATGTGAAGCTTGCGGGTGAGCTTGGTGTGGGATGTTCGGATGTTTCGAAAGCGGATGTGCAGTTTCTGGAGGACGGGGCGGATCAGGTGATGCCGGTGTCCAGGAAGGTTGTGGAGCTCGCCGATGCCGTGGAGGAAGTGGAGTCCTGCAGTGCATGTTACGGGTATCTGATCCCGGCTCTGGAGATGTTGAAGAAAGAAGGGCTTTTTGAGAAGCTGGATGAGAAGATCTGCATCGGACAGGGGTATCGCGGCAAGACGGGAGTGCTTGGTGTGGGGCACTGTACCTGTAAGTTTCAGAATTTTGTGGAGGGATGTCCGCCGCTGGAGGGGGAGATTTATGAATTTCTGAGGGGGTATGTGAATGAACGGACGCCCGGAAAGTGACAGTCCTCCGGGCAGGGCTCCGTCAGGGGATGCTGCTAAGGCTGCGGGAGACGGCTAAAACCATCATCACCCCTCCTCCGCAGCAACCCGGAAGACTGTCACTTCCCAGGCTGATGGTTCACCCGAGGGGCGGGAGCAGACGCTAGGCGCCTGTCCGTACGTTTTGGTGAGTTGAGCGTCCGCAATCGGTGCAATCGGCACAGCCTGTCGCAGAATCCATCGCCCCGTCAAAAACGTAACATAGTCATAACGTACGTTTTATAGCGGGGCCAGAGGGAAGGGGTGCAGGGGAGGGGAAACGGCCTTTCGCAACTACGAGTGCTTCCCCTCCCCTGCGGTTTCACTTACGCTTCCAAAGCGTTTCACTTTTTTCAAAAAAGAATCCTAAAGACATCTCTTTACAATTTCTACAATCTGCTCCATAGAAAACCGACTGCTGTCAATACAAAGATCATACTGTGTCATATCCAGCCATTTACTATCTGTAAAGTATTCATAATAAGCTTTTCTTTCTTTATCCATTTTTTTGACAAGTTTCCTTGCACTGGCTTCTTCTCTGCCGGTGCGGCGGATCACATTCTGTACTCTTTCTTCAAAAGGTGCATGGATAAAAATCTTAAGTGATTTATCCTTCAGGATATTGGTTGCGCAGCGGCCGACGATCACACAGTCCTCTTTCTGAGGAAGGGAAAGAATGATCTTTCGCTGGAGATCATAGAGTACATCGTTCATTGGTACAAAGGAGAAATTATCTGTGAACTGCAGCTCGCTGTCAACGGGGAATACCCACTGGCTGGCTTTTTTCTCATCTACTTTTGCCAGGGTGTCGAAGGGGATATTGTTTTTCTTGGCAGCCATGTCGATCAGTTCTTTATCATAAAAACCGATGTCCAGGTTTTCTGCCAGAGTCTTGCCGATGAGGCGCCCGTTGCTTCCAAACATACGATTGATAGTGATAATACGTTTTGCCATAATGAATACCTCCTTTATCTCAGGCCGGAAGCAGGAAGGTCTGTTTTCCGGCGTTTTTTCTTATTTCTTTTATAACATATTTCCGTAAAAAATACCAGAAAATAATGTAAATTATTTAAAATAATATTTAAAATACACAAAATAATATAAAAACAGACAGAAAACTATATTCAATTAACTGTATTTGCGTATGAAAAATACTTTACCTTTTTCACCGGGTTTTCACAGATCACACAAAGTCTCTACATATTTTTCCATTAAGATATTTTTAAAACAGAGAGAACATACATGGCATATTTGGAGGTTGAAGGAATGAAACGACGGCGTAAAAAGATTATGTTGATCATCCCGGCGGCAGTTATCTGCGTGGCAGGTGCTGGATGAGAGCATTCAGGAATACCAGGACAGTGACGAGGAGAATGTGATCGAATCTTCAGTCAGCGGTCGTGTAAAGAAGATCAATGTATCTGCCGGTTCTGATCTTTCGGACATCATGGTCAGTGACGGTGCGTTGATGGTGCTTTCGCTGGATGGAAAAATGGCAGTTTCTCTCAGCGGAGTATCCGGGGTATCTGCAGGAGATTCTGTAACAGTAACATTGTCTTCTGGCACGCAGGTGACAGGAACTGTGGATTCTGCCAGTGGAGAAGACTGCGTGGTTACTCTTACTGATAACGGAACAACATATGGTGATACAGTTATCGTTACAGACAGCAGCGGACAGGAGCTTGGAAGCGGGGAGCTTACGATCCACGAACCACTGGAAATCACAGGGACTTCCGGTACCGTTTCCGCAGTGAATGTTTCCGAAAATGCAAGTGTTTCCGAGGGAACAACCCTGCTGACTCTGGAAGGAAGTGCCAATGAGACACAATATCAGGAACTTCTTGCAAAACGGGAGGCAAGGACAGCAACCCTGAAAAAACTGATCCAGCTGAAAGCAGATCCGGAGATCAAAGCGGAAATTTCCGGAACAGTTCAGAGTGTGAATGTTTCCGCAGGAAGCAGTACAACAACGGATAGCAGCAGCGGAAGTTCTTCCGGCAGCAGTTCTTCCGGAAGCTCCGGAAGCGGAAAGACGGTTTCGCAGATGTCGTATGTAGTATCTGGAAGTGATACAACTGCGGGAAACGCCGTACAGCTGATTTCACTGGGCAGCACTACAAGCATTGCAGCGATAGAAGCAAATGTAAACGCAAGCGTGGTTCGATGCAGTGATACAGGTGCAGCTGTTTCCTCAGACAGTGTGACAAATATAGCTGATAGCAATCTGAACAGTCAGGAAACCGGAGAGACAGAAGAGATCATCAGCCTTCAGACAGATACAGAACAGCAGGCAGAGGCTGTTGCTCTGGCGTCATCCGATACAGACTTTTCTTCAGATGTTGGCGGAGAAGGGGATTCTTCCGGCGAAAATACATCTGAAACATCCACAACTCTGCAGTTTGCCATTGCCACAGAAGGCACCAGCACAGCATCCTCGCTTGTGATCGCTGCTCCGGTAACCGGGCAGACGCCTGTTACGTCAGTAAGTGCGACAGATGGAAGTTATACAGGTACGGTGGCATGGAATCCGGGAGATGACAGTTTCCAGGAAAAAACAGTGTATCAGGCAGTGGTTACTCTTACTGCAGGGGATGGCTATGTTTTCCAGGCTGGAAGTGTTTCCGGAATTACTTTGGGAACCGTTTCCGGCATCTGTGTTTCCCAGGATGGAAAAAGTATGTCTTTCCAGATTACATTTCCGGAGACTGCGGCAGAGACAGAGGATATAAAAAAAGATGATTCCGGTGACGGAAAGACTTCGGATTCCACAGATAACGGAAAGAACGCCGATGATAACAAAGATAATGACGCAGATCAGATCACGGATAGAGCAGCGGGTCAGACAGGGAATAATTCCGGCCAGAATGGCACAGGTTCCACTTCTTCCAATGGAAAGGATTCCTCAGATAATAGAACAAACAGTACCAGCGAAACGAATGGAAATTCCACACAGAGCGGAAACGATCAGTCAGGAAACGGTGCCGGTACATCCGCGAACAATATTTCGGGATCTTCTTCCGGTGCATCTCAGACGGAAGATACCCAGGAGACAGATTCTTCCGCATCCACATCCGGTACAGAACTTTCCACATCGGAATACAGCACAGATGTTGCGCTTTTTACCATTTCGCCAGATGACACCATGACTCTGGAAGTCAGCGTGGATGAACTGGATATCAATTCTGTGGAGATTGAACAGGAAGCAGCAGTTACCTTTGATGCTATTGAAGACAAGGAATTTACCGGTGAAGTTACAGAGATAGGAAATACTGCATTGGTCAATGGCGGCGTGGCAAAATATACGGTATCTGTTTCTGTACCAAAAGATGAAGAGATGAAGCAGGGAATGAATGCCTCGGCCACGATCACCATTGAAAATCGTGAAAATGTAATCACCATTCCAGTCAATGCACTGCAGGAAAAAGGAAATAAAGTTTTTGTCTATACAGAGAAAGACGAGGATGGAAACCTTTCCGGCGAGACAGAAGTAACCACAGGACTTTCCGATGGAACTACCGTGGAGATCACAGAAGGACTTTCTGAAGGAGATACCGTATATTATAACAAATCAGGAAATACGGATAGTGGAAGCGGCAATGATTCTGGTATGCCTGATGGTATGGGCGATTTTGGTGATATGAGCGGCGGTCCTGGCGGGAATTCCGACTCCGGAAACAGCGGAGGCCCAGGAGGAAACGGCGGAGGTCCGGGTGGAAGCGGAAGTTCCGGCGGTAACGGTGGCGGCACGCCTCCGAATATGTAAGGCGGTGAAACAATGGACGGAATGATAACATTAAAAGATGTATGCAAAACTTACTGCATCGGAGGAGATACAGTTCATGCTCTGGATCATGCAAATATGGTGATACGGGAAGGGGAATTTGTCAGCATCATCGGACCTTCCGGAAGTGGAAAATCCACTATGATGAATATTATTGGCTGTCTGGATACCGCAGATGAAGGGACTTATATCCTGGATGGGATTTCCATTGAAGATTATACAGAGCGGGAGCTGGCAAAGATCCGGAATCATAAGATCGGATTTATTTTTCAGAGTTTTAACCTGCTCCCCAAACTGACAGCAGAGGAAAATGTGGAACTGCCGCTGATCTATCAGAAAATTCCCAAGAGTGAGAGGAAACGTCGCGTGAAAGAAGCTCTGGAAAAAGTAGAACTTTCTCACAGAATGGGACATCGGCCTACAGAGCTTTCCGGCGGCCAGCAGCAGAGGGTGGCTATTGCAAGAGCACTTGTGACCAGGCCCTCTCTATTCCTGGCAGATGAGCCCACAGGAAACCTGGATTCTTCTACAGGAGAAGAGATCATGAAACTGTTTCACGAACTTCACGCCAATGGAAACACCATCGTACTGATCACTCATGACAACGGAGTGGCAGATGAGGCAGAGCGGAAAATTTTTATCCGTGATGGAAAAGTCAGCGAGGTGAGCTTATGATCTTTCAGAGTATGAAAATGGCGTGGCACGCAGTGGTGTCCAACAAACTGCGTTCTTTTCTCACCATGCTTGGCATCATCATCGGGGTGGTGGCACTGATCGTACTGGTATCCATTGCCAACGGAGCGACATCTTCTGTGACGGATCAGATCTCCAGCATGGGTTCCAGCTATCTGACGGTGACCATTACCGATGATAAGGGAAATCCGCTGCGCCTTAAGGAACTGTCGGATTTTTGTGAACCGGAGGAAGTGGATGAAGTGGCTCCGGTTTCCTGGACCAGCGTTACCGCAAAAACAAGTTATTCCAACGGAACCATGACACTGACCGGTACAACAGGAAGTTATGCGGATATCCAGGGACTGGAACTTTTCAGCGGACGTTTTCTCAAACAGACGGATATTGATAACAATTCTTATGTAGTTGTGATCACAAAAGATACGGCAACGGAACTTCTTGGACGTGTAGATGCCGTAGGGGAGAGCATCAAATTAAATGGGAAAAGTTTTCTGGTCGTAGGAGTGCTCTCCGACAGCACCTCGCTGACTCAGGGTGCGGCAGTGACCAGCTCTTCGGATTCGGACGATTCTGACAGCTCCTCCTCTTCGGTACAGCTGGAGGGATATATCCCGTTTTCTACCATGACCAGACTTGCGGATAATGTTCTGGATGTGACTATGTTTTACGCATCCGGAACCGATGAGGACAGTCTGGAACCGGCGGAAAATGCTCTTACTGAACTTCTTATGGAACGTTTTGGAGAGGACGAGGATGCTTTTTCCATTGTGGACCAGTCGGAGATCATGGAAGCCATGTCCAGTGTCACCAATACTATGTCACTGATGATCGGAGGGATCGCGGCTATCTCGCTGCTGGTTGGTGGAATTGGAATCATGAACATCATGCTGGTATCTGTGACAGAAAGGACCAGGGAGATCGGTATCCGAAAAGCCATCGGTGCAGGAAGAGAAACCATCATGCTGCAGTTTCTGATCGAGGCGCTTCTGGTAAGTTTGATGGGATGCCTTGCGGGAATCGGTCTTTCCTGGGTGATCCTGAAAGTGGCAGCTGTGGTGATGAAGAATTCCATGAGTTTTACCATGGATATGAAAGTGGTCTGGCTGTCTGTGGCATTTTCTGTCCTGATCGGTGTGCTTTTTGGTCTGTATCCGGCCAACAAGGCAGCATCCAAGAAACCGATCGATGCGCTCCGGTATTCCGGTTAATAAAAATTTTGCCAGATTAAGACTGTCGTCAACAGCCTGCCCGGGCAAGAAGAGATATGATAAAAACGTGATTTGTACGAACGGGATTTTTCCTGTCAGAACAAATCATGTTTTTTTATCTGGAAATCCGCACATTGATAAGGTATAATCTATAGCAGTTAAGAGCGTGTTCCTGCCGGGAGTGGACAGAACTGCTGACCAGGGAACTACCAAGAAAGGGATGACAGTAAATTTGAACATCGTGGAGAAATGTGTTTCATGTCTGGATGTAAAAGAATCCTATGATCTGGCCAAGCGCATGGAACAGGAAAAAACAAATCCGGTTCTGGGATACCGCACCGCAGGTTCCCTGGCAGAACGGAAAACCGGAGATATGCTTTTAAAAGAAATGAAAGAAGCAGGCCTCACCAAGGTAGAGAAAGACAAGATCCGTGTGGATGCATGGGAATTTAAAAAAGCGGTGATGCGCTACCGTGACCAGGAGGGAACCGTGCATGAGATCCAGCTTGGTGCATACCAGACGGATTTTAAGACCGATGGCTTTCAGAAATTTGACCTTGTATATCTTGGAAAAGGTACTGCTGACGAATATAAAAATATCGATGTAAAAGGAAAGCTGGTTCTTATCGAGATCAACCAGAGAGAAGAGTGGTGGATCAATTATCCGGTGTATCAGGCTCACTTAAAAGGCGCGGCAGCTCTCATTGCCGTACAGAGCAGAGGGTACGCACAGATCGACGATACGGCTTTGAATGCACAGGACATTGCAGGACCTTCCAGTGCTCCGGCTTTTTCCATGTCCAGAGCAGATTTTCTTAAGATCCGCCGTCTGATGGAAGAAAAAAATGAGGACGGAAAGAAGATTCCAAAGATTTCCGTGGAATTTGACGCGGACACAGAGGTGATTAAAGACCAGTATACCTATAATATTGTAGGAAAAATCCCGGGAACCAGTTCCGATTCCATGATCCTTTTAAGTGCCCATTATGATTCCTATTTTGAAGGATTTCAGGATGATAATGCGGCCGTAGCAATGATCATCGGAATTGCCCGGGCTCTGATCCACGGTGGATACAGACCTCGCCATACCATTGTGGTATGTGCGCTTGCAGCAGAAGAATGGGGGATTTCCGACACGAAATATGACTGGTCCACAGGCGCTTATCGTCAGGTGTTTGAGGCAAGACCAGAGTGGTCGGGACATGTGATCGCAGATCTGAATTTCGAACTTCCGGCCCATGCACACAGCACCAGGGATGCAGTGCGCTGTACCTATGAGTATGCGGATTTTGTACGTGGATTTGTGGACGCAGTGCAGATGCCGAAGGGGATTTATCCGGAGGGTATGACTACACTGTATCCCATTGAGACCTGGTCGGATGATTTTACCATGGCGATTTCCGGGATCCCGTCCATGGTCAATGATTTCAGCGGTGGTCCGTTTATGGAAAATTATTATCATTCACAGTATGATAATCAGGACGTGTATGAGGAAGAGATTTATCAGTTTCATCATGAGTTTTATCTTAAGCTTTTGATGGCGGTTGATGCTTTGGCGTTACCGCCGCTTAATTTTGCAACTGTTTTAACTGCAAGTATGGACAGTCTGGATTTGAATGTGTGTAAACAAACAGGTGCAGAGGGAATCGTGCTTTTGGAGCAGACAAAAAAAGCAAGAGAAACTGCAATTTGTCTCTATGAAAAGATACAAAGCTGGAATCAGAATTTTGGGGCAGATGGAGACTGGAAAAGGGCAGATGCAATAACAAAAAAACTTCTTGCTATTTTTAAGAAAGCGCAAGATTATTTCGTGCGGTTAGACTGGGATGATGGAGTGATTTTTCCACAGCAGGCAGTACAGAATAATCTGCATGCATTAAAAAAAGCGAAGACTGCATTAAATGCCGGAAATATTGAGGAAACATTGGATGCATTTTACAGTATTGATAATAACTGCTATGCATTTGAATTTGAAAAAGAAGTGTTTTATCATTTTACAGAATATATTATGAAGCAAGAGCCGGAACGTTTGATGTGGGGCAAAGGAAGGATTCTGCACCACGAAAATCTATATGAATTGGTCGAAAGGCTGAAAAATAAAGAAATAGATAAAGACAGTCTTGAACTGGAGCAGAGGCAATTAGAGGAAGTATGGGAGCGTCAATGCGCATATTACAAAGATGATATTGAGTATTTGATTCGTGCGGTTACAAAATTTTCGGAGATGCTTCAAGAAACAGTTGTACTGTTTGAGAAAAATTAAAATGACCTGGAGGAAAATATGGAAAGCTCAAATTTATATCGAGTGAACAAAGAAGAAGATTTAGAAAAACTGATTCGTCTTTTAACAGTGTGTTTTGCAGAAGATCCGCTGTATCAGGCATTGATTCCAGATAAGGAGACGAGAGAAAGACTGATGCCGGAACTGTTTAGCTGTGATTTGACAGAATTTTTTGAAACCTGTGAAATCTATGCAGACAGCAGCGAATTAAACAGCATTCTTGTTGTCTCGGATGGAACGGAACATGATGCAGCGTTACATAATCTTTTAGTGGATTTTTTTGCGGTCTTAAAGACAGACAGCTATTTAATTAAGGAAGACCCGAGTCTTGCAACACTTTGGAAATTTATTCAGGGAAAGGATTATTTGAATTCAAGCTGGACTTCCCAGCTTCATAGCAATCAGCGGCTTCATGTGATTTATCTTGCGGTTGCACCGAAAGCTCAGCATCATGGATTGGCAGAAAAGCTGATGGATGAAGTGATTGATTATGCATATAAAAATAAATTAATGATTTCACTTGAGACACATAATCCGGCAAATGTGGCGATGTATGAAAAATTTGGCTTTCAATTATATGGAGTCGTGCAAAAAAAAGGCTTTCATTTAAAACAATACTGCATGATAAAACAGGCATAAAAATTCCGAGAGTACACGAAAAAAGGGAGGGTTTTGTAAATGGAAGGTGAGAATAGAAAATATCAGATAGGTACGAAAGAAAATAAGGAGTTTTTAGAAGAGATAAGAAAGAATCTCCTGGAGTTTGGGCGACAGTTTCCAGCGCCAGATGGCAGCTCTTACTATCTCGGAGATGATGGAACTCCATGGAAAGACAGAAATCGTGAGACATGGATTACAAGCCGTATGCTGCACGTATACAGCATTGGAACGATGCTTGGTGATAAAGGGAGCAAGGCATTAGCTGAAAGCGCATTAAAAGGCTTAAAAGGAGCGTTAAAGGATACCGAACATGGGGGCTGGTACAGTGGACTTCGCGCCGATGGTGAAATTTTGCCAAATAAACAGTGCTATGCCCATGCATTTGTAATTTTGTCTGCATCGTCTGCCATGCTTGCAAAGATTGATGGAGCAGAGGAACTTTTAAAAGAAGCTTTGGAATTATTTGATTTGCGCTTCTGGGATGAAAAAGAGAAACTTTGCGTAGATACCTGGAATACGGAATTTACGGTTTTGGATGATTATCGTGGATTAAATGCAAATATGCATACAGTAGAAGCATTTTTGGCTGTAGCTGATGCACTCTCGGATGAGAAATACCGTCAAAGGGCAGGAGGGATTATCGAACATGTGATAAAATGGTTCTCTGAAAATTCCTTTAGAATACCGGAACATTTTACAAAAGACTGGAAAGAAGATTTGGAGTGTAATAAAGAACAGCCGGCAGACCAGTTTAAACCTTATGGTGCGACTCCGGGACATGGAATTGAGTGGGCGAGATTAATCAGCCAGTGGGCACTTTCTACTTATAGGACAGAAAGTTCAAGTATTTTGACAGGAAAATATGTAGAAGCTGCCAAGGCTTTATATAATCGTGCGATAAAAGATGCCTGGAATGTCGATGGCGCAGAGGGACTTGTTTATACTACTGACTGGGAAGGAAATCCGGTGATTCATGACAGGATGCACTGGACTCTTGCAGAAGCAATCAACACCTCTTCCGTTCTGTTCCATGTAACAGATAATGAGAAATACGCAGCAGATTATGCAGAGTTTATGAAATATCTGGATGAAAAGGTATTAGACCATGAAAACGGTTCCTGGTTTCATCAGTTGAATGAGAAAAATGAAGTGATTGGGACGGTATGGCCAGGAAAATCAGATTTGTATCATGCATTTCAGGCAACCTGGATTCCTTACGGTAATGCTGCGGTTTCGATTGCATCCGATGTAAAACAGAAAATGGAAAAGTAAATCTCTTGAATTTATCTAAATAAAGAAAATCCTGTATGAAATATGCTTTGAAGAGCTGTATTGTACAGGATTTTTTTATTTAAGTGAAAATCGGTATAATTTCTATAAATAGAGAATCTATTTGTGTGTTAGTCAATAGGAAATGTTTAAAAAATTAAAATTTGTAGAAAATAATGGAGAACCTTTAAAAATTTTTTTGTTTTTTCGACAATCCAGAGATTGTAATCATTGAGGTGATGTGGCATAATAAAAAAGAAAATGTTAAAAACAAGAAAAGAATAGGTTAAGAAAATGTTAAATTCTTTTGTTTTTGACAGAAATCATATCCTTATATTAAGATATAGGTAGAAAAAACGGATAAAAGAGGAGAAAAGTATGGAAATATTTTCAATGGTTTTGTCGCTGCTTTGCGGAGTTTCCTTGTTTTTGTTTGGTATGTCCTTAATGGGAGACGGTCTGAAAATGGTTGCAGGAAACAAGTTAGAAGCTTTTCTGTACAAGATGACCAATACTCCACTTAAGGGAGTTGCACTTGGAACAGGTGTTACCAGTGTTATTCAGTCATCTTCAGCAACGACAGTAATGGTAATCGGTTTTGTAAACTCCGGTATGATGAAACTGAAACAGGCAATCGGTATCATCATGGGAGCGAATATCGGAACAAGTATTACGGGCTGGATTTTATGTCTTTCCTATATTGAAGGTTCAAGTGGAATTGCAAAAGTCTTATCTACAGCAACAATTTCAGCAGTTGTAGCAGTCATTGGTACAATTCTGCGCATGGTTTGTAAAAGGACGGTACATAAAAATATCGGAAATATCATGCTTGGTTTTGCAATTTTGATGACAGGTATGCAGATGATGAGTGGAGCGGTTTCACCACTTCGTGAAAATCCGGTTTTTGTAGACATGCTTACGATGTTTTCAAATCCAATTGCAGGTATTTTAGTTGGTATTTTATTTACCGCAGTGCTTCAAAGTGCATCGGCAACCGTTGGTGTATTGCAGG
>ENA-OPDA01000121-OPDA01000121.1-human-gut-metagenome-genome-assembly--contig:-NODE-121-length-54031-cov-4.599618_pt1 | contig 54031 bp, 48 predicted proteins | sample MGYA00241253_ERZ501486 | MGnify/ENA primary metagenome ERZ501486 (study PRJEB25962, sample SAMEA2042510) | human gut metagenome | biome: human gut; feature: human-associated habitat; material: faeces... | reverse complement strand
CAGTAAATCCAAGTGATGCAAAGATAGATTATTCAACAGATGGAACAAATTACAGTACAACGATGCCAACAATAACGAATACATCATCATTTACAGTAACAGTAAGGGCAAGTAAAGCAGGCTATAAAACACAAAGTACAACGCAAACAGTAAAAGTAAACAAGGCAGAAGGAAAATTAACACTATCAGCAACGAGTGGAACATTAACATATCCAACAAACGCAACATTTACCGTAAGTGGTAATACAGGAACATTAAGCGTAGCATCGAATAATACAAATATAGCGTCGGTAAGTGTAAGTGGTAACACAGTAACAGTAAAACCAGGAACAACTGCAGGAAAGGCAACAATAACAGTAACAAGCGCAGCTGCAACGAACTATAACAAAAAATCAGCAACATATACAGCAACTGTAAATAACGGAACGATATCACTTAGTGCAACACCATATACAGGAACGTACGATGGAAAAGCACATAATGCAGTAACAAAAATAACAGTAAATCCAAGTGATGCAAAGATAGATTATTCAACAGATGGAACAAATTACAGTACAACGATGCCAACAATAACGAATACATCATCATTTACAGTAACAGTAAGGGCAAGTAAAGCAGGCTATAAAACACAAAGTACAACGCAAACCGTAAAAGTAAATAAAGCAGCAGGAACATTAACCTTATCAGCAACAAGTGGAACGTTAACATACCCAACAAGTACAACATTTACAGTAAGTGGAAATACAGGAACTTTAAGTGTATCTTCGAGCAATACAAGTGTGGCAACTGTAAGCATAAGTGGAAGTACGGTAACAGTAAAATCGGTTGCGGCGGGAACAGCCACAATAACTGTAAAGAGTGCGGCAAGTACAAACTATAATGAAAAAACAGCGACATATACAGTAACCGTAAAAAATCCAACATTTACAGGAGATTCGGGAGTAGGTTATTATGCAGATACAGATGGAGATGGAACGCCAGATGGAATAATTTTTGCAGATTTCAAAAAAGGTGGAAGTGGTTCGTGGGGAGGCACTTCTTATACAATATCTACCAAAACGGATTTAAAGGAGTATTATATAAGCCAAGAAAGTTATACAGGAAAATTTGGAACAAATGGTGTTTTATCAGCAATAGGAGATGGAAATGAAAGGTTTAATGTAATGGCATTAAATGATTATAGTAGTAGTACTTATCCTTTTAGCAAAGCAAGATACATAACATCAGGAAATTGGAGTATACAAACTATAGAAACATGGAGAATATTTGCAGGAACATTTGGTATAACAGCTTCAAATTATAGTGAATATGGATTAAAATCTAGTTATTGGTCATCTTCTGTCAAAATTTGGCGGTTATTTTATAAGCTTTGGTAATAACCAAGTTTTACGGTGGCGGTAACAGTGCTGGAAACCATGCTAATGATTGGCTATATGTACGTTTATCTAGAACTTTCTAATTCTGAAAAAATATTATGGAAATGATATATAAACTCAAAATAAGAAGATCTAAAATTCTTACTTTGAGTTTTATTAAATACAAGAAATAGGGGGTAGAAATTTTTGCAGTTATGTTGTATAATACCACTGAAAAGAGTGTGACTGTAATGAAGTTATATGATAATATTGGTAGTTTGAGACTAATGAATATTAAAGTAATAAAAGACAACAAGGATATTTTGTATGAAGGAATGGTTGAAAATGCACCTGATGATATAAAAAAGTTAAGGTATGCTAAAATAGAAATTGACAGTGGAACAACAATATTGCATGTATTTAGGCAAGAAGATTTAAATGATAACTAACAGCAAAAAGAGTTTAGAAAAAATTTTACTAATATAATGAAAGTATAACAATAAATTGAAAAACTAGTGCTTTTTTACGAATCCATTAGGAAAGGGTATAAATTTATTATAACTAATAAAAGGGAATTAAAAATGAAAAAGTTTACAAATCAAAATGTATTAAAAGAAACTAAGAATAATAACAAAATTATTATAATTGGTGTAATTATTTTAGTGTTTGGAATTGCATTAGGACTATGGGGAGGTTATGAAATTGATAAAACTAGTGAAAATGCAAAATCTTTTAGCGAATTATTGCTAAGTGATGAAGAAAAAGAAGGTCAAATTGCAACAGTTGATGTAACTCATGTTCCATACCAATTTGCGGTACAAGATGGAAATAATAATAGTTATTATATTGTAATGGATGAAGATTATATGTATGTTGCATATATGCCAACTTCAACTTTCAACTCTTTAAATAGAGAAGATATTACGGAAAATCCAGGAAAGATTGAAGGAATGACAAAGCTTGCAACAAGAGAAATAAAGGAACTTGCAGTAGAAGCTTATAATGATGCAATAGAAGATGAAAATTATAAGATAACAGTTGCAGACTATGATAATTATTTTGGAAGTGTATATTTAGATGCTTCAGAAGATGCACTTTCAGATGTGGGCTCATTACAAATGACTGGTTGTATGATATGTTTGATAATAGGTCTTGCCTCATTGCTAATTGGAATAATAAAAAAAGTTCATTTTAATATTAGCGTAAAGAAAATGGATGAAGATTTAATAGAAAAATTAGATAATGAAATGAATGATGCTGATGCTTTCTATTATGAGAAAACTCACCTATACCTAACCAAAAATTACATAATAAATTTTCAAGGAAGATTTAAGGTAATAGAATATAGAGATGTAATTTGGATGTATGCAATGAATTACAGAACAAATGGAATTAAAACAAGTCAATCAATAAATATAATGGACGTAAAAGGAAAGGTTACTTCAATTGCAACAATAAACATTGTAACAAAAGGGAAAAAAGAAATATATGATGAAATTTGGAACACAATTGCTTCAAAGAATACAAATATTTTATTAGGCTATACAAAAGAAAATGCAGAAACAGCAAAAACAATGAAAGAAAATTAGAATGAAAAGGACTAATTCATGTGTGAAATATGAACTAGTCTTTTTATATGTTCAAAGTCTTAAAGTACTGGAAATCTTGGACGTCCTCCGCCAATTAATTCTCTTAGTATTAAAATTCTAATTAAATCATTCAAGAATGGATTTTTACGTGGCTTTCTTGGTGGTCTATTTGGCATTTGTCTATCTTCAGAACTTTCTCTGTTAGTAGTTTCAACTGTAAGGCTAACACTAATTTTTGTATTTGAAACTGCTTTATCATAAATATCACTAACCATTCTTTCTATGGCATCTTCTGTGATTGGCATTGTAACATTTCTACAAGATGCAACAACCATTGGATATATAACTCTATATGAATCTGGGTATAGATTTTCTAGGTTGCAGGACTGATTTTGCCACATAGAATTTGCCATGTTTGTATATGGATTTTGGCACATACCAGTACATCCCATGTTAGCGCAACCGCCATAAGGCATACCCATAGATTGATTCATGCCAGAAAATCCTAATGTATTTCTCATATAATCATCGTAATTTTGATAATTCACAAAATTCACCTCCATGCTAATAGTATATGCTGGGATATCGATTTCCGTACGTAATTATTTGAAACTTATCAGAGAGATGTAATGAAATGTAAAAAAATGTATAAAATATAATCAGATTTCACTTGCATAATGGAAATATATGTGCTAAAATAATATTACCTAATAGGTAATTAACTCAAAAGAAGGTGAAATATTGCAATTAAAGTATCAAGATGACAAAGTACAAAGGGTACTTTGTGACCCAAGAATATTACAAAAGGAGGTTGGACTTGAAATAGGTAGAAAAATAAAGCTAAGACTAAACCAATTAGAGGCAACAGAGAATTTCAATCAATATTTAACAAGAGTTGGATTAGGTAAGCCACATCCACTGGAAGGAAATTTGGAGAAGTGTTATGCAATATCAATAACAGCAAATTATAGAATAGTAGTTGAACCACTTGATACAGAATTAGATATAGAAAGTTTAAAAAGTTGTAAAATATTAAATGTAAAAGGAGTGTTAGATTATCATGGCCGAAAAAATGAATGGATTATCCATTGATTTTATTATTCATCCTGGAGAAACTCTAAAAGAGGTTCTTGAAGAAAAACAAATGAGCCAAGAAGAACTTGCTATTAGAACAGGTTTTTCTCCAAAACATGTTAGTGAAGTTGTAAATGGTAAAAAAGGAATATCACCATCATTTGCAAGAAGCCTAGAGTATGTCTTTGGAATTCCAACAAGTTTTTGGATAAATCTTCAAGGAATTTATGATAAAGAAATGCTTGAGTATAAAGAACAAGAAGAGATAGATGAAAATGAAGTTGAAATAGTAAAAAAATTAAAAAAAGTTATAGAATATGCTGAAGAACAAAATGTGATGAATAAAACAAAAGATGTATTTGCACGAATAATAGAGCTAAGAAATATATGCAATGTAAAGAATTTGACATATATTAATAACTTGGTTACTAGTCAAGTTGCTTTTAGAAAATCGCAAACTCTAGAAACGAATGTTTATGTGTTATATGTATGGCTTAGAATATGTGACATAATAGCAGAGAAAAATACAATAAATGAAGAATATGATGAACAAAAATTAATGAATAATATAGAGAAAATTAAGGACTGTATGTTTTTAGAAATAAATGAAGCAATAAAAAAATTAAAAGAATTATTTGCAGAATGTGGAGTTGTATTTCAAGTTGTGAAAAACTTTGCTGGAGCTCCAGTACAAGGTTTTATAAGAAAAAATGATAACAAAATAATACTTTCAATGACAATTAGAAGAGCATTTGCTGATGAATTCTGGTTTACATTATTTCATGAGATTGGGCATTTATTAAACGGGGATATTGCGGGAAATCAGTTTATAGATTATGCCGACTCAAAGTCGAACATGGAAGAAAAAGCTGATGAGTTCGCAAGTAATGCATTAATAAATGAAGAAGAATATAGAAAATTTGTGGAGAGTGGAAATTTGACAGAAGAAAAGATAAGGAAATTTTCTAAGGAACAGAATGTAAAACCTTTTATTGTTGTTGGAAGAATTCAAAGAGAGCAAAAAGATTATAAGCTTTTTTATAATTTGAAAACAAGATATAAATGGGAATAGAGAAAAGAGGTAAATATGTTAAAGTTAGAGAATATTAATAAAGATTATATATCTGGAGATACAACGGTTCATGCACTGAAAAACATAAATATTGAATTTAGAGAGAGCGAGTTTGTATCTATTTTAGGGCAAAGTGGTGGAGGCAAGACTACACTTTTAAATATAATTGGAGGTCTAGACAGATATACTAGTGGAGATTTGATTATTAATAATAAGTCTACCAAGAATTTTAAGGATAGAGATTGGGATGCTTACAGAAATTATTCTGTTGGTTTTGTTTTTCAAAATTACAATTTAATTCCACACCAAACAGTGCTTGCAAATGTTGAATTGGCGCTAACTTTATCTGGTGTAAGTAAGAAAGAACGTAAACAAAAGGCTATTAAAGCATTAGAAGATGTAGGATTGAAGGAGCAAATACATAAAAAGCCAAACCAATTGTCAGGAGGGCAAATGCAAAGAGTTGCTATTGCTAGAGCCTTAGTAAATAATCCTGATATAATTTTGGCTGATGAACCAACTGGAGCTTTGGATACTCAGACTTCTGTACAGGTAATGGAAATTTTGAAAGAAATATCGAAAGATAGGCTTGTAATAATGGTTACACATAATCCGGAACTTGCCGAGAAATACTCTACAAGAATTGTTAGAATACTTGATGGAACTATTATGAACGATTCTAATCCATATACGAGTGAAAAGAAGGAGGCTGAAAAATCAAAGGAAAAACGCAGAACTTCTATGAAATTTTTCACTGCCTTAAATTTAAGTTTGAACAATTTAATGACTAAAAAAGGCAGAACTATTTTAACTTCGTTTGCTGGAAGTATTGGAATAATAGGGATTGCATTGATTTTAGCTTTATCTAATGGAATACAAAATTACATTGACAATGTAGAAGAAGATACTCTATCATCATACCCAATAACAATAGAGGAGTCTACAATAGACACATCTGCAATGATAGAAAAAATGATGGACGAAAACAATGAAGAAGAGGATAGACCACAAGGCAAGATATATTCAAAAAATATAATGTCTGAGATGATTTCGACTCTATCTAATAAAATGGAAAATAATAATTTAACAGAGCTTAAACATTACTTAGAGCAAGAAGATAACGAGATTGCTAAAAACAGTAATGCTATTCAATATGGATACAATTTAAATCTAAATTTATATAAAGAAGATACATCTAATGGCGTAGTGCAAGTAAACCCAAGTACTGTAATGGACAGTATGGGAATGGAAAGCATGAGAGAGGCACAAGAGAATTCTCCAATGGCAATGGTATCTAGCTCATTTAGCACTATGAACAATGATGCTTGGACTGAAATGCTAGACAACGAAGAATTGCTTCATTCTCAATATGATTTAATTGCAGGAAGTTGGCCAAAGAGCTATAACGAAGTTGTTTTAATAGTAAATGAAGACAATGAATTAAACGATTATGTGCTATATACTTTAGGACTAAAAGACCAAAAAGAATTATCAAAACAGTGGGAAAAGGCTAAAAAAGGAGAAAATGTAGAAAAAGAAGAAGAGTCTACATATTCATATGATGAATTATTAAAATTATCATTTAAACTAATATTAAACTCTGATTATTATGAAAAACAAGGAAATTTGTGGATAGACCAGAGTGAAGATAATGACTTTATGAAGGAAAAAATAGCAAATGCCGAGAATATAAATGTTGTTGGAATTATTAAACAAAACGAGCAAAGCACTGCAACAGCTATGAATGGCGGAATAGGATATTTAAAAGACTTAAAAGAATATGTTATAAATAAGACAAACGAAGCGGACATTGTAAAAGAGCAGAAAGAAAATCCAGAAACTAATGTATTCACAGGACTAGAGTTTCCAAAATCAGGAGAAAAGTCAGAATTCAATTTCAGTAATCTAAGTAACGAGCAAAAAATGGCAATAAGCCAAATGTCAACAGAAGAAATTGCAAAAGTAATGGACACATACACAAAAAATCAGAATGCAAGTTATGAAAACAATCTAAAAACATTAGGAGCAATCGACTTAGATAAGCCATCATCAATATTGATATATCCAAAGACTTTTGAAAGCAAAGAGTTAATAGCAAAAGCGATAGAAGACTACAACAAAAAACAAAGAGACGACGGAAAAGAAGAAAATACAATAACCTACACAGACTTAGTCGGAGCAATGATGAGCTCAATAACAAACATAATAGACGCCGTAAGCTATGCATTAATTGCATTCGTAAGCATATCACTTGTGGTATCATCAATAATGATAGGAATAATCACATACATCTCAGTATTAGAAAGAACAAAAGAAATAGGAATATTAAGAGCAATCGGAGCATCGAAAAAAGATATTTCGAGAGTATTCAATGCAGAAACATTCATAATAGGTTTAATATCTGGAATGATAGGCGTTGGAATAACCTTACTCTTAACACTTCCAATAAACAGCATAATATATGCACTATCTGGAGTAGCAATACATGCAACAGTTTCAGTAACACAAGCAACCGTACTAGTATTAATAAGCTTAGGCTTAACAATACTTGCAGGACTAATACCAGCCAAAATGGCAAGCAAAAAAGACCCAGTAGAAGCATTAAGAACAGAATAAAAATTTCGCCCAATAGGGACGCCCCTTTTTGGGCGAAAATTTTTATAATTATTTTAGTAAAAATATTGATTTTTAAGCGTTTCCATTGTAATATATATTATATAACTGGTCATGATATTAAACATCAGATATGTGTGTGGAGACGCATATCTTTTTTTATTTATTAAAAAAATGAATTAAATAAAAAAATAAGAATATAATAAAAATATACAACTAAAATAAAGATAATGTATTGACAAAATATTTACAAAGAATTATACTGTTAATAGAGAGGTGATAATTATGGCTCAAACATTAGTAAATGTACGTATGGACGAAGAAGTGAAAAGAAGCATGGAAGAGACCTGTAAGGAACTTGGAATAACGATGAGTACAGCATTTAATATTTTTGCTAGAAAAATGAGCAGAGAGAAAAGAATACCATTTGAAGTTTCAATAGATCCATTCTATTCGGAGAATAATATAAAAGCAATAAAAGAATCAATAAAACAATTAGAAGAGGGGAAAGTCGTAAAAAAGTCGCTTAAAGAATTAGAGGAGATGGCGGATGAATAATATAATGTTTACGGAGAGAGCTTGGGAAGAATATTGCTATTGGCAAAAACAAGACAGAAAAACATTAAAACGAATTAACCAACTGCTTATTGATATTAAAAGAAATGAGTTTGCAGGAATTGGTAAACCAGAACCATTAAAAAATGATTTAAGTGGATTTTGGAGTAGAAGAATTGATGAAGCAAACAGAATAGTTTATCGAATTGCAAACGAACAAATTGAAATAGTGCAGTGCAAAGGACATTATAATGACTAATAAAGGCATCACAATTGTGTGATGTCTTTACCATTGTTAGAACTTAATTTGAATTACATAAAATACGGTCAAACTATTGACTGAACTGTGATTATGTAGTATAATCCTATTTGTTTGGTAGGAAAACCAAATATTATTTTTGTAAACGGAAAAGATATATAGTAGATTGCTAAAAAAATGGCAAAACTACGTAAAAATAAAAGACCAATTAGTAGAAAGGATTTGTAATGGAAAATTTATTAGATATACAAGATTTGCACGCTGTAGCAGGAGAAAAGGAAATCCTAAAAGGATTGAATTTGAAGATTAATAAAGGAGAAACTCATGTAATAATGGGACCAAATGGAGCCGGAAAATCTACAACTGCAAATGTTATTTTGAATAATCCAGAATATAAAAAAGTAAGTGGAAAAGTTGTGTTTGAAGGAGAAGATATTAGCAATTTATCAACAGATAAAATCGCAAAAAAAGGTGTATTCATGTCTTTTCAATCACCTGTTGAAATACCAGGAATATCTACTACAAATTTCTTGAAATATGCCAAAAATAAAATAACAGACAAGCCAGTGAAAATTTTTGAGTTAAGAGATCAAATTCAGAAATATATGGAAGAATTAAATATGAATCCAAAGTTAATTGAAAGGAATTTGAATGTTGGGTTCTCTGGTGGAGAAAAAAAGAAAAACGAAATTTTACAAATGCTTGTACTAGAACCAAAACTTGTAATATTAGATGAAACAGATTCTGGACTTGATGTTGATGCAGTTAGAACAGTTTCTAAGGGAATTGAAATGTACAAGAATGAAGAGAATGCAGTTTTAATAATTACACACAATACTAGAATATTAGAAAATTTGAAAGTTGACTATGTTCATATATTAGTTGATGGCAAGATTGTAAAAACTGGAGATGCAAGCTTAGCGCAAGAGATTGAAGAGAATGGATATTCACAATATAAATAAAAGAATATCCGGGCTCTAAAGTAAGAGCTCGGATATGGAGGTTTACTGTTTAGTCTCAGTTTTAGCCTCATCGTGAATTGTGTTGGCTTCATCGCAGATGCCTTTTATTACCCATATGGGTAATAATAACAGACATAATGGTGCTAATGAAAAAAGCAACATAGCAAGAGAAGCCGTTAAATCAAAAATCAAAGAGACTACAGAAAACATCAGATTTGTAAAGAACATACATCATACCTCCGTAACAAAAATGTCAATAAATGATGTTAACTATAATTTATTATAACATAAATTTAAAAAAATTCAACTGAAAGGAAAGATTATGTCAAAAACTCAAGTAGACGATATAGATAGAAATATATATGATATAAAAAATAAAGATGACTACGAGTTTAAAATGAAAAAAGGTCTTAACAGAGAAATTGTTGAGGAGATTTCAGCAAAGAAAAATGACCCAGATTGGATGAAAGAGATTCGCTTGAAAGCTTTAGAAACTTACGAAAAGCTAGAACTTCCTACATGGGGACCAGATTTGTCTGAACTTAAAATGGACGAGATTGCAACATATGTTAAGCCAAAATCTAAATTGAACTCAAGCTGGGACGATGTTCCAGAAGATATAAAAAAGACTTTCGATAATTTGGGAATTCCAGAGGCAGAGAAAAAGTCTCTAGCAGGTGTTGGTGCTCAATATGACTCAGAGGTTGTATATCATAGCATAAAAGAAGATTTGCTAAAGCAAGGAGTAATCTATACAGATATGGAAACTGCTGTTAGAGAATATCCGGATTTAGTGAGAGAGCATTTTATGAAATGCGTTCCAATAAATGACCACAAATTCGTAGCACTTCATGCTGCTGTTTGGTCTGGAGGATCTTTCGTATATGTTCCAAAGGGAGTAAAGGTTGATATTCCTTTGCAATCTTATTTTAGATTGAACTCACCAGAGTCTGGACAATTCGAGCATACCCTTATAATAGTAGACGAGGGAGCAAGCCTTCACTTTATAGAAGGATGTTCAGCACCAAAATATAATAAGGTAAATCTTCATGCTGGCTGTGTTGAATTATATGTAAAAGACAATGCTTATTTAAGATATTCAACAATAGAAAACTGGTCAAAAAACATGATGAACTTGAATACTAAAAAAGCAATAGTAGGAAAAAATGCACAAATTGACTGGGTTACAGGTTCGTTTGGCTCTAAGGTTTCAATGCTTTATCCAATGAGCATATTAAATGGAGAAGGTGCAAAAACAGAATACACAGGAATTACATTTGCAGGACACGGACAAGACCTAGACACAGGTTTCAAAGTAGTTCACAATGCACCAAACACATCGTCAGTTGTAAATTCAAAATCAATTTCAAAAGATGGTGGAGCCTGCACATATAGAGCTTTAGTAAGAATTACAGAAAACGCAAAAAATTCAAAATGTAGCGTAAGCTGTGAATCACTGATGTTAGATGATATATCACGTTCAGACACAATTCCAGTAAACGACATAAGAACTGATGAAGTAGAATTCTCACACGAAGCTAAAATAGGAAAAATAAGTGACAAAGAAATATTCTACTTAATGAGCAGAGGATTGTCAGAAGAAGATGCAAAAGCCATGATAGTAAGAGGATTTGCATATCCAATTTCAAAAGAATTACCAGTAGAATATGCGGTAGAAATGAATAACCTAATAAACTTAGAATTGCAAGGTGCAATAGGATAATCGCCCAATAGGGACGCCAATTTTTGGGCGAAAAACCAGGGCAAAGATTATTGAATTATACAATTAGTGGACGGGGAAAAATGTACATGTACAATTTCGTTCCAAAGGAACAATGTCCTCGAATTATGAAATATTGCATGAGCTTAGTATGAAATTTTAGGTAAAAATGTTTCGCCCCCAAAGGGGCGTCCCTATTGGGCGAAAGAAAGGATTGAGGTAATGCTAAAATTAAATGAAACGCCTATTAGAACGGCAAATAATTTTAGAATAAATAATATAGAAATAGATGCACAAATTCCAGAAATAATTCCAGAGTTTGAAAATGTTCAAATTATAAAGGAAAACAGTGAAATAGATGAAGCAGTTTCGAATAGAGAATTAGTTTTTGGAAATAATAAAGAGCTAGAAAATATAGTTTTTTCTAAGGCTAATAGCAAAATTAGAATTTTAAATAATCAGAAAGCCAAGAATGTTAAAATTACATATACTTTTGATGAAGATAGCCAAGTTCTTTTAAATCAAATTGATATTGTTGCTAGTAAAAATATAAATGTTGTTATTGAGTACAAGTCGGAGACTGAAAAGGAATGTTTTCATGCGGGAATTATAAGAACATTTGCTAGCAATGGCGCTAATATAAATGTAACTGTTGTGAATTTGTTAAATGATGTGTCTACTAACATCGAGAGTTATGAGAATGATATCGAAGCAGATTCAAAGGTGTATCATAAGTTAATTGATATAGGCGCAAAGGAAAGTATTTCTAATTATTTCTCTAATGCTATTGGAAATAAAGCGGATAATGATTTGAAAACTATTTACTTAGGACAAGGTTCACAAGTGAAAGATTTAAATTACATTGTACATTTACGTGGAGAAAGAACGAATGTTGACATAGATGTGCAGGGAGCTTTGAAAGATAACAGCAAGAAAAATTTCAAAGGAACGATCGATTTTAAAAAAGGTTGCAAAAAAGCAAAAGGAAACGAGAATGAGTATTGTATGTTATTATCAGACAAGGCAAAATCAATAGCTCTTCCAATGCTTTTATGCACAGAAGCAGATGTAGAAGGAAATCACTCAACGGCTTCTGGAAAGGTAGATGAATCTGCAGTATTTTATATAATGAGTAGAGGATTAAGCTATAAAGAAGCGGTAAGACTACTTGTAAAGGCAAATTTCAACAAAATTATAGAAGGAATACAAGATGAAGAAATAAAAACAGAAATATTGCAAGAAATTGATAAAAGATTATAATGTTTTAATAAAATTGAGACATATGATTGATATGTTTTTGAAGAAAATTAAATGCACAGCTTCCCGCCGTCGCAAATTGGTTTAGCTCTTATTAGCCATGTTAGTGACTGATATAGAGATAAGCCAATTTAAGCCAAGGGCAAGTTCATTTAATTTTCAGAAAATACATATCAAGCATATTCCAGTATTTATTAAAGGAAGGATTTTTAAATGGATTATAAAAAGGATTTTCCGATTTTTAATAATAGAGACATTGCATATTTAGATAGTGGTGCTACAACTCAAAAGCCACAATATGTTATTGAGGCAATCGATGAATTTTATGAACACAACAATGCAAACCCACACAGAGGTGCGTATTCTCTTAGCATAGATGCAACAAATGTGTATGAGGGGACTAGAGAGAAGATTGCAAAGTTTATAAATGCTAGAAAAGCAAATGAGATAATATTTTCTAAAAATGCGAGTGAAAGCTTGAATTTAATTGCATATTCATATGGCTTAGACAATCTAAAAGAAGATGACGAAGTCGTACTTTCAATAATGGAACATCATTCTGACTTAGTACCATGGCAATATGTTACTAAAAAGACTGGTGCAAGTTTGAAATACATGTATATAAATGACGAATTTGAATTGTCGAAAGAAGAAATCAAAAACAAGATAACAGATAAAACAAAAATAGTTGGAATTACACATGTATCAAACGTGCTAGGAACAATAAATAATGTAAAAGAAATAATAAAATATGCACATAAAAAGGGAGCTATAGTAATTGTAGATGCTTCTCAAAGCATACCTCACATGAAAATTGATGTACAAGATTTAGATGCAGACTTTGTAGTATTCTCAGGACATAAAATGTTTGCTCCGCTTGGAATAGGTGTATTATATGGAAAAGAAAAATTACTAAACAACATGAACCCATTCTTAATGGGTGGTGACATGATTGAATATGTTTATGAACAAGATACAACATTTGCTCCACTTCCAAACAAATTCGAGGCTGGAACACAAAATGTAGAAGGTGTAGTAGGGCTTGGAGCAGCAATAGACTATATAAACAAAGTTGGATATGACAATATAGAAAAAATAGAAAAAGAAGTAGTAAGCTATGCAAGACAGGAATTATCAAAACTAGATTACCTAGACTTATACATGAGTCCGAATGAAGAAAATCATTCATCGGTAATATCGTTTAACATAAAAGGTGTACACCCGCATGATGTTGCAAGCATGCTAGATTTTAAAGGAGTTTGCGTAAGGTCTGGAAACCATTGTGCACAGCCATTATTAAGATATATGGGAATAGACTCAACATGTAGGGCAAGCTTTAGCATATACAACACCAAGGAAGATGTAGATAGACTAGTAGATGCAATAAAATTCGCTTACTCAAAATTTGAAAAATTTATAAAATAATGTACATTTCGGGGACGGAGCAAAAAATGTACAAAAGTTTGATGAATGAAAAAGTGCCATTGCATATGAAGAATTTATAAAATATTAAAATTTTCGCCCAAAAAAGGGCGTCCCTATTGGGCGAAGAAAGGATAAAAAATGGACGATTTACAAGATGTATATAATGATTTAATAATGGAACATAGCATGAATTCATACAACAAGAAAAAGCTAGAAACTTGTGATTTGTGCGAAATGGGACATAATCCAAACTGTGGTGATGAAATAGAATTGCAGGTAAAGCTAAATGGTGATGTTATAGAAGATATGGCCTTTTCTGGGCACGGATGTGCTATTTCTCAAGCTTCTACTTCAATAATGATAGATACTCTAAAAGGTAAAACAGTTGAAGAAGCAAAGCAAATTATAGATACTTTTATTGGAATGATAAAAAGAGAAATAACTGACGAAGCAGAACTAAAAAAACTTGATGAAGCAATAGCTTTAAAAAATGTATCAAATATGCCGGCAAGAGTAAAATGTGCATTGTTAGCATGGCATACTTTAGAAGATATGATAGAAAAGAAAAATAATAATTAATAATTTAATGAAATAAATATTAAATAGAACTGGATTGTTGAATAAAGGTTTAACAATTTAGTTTTATTTTTTTAGAATAATAAATTAATAGGTAAATGTGAAATTGTTATGTTTATATAACGAATAAAACAATATGTTTTATAGACGAAATTAAGGAATTATTATCTCATGAGTGATATAAAGATACTATAAAAATTATGTAGGAAAAGGATGGAACAAAAAATGTTTTTATTAACAAAACAATTAAAAGGAGTAAGAGAGATTATAGTATCAAGAAAGAGAAGAAAAAATTTTAGAGTGGTTACAGAGGAATGGCTTAAATATAAGAAAAATACTGTAAAGAAATCTACGTATTACAATTATTCATATAGTGTTGAGAAATATCTATATCCTAGATTTGCAGACCAAGATATTACCAAAATAAAAGACTATAATGATTTTATAGAAAAACTTACAGATACACTGGCACCTAAAACTGTAAGAGATATTATTACGAAATTAAAGGAGATAATAAATTTTTACGAAGAAGAACATAATACAAAGTTAAACATAAAAAAGATGAGTTTGCCTAAAATGAACAAAAAAGAGATACAAATTTTATCAAATAAAGAGAAACAAAAATTAGAAAAATATTGTATTGAGCAAAATAGTTTAAAATCATTGGGAATATTAATATGTTTAAATACTGGACTAAGAGTTGGAGAAGTTTGTGCTTTGAGATGGGAAAACATTGATTTTGAGTCAAAGAAAATACACATAGAAAAAACGATAGAAAGGATATATTCTAAAGAAGAAAACAAAACAATAGTTATTATAGATACACCAAAATCAATAACATCAGTAAGGACTATTCCTATAAATAGTAAATTATATAATATTTTAAAACAGATAAGAGGAAAGAGTAAAAAAACTGATTTTGTATTAACAGGCTCGAGTGAACACTATGTAGAACCAAGAAATTATCAATATTATTTTAAAGAAATTTTAAAAAGAAGCAAAGTAAAAAAATATAAATTTCACACTTTAAGACATACATTTGCAACAAATTGTATAGAGGCGGGAATGGATATAAAATCTTTAAGTGAAATATTAGGACATGCAAATGTAAGTATAACACTAAATATATATGTGCATTCATCTGATAAGGCAAAAAGAAAATATCTTGAAAAAATATAAAAATTATGGTAAAACTAGGATAAATTTAATTATGGTATGAGATTAGAAAAGAGACGAATAATAATGGGAAACATTGTATTATTAGATGATTTAACGATTAACCAAATAGCTGCTGGCGAAGTAATTGAGTGCCCTATGAACGTTGTAAAAGAGCTGGTGGAAAACTCTATTGATGCTGGTGCCACGAAGGTGGTTGTAACAATAAAAGATGGTGGTAAAACACTTATACAAGTTACAGACAATGGTTCTGGAATAGACATAAATAATATGGATATAGCACTAGAGAGGCACGCAACGAGTAAGATTTCTAAAATAGAAGATCTAGAAAATACATACAGCTTTGGGTTTAGGGGCGAGGCTCTAGCAAGTATATCATCAATTTCAGAACTTACTATGATATCTAAAACAGCAGATGAAATGGTGGGCTACAAGTTATTTTCAAGAGGTGGAAATATACTAGAAAAGGACGAAATTGGAACATCAACAGGAACTACTATTAAAGTTGAAAAATTATTTTATAATACTCCAGTTAGATACAAATTTTTAAAAAATGATGCCACAGAGTTTAGGTATATAAAGGAATTCTTGCAAAAAGTAGCATTAGCCGAACCAGATAAATCGATAGAGCTAATAAATAATGGCAAACAAATACTTAAAACATCTGGTAATGGTGAAATTAAAGATGTTGTATATTTACTGTATGGAAAAGAAATAAAAGACAACCTTGTAGATGTAAACTATCAAGATGGAGACATAAAAATAATTGGAGTAGTCGGAAACACCTTTATAGCTGAAGAGAATAGAAAAAATCAAATTTTATTTTTAAATAATAGAAACATACAAGACAAGATACTTACAAACAGTGCTGACCAAGCCTTTAAAGGTTCTACTGGAATTGGAAAATATGGGTTCTTTATACTAAATTTACAAATGCCAGCCGACTACTATGATGTAAATGTGCATCCAACCAAAAAAGAAGTAAGGTTTAGAGATGAAGATAAAATATACAAGGCGATGTATCATGCTATAAAAAATGCAATTCTTAGCAAAGATTTTTTGGGAAACACAGAAACAGAAAATAACAAAGAAGACTATATAGAAAATGAACTAGAATTTGTAACAAATCACTTTGATATGAAAGAAAATAGCTTCTTGAGTGGATTGGAAAAGGCACAAGCAAAGAATAAAACTGCAATTGAAATGAACTCACTAGACGATGTACAACAAGAAGAAAAAGTAGATGAGAAGCACGAAAATAAATCAGATGTAGAGATAGAAATAGAAGCTAAAGAAGAAATGGATGCTCCAAAAGAAAGTTTAATAACACGTGAAGAGAAAAGAAAAATAAATTATAAATACATTGGGATAGCATTCAAAACCTACATAATAGTAGAAATAGAAAATGAAATATATCTAATAGACCAACATGCTGCACACGAAAGAGTGCTATATGAACAGATAAAAGAAAACTACAAGAACCATATACAAAACAATGTGCAAATGATGTTAATTCCAGAAGTATTTACGCTGTCATATAAAGAAGCAAGGTTCGTAAAAGAAAATATGGAATTGTTCAAAAATACAGGTTTTGATATCGAATTTTTTGGAGATAATACAATAAAAATAAATGGAATACCAGACCTAGAATATAAAGTGGACAGAGGACACGTGTTTCTAGATGTTTTAGATGAAATGCTAACAAACGAGAGAAGTTCTCTAAAAGACATAGAGGAAAGGTTTGTAGCAACAGTTGCATGTAAAGCTGCTGTAAAAGCTGGAATGGATTTAAGCAGACAAGAAGTAGAAAACCTAATAAGCAGTTTGTTGGGATTAAAAAATCCATATACATGCCCACACGGTAGACCAACAACAATAAAAATTGATATACATTGAAAATTAAATAAAATTATGTATAATATACATAATGTGGACTAATAAACAATAAAAACAACACATTCTGCTTTTGTCGGTTGGAATGTGTTGTTAAAACTTTATAAGTGGAATCACACGTTCTGTGACTCTCATTTTCTATTTATATTATACACATAATTTTTTAGAATGTCAATTTTTATTGGTTTTTTGAAAAGTATTAACATTTCAATATTAATCCATAATAATTGTAAAAATCCAGTTGAAAATTTTTAACCTTTTTGATACTATATATTTGAAAAAAGGTTTTAAAACATTTGTAAATAAATATAATTTCAAAAGAGAAGTGCTTTACTTAGACTTAAAATGCAATGTTATTTTAAGCAAAGCTGTAAGAAAGGGAGTTTTATTATGGAAGAGAAACAGAAGAAAATTGAAGAGTTGAATGGTTTTAGAGATTTAAGGATTGTTGATAATTTTTATCAAACCTCTAGTTTTTTCCCTATGCCAACAACTGAAATTGGAACGTTAAGTGAGAGTGGTCAGACTAATTTAGGTTCATATTCACTTTGTTTTCCTTATTACATTGCAGGTAAAGACTACTATGCAATGGTTTTGTGTTGCAGAAATAGCTCGAATACTGCCAAAAATATTTTGAGAACGGGAAAATGTTCAATTAATTTTATAACTGATAATAGAAAATATTTTAAAGAAGCGGTTCGACTAGGATATCCAGGAGAAACAACAGAAGAAAAGATGAAAGATACAATCTTTACTTTGGTAGATGGTAAGAGAGCAAGAGAAAATCCAGATGAGCAATTTCCAAAGATTGTACAAGAAGCTTTCCAAGTGTTTGAATGTACATGGGTAAGAGAATTAGACGGAGCTAAAAATGATACTGTTCAAGAGGAATATTTGCCACCATATCATCAATTTAATGGAATTACTAGCAAATTTGGAGCACATTTTATATTGAAAATTGACCATATTTTGATGAAACCTAAGTACTATGATGCTATAATAAATGGGGTTAATAGTTGGAGTTTCCCAAATGTGCCAGTAGATTATGGTTACCGTGATAATAAAAATTTCTGGTACACAAAATTTAGAAGACCCGTTGCAGAGCCAATCCCAGCAAGCAAAGGAATAAGCTTAGATACTGTAAAATACGCAGCATCTAGAATAGATCCAGAGGTTAAATTCACAGATGAAGCATGTGCAAAATTAGTGAAGGTACCAAGGGTATTTTTAAGTACTGTTTTAAAAGGCTGTGTTGCATGGGCAAAAGAAAATAATGTAACATTAATTACTGAAAAAGAGATGGAGATAATACAAGATAAGCGTAACAAAGAGAAGAAATAGTTGAAAAAGAATTACAATTTTGGCTGTGTCAAATTTCATTCAAAACGCGGTTACATACAACACGTATGCGCCCTTGCCTTTTGAATTTCATTTTCCTTGCCAAAATTTAATTCTTTTCCAACTTAGAAAAATATATAACGTAGGAGAAATAAATGGGTAGAGAACAGGACTGGAAAGAAATTGAGAAAACACAGTTAAATTATGAACAAGGAATAAAAGACCAATATAAAGGAATAGACATTGTAAAAATTAGCAAAGAGAACAGAAAAACAATTCATAAAATGAAGAAAATAAATGCTAAGGCTGATAAGCTTGTAAAGGCACTGCTTATCTGGTATGTTATTTTTCTTATATTATTGATAATGCTGGGGTTATACATATATATAATGTATTTAAATAACATAAAGAGTCGTGTAAATATTGATTTTATTTCAGATTTAAAGGATTGTTATGGTATCAATGCTAAAGTAATAAAAAAAGATATAGATAAATCTGGAAATGGAAAATATGTGCTTAAGTCAAAAGAAAAAAAGCCTATTGAATTTATTGTAATAAAAGAATTTGGAAGCTATATGTTTGATTATTTTGACCGTACTCTAAAAGAAGAATATGAAAAATCTGGTGATGAAATTAAGAAAACTTTTGAATCACATGAAAACCACGAAAATAGCGGATTATTGAAGTATAGTTTAATTGCTGAACCAACTAGTTTGAATGACATAGATAGCATTGTAAATAAGTTTGTGCAAATGAGAGATAATGCTGGCAAGCATTTTGGATTTGACTGGAACGTGAATATACGTACCGATGGAGTAAACCAAAGAATATTGTCTATGGGAGAAACAGAAGACGAAGAATCTATATGTAGAAGGGCAAAATGTGAATATGTTTTTACAGAAGTAGAATTAAAGAAGGAAGAAAAATTTACAGAAGAAGAGATTGAAAGATATTATAAACCATATGCCTTAAATTTGTTTGTGAATGGGGAGAAAGTATTATCTAAGTTGTCGAAACCAGCTATGCAACAAAATGTAATATATGATTACTACAATGAGGACTACACAATGCCGATATCTGCACTTGAAGATATTGAAGGCGTTCAGATAACTTATGATAAATATAGTACACCACTTGAACTTACATTTAAAAATAAAACATATAAAATAGGTGGAGCAACTGTAAATTTAGAACATAATACAATTCCGACATATATAGAAGTACAAAATGTAAAACAAATACTAGAAGCAGAGCTAGAATTTGACTATAAAAAACAGACATTAAATATTGTAATGAAATAATAAATGAATAAATTATCATATACAAGGAGCAAGTAATTATTGTAAATTACTTGCTCTTATGCTATAATCCATTTGCAAATAGCATAAGATTAAGAAGAAATTAAATAGTTTCTTTTAAGGAGGAAAATTTGAAACGCATTTACATAATTTTAACATACAGTGGTACAGTACTTTCAAGGATTGTAAAAGCATACACAGGAGCCGAATATTCGCATGTGTCTATTGGATTAGACGAAAACTTAACGAAAATGTATAGCTTTGGAAGACTGAATCCATATAATCCATTTATAGGTGGATTTGTACATGAGGGAATAAACATTGGAACATTTAAAAGATTTAAAAATACTCAGACAGCAGTTTATTCTATAATGATTTCGGATGAGCAGTATAATAGATTAAATCAGATAATACATAAGGTTGAGGCAACTTCTCAAAAATATAAATTTAATTTTGTTGGACTAGTCGCAGTTGCTTTACATATGAAAATTCAGAGAAGAAGGGCTTTTTACTGTGCAGAATTTGTGAAGTATGCTATGAAAAAGGCTCAGATTAAGAATAATTTGCCAGATATAGTAAAACCAGAGGATTTCTTAAACTTAGAGAATATAAGATTAGAATATAAGGGTGCACTGAAACAATATAAAGTTGAAGAACTGCCAACTTTGAATGTGGCAAATTTATGAGATAAACATATGCCAAATATGTAATTATAAATTTGAAATAGCTGTAATAATGCATGACAAAAGGAATGTGATAAAATAATGAGTAAAACAAGGATATTAAAGTTAGTGATGTTTGTAGTAGCACTTGTAATTTGTATTGGAGCAACAATATATTTGTTTCCAGTAATGAAAAACTTATCAACTGTGGAAGGACAAGTTGCATTTAAGCAAAAAGTAGAAAGTTCTGGTGTGCTAGGACTACTTTCACTGTTTGCTCTTGAGGTTGCACAAATATTTTTATTTATAATACCAGGCGAACCGATTGAAATTTTAGCAGGAATGTGCTACGGAGCCTTATGGGGTACAGTTTTTATTATGGCTTCAGCAGGAATTATTTCTACCGTGATATTCTTCTTGGTTAGAAAATTAGGAAAGAAATTCGTGTATGAATTTTGTGATGAAAATAAAGTAAAGAAAATAGAAAACAGCAAACTTTTTCAAAACCCTAAAAAAATAGAAATGATAATGCTAATACTATTTTTATTGCCCGGAACGCCAAAAGATTTATTAGTGTACATTGCAGGACTGTTACCAATAAAGCCAACAAGGTTTATAGTAATATCCGTACTTGCAAGGTTCCCATCAGTAATATCATCAACATTAGCTGGTGCGAATATTGCAGTGGGTGACTGGAAATTGGGAATTTTATTATATGGAGTAATTGTAGTAGCAGTGGCAATTTTAATATTTATATATCAGAAATTTGATAAAGAAAAAATAACGAGTGAGGCGTTGAAAACGATAAAATAGTTGACTTTTACAGTTTTAATAAGTATAATCTAAGTGAAAATTGTATGATTTAAGCATATATTTTTAACTATGACAAAAACTATATATATGGAGGTAATACAAATGAATGAGAAAATGTATGAAATTATGAGAGATGGAAGAGGTTTTATTGCGGCACTTGACCAAAGTGGTGGAAGCAGTGCAAAGACTCTAAAAAATTATGGAATAGATGAAAGTGAATATAGCTCAGAAGAGGAAATGTTTAATCTAATCCATGAAATGAGAAAAAGAGTTATGACAAGCAAAGTGTTCACAAATGAGCACATTTTAGGAACAATTCTTTTCGAAAAAACAATGATGTCAGAAGTAAATGGAAAATTTACAGCAGATTATTTATGGGACGAAAAGGGAATAGTTTCTTTCTTAAAAGTTGATAAGGGATTAGCCGAAGAAAAGAATGGCGTAAAATTAATGAAAGAAATTCCAAACCTAAAGGAAGAAATAGAAGAAGCAAGCAAAAAGCATGTATTCGGAACAAAAATGAGATCTGTAATATATGAAGCAAACGAAGAAGGCATAAGAGATATTGTAAATCAACAATTCGAATTTGCAAAAACAATATGTGACGGTGGATTAGTTCCAATAATCGAGCCAGAAGTAGACATACATTCAGAGCAAAAAGAACTTTGCGAAAAAATATTAAAAGACGAAATAATAAGAAAACTAAAAGAATGGAATCCAGCAGACAAAATAATGTTCAAATTTACAATACCAACAGTTGCAAACCATTACTTAGATTTATATGATTATGACTGTGTTGTAAGAATTGTTGCTTTATCTGGCGGATACGAGATAGATGAAGCATGTGAATTACTTGCTAAAAATAACAGAATGATAGCAAGCTTCTCAAGAGCACTATTACAAGACTTAAATGCACATCAAACACAAGAAGAATTTGATACAGCATTAAACAATGCAATAGTAAAAATATACAATGCATCAATAGACTAAATCGCCCAATAGGGACGCCCCTTTTGGGGCGAAGAATTATAAAAAAATTGTAAACTAATAGTTGTAAAACTATTAGTTTTTTGATATGATAGGCGTAAATTTAGAACATAAGGAGGAATTTTTAATGAGTGAATACGAATGTGTTGACAGCGTTGAAACTTTGGCAAAGACACTAGAGAAAGTTAAGAATGCACAAAAGGAATTTTCGAAATATTCACAAGAGCAGGTAGATAAAATATTTCAGGCTGCGGCTATTGCTGCGAATGAAGCTAGAATTCCACTTGCTAAGATGGCAGTAGAAGAGACTGGAATGGGAATAGTAGAAGATAAAGTAATTAAGAACCATTATGCGGCAGAATATATATATAATAAATACAAAAATGAAAAAACTTGTGGAGTAATTTATCAAGATGATAGTTATGGAATTAAGAAGATAGCTGAGCCAGTTGGCATTGTGGCTGCTGTTATTCCTACAACAAACCCAACTTCTACAGCAATTTTTAAAACTTTAATTGCACTAAAAACTAGAAATGGAATTATAATTAGCCCTCATCCAAGAGCTAAAAAGTCTACTATAGAGGCTGCAAAAACTGTTTTGGAAGCAGCAGTAAAGGCAGGTGCTCCAGAAGACATTATTGAATGGATTGATGTTCCATCTCTTGAACTTACTAATATGTTAATGCAGTCTGCAGATATAATACTTGCGACTGGTGGACCTGGAATGGTTAAGTCTGCTTATTCGAGTGGAAAGCCAGCTTTAGGCGTTGGTGCGGGAAATACTCCTGCTGTTATTGATGAAAGTGCTAATGTAATTTTAGCGGTAAACTCGATTATACATTCTAAAACATTTGATAATGGAATGATTTGTGCTTCTGAGCAATCTGTAATAGTAAGCGACAAGATTTATGATAAGGTAAAAGACGAATTTGTTAAAAGAGGATGTTACATATTGAATCCTGAAGAGACTGAAAAAGTTCGTAAGACTATAATTATAAACGGAGCCTTGAATGCTAAAATAGTTGGACAAAAGGCACACAAGATAGCAGAGCTTGCAGGAGTTAGTGTTCCAGAAAATACTAAAATTTTAATCGGAGAGGTTGAAAACGTAGATTTATCTGAAGAATTCGCTCACGAAAAATTGTCTCCAGTACTTGCAATGTATAAATCAAGCAGTTTTGACGATGCTCTTGAAAAGGCATATAAATTGATAGAAGATGGCGGACTAGGACACACCTCATCTTTATATGTAAATACTGTTACAGAAAAAGAAAAAATAGAAAAATTTTATAGCAAAATGAAAACTTGTAGAGTTTTAGTAAACACACCATCATCACAAGGTGGAATTGGAGATTTGTATAATTTTAAACTTGCTCCATCTTTAACACTTGGATGTGGAACTTGGGGTGGAAACTCGGTTTCAGAAAATGTTGGAATTAAACATCTATTAAATATAAAAACAGTAGCCGAAAGGAGAGAAAATATGCTTTGGTTTAGAGCACCTGAAAAGGTTTATATGAAGAGAGGTTGCTTGCCTGTAGCCTTAGAAGAACTTAAAAACGTAATGAATAAGAAGAGAGTATTTATAGTAACAGATACATTCTTGTATGAAAATGGTTATACAAAAGTTGTAACAAATAAATTAGATGAGATGGGAATAGTTCACGAAACATTCTTCAATGTTGCTCCAGACCCAACTCTTGCTTGTGCAAAAGAAGGTGCAAAATTGATAGATGCTTTCAAACCAGATTGTATTATAGCAATAGGCGGTGGTTCTGCAATGGATGCAGCAAAAATAATGTGGGTTCTATACGAACACCCAGAAGTTGACTTCCTAGACATGGCAATGAGATTCATGGATATTAGAAAAAGAGTTTACACATTCCCTAAAATGGGCGAAAAAGCTTACTTTATAGCAGTTCCAACATCAGCAGGAACAGGTTCAGAGGTAACACCATTTGCGGTAATAACAGACGAAACAACAGGTCAAAAATATCCACTTGCAGACTATGAATTGCTTCCTAAAATGGCAATAGTAGACGCCGACATGATGATGAATGCTCCAAAAGGACTAACATCAGCATCTGGAATTGACGCCTTAGTTCATTCAATAGAAGCATATGTTTCTATGATGGCAACTGAATTTACAGACGGACTAGCAATAGAAGCAATCAAGACAATATTCGAATATTTGCCAAGAGCTTATGAAGAAGGGGCAAACGATCCTATTGCAAGAGAAAAAATGGCAAACGCAGCAACGATGGCAGGTATGGCATTTGCAAATGCTTTCTTAGGAATATGCCATTCAATGGGACATAAATTAGGTGCTTACCATCATCTACCACATGGAGTTACAGTTGGATTGGTATTAGACGAAGTAATGAGATTTAATGCAGAAGAAGTTCCAACAAAAATGGGAACATTTCCACAATACGAGTATCCACATGCTTTAAGAAGATATGCAGAAATAGCAGATAGCTTAAACTTAGGCGGGAACACAGACCAAGAAAAACTAGAAAGATTGATAAATAAAATAGACGAATTAAAAGAGAGAGTCGGCTTCAAGAAAACAATAAAAGACTATGGAATTTCAGAAGAAGATTTCTTATCAACATTGGATGAGATGAGCGAAAAAGCATTTGACGACCAATGTACAGGTGCAAATCCAAGATACCCATTAATAAGTGAGATAAAAGAAATTTATTTAAAAACATATTATGGAGGTGAAAGATAATGGAATTTAATTTGATAAATCCAATAGCTGAAAGAAAAACAAAAACTGTTTACAGAGACGGAGATAAGACAATAAAATTATTCGTAGAAAATTACTCAAAGGCAGACATATTAAACGAAGCTCTAATTCAATCAAGAGTGGAAGAAAACACAGATTTAAAAATATCTAGATTACAAGAAGTTACAAAAATAAACGAGAGATGGGCTCTAATTACAGAATATGTAGAGGGAACACCACTAGATGTTTTAATGATAGGACATCCGGAAAAACAAAACGAATATTTAAACTTTTTCGTAGGCATTCAATTAGATGTTTTATCAAAAAGGGTACCTCTATTAAACAGAATAAAAGATAAGTATAGAAGAAAAATAACAGATGCTACAAACATAGATGACACGACAAAATATGAGTTGCTACAAAGACTAGAAGGAATGAAAAACCATGATAAACTATGCCATGGAGACTTCGTTCCAAGCAACATAATAGTAAAAGAAAATGGCGAATATGCGATAATCGACTGGGCACACGCAACACAAGGAAATGGCTCAGCAGACGTAGCAAACACATACTTAATATTCTCTATGAGAAATCAAAAAGAATTAGCAGAAAAATACGTAAATTTATACTGTGAGAAGACAGGAACAGACAAGAAAGAAGTACAAAGATGGATTCCAATAGTTGCAGCAATAAGAAAGACAAAAGAAAAAGCAGAAGAACAAGAAATGTTGGAACAATGGATAAACATAGTCGATTACGAATAAAGATTGAATAGCTTACTCTAAAGAGAGTAGGCTATTTTTCTAGTTAAACAAATTTGGAAATTGTCTTACTATTCCATCAACAAAATATTGTGACATATTTAGAACTTCTCGCTGAACTTTATCAAAGGCGTTAATATCAGCCTTGTAATCTTTTTTAAGACGTGCATCGACTTCGTCAGAGGTTAACTCTAAATGGTCGTACAACATGTCACAAAGTTTTTCTCTAGAATAATAAGGATTTATGCTACTAAAGAAATTTGCCATTTCATTAGCATTTTTGTACCACTTATCGTTTAATTCATTTGCAAGCCTTTGGCTATTATTTTTCAGTGCAACAATTAAATCCTTACCAATAGAAAGATGTTCTGTTAATAAATTCTCGATTCTATTGGCAACACTTAAGTCGAAATTTGACGAACGATTTTTCTTGATTTTATGCATAAATACTGTATAATAAATACAATTATTTCAAAAAAATTTTTTCATATTAGTTAAATCTATTGATTATTAGTTTTTCAAATATTAAAAAATAATGTTGTTTTCTATATAAATCTAGGAGGTATATCAATGAAAAATGAAGCAAAAAGCATTTTACAACCAAAGAATGATGTGGTGTTTAAAGCATTATTTTCACGAGGAAAACCAAGGATAACAAAAGCAATGTTGGAGGCTATACTAAAGATAAAAATTGACAAGCTTGAGCTTGATAAAAGTACAGATTTACTAAATGATAATAAAGAAGATAAAAACGGAAGACTGGATTTGAGAGCAGTTATAAATGGAGATACTGAATGTGATATAGAAGTACAACTAGCAAAACATGAGAAAATGGCTGAAAGATTTTTATATTATTGGTCGAAAATGTATACTGCAAATTTGCAGATTGGAGACAAGTATAGTGAACTTAGAAAAACAATATCAATAATAATATTAGATGATAATTTTCCATTGACGAAATATATTGAAAAACCTCAAACAATATGGAAAATAAGAGAAAACGAAGACTACAATCTTATATTGACAGACTATCTTGAAATTATTATAATAGAGTTACCAAAAGTAATAAAAGCATACCAACAAACACCGAATGATGAATTACTACAGTGGATGCTTTTTATCGATAATCCAGAAAAGGAGGAGGTAGCTCATATTATGGAAAAAAATGAAGATATTAAAGAGGCAAAAAAAGAACTTGACAGAATAAGTCAAGATGACATATTGAGAAGAAGAGCATTAAATAGAACCTTAGAAATAGCTGATAGACTACAATTCCAAGAGGAAGCAGAGGCTAAAGGCTTGAAAAAAGGAATGGAAAAAGGATTAAAAGAAGGAGAGTATAAGAAAACAAAAGAAGTAGTAAAAGAATTACATTTGATAAATATGACTGTAAAACAAATTGCTCAAATTGTAAAATTGGATGAATCATCTGTGGAAAAAATATTAAACGAAGATAATAAATAAAATTTCGCCATAGCGAAAGAAATATGTACATAGAAAAAGGCTAGCTTTAAGAAAGCATCAAACATTATTATAAAAAATTTAATAATGCGATATATATTAAAGACAAGCCTTTATTTAATATATAAAAAAATTAAAAATTTTATATTTTCTCTTTATTTTTAACAAGCTATTGTATATAATTATAGTGAGTAAAGAGGAGATGATCGAATAAGAATTACAAACTTTCAATCGAAATTTACCCTCAAGAAAGGAATACAATAAAAATGAATTTACCAAACAAATTAACACTATTTAGAATAATACTAGTTCCAATAATGGTTATAGTATCTTTTTTTGATATACCGGGAAGCTTTTTAGGCATATCTACAACAATGTGGATAATGGAATTAATATTTATAATCGCATCAATAACAGACAAATTAGATGGATATTTGGCAAGAAAAAATAATCAAGTAACTAACTTCGGAAAATTTTTAGATCCAATTGCAGACAAAATTTTAGTAGTTGCTGCCATGATTTTATTTGTAGAAATGGGAAGATTACCAGCATGGATTCCAATTATAGTAATATTCCGTGAATTTGCCGTTTCGGGATACAGATTAATTGCTGTACAAAACAGTGGCAAGGTAATTGCCGCAAATGTTTGGGGAAAATTAAAAACTGTTACACAGATGATTGCGATAATTTTAATGTTCTTAACAACACAACCTTATTTTGCATTTGTAAATAGTGCACTTACATATATGACAACAGGAGATTTTGTAATGAATATTTTAGCAAGCATATTTATGACGGTTTCTGTTATTGCAACAATTTTCTCTGGATACGAGTACTTAAAAGGCGGAAAAGATTTACTAAAAGATTGTTAAAAATAATGCAATAAAAGGGGAATATCAAATGAAAAAATTTTTTAGATACTTAATGATTGCCTTAATTATAGCTGTAGTCTTAGTAATGACGATTACTCATAATAAGTCGATTGCTGATGTTGGAAGCTTTGAGGACTATGATAGCGGTAGCTCATGGGATGATGACTGGGACAGTGGGAGTTCATGGGATGATGATTATGATAGTAGCAGTTCGTGGGATAGTGATAGTTCATGGAGCAGTAGTAGTGGAGGCGGATATATTAGAGACTTTAAACCATTATCTTTCTTTGAAATAATGTTATGGATTTCACCACCATTTATCTTTTGGCTGTTAATAGTTATTCTTAGCTGTTTTACAAAAACAGAAAAAGGTAAACAAAATATAAGCATTGAAAAGACTGAGATTGATTATCCCAAAAAATATACTCATTATACAGAAGAAAATCTTGAAAATGCGATAAAAAAATACGATGAAGATTTTAGTAAAGACAAATTCTTATCTTGGGCTAGTGAATTATTTGTAAAAATGCAAGAGACATGGACTACTGGGGATTGGAATTCAATGAGAATATATGAGACAAATGAGCTATATGAGCAACATTCTCAACAATTGAAAGGATATACAGATAGAAATTTGGCTAATGTTATGGAAGATATTAGTGTTCAATCTATAAGATTAGCAGACTATAATCAAACTGGTGATAAAGATGTAATTACAATTGTGTTGAAATCAAAAATGCGTGATTATATAATAAATAAAACTACAGGAAATATTGTAAAAGGTGATAAAACTATATTTAGATATGGAATGTATAAGATGGATTTTATAAGAAAAACTGGAGTTAAAACATCTGACTCAATAAATACAGTTCAATGTCCTAATTGCGGAGCTGAAACTCAGATAACTGTTTCTGGTAAATGTGAATACTGTGGTAGCATATTAACAACTGGAGAACATAATTGGGCACTAGCAAATATAGAAAGAATAGGATAATAATATTAAAGAATATAAAAGAGGAATAACATGAAAAAATTAAAGAAAATATTAATGTTATTACTATTAATAATGATAATTTCAACTTTTTCAACTAATTATAAAACATCAATTGCAGATGTTGGAAGCTTTGAAGATTATGATAGTAGTTCATGGAGCAGTGGAAGCAGCAGTTCAAGTGGCTCGTGGAGTAGTAGCAGTAGTTCGTGGGACAGTGGAAGCAGCTCATCAAGAAGTGATGATAGAAGTTATAGTAGTAGAAGTGGCTATAGTGGTACTGGAACACCAATGAATAGTACAGAAGCGGGAATAATTATGTTTGCATTTATATTTGTGTTTGTTGCTGTTATTGTTATCTTACTTACGTTGATGTATATAAATAACCATTCTGACGATGAAAAGACATCATACCATTATCAATCAACTTATAATTTTGATACTGAAGAAAATGTTGAAAGAAAAATTAAAGCAGTTGATGAACTATTTGATAAACAAGAATTTTTGTCTTGGACCAGCAATTTGTTTGTAAAATTGCAGAATGCATGGACCGCAAGAGATTGGAACTCTATTAGAATATTTGAGACGAGTGCATTATTCGAACAACATCAAAAACAGTTACAAGGTTATATAGATAGAAAACAAATAAATGTAATGGAAGCAATTCAAGTACTATCTGTAGAATTGGCAGATTTCAAACAAACAGGATTTAAAGATGTGGTAACGGTTGTATTAAAATCTAGAATGGTTGACTATATAGTAGATGAAACAACAGGTGGTGTTATAAAAGGTGATAAAGTAACTTATAGATACAGTACCTATAAACTTGATTTTATAAGAACCACTGGAGAGAAAACAAAACCAGGGCCTATCGAAATAAATACGACAAATTGCCCAAATTGCGGAGCAATAACACAAATAACTTCGGCTGGAAAGTGTGAGTATTGTGGAAGCGTAATTACAACTGGAGAACATAATTGGGCACTATCAAATTTAGAAAGAATAGGATAATACTAAGAAATATAAAAAGGGGAAAAATATGAAAAAGTTAAAGAAAATATTCATTGCATTGCTTTTGATAACGTTTATTTCAACAGTTACGATTGATTATAAAACATCAATTGCAGATGTAGGAAGTTTTGAAGATTACGATAGTGGTAGCTCATGGGATAGCGACAGTTCGTGGGACAGCGGAAGCTCATGGAGCAGTTGGGACGACGATGATTACAGTTCTAGTTATGGAGGAACAAGCCATAGTAGTGGCGGAGGTTCTTCGTGGGGAACAATAATAACTTTTATTATTATAATTGCTATAGCTTATGCTATTTCTTCAAAGAATAAACACACTCAAATTAGACCAGTTCAAACGTTTCAACCAGCATCTAATTTTGATTCTGAAGAAAATGTTGAAAGAAAAGTTAAAGCAGTTGATGAGATGTTTAATAAAGAAGAGTTCTTATCTTGGACTAGAAGTTTATTCGTAAAATTGCAAGAAGCGTGGACAGCAAGAGATTGGAGTACTATTAGAGTATTTGAAACAAATGAGCTATTTGAACAACATCAAAAGCAATTACAAGGTTATATAGACAGAAAACAAATAAATGTAATGGAAAGAATTTGCGTATTATCAGTTAAGTTAGCAGACTTCAAGCAAACTGGAAATAAAGATGTTTTAACTGTTGTATTGAAATCTAGAATGAATGATTATATAATAGACGAAACAACAGGAAAAATAGTAAAAGGTGATAAGACAACTGATAGATATAGCACATATAAACTTGATTTTATTAGAACAACAGGCGAAAAGACAAAACCAGGTTCTATTGAAATAAATACAACAAATTGTCCAAACTGTGGAGCACCAACACAAATAACATCATCAGGTAAATGTGAGTATTGTGGAAGTGTAATTACAACAGGCGAACATAGCTGGGCATTATCAAATTTAGAGAAAATAGGCTAAAACTTGTGCGGACCTTAAAATAGGGTCTGCATAGAATAAATTATTAAAAGCTAAAAAAATTTAGGAGGAAAGAATTATGGGATTAATCAAAGCAGCAGCAAGTGCAATCGGAAGTACAATGCATGATCAATGGAAGGAAGCAATTAGATGTGAGAACATGACAAATGATATTCTTATGGTTAAGAAAACTACTCCAAATGGAGTTATATCAAACAAAAGTACAATTATAGTAGCACCAGGACAATGTGCAATTATATTCGATAATGGTAGAGTAATAGATGCAACGGCAGAAGAAGGAGTATATACTTTTGATAGTTCTTCTACACCTTCATTCTTTGCAGGACAATTTGGAGCAGTATTTAAAGAAATGTGGCAACGTTTTACATATAATGGAGCAAGTGCTAAACAACAAGCAGTATTTTTCTTCAACACAAAGGAAATAATAGATAATAAATTTGGAACAGCGGCACCAATTCCATTCCAAGATTGGTCACACCCAATTCCAAACCAAATGACAAATACTTTAACACCACTAAGAGTAGAAGTAAAATGTTTTGGAAAATATACTTTTAGAATTGCAGACCCGGCTTTGTTTATGAGCAAATTAGCAGGAACTGCTGATATTTATAAAAAAGATGAATTAGTAGAGCAATTAAGAACAGAAGTTATGTCTGTATTTCAAAATGTTGCTAATGAACTTGGTACAGCTAAATACAAAGTTCCAGTTCTAGAAATGCCAAGCCAAACAGATGAAATAAGGGAAATGATGGATGAAAAGGTATTTGATGCAAAAATAAGAGAAAGAGGAATAGAAATAGTTTGCTTTGCTGTTGAATCTGTAACATTAACAGATGATTCTGCAAAGAAGATTGATGATTACGAATTAAGTTCAAACTCTTACATGCAACAAGGAAGAATGGTTGGAGCATATTCAAATGCTGTTGAAAATGCAGCAAAAAATGAAAATGGAGCAGCAAATGGATTCATGGGAATTGGAATGATGAACATGTCAACAAATGGAATGATGCAAAATGCTGCAAACGGACCATGGAATCAAAACAATGATGCAAGTAGAATGGATTTAAGTAAACAAAAAGAGGCTAAAGCTGATGATACAACAGCTGAAGGCTGGACTTGTGAATGTGGTCATGTAAATCCAGCAGATGGTAAATTCTGTAGTGAATGTGGTAAGGCAAAAACATCAAAAAAGGTTTGCCAAAAGTGCAAAATGCCAAATGATGCAGGTAACAAATTCTGCAATAATTGTGGAGAACAATTATAAAGTTTTGTAGGAGGAACTTATATAATAATGGAGTTAGAGCAAGCGAAAACAGAAGTTAAAGAACTTAGAGAAAAATTAGAGTATTATGCAAAATTATATTACGATATGGATAGCCCTGCAATAACTGATTACGAGTATGATATGATGATGAACCGATTAAAAGCTTTGGAAAAAGAATTTCCAGAGCTTATTACTCGTGATTCATTAACTCAAAAAGTTGGAGGGCATGTTAAAGAAGGGTTCAAACAAGTGGTGCATGAAGTACCACTTCAAAGCCTTCAAGATATATTTTCTTTTGAGGAGCTAAAGGATTTTGACACAAGAGTTAGAAAAGTTGCAGAAGAAAATAATGAAGAATTAAAATATGTTGTAGAAACAAAGATTGACGGACTATCTACTGCACTTAAGTATGAAAATGGTGTTTTTGTACAAGGTGCAACACGTGGAAATGGCTTGATTGGAGAAGACGTAACAGATAATTTAAAAACAATTTCACATATACCAAAAGAGTTAAAAGAAAAAATAGATATTACGGTTCGAGGAGAGGTATTTATTGGAACAAAAGAGTTCGAAAAAATGAACGAAGAAAGAGAAATATTAGATGAAAGCCTATTTGCAAATGCAAGAAATGCAGCGGCAGGTTCTCTTCGCCAATTGGACTCAAAGGTAACTGCAACAAGACCGCTAGATATTTTTATATTTAATGTGCAAAAATATGATGAAGATACATTTAATTCTGAAAATTCACATTTTACAGAATTAGACAAGCTACAAAAATTAGGATTTAATGTAGTGCCGGTAAGAACATTGTGTAGTACAATAGATGAAGCAATAGAAGCAATCAAAAAGATTGGAGAAGACAGAGAAAATCTATCATTTGGAATAGATGGTGCAGTTATAAAGGTTGATAATTTACGTTTAAGAGAGATATTAGGAACAACATATAAAGTGCCAAAGTGGGCTATTGCATACAAATATCCACCAGAGAAAAAAGAAACAAAACTTTTAGATATCGTATGTCAAGTCGGAAGAACAGGAGCACTTACACCGACTGCAATATTAGAACCGGTTAAGGTTGCAGGCTCAACTATTTCAAAAACAACACTTCACAATGAAGATTTTATAAAAGAAAAAGACCTAAAAATAGGTGATACAGTCGTAATTCAAAAGCAGGGAGACGTAATTCCAGAAGTTGTTGATGTTATAAAATCGAAGAGAGACGGTACTGAAAGAGAATTTGTTATGCCAACAGTATGTCCAGTCTGCGGAGCACCAGTAGTAAGAGAAGAAGGCGAGGCTGTTGCACGTTGTATAGGAATAGAATGTAGTGCAAAAATATTAAGAAATCTTGCACATTTCGTCTCAAAAGAAGGAATGGATATAGATGGGCTTGGAATAAAAATATTAGAACAATTAGTAGATAAAGGTTTAATAAAAAATATTGCTGACATTTACACATTAACAGCAGAAGAAATTGCATCACTAAAAAAGAATGGAAAGAAATTTGCTCAAAATCTAATAGATTCAATAAATGCAAGCAAAAACAATGATTTATTTAAGCTACTAACAGCACTTGGAATAAGACATATAGGAACAAAATCTGCAAAAGGATTGTGCAAAAAATACAAATCAATAGACAAAATTGCAGAAGCAAGTTTCGAAGAATTAAGCATGATAGATGATGTTGGAGAAATTACAGCACAAAGTATTTACGAATTTTTCAGACAACCACAAACTGTCGATTTAATAAATAGGCTAAAAGAAGCGGGAGTAAATACTGAGGTAATACAAAATGAAAATACTAATACAGATGATAGATTTGCAGGAAAAACATTTGTATTAACAGGAAGTCTAGAAAAATATACAAGGCAAGAAGCTAGTGATATAATAGAAAGCTTTGGTGGCAAAGTATCAGGTTCAGTTTCTAAAAAAACAAGCTACGTACTAGCCGGAGAAGAAGCGGGTTCAAAATTAACAAAAGCACAAGAATTGGGAGTTGCAATTATTTCAGAGCAAGATTTTAAAAATATGATTGAAAAATAATTACAAATGTAGTAAAGTTGAAAATTCAAAAAAGAGAAGGTGGAAAAGAATTAAATTTTAGCAAGGAAAATAAATTCAAAAGGCAAGGGCGCATACTTTTTGTATGTAACTGCGTTTTGAATGAAATTTGACTTAGCCAAAATTATAATTATTTTTCACCAGGGAAAGGACAAATAAACATATGGAAGGCAAATATTCATTTGAACGCATGGAAAACGAATTAGATAATGGGTATATAATTTTTTACACATATGTTAGAAACAGATACCAATTATTTAAGACATCAGAAAATTGCTATACACAGCAGTTACTAACAGAAGATTTAAAAAATCCATTACCACGTTTAACAATAATAACACACAAAAGATTAAAAGAAATATATCCATACATGGAAAACATAGAATATAAAACAAGTGCACTATAGTTGGAATGCGAGGGAGGCTTGAAAAATGTACACTTATGACGATGTAAAAGAACATAGCAATGACAGAGAATATGTAGAAAAAGCAATAGAAGAAGATGGACTTTTATTAGATGCAGCATCTCCTGAATTACAAGACGACAAAGAACTAGTAATGAAAGCTGTTACAAAAGATGGTGGAGCATTGGAATTTGCCTCAAAAAGGTTGAAAGCAGACAGAGAAATATTGATGCAGGCAGTTGAGAAAAAAGGCTGGGTTTTATGTTATGCCTCAGATGAATTGAAAGCAGATAAAGAACTAGTACTCAAAGCCGCAAAAACAGATGGACAAATTTTATATTATGTAAGCAAAGAACTAAGAGATGATTATGATGTTGTGCTAGAAACAGTAAAAAATAAAGGTTTAATTGTAAAATATGCTAGCAAGCGTCTGCGTTCAGACAAGACAATAGCAATAGAAGCAATAAAAAATGACAAAAGAGCTTATGATTTTATAGTACCAGAATTAAGACAAGATGAAGAAATACAGGCAATAATAAATCCACCAGCATAAAATTTTTTGGTATAAAATTGGAACGGAGAAAAAATTTATATTTTTCCGTTCCAATTTATATTAATGCTTTTTTGTGTTCTTCTCTGTCACCGTTTTGTATTATTGTATATTTTGAGGATTTGCATATAGGGTCTTATTATTTGTGTATATTACCATTCCTGGTTTTGCTCCATTAGGCTTTTTTACATATTTTATTAAAGTATAGTCAACTGGCACATTTTGAGACATTCTAGCCTTGCTGTAATATGCCGCAATAGATGCACATTTATATAAAACAGCATCTGGAACTGTGGTAGATTTATCAGTAAATTTTAAATTACTATCTGTTTTTAAGACAACATGACTTCCATGAATATCTTTCGTGTGAAACCAAATATCAGAATTTTGTGCGAGTCTGCAAGTTAAATAATCATTTTGTTTATTATTCTTTCCAATGTAAACAGTGTAACCATCAATATCACGTTTTTCTGGCATATTGCTTGCGTTTGATTGCTTACTCGATTTAGAATTAGTAATTTTGCTCTGTTTATTGTATACATGATTATTTACTGTATTTGCACTTTTTCCAAAAATTAAATTATCACAAATTTCAGAATAAATGTTGTCTATATCTTCGATTGAGGAAACTTCTTCTAACTCGTATACAATACTTTCTAAGTATGATAACTCAGCCTCTGACAATTCTTTTTGCTTTTCTACAATAGCTATTGTATTTTGAAGTTTTCTATATTTTTGGAAAAAGTTCTTGGCGTTTTTAGATGGACTAAATTTCTCATCTAATGGTATAGTAATTAAATTGTTGTTATCATAATAGTTTTCCAAAGTAACTTCAGCCTGTGGATAATCTGGTATTCTGTATAAATTTGAAGTTATTAATTCACCATATAATCTGTATTTTTCAGCATTTGTGCAATCGGCAATTTTTAAATCTATTGTGATAATTCTTTCTTTTATCTTTCCAACATGATTTAAAACAAGCTTTAATACTGTATCTCTGTACTGCTTGAATTGCTCAGACTGTTCTTTTGAAGTATAGAAATCATCTAAATAGAAGTTCACAGCAAGTCCATCGTTTGTTGATTTATAAGCAAAGTAATCTTTCTTAACAGAAGGATATTCTTTTAAAACAACGTTATCAGGCATGTTTGCAAATAAATCTTTTAGATATGAGTAAACTTCTTTTAAATTATTAGTAGAAACAGCTGTTGGAATGTTCAATGTTTCTAATAAATATGATATATTCTTTTTTCCAAATCCATTGTAAACTTTAGATAATGTTGATGGCAAATTTTCGCTATCTATTGAAACATCTCTATAAAACTCATCGAAAGTTTTAACTGCAAGAAAGTCCTTTTTAGCACTTTCAATATTCAAATATTTCGAACCGGGGAAGATGTCTCTATTTGAGTTATCAAACTTATTTAGATGACGTAAGCTATCGATAACTGTATGCTCCGAATTTAGCAATATAATATTGCTGTGTTTTCCCATAAGTTCAACAACAAGAGTTTTTGTAATTAAATCATTAAGCTCGTTGTATACATCAATATCAATAAAAACAATACGTTCTAAACCATTAGAATAAATTTTCTTGATAGTTCCACCTGTCAAATGCTTTCTAAGAACCATACAAAAATTTAAAACATTTTGAGGGTTAGGTTTAGAATTAGTGGTTAAATTAATTCTGTAATTTACTGAATCAATAGAAATATTCAAACAATAATTTTTTCCACCAGAATAAATACCCAATAAAATCTCGTTTTTATTAGGCTCAAAAATTTTATTTATCTTTCCATTAATAAGGCAAGTATTCAATTCTGAAACGACTGCTTTAGTTACAATACCATCAAAAGCCATTGTAAAAATCTCCTTAAATTTTAATAGAATGATTATACCGCAAAAATGACGGTTTAGCAATAAATAATATTATAAAAGTAGTAGTACAATAGGTTATATACTAAACTAATGAAATATGAAAAAATTAAAACAGAAAATCAAAATAATTTGCAAAAAATATTGACATTTCAAGCTTTTTTAGCATATAATACAAACCAATGAGGCACTATTAGGAGGAACTTATTTGAAAATGAACAACAATTATAATAATATGTCTGATGATGAACTACTGGAATTGATAAATAAAAAAGATACAGATGCGCTAGATTTTTTAATATGCAAATATAAAGACCTAGTAAATTCAAAAGTGAATAAATATTTTATAATTGGTGCCGAAAAAGAAGATATAGTTCAAGAAGGTTTGATAGGCTTATATAAAGCAATTAAAGATTACAAACCGGACAAGCAGAATTCATTTAAATCATTTGCAAATTTATGTATAGAAAGACAATTAATAACAGCAATAAAATCCTCTAATAGACAGAAACATATGCCACTAAATTCATATTTATCATTGAATATGACAGCTTTTGAAAACGAAGATGGAAACAATGATACGCAAATAGTGGATGTGCTTGAAAACACAGTAATAGAAGATCCATTAGATACAATCACGAAAAAAGAATACTTTTCAAGTGTAGAAAATGTGATAGACTCATCTTTAAGTGACTTTGAAAAGAAAGTACTTAATAGATATGTACAAGGCGAATCTTATGTAAAAATTGCAGAAAGATTAGATGCCCCAGTAAAATCTGTGGACAATGCGATACAAAGAATTAGAAAGAAAACTGCAAAAAATATACAAGCAGAAAGTAATATATAAAAGCTTCTGATGCAAACCGGAAGCAACATATGCTATCATAGCTCAGTAGGTAGAGCGCAGCCTTGGTAAGGCTGAGGTCACGGGTTCGATTCCCGTTGTTAGCTCCAGAAAATACAGGATAACTACAAAAGGGAATCGAAAAGGAGGATTAGAAAATTGTCCAGTGGATAATTTGCCCGACGCGGCTCGACGATTCCCGTTGTTAGCTCCAGAATTTATAGAAAACTAGAATTTTTAGAGAATTCTAGTATTTTTTTATAAAAAAACGGGAATTGAAAAGGAGGATTAGAAAATTGTCCAGTGGACAATTTGCCCGACACGGCTCGGCTATTCCCGTTGTTTAGCTCCAGTGAAGCAATTTGTTTGTCTATTTTTGATATTAATTATGGTTATAAAATCTAATAAATTTTTGTCTAAATTTGTATAAATAGTCTCAATAAAAAAATTCTCGAATACAATATATTAGGAGGATTTAATATGGAAAAGATTAAGACGATAGCAAAATATACAATAAATGTTTTGGCAATTATTAGTGCTTTGGTTACTGGAATTAATGCTGTAGAAGGAATAACAATACCATATGCGATTCAAATAGTACAAGTAATAGCTGTTGTTCAAGGAGTAATAAGTACGTATTTATTAGGACAGAAGGCTATTAGCAATAGGGAGAAGAAATAAATATGAATATAATTAATACAAATTTAAATTTTAAACAAATGGATACACGTAGCTCTACTAAAAGAATAATTTTGCATCATGCTGCGGCCAAAAAGTGTTCTGCTGAAGATATTCACAGATGGCATTTAAACAATGGTTGGAGTGGAGCTGGATATCACTTTCTGGTAAGAAAAGACGGCACAATATATAGACTTCGTCCAGAGGATAAGGTTGGAGCTCATGCATATGGTGCAAATTATGATTCATTGGGAATTTGCTTTGAAGGAGATTATAAGGAAGAAATAATGCAAGAGGAGGAGATTAAGGCTGGAAGAGAACTTGTAAATTTTTTAAAAAATAAATATGGAATAAACACAGTACAAGTTCATAAAAATGTAAATGCAACAAATTGCCCGGGTGACAATTTTCCATTTGATCAAATAGCAAATTCAAATGAAAAAGGAGTATCAAAGCAAAGCCAAGAAAAGGGAAAAATAGCTACAATACAAACCTCTTTAAATGAAAAATATGGCTTAAATATTTCAGTAGATAATATTTATGGAAATGAGACGAAAAAGGCATTGGTGAAGGGATTACAAACAGAATTAAATAAACAGTTTGGAAGTAAACTAGCAGTCGATGGAATATTTGGAACTAACACTTACAATGCCTGCATAAATGTTCGAAGAGGTGCAGAAGGAAACATCACATGGTTAATTCAATCAATGCTTATTTGCAAATTATTTAACATTAATGCAGACGGAATATTCGGACCCGCAACAGAAAGTGCGGTACGAGAATTTCAAAAAAGAAATGGATTATCACAAGATGGAATAGTTGGAAAGAATACGTTTAATAAATTATTCAAATAATAAAATTAAGAACTTAAATTTAAGGTTTGAGTTCTTAATTTTTTATACGTTGAAAGCTAGAAAATCAATATTTTCACTTGACAAAACAACTGATTATGATAGAATTGTGTTGGTAGGATACGATGTGTAATTAAAATTGAAATTTACATAAAAATATGATATAATTCTAAAAGGTTACATATAATAAAAAGGGAGGTAGTAATATGAAAAAAGTCTATGACGCATTAACAATTGCAAAATGGATTATAAATAAGATACACCCAGAACCTTTAAAACTTCAAAAGTTATTATATTTAGCACAAGGATATTCATATGCCTTTTATGATAGACCTTTATTTAAGGAAGAAATAGAAGGATGGGTTCATGGCCCAGTTGTAAGAAATGTATATAACATGTTTAGCTCTTATCAATATAATTGCATAGATATTAATTATGAAGTAGAAGAACTAGATAAAGAAGCAGAAGATGTACTAAACTACGTAATAAATAACTTTGCAAAATATGACTCAAAATATTTAGAAAAATTAAGTCACGAGCAAGAGCCTTGGATAATGGCTAGAAGTGGCTTAGATCCAGATGAAAGAAGTGATAAAACCATATCAAAGGAAAGTATTTCAAACTATTTCATAAATGAAGTATTCCAGCCAGAAGTGGAGGAATGGGATTAGTGATAGGAGAAATCTGGACATATAAGGCGACAAAGCCAAGTGATAATTTAGAAAAGATTAGACCGGTGCTTGTCATTGGAGATGACGGAGACAACGGTCTAGAATTTGTTGATATTAATTATGCTATAATTTCTTCATCAGCTTCGTGTGGAAAATATGATGTTGAAATAAATGAAGAAACTGCCAAATGCATCGGACTAAAAAGACCGTCTGTAATAAAAACTACTAAAATATATACAGGTTCAAGACAGAAGTTAGGATGCAAAATAGGAGATTTAACAGATGAATTAAGAAAAGAATTTATGTGTAAGTATAAGGAATATCAAGAAAATATTATGGACAAATGGAATTAAAGATAAAAACCTTGAGTAGTCAAGGTTTTATTCAAGCAAATATAGAAAGAAGGATATAATATGAAAATAGGAATTGTAGGACTTCCAAATGTAGGAAAGAGTACTTTATTTAATGCAATAACAAATGCAGGAGCAGAATGTGCAAACTATCCATTCTGTACAATAGAGCCAAATGTAGGCGTAGTTCCAGTACCAGACGAAAGATTGGACAACCTAGCAAAGATGTATAATCCTCAAAAGGTTACACATGCTGTAATTGAATTTGTTGATATAGCAGGTTTGGTAAAAGGAGCAAGCAAAGGCGAAGGATTAGGAAATAAGTTTTTATCTCATATAAGAGAGACTGATGCAATTTGTCAAGTTGTAAGATGTTTTGAAGATTCAAACATAATACATGTTGACGGAAGCATAAATCCAGTAAGAGATATTGAAACTATTAATCTAGAGCTGGTATTTGCAGACTTAGAGACTGTTGATAAAAGAATTGATAGAGCAAGTAAATTAATAAAAGGTGATAAGAAATATCAATTAGAATTTGATACATGGAAAAAAGTAAGAGATGCTTTGCAAAATGGAAAACCAGCAAGAAGTTTGGAGTATACAGATGAAGAACTAGAAATAGTAAGGGATGGATTCTTACTAACAATGAAACCAATTTTATATGTTGCCAATGTTTCAGAAGACCAATTATTAGATGAAAATGATGCAAATGTAAACAGTGTAAAAGAATATGCAAAACAAGACAAGGCAGAAGTAATAAAGCTTTGCGTAAAAATAGAAGAAGAATTATCAAGTTTAGATGGTAATGACAAAAAGGAAATGCTAGAAGCATTAGGTCTAGAAGAGTCTGGATTAGATAAAGTAATAAAAGCAAGTTATGATTTACTTGGATTAATGTCATTCTTAACAGCTGGAGAGCCAGAAGTAAGAGCATGGACAATAAAGAAAGGAACAAAAGCTCCACAGGCTGCAGGAAAAATTCACTCAGATATAGAGAGAGGATTTATTAGAGCAGAAATAGTTTCTTATGATGATTTGATGAGAGAAGGCTCAATGACAGCTGCAAAAGAAAAAGGTTTAGTTCGTTCAGAGGGTAAAGAATACATAATGCAAGATGGAGATATAGTATTATTTAAATTTAATGTATAAATTAAGAGACGTCCTTCGCCCAAGAGGGACGCCCTTTTTTGGGCGATTTTGGCTTAAAGTACAACAAAGTCTAGTAATTTCGCCCAAAATCCCCCGTCCCTAATGGGCGAAAATTCACAAAACTTTCACAATAAAATTAGCAATCTCTATTGACTTTTGCTAACTTACGATGTATTATATACACAGTTTAGCACTCAAGGTAGTATAGTGCTAAAAAGAGGTGAAAAAATGCTAGACAATAGAAAGAAAAAAATATTACAAGCTATTGTAGAAGAATATATTGAAACAGCTGAGCCGGTAAGCTCGAAGTCTATTGTAGAAAAACATGGAATTGATTATAGCAGTGCCACGATTAGAAACGATATGGCTGAGCTTGAAAAGATTGGTTTGCTTGATAAACCACATACATCAGCTGGACGTATTCCGTCAGCACAAGGTTATAGATACTATGTTGATGAACTTTTGAACTATAATGATATTAGTATGCAAGAGATAAAATATATACAGACACAACTTGCAACTAAGGTTAATCAAATAGAAGATTTAACAAAAATTGCAACATCAACATTATCTGAAATAACTCATTACACATCAGTTGGAATAGGACCACGAGTTGCGAGCCAAAATATAGAAGAAGTTAAATTTGTATTGTTAGGTAGCAGGCTTTTAATGGCAATAATTCTAACAGAAAGTGGACTTATAAAAGAAACGATAATTAAGTTTGACGAAGACGTAACACAAGAACAAGTTGATACAATAACGTATTTGTTTAACAACAAGCTAAAAGGAAAACCACTTACTCAAATAGATAAACCGATGGAAGAATACATGCATTCAGAAATGAGTAGTGTATTAAATGTGGTAAAACCTGTATTAGAACAGTTAAATAAAGCAATAAACGAAGACGCACCGATTTATATGGAGGGAGCCAATAAATCGTTTGATTTGCCAGAATTCAAGAGCTTAGATATAGCCAAAAATTTCGTAAATATATTAGACACAGACAAAACTAAACAGATGATAGATGTTTTGAATAGTGATGATAATCAAGATGAAATAAACGTTTACATTGGTGATGAAAATGTGGACGAAGCCTTAAAAGACTTTAGTATAATAACATTTAAACATAAAGAAGAAGGAAAAGATTTAGGAACGATTGCTATAATTGGACCTACCAGAATGGACTATTCAAAAGTAATATCAGCAATGAAATATATTAGTAAAAAGTTAGGCGAAAATAGCGAAACACCAAAACTAGACAATCCAAATTCTAAAGAGAGAAAGGATGATGATAATGGATAAAGAGAAAAAAGTACAAGGAGAAAAAGAGGAAAAGCAAGAAGTAAAAAAAGAAGAAAAGACAGAAAATAAAGAAAAAGAATTAAATGAGCAAATATCAAAATTAAAAGATGAATTGGCAGACGTAAAAGATAGACACACAAGACTTATTGCAGAATTCGACAATTTAAAGAAAAGAAGTGCAAAAGAAAGAGAAGGGTTATACAATTCGATAATAGGGGATATAATATCATCATTATTACCAGTAATTGATAACTTAGAAAAAGCAACAGAAGCCGAGACAAAAGATGAAGAATACAAAAAAGGAATAGAACTTGTATTAAAGCAATTTAAAGATGTGCTTACAGCAAATGGAGTAAAAGAAATAGAGGCAGTAGGACAACCTTTTGATCCAGAATTACATGAGGCAGTAAGCATGATACAAGATGAAAAACTTGGAGAAAAAATAGTTGCACAAGAATATAGAAAAGGCTACATGATAGGCAATAAAGTTATTCGTCATTCTATGGTTGTTGTAGCAAACTAAAATTAATTCTAAGCGTCGTCTTATTCCGTTAAATTTATTACTAATTATCCTCAATGTACACAAAGTACATTTCCGGTAATTAGAATAAATTTGCATTGTAATATTTGCTTTTAATTAATTTAACAATTTTATATGTTATTAATTTTAAAAATTTATATAGATAGAACTTAAGAAAATTTAATATAGAAAAATAACTTTAGTATAGTAAAATAGGGAGGAAATTTATTATGGGAAAGATTATAGGTATTGATTTAGGTACAACAAATTCATGTGTTGCAGTTATGGAAGGTGGAGAGCCAGTTGTTATTCCTAATGCAGAAGGAAACAGAACAACTCCATCAGTAGTTGCATTTTCAAAAAATGGAGAAAGATTAGTAGGACAAATAGCAAAACGTCAAGCTGTTACAAATCCAGATAACACAGTTATATCAATAAAAAGAAAAATGGGTACAGCTGAAAAAGTTAAAATAGAAGGAGAAGAATTCTCTCCACAAGAGATTTCTGCTATGATATTACAAAAATTAAAGACAGATGCAGAAAATTATTTAGGACAAAAAGTTACACAAGCTGTTATAACAGTTCCAGCATATTTCTCAGATAGCCAAAGACAAGCTACAAAAGATGCAGGTAAAATTGCAGGACTTGAAGTATTAAGAATCATAAACGAGCCAACAGCTGCAGCTTTAGCATTTGGTATGGATAAAGAAGATCAAGACCAAAAAATAATGGTATACGATTTAGGTGGTGGAACATTCGATGTTTCTATACTTGATATCGGTGATGGTGTATTCGAAGTTCTTGCTACAAATGGTAATACACACTTAGGTGGAGATGACTTCGACCAAAGAATTATAGATTACTTAATATCAGAATTCAAAAAATCAAATGGAATAGATTTATCAACAGATAAAATGGCTATGCAACGTCTAAAAGAAGCTGCTGAAAAAGCTAAAATAGAGCTTTCTGGAATGCAACAAACACAAATCAACTTGCCATTCATTACAGCAGATGCTCAAGGACCAAAACACTTAGATGTAACATTAACAAGAGCTAAATTCGAAGAATTAATTAGAGATTTAGTTGATGCTACAAGAGTACCAGTAGAGCAAGCTATGAAAGATGCAGGAGTTACATCAGCAGATATTCATAAAGTATTATTAGTTGGTGGTTCAACAAGAGTTCCTTGTGTACAAGAAGAAGTTAAGAAAATAACAGGAAAAGACCCAGATAAAGGAATAAACCCAGATGAATGTGTTGCAATAGGTGCATCAATTCAAGGTGGTGTATTATCAGGAGATGTTAAAGACTTAGTATTACTAGATGTAACACCATTATCATTAGGTATTGAAACATATGGTGGTGTATTCACAAAATTAATCGAAAGAAATACAACAATACCAACAAAGAAATCACAAATATTCTCAACAGCAGCAGATGGTCAAACATCAGTTGAAGTACATGTATTACAAGGTGAACGTGAAATGGCTGCATACAACAAAACATTAGGAAGATTCCAATTAACAGGAATTCCAGCAGCACCAAGAGGAGTTCCACAAATTGAGGTTACATTTGATATAGATGCTAACGGTATAGTTCACGTATCTGCAAAAGATATGGCAACAGGAAACGAGCAAAAAGTTTCTATTACAGCTTCAACAAACTTAACAGATGAAGATATAGACAAAGCTGTTAAAGACGCAGAAGCACATGCTGCAGAAGATAAAAAGAAGAAAGACGAAATAGAAGCTAGAAACGAAGCTGAAAGCTTAATGTACAACTGCCAAAAGACAGTAGATGAATTAGGTGACAAGATAAGCGGAGAAGAAAAAGCAAAAGCTACAACAGAAATAGAGAACGTAAAGAAAGCTCTTGAAGGTTCTGATATTGATAAAATAAAAGAAGCAACAGAGAAATTAAAACAAGCTTTCTATGCAATGTCTGAAAAACTATATGCACAAGCAAATCCAAACGGAGCTGCAGGTGCCGGAGCAAATGCAGGCGCAGGTGCTGGACCACAAACAGACGCAAATGGAAATGTATACAATGCAGATTACAAAGTAGAAGACGACAAAAAAGACGAAAACAAATAATAAAAATCGCCCAATAGGGACGCCCCTTTTTGGGCGATTTTCTTAAATGTTTTTCGCCCAAAAAGGGGCGTCCCTATTGGGCGGAAAAGGATAATTGTAGAAAAGGAGAAAGCAATGGCTGAAAAGAAGGATTATTATGAAGTCTTAGGTGTTGGAAAAACAGCAACAGATGACGAACTAAAAAAAGCATATAGACGTCTTGCAAAGAAATATCACCCTGATGCTAATCCAGATAATAAAGAAGAAGCAGAAGCAAAATTCAAAGAAGTAAATGAAGCATATGAAGTTTTGTCTAATCCTCAAAAGAGAAAAATGTATGACCAATTTGGAACAGCAGATCCAAGCCAAGGTTTTGGTGGTGCTGGAGGTCCATTTGGTGGTGGAACATATACGTATTCTACATCTGGCTTTGATGGATTTAGTGATATTTTCGGAGACTTAGGAGATTTATTTGGATTCGGAACGGGAAGGTCATCATCTAGAAATCCAAATGCTCCAAGCAAAGGTGCAGATTTGAAATATAGTGTAAACCTTACTTTTGAAGAAGCATATAGTGGAGTAAATAAAGAAATAAATATTACTAGAAATGAAAAATGTCCTACATGTTCTGGTACAGGTGCAAAACCTGGAACACATCCAGAAACATGTTCTATATGTGGAGGAAAAGGTACTGTTACAAAGATGCAGACTACTTTATTAGGACAAATGAGAGTCCAAACAACATGTTCAAATTGCCATGGAACTGGTAAAGTAATAAAAGATGTTTGTGATACATGTCTTGGAAAGGGAACAGTTAGAAAACAGGCTAAAATAAATCTAAAAATACCTGCTGGAATTGACGATGGTCAAACAGTAGTATTAAGAGGCGAAGGCGAGCCAGGAACAAACGGTGGACCAAATGGAGATATATATGTAACAGTAAATTTGAAGAGACACAGCATATTTACTAGAAAAGATGATAATGTATATTGTGATATTCCAATCACATTTACACAGGCAACACTTGGTGCAGAACTAGAAATTCCACTAGTAGATGGAACAAAAACGACATATAAAATACCAGAAGGAACACAAACAGGTACAAAATTCACAATAAAAGACAAAGGATTTGTACACATTAATTCTGGTTATAGAGGAAATTTAATATTCACAGTACAGGTACAAGTCCCAAAACGTTTGTCTAAAGAACAAAGAGATTTACTTGTAGAACTTGCAAAAACTATGAATGAACAACCTCCTGTAAAAAAGAGAGGAATATTTGGATAAAATAAACAATTTTGAACTGACAGAGAAAAATAAAGTTTCCTGTCAGTTTTATTATTTATAAAAATTTTTATAAATAATAAACTTTGAGGTTGTTTTTCTTGCAAATTTTATAAAGATTGTGCTATAGTATAAATGTTAGATATAAGGAAAGGAATTATATTAATATGGATAAAAAGAAAAAAGAAAAGAAATATATTTTTGGAATAATAGGAGGTTTTATACTAGGTTTAGTATTTTCTATATTAACGACAGCAGCATATATTTATACCGATTTTATTGGAATACTTGGTGCAATATTTTTTATTGGAATTTTTGAGTATTTTGGATATAAAATATTTCAAGGAAAAATAGATAAAAAAATGCCATGGATTATTATGGGATTATCAATTGTAAATGTGTTAATAATGTCTTTTATGATTATTCCAGTGGCTTTGTTAGTAAAGTCCAATATACAATTTAGCTTTAAAGAAGCAGTAAATTTATATAAAAATTCAAACATATCACTTAATATAGTACAAGATTGTCTACTTTCATTGGTGTTATCATTATTGGGGTCATATGCTATAGGTACTGTTATAAATAAAAAAGTTATGTTAAACGTTAATAAGGTAAAATTATTTTCATCTGACAATAAGGAAAAACAGGAATATAAGGAAGTTGCTATTAATGCTACAAAATCAATATTTGAAAAACTAGAGGCAACAAATGAAGCAAAGGCTGTAAAAAAAGAAGACTTAATTGAACAAATTAATAATAAAAATGCAAAGGAATATATTAAATACCTATACAGTTTACGCATTATAAAGAAATATAAAGGAAAATATTATTACTGTGAAGAAGCTGAAAGCAACATAAAAATACACTATGCGTATTGGAAAGGTGCAATTGCTATTGCAATAACAGTTGTGAGTATTGCTTGCATATTATTTTCATTTGGATTAATTAGTCAATCAAAGAAAAAAGTATACAACAATGATGTTAGTTTTTCAATAGATAATACTTGGAATGAATATAAAGTAAATCAAAGTACAGAAGATGATGAAACAACAGTTGAGAAAACTTGGAGGTATTATAAATACATGAATGCTAATGAAGTATTGGCAGGAAATGAAGAACATAGTTATCCTGAAACAATAACTGTATCATATGGAGATAATAACTTTGGTGAAAAAATAAAATTAAACGATTTACGAGATTTATTTGAAGGATATTTCTATGAATATATGGGCTTTGACAATTATCAAATAGAAGTACTTACGACAGATAATGGCTATGAAACATTAGAGATTATGTTGGGATATGAGGATGCCATGGTTTTTGATTATTACTTGATTAATGGAGACAAGATGGCATTTATTTCAGCAAGCACTTACAGCAATGATGAAAATCTATATGATAGTTTAGAAGAGTATACAAAAGAAGTGGTAAATAGTTTTAAATGGAATGAATAAAATTTATTGCAAAAATAAAAGATATTTGTTAAAATAATAATTAGTTTAAAGCATAATAAAAAATAGGCTAAAAAAAAACACCTTTTTAGGTATTTTTAGCCTATTTTTTGTTTATTGATGTAGTAGAAGGAGGAAAAAATGAGCACAAAATATGTATTTGTAACAGGTGGAGTTGTTTCAGGTTTAGGAAAGGGAATTACAGCAGCATCTCTTGGAAGGCTGTTAAAAAATAGAGGCTATAAAGTGGCAAACCAAAAGTTTGACCCATATATAAATGTTGATCCAGGAACAATGAGCCCATATGAACATGGTGAAGTTTTTGTAACAGATGATGGCGCAGAGACAGATTTGGATTTAGGACATTATGAAAGATTTACAGATGAAAATTTAACAAAAAATTCGAGTATAACAACAGGAAGAATCTATCAACGTGTAATAGAAAAAGAAAGAAGAGGAGATTACTTAGGAAAGACTGTTCAAGTAATTCCGCATATAACAAATGAAATAAAAGAAAAGGTATATTCACTTGGAAAAGATGGCGCAGATGTTGTAATAACTGAAATTGGTGGAACTGTTGGAGACATAGAGAGTTTGCCATTCTTAGAGGCAATTAGACAAGTTGGAATAGAAAATAATCCAGAAGACGTGGTATATATACATGTTACGCTATTGCCATACATAACAGGTTCAAATGAATTGAAATCGAAACCAACACAACATTCTGTAAAAGAACTTCAATCTTTAGGGATTAAACCAGACGTATTAGTGTGTAGGACAGAACTTCCAATAACGGAAAATATTAGAAATAAAATAGCTTTATTCTGTAATGTAAGACCAGAAAATGTAATTGCAAATATGACGGCATCAAATTTATATGAAGTTCCACTTATGCTAGAAAAGGAAGGTTTGGCAACAAGCATATGTAAACATTTAAAATTAGAAAAAATAGAGCCTAAAAATGAAGAATGGGAAAAAATGATAGAGCATTTTAAGAATGTAGATAAAAAATATAAAGATGAAAAAGTGAAAAAAGTAAAAATTGCAATAGTAGGAAAATATATAAAATTGGAAGATTCGTACTTATCTGTTGTTGAGAGTATAAAACATGCAGGATATGCAAATGAGGTTGATGTTGAAATTGGATTTGTGGATTCAGAAACAATAAATGCCGAAAATGCAAAAGAAAAACTTGAAAAATTTGACGGAATTATAGTCCCAGGGGGATTCGGTAACAGAGGAATTGAAGGAAAAATTCAAACTGTAAAATATGCTAGAGAAAATAACGTTCCATTTTTAGGAATATGTTTGGGGATGCAAATGGCGGTAATAGAATTTGCAAGAGATGTTTTAGACTTAAAAGATGCAGACTCAGTAGAGTTTAATCCAGATTCAAAAAATCCAGTAATACATATAATGGAAGATCAAAAGAATATAACAAAAAAAGGTGGAACTATGAGACTTGGAGCATATCCTTGTGTACTTGAAAAAGGAACACTTGCAAGTAATTTGTATGGTTCAGAAGAAATATCTGAGAGACACAGACATAGATATGAATTTAACAATGATTATAAAAAGAAGATGGAAGAAAAGAAAATGGTATTTTCTGGAACATCTCCAGACGGTAATCTGGTAGAGATTGTAGAAATAAAAAATCATCCATACTTTATAGCAGTACAATTCCATCCAGAATTTAAATCAAGACCAGATAGACCACAACCATTATTTGTAGGTTTAGTGAAAGCAACAAAAAATAGAATTTAAATGGAAAATAAGAAAATTTTTAAGTATAAATGTTTCAAGAGTTATTAAAATAAGGAGTCCGAATTACTCGGGCTCCTCAATGAATTCTCTGTCTCCTTTATGACGAATATAAGCGTCCTCAAATTCGCCCAGAGACAAGTTTTCATCATACATGGCATTGTACAACTCCAACTGACGTACGGTTTCAAGTTTTTGTTCTAGTGCTGGACCAGAAAAAGATTTGCAAAGTTCGGCGACTAGAGCGTCGCCAGGAAGCATATTGTAGATGTTAACAGCTCTCTTGGCGGACATGAGAATTCCCTCCTTAAAACTAGTTTTTTACTTAGAACAGTAAATTTATCATATTATATACCCAATTAGTAAAAAAAGCAAACATTACATTAAAAAAATCATTAATAGATGAAGTTTTTTGGATTAAAATATTTTCTGATTAGGCTGATATTAGATGGAAATGAAGGAATAAATTGAAAAATATGTCATATAATGAATGTGAAAGTTTTGTGAAAATTAGCAATCTCTATTGACATTTGCTAACAAAAGGTATAAATTATTAGCAGTCATAAAGAAAGAGTGCTAAGAAACGTTGGTGCAATGTTAGTGGAAATAGTAAGGAGCTAAAAAATTTAGAATATAGCCAATTATTAATTAACTGTACATATTTAGAACTAATGTTATTAGAATTCCAACAGACTATGAATTACTGGAATTTTATAATTTTGGTAATAAAACAAGGAGGTAATTTAATATGTTAAAACCATTAGCAGACAGAGTTGTATTAAAAATGACAAAAGCTGAGGAAACTACTAAAAGCGGAATAATTCTTTCAGAAGGAAGCAAAGAAAAACCACAAATTGCGGAAGTAATTGCAGTAGGACCTGGTGGAAATGTAGACGGAAAAGAAATAAAAATGTATGTAAAAACAGGAGATAAAGTTGTAATAACAAAATATGCAGGAACCGAAATAAAATATGAAGGCGAAGACTATATAATAGTAAAGCAAAACGATATTCTAGCAATAGCAGAATAATCGCCCAATAGGGACGCCCCTTTTTGGGCGAAACAAACTTTTAGAAAAAATAATTTTCGCCCAAGAAAGGCTGTCCCTAATGGGCGAAAAGAGAAAGGAATTAATTTTGAGTAAACAAGATTAATTATGTGAAAATATGGAAGAAAAAAAGGAAGTAACAATTTTATATACAAATTGGAAAGGCGAAACAAAATATAGAAATATTATACCAATGTCGGTTGAGTTTAAAGCCACACAATGGCATCCAGAAGAACAATGGATATTAAATGCAATAGACGTTGATAAAAATGCGCAAAGGGCTTTTGCAATTAAGGATATAAAAGAATGGAAAGTAAATTAAATTGATTTTGAGGAGGAATTTAAAATGTCAAAAGAAATTAAATTTGGAGAAGATGCAAGAAAATCTTTATTAGATGGTGTAAATAAATTAGCAGATACAGTTAAGGTAACACTTGGACCTAAAGGAAGAAATGTTGTATTAGATAAAAAATTTGGTGCACCACTCATCACAAACGATGGTGTTACAATCGCTAAAGAAATTGAATTAGATGACCCATTTGAAAATATGGGAGCAAGACTTGTTAAAGAAGTATCTACAAAAACAAATGATGTTGCAGGTGATGGTACTACAACAGCAACAGTTTTAGCACAAAGCATGATTAAAGAAGGTGTTAAAAATGTAGCTGCTGGTGGAGATCCAATGGCAATAAAAAGAGGTATTTCTAAAACAGTTGATAAAGCTGTAGATGAACTCAAAAAAGTAAGCTCAAAAGTTGCTGGAAAAGAAGATATAGCAAGAGTTGCAAGCATATCTGCAAACGATAGAGAAATTGGTGAATTAATTTCAGAAGCTATGGAAAAAGTTACAAAAGATGGTGTTATAACAATAGAAGAATCTAAAACATCAAATACAGAGCTTAACATAGTAGAAGGAATGGAATTCGACAAAGGATATGTTTCTCCATACATGGTAACAGATACAGAAAAGATGGAGGCTGTTGTTGACAACCCATATATATTAATAACAGATAAAAAAATAAGCAATATTCAAGAAATATTACCATTACTAGAAACATTAATGCAACAATCTGGAAAACTAGTAATAATCTGTGATGATATAGAGCAAGAAGCATTATCAACATTAATCTTAAACAAATTAAGAGGTGTAATAAATGTTTTAGCTGTTAAAGCTCCTGGATATGGAGACAAGAGAAAAGCTATGTTACAAGACATTGCAACATTAACAGGAGGAGAAGTTATAACATCAGATTTAGGGCTAGAATTAAAAGACACAACAGTTGCTCAATTAGGTAGAGCAAAACAAATAAAAGCAGACAAAGAGCGTACAATTATAGTTGATGGAAGCGGAGACAAGAATGCAATATCGGAAAGAGTTGCACAATTGAGAGCACAAATTGAAGAAGAAAAGAGTTCTTATGAAAAAGAACAATTACAAGAACGTTTAGCAAAACTTGCTGGAGGAGTTGCTGTAATTGGTGTTGGTGCTGCAACAGAAGTTGAAATGAAAGACAAAAAATTAAGAATTGAAGACGCTTTATCAGCAACAAGAGCAGCAGTTGAAGAAGGTATAGTTGCAGGTGGTGGAACAGCATTTATAAACATTTTACCAGAAGTAGAAAAATTTGTAGAAAGCTTACCACAAGAAGAAAAATTAGGTGGTAAAATAGTAACAAGAGCATTACAAGAGCCAGTAAGACAAATTGCAATAAATGCAGGACTAGAACCAGCAGTTATACTTGAAAAAGTAAAAGGAAGTAATGTAGGTATAGGTTTTGATGCTGCAAATGAAGAATATGTTGATATAAATACTCAATTTAGAGATTTAACTAAAGGGGTAGCGATGCTAGAGGAAGATAAGAAAAATAACACTTTAACAATTATGTTAGATGGTGGAGATTGGTCTGGCATTTGGGCTCAGCGAATGCATACTGAAGGGCTTGTTAGATTAGGTTTTAATGAATTTCCAATAAGATTTTTCGCACCAGTTATTTTAGATTGGTCTGGTGCTAAGTTCTCTAAAAGTTTATATTTAAAAAATGGTGCCTATAAAGATATTAATGGAGCATTTATTAATTATGATAGTTTTATAAAATGTTATGGAGATAAAGGAATAGATATATTGTGGAAAGAAGTAAATAATTGGGTAGAAGATCCTAAAAAATTTTTTAGGAATTATTCAGTAGATTATTTTCAAATGATTATGGAGGAAAATAATAATGAATGATATTTTAGGAATACATTATTTATTAGACTTTTATGATTGTAATAATGACTACTTAGTATCAGTTTCTAAAATAAAAAAAGTGATGATAGAAGCTGGGAAAATTGGAAATTTTAATGTTGTAAAAAGTTTGTTTCATCAATTTAAACCATATGGTGTTAGTGGTGTATTAGTATTAAAAGAATCTCATTTTACAATTCATACATGGCCAGAATATCAATATGCAGCTATCGATATATTCTTATGTGA